>Ga0137431_1000065_pt1 | contig 57115 bp, 51 predicted proteins | sample EasRivERMZT800_2_FD_104646 | JGI IMG/M metagenome (GOLD analysis project Ga0137431, IMG submission 104646) | Soil microbial communities from meander-bound floodplain in the East River, Colorado, USA - East River MetaG ERMZT800_2 | ecosystem: Environmental > Terrestrial > Soil > Floodplain ... | reverse complement strand
TAGATGCGATACTCGGCGTCTCGGAAGACGCGGTACAGGCCCCGGGCGGTGACGTAACGACGGGATCCGGCGTCAATCAGCAGCCGCGGCCCGCTCCGCGTCCCCTTGCTCTCAATCACCACTTCCGGCGCAATGCTCGTCCGTCTGCGCGTCGTAGCCGGCGAGCCCGCCACTTGTGGAGGGACGATCCCGGCGAATCGAGTCGCGCGGCGCCGAATGGCATAGCTCTCGATGTCCTCAAAACGAGTGACCGAAACGCGCCGACGAACGGTGACGGTGAGTCCCGCAACCGGAGTCGGCGGGGGCGGTCCCAGCAATGGCGGATGCGGGCGCCGGTACGAATAAGACGGCAGCTCGATCGTCTGAGCGTACGCCACTCGCGGGAATTGAACCCGCGGAACGTCCTCGCCGGCTTGTCGCCTTTGGCTGTAGTCCCCATGCTCAAGCCCGACCGGGCTGCCGTTCACATCCCCCACGTACACCGTCTGAGCCCGCGTCGTGCTGAACCCGCTCTGTCGGACCAAGTAGGCTTCCTGGTTCTTGATCCAGAGCGCATCGGCCCCGTTGAACGAGATACCATCCGGCAGGCCAAGGTCGACCGCGCAATACTCCCGGACCGTGGTCGAGAATCCGACCATGCGATACAGCTTGCCCGTCGACTTCCCGGCAACCAGCAAGTCGCCGCGGTTGAAGGAAATGCCCTGGATGCTGCCGTCGAGGCCAGACAGGTCGATGAACGACTGGACCGCAGACGTAAACCCAGTGAGTTTCGTCACCCGGTCCGCAATCGTTCCGGCCATGTAGCAGTCGGTCCCGTCCCAAGTGATGCCACTGGGCTCGGCGTCTATGGCGTTGACGTTGAAGCTGGACAGCAACGTCGAACTCATTCCGGAGAATTTGTAGAGCACGTCGTTCGATGCGTTGCCGCGCCCGCTTACCAGGGTGTTGCCGCTGTGGTCGCGGGCCATGTCCGTGGCCTCGCCGACGGTGCTTTCGATGTTGGTCGATGCCTCAATGGAACTGCTGAAGCCGCGAGACTTGTAGAGCGTGGTGGCAATGCCGACGCCGCACCAATATGTTCCCGTGACTGGCTGGGAGCCGAGCCGTTCGGTCAACGAGCCGTGCTCAAGGCCGCTGATGATGTCGCCGATGCTTTGCACCACAAGACTGTCGAGTGCGCTGCCCGTAAACGACTTGTAACGATGAATGATCGCATCGCCGGCAGTCGGCGAAGAGCAGAACATGACGTTATTGCCGTCCCATGAAACGTCGTTCACGTTCTCGATCGATAGCGAGATCGTGCTCTGAAGAGTCGTGCTGAACTGGGTGAACTTGCGCAGCTCAGAATTAGATGCGTCGATTATGTGACTAGTAAGTGTATCGATGCCGTCAGACGAAACACCGGTTATTCCACTGGAAGACAGGGTGAGCGTCGCAATCTCGGTCGAACTGAAGCCGGCGAACTTCGTGACCTTGCCAAGGATGCCATCGGTCCAGGAAACCAGCAGGTTCACCCCGTCCCAAGAAACGCAGGTCAGCGCGGTGTATGAGAACGGGAATGCGAATGAGTCGATCGGCGTCGAGCCCTGGTACTTGTAAATCCGGCCGGTGTCGCTCCCACACCAGTACGTGTAGAGGCCGTCGCTGGTGATGCCCAACGGAGACTGAGAGGTTCCGGCGACAACAACGGTTGCTGGCGGTGGGCTAAGCGAGAAGTTCTCGTGCGCGTACAGAGCCGCCGACGTAAGCCCGGACGATCGACCACACCAGAGGGGACCAGCCATTCATCACTCACCAGCGGTGCCGAAGGAAACGGTCTGGCCCGTAGCGTCAACAAGAGCGATCCGACCGTCGATAGAGATTCCGACACGAACGCGGCCCGTGGCGTCTCGCAGTGCCAGCCCCCCCGCGGGGCCGGTCGTCAAGATAACATTGGACACCTGACCGTCGCCGCCAAGGAGGCCGATTACCGGTTCGCCGTCGACCGGGTTAACGGCGAGCACCAGGCGAACGCGACCCTCTTCGTCAACGATGTTCAGGGCCCTGGTGATGATTCCCGTCTTCAAGGGCGTCAGCAGCTCTACGTGTGCTTCGAGCGCTGCAATGCGAGCCTCCAATGCGGCAGTGTCGCTGGCCGGCGGGGGCGTCGGCGTTTGTACTGGAATCGGGGTCCGCACACACTTCGCTGTTTTCCGCTTGCGCTTCGGATCATTCGTGCTGGCGATTCGTCCGCCGACAACTCGGATCGGTGGTTGTGTCATTTGGGGTTCATTCCTCAAAGTCAACTGTCCACGAAGTGTCAATCGCCGCATCTGCGACCATCCTGATTCCCATGCGCTCACCCGGGGCGAGGACGATGTCGTGTTGCAATGACATGAACTGCTGAACGCCGGTTTGCGGATGCACGAATTCGGAGTGCATGACGTCCGTCGTCGTCGGCTCGACTGTCGCGGTGTGTGCCCCGGTGGTTTGCAGTGTAGAGCTGACACCGGAGTCGCGCTTGACCGGTGCATAGCCGGCCGTGGTCATCGTCCCCGCCGACGTTTGTCTGACCACTTCGCAATGGACCGGCGCTTGCGTGTTGCTCGTGCCCTTAAAGCTCACGCCGATCCGATTAACCCGTACACCTTGATTGGCCGGGGCCGCCATTTGGAACACGGTCCGTGTTCCGTTCACTGTCGCAACCGCCGTGTCCTTCGGCCGCGTGAATCGTCCATACCTACATGCCATTGTCTGTCACTCCAAAAGACTGTTTTTCTTTATCATTCCGCAGCGGGCCGGCCAGGCGAGCGGGTGTGTCGTTCCCGCCCGCCTGGACAACCGCGCAACCCACAGGAAGAAAGCTACGATTCGAAGTTGATCCAGTAGTCCAACATTTTCCGAAGTTCCGCCTCTTCGGCCGCGCGGTCCTTTTTGGCCTGAGCGAGTTCTGCTTCGAGTCCAGGAAGCTCGACCCGCAATTCCTTGACATAAGCGTCCAACAACTTCTGGTTAACCTCAGCTTGCGAAACGCCGGGGTACCGCTCTGAGTAGGTGAGGGCCGGGTGCTTGATCGAGTCTAGGTGTAGCTTCAGCTCGTTGATGTTGCCCGCCTCATAGAGCTTCACGACGTTTCGAATCATCCCCGGCCGGACCTGCTTTTCCGCGGCCCAACGGTATTTTTGGGCAGTGTCCCTCATCGCGTGATTGAAGACGCGCGTTATGTGTTCCGGCGCAAAGTCGCGCAAGCGATCGATCGCAATGCGGTGCGCCTCCACGGCTTTTTCGGCCAGCTCAACATTGGCGTCGAGCCGGGTGATTTCCCGGCGGGCAGCTTCTCCTCGCTCGATTTCCTCCCGAAGCGCCGCCGTCTTTTCCTCGCGCACCGCCTTTGCTCTTTCAACGTTCGCTATCGCTCGTTCACGGTCGGCCGGAGACTCCGCCTTGCGTTTCCACGCAGCGACGGACCCGATGGTTCCGGTCATGCGAACTCGCGCGTTCTTGTCGGAATAGACTGCATCGATCATCGACTCGTCGTCCAAGGTGAGTCGTTCGCCGGTCATTGCTTCCCGGAGCATCACCCGGTTTGCTTCGTGCCTGATTTCCGCGAGGTCCGTTGCAATGGTTTTCGTTTTCGCCACGTTTTTGTAATCCTTCTCAAAAGCCCCAAGCGGATTCGGTCACAACCCAGCACATTCGGCGTCGTCAATGATCGCACGCGCAGCCGCATGGCGGCCGGTGCGGGCGTTGGACTCAGCCAAAAATGCTTTATGCAGCGATGGGTTATTGAGCACGACGCAACGGGTCGCCGCTTGGCGGTCCATCCCGCCGGCCATCTTCTCGCGCACTGCCATATCGAATTGCTCGACGGCGCCGCCGCCCTCGAAAAGCTTTCGGGCCACTGACTCATTTTTCGTTTGTGCCATTACCTGTCACTCCTGATTCTTAACCTGTTCCCGCGCCGCCCACTCGGCGGAATACCAGCGCCGTACGTCCCATTCCGCGTCAAACTGCGATTTGCCTTTCCGCATTTCGTCGGCCACCATCCGGTTGCACCAGTCGGCCACGTTGCCGACCGTCGGAAAGCTCGTCCCATACCGACGCTCGTTGTATTTTGAATACCCCGGGAAGGGCGCGGTCCGGGCCGACATTTTGTTTGTGTCGGGCGTTGATTCGGCCCGGACCAATGAAGTCGCGGCGGACACGCCGATTGTCTCTTCCCAGGTCTCGATTCTGTCGACGAGCCCGAGCCGCAGTGCGTCGGCCGCGATGTGGACACGCCCGTCCGCCAGCGCGCGAGCGCGGTCGATAGACAGACCGCGCCCGCGCGACACAGCAGAGACGAACATTTGGCCGAACGCATCGACAACGCGACCGACTTCCGCGAGCTGCGAGTCAGTGACGATCGTTCCATCGGCCGCAAGCCCTTTGAACTCGCCGAACCGAACGACGTGGACTTTGACGCCGCGGGCCTCGAAGAACGCTGACCAGTCTTCGATAACCGAGTAGACGCCAATGCCACCCACGAGTGCCGACGGGTTGGCGATTACGGTGTGCGCCTGACTTGCCACTTCATACGCGGCGCTCGCTGCCATGTCTTGGATGCAGGCGACGATGCGCTTTCGTTTTCGTGCCCCGTAGACAGCGTCGGCCAGGTCCCCGACCCCGCGCGTTGACCCGCCGGGGCTGTCGATTCGCAAAATGATTGTGTCGATGGAGTCATCGACCGATGCGGCCAATACGGCCGTTCTCACCATGCTGGTGGCCGTTATGCGGAGAATCGACGATAGAAAATGAGGGTTTTTGACCATCACGCCATCGATGTCGATGACGGCGTGTCCATCGATGCGCTTGTAAGCGGACCGGCGCTCCGATGCTTTCTGCATTACCTCGGCGTCGATCGTGATGTCGCGCGAGCGGACGATCAGCGATTCGAGGATCGCCGGGGCAATCGCCCACGGGCCGGTGTCGAGGTCTAGCAGTGCGGTTGCTGGTGCCATATACTGACACCATACAACGCACCTCGGCAAGGTCAAACGATAAAACTGTAGACGGTGTAGACTGTCTGCATTGTCAACACTTCTGTCTACAGTTTATAGCCCGGCGGATAGTGGCCACGCTTGTATTTATAATACCCAGCCGGCTTCAATTGCTGTGCGTACACCTTGCGAATCGTTTGCGCCGCACATTTCGCCGTGAGCACAAGCTGCTCAGTGGTTTGCCCCGGAGCCTGGCGAATCTGTTCGGCCACACGATCGGCAGCAGGAGTGAACGATCGTCGCTTGCTGGCGGGCTTTGATGGCGCCGAACTCTCGGCCGGCGTCGCGGACGGACCCGCGTGGCCACGCCCCCGCTCGCGCTCTTCGCGACGTTCTCTCGCCTTGATCGCGCAGGACACGTAAAGCTCCCCGAAAGTCGGCTCGAATGTTGGATTCCGCCCCTCGACCCACGCGTTAAACTGCATTTCCCGGACCGTGCGGGGTGCCGGGAGCACCCACTCCGGATCGTTAACTATGCGGTTCCAAGCCTCGTCTCGTTCGGCCGGTATTCTGTTGAAGAGCTCGAACCATTTTACTCGCACGTCATCGGGCAATTCATGGAGCAATACGGGCGGTTCCGTCGGATCGTTGGGGTTCTGTAATACCCACTCGCCGACATCATTGGCTTCGAGGACGTAGGTCGGGCTGGATATCTTCAATGCCGTTCCTTTCGTCGGGCGGCCCGGGCGCGCCGTGCGGGGGAACGGAATACCCGCACAGCCGCTCCCGAGCGTTCACCGGGCAATTACTCCGGTGCCCGAAGTTCTCAGCGGTTCAAAGGTCGATGCCCATCTCCGCCGCCTTGCGGCGCTGGTAAGCCTGCCACTTGGCGTAGGTGTAGGATGCGGCTCGGTCGCCGCGCGAGTCTCCACTAAGGCACCACACCCGGTGCCCCATCGATGCCCACAAATCCTGATCTTGCTCTCGGTCTACGTCGAGCCGCACACCGGGCACGGTTGTTATCCCCGATCCCATTTCCGGAACCGTCCAGCAGCTTGTAGCAACGCTCGCAGACGAATGCCCTTCGGTACTCAGCCTGCCGTTTGTACTGCTCATAGAGCGCAATCGGGCAATCATTCGGATTCGGATACTGCTCGACCAGCCCCTCGAACTGTTTACACACCTGCCCCCAATCCCTCAGCTTCACCGACCGTGCCAGCTTCACTTCCGCACCGCACGTGTGACAGGGTATCAGTCCGTCCATTGAACACGCCCTTTCACTGTGGCAGTGGCGCCGTCCTCGCGCGCCCGCTCCTCAAGCCCGGCCGCTAGAAGGCGGAGCCAATCGGTCGAAAAAACGGGGAGCACGTTCACGATGCGTCCCATCGCCTCGATTTTTTGCGTGTCGATGGTCATGCGCTGTTCCCCGCGAATTGCAGCGGTTTAACCTCAGCCTCTTCCGATACCCACTCCCAGCGAAGCTGTTGGAAAGGTGGTCCCCAGTAGTAGTCGGGAAGCCCGGGGAAAATCGTTTCACGCAGGCCTTTTATGGCTTTCTCGAACTCCTCGACCCCGCCTTCCGCAAGTTGCGATACATCGGAAACCTGACCCGGCCCTAGCGTCGGCCGGGCGCCGTCCTTATCGATAGACTTGGTGAGTTGTGCAATTGCCGACAGGTGCCGCTCCCCCACGTTGAGCGCATTGAGGGCGTTAACGATGGCTTGGACTTCAAGCACCTTGCCGACATAAACGGCGCGGTCGTCAACCGAATCGGCCTTGGAATGCGGTTTGTTGCGTGGCTTTTCTTCAGCCTCATTCGAATCGTCCTTGAGTGCGTGGACGACTTCACTATCGGGCTTGGACTGCGACTTCGAAAACGCTTCTGCGAAGACTTCCTCGATTTGTTCCCACGTGCGACCATACACGTCGCCATCGTGACAGCAGTGCAAGGGTTCCAGCCAAACGCCAAGCGCATCGACGCCTACGACGCGAGCCGTTTCTATTCCGGACCCCCAAAACTCACCCGCGCAAAGGTCGCCTACCCGAAGGTCCTCGCGCCGTTCTACTTCACGTAATACCCCGGTCTTTGTTGCTGGCATGGGTTGCCTCCTGAAATGAGAAGGCCCAAGCACCAGGGTGCTTATGCCCGATGAGCATTGCTGCTCCTTCGGACCCCCGATGCTTGGGCTTTCTCGTTGAAAGTGTGAAACGCGCGTGTGCGCGTCCACAAGGTTGTGGGTTTGGATCGGGCATAAGCACCCGGAGTATCGACGCGGACGGGCCAAGCCGTCAAGGGGAAAAAGAAAGGCCCCGGCCCCCCCGTGGAGTTCTGAGGGGACCGGGGCAAAGCCAAGCCGTTATGTCATCGGCTCGGCCTCTCTAGAGCTTGTCTCGCACCTGCCGCCAAACATTTCGAGCACCCTGGACGAATGCCGAAACAAACAGGTCATTAGGTTCGCCCTCGCCTAGGAACTCCCAAAAATCTTTTGCGGCCCGCTGGTCGCCGTTGTTGATCGGTTCGAGCGAAAAGAATACCCGCTCCGCGAGGGTAAAAGCATCACCATCACCAGTGACCCAGTCGCCCTGAGCGAGACTCGCCGCAAACCGCTCCAGGCGATCCAGCTCTTCCGCAGAAGCCGTGTCGCGAGCCCAGGATTCGCCCATCCCGCGAGGCTCTGAATCGGCTTCGATTTTCGACGCCCGTAGCCTCTGAATCACGTCCGCCATAGCTTTTTTTCCCTTTTTTTCTGCGAGTTCGCCTAGCTTCCGCTCAAATGCGTTGCAGGCAAGCTCTGACCAATTCGGACCCTTCACACGGTCCATCCGCTTCTTCAAGTCGTCCGCGACGTAAATCTGTATACGTGCCATATGCGCATAATACTGCGTCTACCGGGCAGAGGTCAAACAAAAATTGCCAACAAAATTGCCGGCCACGACCGCGCCGAAGTCGAGCGGGTGTCAGTTGCCGTCGCATGGCGTCTATCTTGACGCGGGCGTCGGGGACGGCGGAAGTATTCGGGGATTTCCCGATTATTTCCGACGGTCAACCAAGGTCCCGCCGCAGGCCAAGCCGGAACTCGCCGAGCCCAACACCCGCTCCGCCGCCTCGAGCGCGGCTTCGGCCATTTCCCAAGCCTCGCGACCGAAGCGGGCGCCCATCTCGCCCTGGAGCCGTCGCAGGGCCGACAGAATTTCCGCATGGACCCGCTCCATCTCGCGCAGGGGCACATATGCCCGTAGATCCCGCTCAAGCACGAGCGCCAGCCGCTGAGCCTTGAGGTCTTGGATGCGAAGCAGGCCTTCCGTCTTCTGGGAGTGGCCGCTCTCGGGCGGGTGTGGTTTGCGGTATGCGACCCATGCATCGATGACGCCCCGGGCATAGTATTCGTACCGCCGCCGGCCGCACTGCCTGACGCAATCGTCGGGGACGAGGTTCGCAAGAAGCCTCCAATCACTCACGTCGAACGCCCGGAGGATGGTCGACCGCGGAACCCACCCGGTTTCGCCGCTTCGACCGCGCCGCTTTCGCTTTCCGCCCTTCATTGTAGTAGGTGTACCCCTTGAAATTTTACTCTTTTGGGAAAAAGTGGGTCGATACCCACGGCGAAGCCCGACCGGGGGGGGGGTGCCGAAAGGACCCAAGGGTTTTCACAGGCTCCGACATAGTCCGCCAGCCTTGGCGGTCTATGGTTGGCGGTCATTGCGTTTTTGAGCGAATTTCCCATAGACGCCAACACCGCCCTAGGGGACCAGAATGTGGCGGTCAATGACGAATTCACAGCCCTTGTGACCGCTCCGTCGTGAACCTCTCGGCGATGTGCCGGAGCCTCGAGCGCATGGACGCGGACAGACCCGGCCATGCCCGATGGATGGCGTCGAGGTCATGGTCAACCGGCTGTGACTCTCCGACCGCATGGCACGCCGGCGTCACAGCGGGTTCACCGCTGAATGGTAAGTTCGTTTGATTGCAAGAGGTTACGTTTTCTTTCGAACGGACTGAAAATCCGTGTGTCGGCGGTTCAACTCCGGCCTCTGCCCAGTTGAGGATTGAACACGTCTGGGAGTGACAAACGTCGACTCAAGGCGTCATAAGGGGCTTTCGCATCGGAGCTTAGCGATGTGCGATTTTCATTCGATTTGGTCGCTCGCGAGGCATCTTCGCCGTCATGGGCCGACGGGCGACGACCCGAAACGGCACGACGGAGTCCGAGGAGTATCGGCCGATCATGCCTGAGATTGACTCATCATCGCCGTCCGGTTCATCGACACCGGAAGAGCTTCGGAAGGCGTTGCAGGCGTTCAAGAAACGCCTCAAGCTTGCCCGCCTCGATGCAGAATCAAGCCTTGGACGCGGGCCGTTCTCAAGCGGGAAGTCATCGGGCATCGTCGCCATCATGCCGCCGAATCAGTACCCCAGGTCGGTCTGGGACCAGCTAGTCGCCCAAGGCAGGCTCAAGTACGCGGGGCAAGGACTCTATCAGCTTCCGAGTCCGTGATAACTATTGCCATGAACGATCGATTCGCCAGCGTGTTTGCCCTTGCGTCAGTCGTCGCATCCACAGGTGGTTGTTGCTGTAGCAAGATGCACGGCTGCGTTCTGTTAGGCATGGATGAAGCTACTCGTTTTTGCGACGGAACACCGTGGAAGCCTCAAGGGAATCCTGGGAGCGACGGAGTGCTTCAATGTGACGAGGATGATCGCATGGTACTCGCTGCGAACTACGCCGTTGAGGTAGCTGTCTCTTTCACCGTCCGTAACATGGGTGACTGCGATGTTCGTATCAAGGAAACGCTTGGTTCATCAGGAGGGTCCGATGTTGCCACGATTCCGCCTAGCTTGCACCCGGTGCGAGTGCGATTGAGTTTGCAGGGTGGATACAGAGAAGGAGCCGATCCATCAATTACTCGGCCCATGTACCTCACGGCAGAATGCGACGGAGAAGCGAACTCAGAGTGTGACTACACGATCACGGACTTGGTATTGAATTGAACGGGCCAGCCGTTACCACCTTATCATCAAGGACCGCGTCCGCCTCAATCTCCACCAGCCAATCCGCTCCGATGAAGCGGGACACCTGCATGATCGTGTTCGCGGGCCGTATGTCTCGGAAGAACTCGCCATGCACCCGTGCAACCGCCTCCCAATCCTCGATGCGGGTGAGCAGGATGCGAGTGCGATAGACGTGTTCCAGGCCCGCTCCAAGCTGGTTCAAGGCGTCACGGATGATCTCAAGGCATCTCCGGGCCTGGGCCGCGGGGTCTCCCACGCCCACCGTCTTTCCGTTGGGGTCGAGTGGAGCGGTGCCCGTGACTGCAATCAGCTTTCCGGCCCTGATCGCCCGTGACATCCCGACGATCGGTTCATAGAGTGATCCGGTCGAAACCCGCTGTCGATTCACTGGCATGTGCTACAGCCTAGGGGCCGGGATCGGAGACGCAAAGGGGGGTAGACAACTATCGCGGAACCGCTCGTCCGCCTACAACTGATGGCATAGCATCCTGCTACGGAAAAACACGAGGGTTCCGGCGGTCGTGATGAGCAGGGCCAGGACGACCAAGCCCCATTGAGAAACGCCGGGATGTCAGCGGTGGTTGGCGGTATGGCGAACGCGTGCGTGCTGCCACCCGTGGACACCGGCGCGGAATCCGTGAACCTCGTGGCGGCCATGTCGAAACCGCTGCCGTCGGCGATCACCAAGCCCACCGCCGGGCACCGCAACTCATGGCCGGCAACGCCGGACCGGACGCCCGCTTCACTCAATCGTTCCTCGATGGAGCGAATACGCTCTGCAAGGGACATTTCACCGTCCTCCGGCACACGAGATCACTTTGTTAGGTATATGGTAGGTATGTGATTGGGAAAAGGCAAGGTCCGAGGTTTGAGGTCGTAAGCTACGGCAAAGACTTGATTTGCGTTCAGAGGATGGAAAACCCGTGCCACCGCCTGGAGGAACGAAGGGCCATCGTGCGTCGACTTGTACTCAGTCCCACACGGCCAGACGCCAGCGACCTCCTCGAAGATTGGTCACCGATCGTTCGAGATTTTGACAAAAAACTGAGATGCCGTGTCCCATTCCGGACTTTTTCGCCGTAGCCCCTGGTAGGCCGAGACAGGAGTGATCGCGGGCCGGGCAGGACTATTGCGAAAGGGCACCACAATGAAGAACAAGGCATTACTTCCCCTTGTAGCGTCGTTTCTTACCGTGAGCTCGACCTGGGCCGCTGATATCGGCACGGCGTTCAGCTACCAGGGAAGTCTCGCTCGGGGAGGATCTCCGGTGGGAACTCCCGCCCCAGTGACGTGCGACTTTCGCTTCGGCTTGTGGGACGCCGCCTTACTCGGAAACCAGAAGGGGGATTCACCGCAAACGGTCCTCGATATCACGGTCGACAACGGCCTGTTCAACCTGGGCTCTCCGAACATCAATTTCGGGTCAAACGCCTTTGATGGCACGGCCCGCTGGTTGGCGATTGAAGTCCTTTGTCCCGGTGATGTCGACTTCACCTTGCTTACGCCCCGTGTGGAACTGACCCCCGTGCCGCACGCCTTGGCCCTGCCGGGGTTATACACCCAGCAGAACGCAACCAGCCCCAACCTCATTGCCGGTCACAGCGGTAATTCCGTCACCACGGCCGTCTCCGGTGCGGTCATCGATGGCGGTGGCGCGGCCGCGAGCACGAACCGTGTAACCGATAACTTCGGCTCAGTCGGCGGCGGCTCGAACAACCGGGCCGGTGACAACGCCGGGACGACTTCCGATGCCCAACATGCGACGGTCGGCGGTGGTCAGGGAAACGTGGCCAGTGGCAGCTTCTCAATGGTTCCGGGTGGGACAAGCTGCACCGCCGACGGGGACCGCAGCTTTGCCGCGGGAACGCGGGCGAAAGCAAACCACTATGGCAGCTTCGTTTGGGCGGACGGCACCAACGCCGATTTCACCTCGACGGACAACGACCAGTTCTTAATCCGAGCTTCGGGGGGAGTCGGAATCGGCACGGCCAGCCCCGATGTACCGCTCCACGTCGCAAGCGGCCCGACGGCCACGCTAGACAGCGGCACCGGTGCGATGGTCCTCGGAGCCATCAACAGCTTCAACATCGTCATGGATGACGAGCTGATCCAAGCACGACACAACGGTGTCGGGTCTAAGTTGTATCTCAATCACTGGGCTGGCGACATGGCCTTGGTCGCCGGTAACCCCGACGGGCGCGTGGGCGTGGGCACCTCACAGCCGCAGACCAGACTGCATGTGTATCTGTTAGGAGAAGCGGACCTCTCGGACAATTCAGGTGGGCTGGCCATTGGTTCGGTTTCTCAGAACAACCTCGTCATGGATGGAAACGAGATTCAAGCTCGTGACGACGGCGCTGCCGCCGACCTGATTTTGAACGAACACGGTGGTAGCGTGGGTATCGGCATATCAACCCCCGACACTCTGCTGCACGTTGATTCCGACTCTTTCGCGACGCTTGACAGCGGTACGGGATCGGTCGTCATCGGGCGAACCAACTCCGCCAACATCGTCATGGACGCCAGCATCATTCAATCCCGGAACAACGGCGTTGCAAGACTCCTGATGCTCAACCCATACGGTGGTAATGTGCTCGTTGGCGGGTTCACGGAAGGAAACATGGGGATCGGCACCACCATCCCCGACGCGCGTCTTCACGTGGATGGCGGCGTGGAAGCCACCCTCGCTCACGGCACCGGCAATGCGGTCATTGGCAGTATTTCCGGATGGCACCTGGCTCTCGATGGCAACGAAATCCAGGCCCGCAACAATTTGTCCGCGAGCGACCTGATGCTCAATGAGGACGGCGGCGACGTGGGGATCGGCGTTTCGTTCTTTGCCGATGCCCGGCTTCACGTCGACAACGGGACGGAAGCGACGCTGGTCGACACCACCGGTTTCGTGCTCATCGGTGATACGAACTCAGCGAATCTCCTGTTCGACGACAATGAAATCCAGGCTCGGAACAACGCCACCGCCACCGCGCTCATCCTTAATGAACACGGCGGAAACGTGGGGATCGGATCGAACGGGCCGACCGAGCGGCTTGACGTAGCCGGCAACATCCGCGCGAGCGGAACCATACGCAGTGGAAGCTCGGTAACCATCGACGGAACGCCGGGAAGCGAACGTATTGTTTCATCGGCTTCGTTGGACCTTCAGACGGCGACGGGGCGCGCGCTTCGACTGGAGGGTTCCCCATCGAGTCCCAATGTGATTGGAGGATTCAATGGCAATTCTGTTACCAGTGGCGCGTGGGGTGCCGTGATCGGCGGCGGAGGCCACGCGGCAAACACAAATCAAATCACAGATTCCTTATGCACCATTGCCGGTGGCTTTCGGAATCAAGCCGGGGACAACGCGGGTACAACAGCCGACAAGGGAGGGGCCGCGGTAGGCGGAGGAGCCTTGAACACGGCCGCCGGCGTCTTCTCTGTTGTTGGTGGTGGTTCAAGCAATACGGCCAGCGGCGATATTTCCGTCGTACCAGGAGGGTTTGTCAATCAAGCTGGCGGCTACGCCAGTTTGGCCGCCGGGCGACGGGCCAAAGTTCGTTCGGCCGCCGACGTGGGCGGCGGCGACACCGATGGCGATCAAGGCACCTTCGTTTGGGCTGACACCACCGAGGCCGATTTCACTTCCACCGGTCCCAATCAATTTCTGGTTCGCGCGTCTGGAGGCGTCGGCATCGGTACGACGGCGCCCGAGGGAGAGCTGCACGTGCGCGGAGATGATACGCTGGGCGAACTCATCGTCACTCCGGGAGTTGCCAATGCGATAGCGCAGGTACGATTGACCGAAAACACGAGTGCCTCCCTCGGCGCGATCATGCGCTACGACGGAGCGTCTTTCAATGAATGGCAGGTGTTGGGTCTTTCCAGCAACGGCGAAGAAGGGCCCCACTTGGTCGTTCGTCGCGATGAGCCCAGCCGAGTCGGGATCGGACGAACCAGCCCCGCCCACCCTCTTCACGTCGGAACCGACGCCACCAATGGGAACGGAGCACACGTCACCGTGGCCGGCGTTTGGACCGATGCTTCCAGCCGGGAATTCAAAGAGAACTTCACCAAGCTTGATCGGCTTGCCATGCTCGAATCCGTCGCGGAGCTTCCCGTAACTCGTTGGAACTATAAGGGCGAAAGCGAAAAGACGATCCACATCGGACCGGTTGCGGAGGACTTCCACGCCACCTTTGAAACCGGTCAGGATGACCAATACCTGGCCGCACTCGACACGGCCGGTGTGGCACTTGCGGCCATTCAAGGGTTGTACGAGGTCGTGAAGGAAAAGGATTGCGAAATCGAAGAACTAGAAGCGCGGCTAGCGCGGCTGGAAGCGCTATTGGAAAACGTAAGCGCGAATAAAGGAGAAGGACGATGAAATCACGTATTTTCCTGTGCCTGTTGACTGCATGGAGTTTCTTGCAGGCGCCGACTTGGGCCGCCGACGCCACCCTGACGCTCGTTCCCGTTGGCGGAACAACGGTGAGCGGAGGGCAAATCGTGGCCGTTGAGGCGTTCGTGACCACGAACCGGACCATTCGCTTCGAAGGCGGACAGTGGGACACGCCCTGCACGGTTGCTGCCCTGCCCGGTGGGAGCGGATCGCTCACGGCCACGGGTGGGTGCACCGACTGCGATGGCAACGGAACGAATGTAAGTTCTGGTGGCATCGCGTTCTGTTTCGGCCCGAGCGGGCTTTCGCCGTACGCTCCAGCCTCCTGCATTACCGCTACCACTCCCGGCATAGCTCTGCCGACGGTCGTGATTAATGCCGGGGAAACGCGTTACTTGGGGACACGGAATTACCAAGTTTCGGATTGCGCGGCCGGGAGTTTTACTCTGTTCTTTGAGTGCACGGATCAGCCGGGAGGGGTGTGCGACGCCGTCCCCGAGGCGACGAATACCACTAGGTATCGAGAGGACGAACCTCCTGCTCCCGCGCAAGGACCATTGCTCAGCCTGGATATGGTGGGAATAACGCTAACGGTCGAAGTCGGCTCCTGCTGCGCTAATGATGGAGGCTGTATCGATGATGGCGTGACTGAATCTTGCTGCGTGAATACTCTCGGTGGCGACCATTGGCACGCTGGGCTACTTTGCGACAGCCTTGACAGCTGCCACGCAAATGATGCAGGCACGGGCTTTACCTACCAGGGCTTTCTGGAGAAACCGGCGGGAACGCCGTCGACCGACACGTGTACGTTTGAATTTAAGCTTTGTGACGACGCCTTGCTCGAGTGTGCGCCGGGGACGGTCTCGAATCATCCGGGGATTCCCGTCACCGACGGCGTCTTCACCGTGCCCCACGTCGATTTCGGCGCCGGTGCCTTTATCGGCAGGGGTCGTTGGATGGAGGTATATGTGCAGTGTACGGGGGATGGCGGACTGGTCGCTCTGTCCCCGCGCGTCGAGCTGACCCCGGCCCCGTACGCGATCCGAGCGCTGAACGGCGTCGGACCGCCCAATACGATCGATTTTGACCCGCTCACCGGGAACGTGGGAATTGGAACGACGACTCCTGCGGAAAAGCTGCACGTCGTGGGCAACGTCGAGGTGCAGGGCACGCTCTTTGCCGATGCCCTATCCAGCAACAGCCCGCTGCTATTGCAAACGTCGGGTACGACCCGGATCTACGCCAATGACGTGTCCGGCAACGTCGGCATCGGCACGACGGTGCCCGAAGGCGAACTTCACGTGCGCGGAGATGACGCCCTCGGCGAACTCATCGTCACTCCTGGAGTCGCCAACGCCACCGCCCAGGTAAGATTGACGGAAAACACCACCGCGTCGCTCGGCGCGATCATGCGCTACGAAGGCGCTACTTTTAACGAATGGCAAGTGTTAGGACTTTCCACCAACGGCGAAGAGGGCCCGCACCTGGTCATTCGTCGCGATAGCCCCAGCCGAGTCGGGATCGGGCGCAACGGACCGAATCATCCTCTGCACGTCGGCACCGACGCCACCAACGGTAACGGGGCCCATTGCACCATCGGCGGCGTGTGGACCAACGGCTCCGATCGCAACTCGAAACAGCATTTCGAGGATCTGGACGAGCGGGAGATTCTGAATCGGCTGGCCACACTGCCCATCACCCGCTGGCAATACAAGAGTGAGCCGGAGAATGTGCGTCATATCGGGCCCGTTGCCCAAGACTTCTATGCGGCCTTCGCAACCGGCGAGGATGAGCGCTACATCGGCACCATTGACGCCGATGGCGTGGCCCTCGCCGCCATTCAAGGGTTGTACGAGGTCGTCAAGGAAAAGGATTGCGAGATGGGAGAACTTAGAGAACTGAAGGATCGCGAGATCGCGGAGTTGCGGGAACAGATGGCCAAACTGGAAGCCATCATGAATGAGCTGGCGATTCAATCGAAAGGAGCCTCGCGATGAACGGTTTTCGGAAACCAACACTCAGTTCATCATCAAAGTGCGAAGTCACCAAGAGCCGTCTTATTCCTTTGTGTCTTGGTGTCTTGGTGGTTCAGTTTTCAACCGTCGCATTCGCCCAATCCGGCGGCGGCTACACGATCACCAAGAGCACCATCGACGGCGGTGGGTCGACGAATCTCACCGATGGAGAGGTCGACGGGTATCGGCTCGGCGGGTCCGTTGGCCAGCCAGACGCAGGCGATCTCGCGGGCGGGGCTTACGCCCTGACCGGCGGCTTCTGGAGCCCGGTTTCCACCACTGATCCGCCGACCACTGGTGACAACACCTGCCAGACCGCGGCCGCCGACACCGGAATCCCGTGCAACACCGACGCCGATTGCACCCCGCCCGCAACGTGTGGAGCCAAGAGCCGCTACATCACAGTGACCCCCGGCAGCGCGGCCACGGCTGGCGGTACCCCCTCCTCGATCCAGGTCGAGATCGTCTCCATGCCGCAGTTTCCGGCACGAGTCGGCGAAATCTGGTGGGCGGCTCCGGAGCAGAACATTCCTAACGCGCCGAATCCGGCGCTCCGCGGGGCGCCGTTGATCTGCCAGACCATGCCCAGCAACGCTCAGGTGTGGACCACCGGCCATTTGCATTTGTTCGGAACGGCCATCGTCCCCGGCTCAACATATAACGTCCGGATGTGCAGTTCGACCGGTGACAATTGCTCGGACCCGCTGCTGGTGGCCACCGGGAAGTGGGGTGATGTAATCCGCGGTTTCGGCGGTGGATCGCAGCCGAACTTCGCGGATATCAACTCGATCGTCACCAAGTTCAGCAACCTGGCCTCTGCCCCGTCGATGCCCCGCGCTGACCTGGTCGGGGTTGGAAACCCCGGTCAACCGAATACGCCCAATCAGGCGGCCAACTTCGCGGACGTCTCGAACGACGTGTCCGCCTTCAGCAGCTTCCCGTATCCCTTTACCGTGCCGGCCTGCGGGCCTTAAACGCAGGCGCGAGAACGGCCCGTTCGAATCGGGAAGGGGATGAAGTGAACGCGGTCTTCAGCGCCGCCAGGTCGCGGACCCGCTGGAATCCAGACACTATCCCGCGTTACGGACGAAAGCCTTGTACTCCTTCGCGTCCATCAAGGCGCTTAGTTGTTCGACCGAGTCGGCCTTGATCTTGGCCAGCCAGCCTTCCTCGAACGCGTCGTCGTTGATCAGTTCGGGGTGATCGGTCAGGTTCGTATTGACCTCGACCACCTTCCCGCCGACGGCGGTGAAGATTTCGGACGTGGCCTTGACCGACTCGACTTCGCCGATGGCGTCGCCGGCGTTCAGCTTCGCCCCGACCTCGGGTAGATCGACGTAGGTAATGTCGGTCAACTCGTCGGCGGCGTACTGGGTGATGCCCATCGTGACCACGCCGTGGTCATCGACGAGGAACCACTCGTGCGTTTCGGTGTACTTGCGATCGACTGGTGCTTTCATGGACTGTGCCTACCGTTGGACTTGACGACGCTCGCCCGACCGCGTGTCCGTCTCTTAACAAACTGACCGGTTTCTCTCCGATCGAAATTACTTGGGCCTCTTGTAGAACGGAAGGGCGACGACCTTCGCCCCTGTTCTCTTACCGCCCGCGACCTCGACCTCCAAAGCGGTACCCTCGTCGCTATATTCCGTTCCGACGATGGACATGGCAATACTCTTGCCCAGGGTGGGGCTGAGCGTGCCGCTGGTGACCTCTCCGACCTTTCGCTCACCGGAAAACACCGCGAAATGCTGCCGTGCGATACGTCGTCCCTCGAGGTCCAGGCCGATAAGTTTGCGCGGCAGGCCCCGTTCCGCGAGCTTTCGCATCGGCTCGACCCCGATGAAGTCCTTGGTGAGGTCCACGCACCAGGCCTGACCAGCAGTGAGCGAGTCCCACTCTTCCGACAACTCGTGCCCGTACAGCGGCATGGCCGCCTCGATGCGGAGGGTGTCCCTGGCCCCTAGCCCGGCGGGTTTGATGACCGGATGGGGTCGTTCCCTGGTGCCGAACAGCTTGGGAGCCAATACATTAACCAGCACCGAGGGCAGGACGATTTCCAGCCCATCCTCGCCGGTGTAGCCGCTTCGATAGACCGTGATCCGCAGGGGGCCGGCCGCGCGAACTCGAAAATGATAGCGTTTCAGCGAGGACAGATCATCCTCGGTGAATTCTTTCGATAGCTCGATCGTCTTGGGGCCTTGGCACGCGACCATGGCGGTCGCCTGCGTGTCGTCGCGAAGCCGGGCGTCCTTTCCCGCCGCGTGGCGCTCGATCCAAGCGACGATCTTGTTCCGGTTGGATGCGTTGCAGATGACGCCCCAATGTTCCTCGAAGCGAGATACGATGACGTCGTCGAGAATCCCGCCGTCTTCACGGCAGACGTGCGAATAATACGATCGGCCGATCTCGGCGTCCTTGAGGTTTCGGGTACACAAATGGTCGAGGAGCGATCCGGCGTCCTTGCCCGTCAACGTCAGCCGGCCCATGTGCGATACGTCGAACACGCTGCACGCCGTGCGCGTGTGGTGGTGTTCCTCGATGATGCCCGTGAACTGGATGGGCATTTCCCAGCCGGCGAATTCGACCATCCGCGCCCCCATGGCCACGTGGAGGTCGTACAGGGGGGTGTGAAGGAGAGACGATGGCATCATGTCATGGGAACCTACGACCCGTTTTCAGTGGTGTCAACGGTGGGAAGCGACACCGTTATCCGGATGGCGAAGATTCGCTTTCGGGGTGTAGAAATCCGATAATTCATGGATCGAACGGCTGGAAGAAGATGAAGCAGGCAACCATGGGCATCATTGTGGGCGGCGGGCCGGCGCCGGGTATTAACGGCGTCATTGGGGCCGCGGCCATTGAGGCGGTCAACAACGGACTTCGAGTCCTGGGCATCTACGACGGATTCAGCCGCCTCGTGGCCGACGATTTCGACGCCGCCCGCGACGTGACGGAATTGCATATTGAGACCATGAGCCGCATCCACTTCGAGGGGGGCTCGATTCTCCGAACGGCGCGCACCAGCCTCCTGGATGCGGAAAAACTGAAAACCTCCACCGTCGTTCAACCCGACCCCAAGAAGGTAGCCCGCGTGGCCGAGCGCCTCACCCGGCTGGGAGTCACGCACCTGCTCACGATCGGCGGTGACGACACGGCCTTGAGCGCTCGTTTCGTGGCCGAAGGGTTGGACGGTAAGCTGCGAGTGGTTCACGTTCCCAAGACCATCGACAACGACCTCCCTCTGCCCGGCGACGTGCCAACGTTCGGGTTTTCCACGGCCCGGCATGTCGGGGCCGAGATCGTCGCCAATCTCATGGAAGACTCGCGGACGACGCAGCGATGGTATCTGGTGGTGACGATGGGACGTAACGCGGGTTTCCTGGCCCTGGGGATCGGCAAGGCGGCGGGGGCCACGCTTACGATCATTCCCGAAGAATTCCCGACCACCACCTCCATCAAGCAAATCGCGGACATCATCGAAGGGTCGATGCTCAAACGGCGCACGATGGGCAAATCTTATGGGGTCTGCGTGGTCGCGGAGGGGGTGGCTTACAAACTGGGAGACTTGGAAGAGCTTTCTCGCTTGTTGGGTCGCAAGGTGTCGGTTGATGCCGCCGGGCATCCTCGATTATCCGAGGTGCCGCTAGGCCAGTGGCTCAAAGACGAGTTGGAGAACCGCTTTGCGGCGCGGGGCGACAAAATCACGCTCGTCGCCCACACCGTGGGTTATGAATTGCGCTGCGCCCGACCGAAGACCTCCGATCTCGGCTACACGCGCGATCTGGGCCACGGCGGCGTACGCCTGCTCCTTGATTCCAATCGCGGTCTGCCCAACGGCGTGATGGTGACCATGCAAGAAGGCAACCTCGTGCCCGTGCCGTTCGAGGACCTGATCGACCCGGCAACGAATCGGACCCGCATTCGTGTCGTCAACATGGACAGCTATTCATACAGCGTGGCCAGGGCGTATATGATTCGCCTCGAATCGGCCGATCTGGAATCGCCTGAAATGCTCGGCGCCCTGGCAGCCAAGGCGAAAATGTCGCCCGAACAGTTCCGTCAGCGTTTCGGATCGAGTGTGGCGAACGCCAAGCGAACGTAGCACTTCATGCTCGGGCCTCGTATTTCTGCACGATCTGCCCCAATTCGAGAAACAATTCGACCTCGTCGTCGGTCATGTCGATCCCACGACGGGCCATGACTTCGGAAGCCACGTCAAGCAGCCGGGCGGGATCGCCCGCGGCCATTCGCGCGTCCGTGACCCAACTGAACGACGGCACGTACTTGGGCAGGGTGCGGTTCGTGTTCAAAGACGCCGCGAAGCCGATGGTTGATCCTGTCGGAATCGTCGCATTGATGCCCAGCTTGGCGTGGTCGCCGAGGATGGCCCCGAAGAATCGCAGCCCCGTATCGACGTCGCGTCCATTGACGGGCACGCGAATCTTGCCGTATGTGTTTTTCAGGTCAGAGTTGCAACAGCCCGCCCCCAGGTTCACCCAGCTACCGACGTATGAGTGGCCGAGAAACCCCGAATGCTGCTTATTCGTGTAGCCGTCGATGACGCAGCCGTCGATCTCTCCACCTACCTTGCAGGCTGGCCCGATTGAATTGGCTCCATGCAGCCACGTGTGGGGATTGACCTTAGCGCCCGGCCCCAAGTACGCCGGGCCTTCGATCACGCAATACGGACCGACGCTCGTGTCTTGACTGATGAAAATGGGACCGTTGGTCGCATCGAGCACCACGGTGGAATGGACCCGCGCCTGTCCACCGATGTGAATTCTCTCGCGATGCGATTCGATGACCCGGGGGTCGACTTCGGCTTCGATCGTCGCGTCGTCTTCGTGCCATTCGGCTTTTAGCAGATCGCCCAACCCGCAGACGATATCCCAGGGATACTGGAACATCCGCCCCGGCGCGGAGACTTTCTTGACCCGCTGCAGGGCCGCGCCCCGACGCGACGGTTCCAGCATGTCCCGCGCCGTCAACTCCTGGGCGAGCGCGCCGTCGCATACGACGAAGGCCACGTTCCCCTCGATCATCCCCGCGCAGGGTTCCGCGGGTAGCTCGACGCCACCATCCATCAGCCACCGGCCGTTGACCAGGACCGCCGGGGTCTGGAGCCGTTGATTGGCGGGGGCGCCGCAACGTTCGGCGGTCACGCGGGCGATCCAATCCCGCGTCCAGACGCCTCCCACCGGCCGTTCCAGGTTGCGCGAGATTCGGTCCAGTACGATTCCGCGCCCGAGGCGCAGCTCGAACACCGACCGCCAGTACACCAGAGGAAGGAGGTCAATGAAGCCTTCATCTTCGAAGAGAATGATGGGGTGCATGGTCAGCGGTCCATGATGTCGAACGCCCGCGAAACGAGTTGCACACCAGGATTATCGGTGGACCGATGGGGGCCGTCCAGCACGATCTCGATCAGAGCCGCGACCGTAAGGGAGCGGGCTTTTTTGGCTCTTCGGGGGCGAGAGACTGTTTGCTTACCCGCGTGGCTCAAGTCAGGGTAATTGATCAGAGGCGAGGACACAAAAAAAGGGTCCACGACGAGCGCAGACCCCTGTAAAACGTCCGATGGTGTGACCGCCGCAATGCCGGCGGAAGCCTATTGCAGAACCCTACTCAAAAAGTGGATGGCCCGAAGCGGCTCGGACCGCCGGCCTCAAAAGGGGCCGGTACGTCGTTCAGCCGCCGGTCGAGACCTTCCCTAGGGTCCGTATACCGGTTCAGCCAATAGCAGCTCCCTATCGAGCATGGAAGCCACACCGGTCAGACGCCATATTATACCATCGGACGATGGCCCGAACCAACAAAACCGGACGAATGCTCGATTTGAACGGTCCGGGGCGAACGGGTTTCGCAAGATTGTCGGCGCAAACCCCGGTCGGTTAGAACCTTACGATTACGACCCGGAAAAGTAGTCGATTCGCGAGCGCACCTGGCGCGATTCGCGCGAAAAGGCCGAACCGATAAGATCAACGAGTCATTGAAGTTTTGTCTCGGAAATCGCGTGTCCAACGAGCGAATTCAAAAACGCTTCGCCGCCCTCGCGACCAGCGGTCGTGGCGCGCTCCTCCCTTATTTCACCTCCGGATTTCCGGACGCGGACGGCACGATAGATTTGATCCGCGCCGCCGATGCTCTCGGCGTTCCGGTCGTCGAAATCGGCATCCCCTATTCCGATTCCATCGCCGACGGCCCCGTGATCCAATCCTCGTTCAACTATGTGCTCGATCACGGCTTTCGTTTGGCCGACACCTTCGACCTCGTGGAGCGGGTTCGTTCCGAAGTCTCCTGCGCCCTCGTGGCCATGGTGTCCTTTTCGATTGTTCAGCGCGTAGGCATCGAGGCTTTCATGCGGCGCTGCGAAGGCGTCGGTTTTGACGGCGTGATTCTGCCCGACGTTCCGGTGGAGGAATCTCAAGAGGCCGTGGAAACCGCACAGCGTGCCGGGCTATGTCACATTGGACTGGTGGCTCCGACGACCCCGCCCGAGCGCCGGACTGAAATCGCCCTCCGCTCGACCGGCTTCATCTATCAAATCGCCGTTTCCGGCCTGACCGGGGAGCGCTCCGAGCTACCATCGGACTTGGCCGACGACGTGGCGGAACTGCGTCGCGTCAGCAGCCTTCCCGTGTGCGTGGGGTTCGGCGTCTCCACGACCGAGCAAGTACGAGCGATTTGCCGCTTTGCCGACGGTGCGATCGTCGGCAGTGCCTTGGTTCGCCGCATCGCCGACGGTCTCCGCGAGAAGCGGTCCGGAAATGCGATCGTGGCCAACGTGACGAAACTCCTGGAGCAGCTTACGGCTGGGACTCACAATGGAGAGCGAAAGAGACGTCCGTGACGACGATCTTCATATGGACGGCCGCGCGTCGTGGTCCACGCCTGCTTGCGTGGGGTAGTGCTGGATTTGAGGGGCACGAGATTGTTACGTTGCCATCCGAGCACTACCCTTGCGTGGTCGTGTCATTGCCCAGCCCTGACCGACGGTTATAATCCCCGGATCAAAGTCTAAACCCTGCATGATGTAGGCTTATCGAATCATGACTCCAACACGAATTGCAACTAGCAACGACGGCTGGCTTGAGGCCAGCGGCCTGCCGCACTTGTTTCGAATTCTGGGCCTGGCGGTTCACCCGGCCAAGCTCGGTATCGGCCTGGCGGCGATTGTTCTTACGCTGTTGTACGGTGGCCTGCTCGATTGGGTCTGGTCGCCCGCGGACGGAGTGCCAGCCGACGCCATCGAACGCTACATCCTCGCACGGGACACCCGCATTCCCTATGTCGAGGGGGATGGGGAACTCGGAATCTTCCACGTGTGGCGCGAACACGAAGGTCGATCGCTTCAAGGATTGCTCTGGTCTTCGCTGCCCGGGGCATCCGTCGCCTCCGGCACTCCGCTCGGTTCATACGTGGAAGCCCAATCGCGCTACCAGCCGCTTCGAAACCTGGTCGGTCTGTTTGACGGGGTGCTGTGGTTGCTGCGCGAGCACTTCTTCTTTTTCCTAATATTCAGCTTAGGCGCTCTGGCCATCTGGGCACTGGCGGGCGGGGCCATCTGCCGCATTGCCGCGGTTCAGTTCGCCCGCGATGAAAAACTGACCATGCAACAGGGAGTGCGGTTTGTGCGGGAGCGGTTCCTCGGTGGGTTCTTTCTCGCTCCCTGTATCCCACTGGCGCTCGCCGCCCTCATCGCCCTCATGCTGATTCTCGGTGGGCTGCTCCTCAGGCTTCCCATTCTCGGCGATCTCATCGCCGGAGCGGCATTTTTTCTCGCCCTGATCGGCGGGTTCATCGTCGCTCTCTTACTCATCGGATTGGCGGTCGGAGGCAGTCTCTTCTGGCCGGCCGCCGCCACGGAGGCTTCCGACGCATTCGATTCCTTCTCGCGCGGCCTGTCCTATCCCCTCACCAAGCCATGGAAAGCGATCTGGTACGCCGTTGTGGCACTCGTGTTTGCCGCTGTGTGCTGGCTGTTCGTCAATCTAATCACGTTCTTCGGATTGTCCGTCACGCGAACCGTCGTGGGCTTCGGCACGGCGCCCTTCGGTTGGCTGAAGCGCGGGACGGACGGGGCGACGGTGAACAAGCTCGAACTCCTCTGGCCAATGAGGGGTCCGGAGGCGCTCTACGACTGGCCCGTGTGGTCTATGGTTGAATGGTACGAGGTTCCTTCGGCGCTGTTCATCGGGCTATATGTGATGATTGTCGTTGGATTGATGTGGTCATTCTTGGCGTCCTTCTATTTCAGCGGGAGCACGGTCATTTACATCCTGCTTCGCCGCGACGTGGATGGGACGGATATCGAAGAGGTTTTCCTGGAAGAAGAGCATCCGGACCCCCAACAGGGCTTCCAACCGCAACCGGCATCAAACGCACCAGCCACGCCGCTGACGATTCAACCCTGAGGAAGCGCTCAGCCGCTGGGCTTTCGATCTTCGCTCGCGGAACACCTGCTTTAGCTCGCGCGGGCTAAAAGCTACGCGGCTCCGATGCGATCGGGATGTTTGAAGGGTACCTGCCGTCAGCAGGAACAGCCCCGAAACGAGCAATCCCCAACCGCCCGTCGCCGGGATCGCTGCCAGGCAGTGACATTGCGTCTCCAAGACCACGCCGCCTAGTTGCAGCGCGCAATGGAGCCGCGCGACCTCACCCTGAAAGTAGCAGCAGTCCCCTTTGGGCGGGTCGGGCGGACATGGGAACGGCTCGGTGGAAATCTCCTGAACAACGCCACCCACATCGCACAGCACGACGGCTCGGGCAGTGACGCACTCCGGCTGTTGGGCAACAGCGGGTCCCGTGACCCAATGGCCCACAATCGTCGGCAACAGAACAAGAATGTGAAAAGATTGCATGCGCCCTCTTGCCAATGTATCAAAATCGCCGTCCATGCTACAATGACCTATGCCCATGAAATGTTGATTCCGCGCCCATTGCGGTCGGCCTCGTTGTTTGTTTAACCAATCACGAGTGGACCCATGAAAGCCGCCGAACTCTTCGTGAAATGCCTGGAAAACGAGGCTCCCTCCCACATCTTCGGCCTGCCAGGCGAGGAAAACATGGACCTCCTCGACGCCCTCCTCGACTCCAACCTTCGGTTCATTCAGACCCGCCACGAACAAGGCGCCGCGTTCATGGCCGATGTCCAGGGTCGATTGACCGGGAAGGCTTCCGTCTGCCTGGCGACGCTCGGCCCGGGGGCCACCAACCTCATCACCGGCGTGGCCGACGCCAACATGGACCATGCGCCCCTCGTTGCCGTCACCGGTCAGTGCGGTCTCAAGCGGCTGCACAAGGAATCCCACCAGGCCATGGACCTCGTCGCACTCTTCCGGCCCATGACCAAATACAACGCCCAGGTCGCCACGGCTTCGATCATTCCCGAAGTCATCCGCAAGGCCTTCAAAGTTGCCCAGACGGAAAAATATGGCGCCACCCACATCGACCTGCCAGAAGACGTAGCCGAATGCCCGGCTGAGGGTGAGCCGCTGCCCGTCCAACAACCCAAAGACTCCGAGCCCCTTGCCTCGCAACTCAAAAAAGCCGCCGACGTGATCAACTCCGCCCGCTTTCCGGTGATCATCGCGGGCAACGGCGTCATTCGAAACAACGCCTCCGAATCGCTGCGTCGTTTCGTCGACAAGACCCAAATACCCTGCGCCCACACCTTCATGGCCAAGGGTGTGCTTCCCTACACCAACGAGCTCTCGCTGCTCTCGATCGGCTTGCAAGCCAAGGATGTGGTCAGTTGCGGCCTCGATCGCGCCGATTGCGTCCTTTGCATCGGCTACGATATCGTCGAGTATCATCCCGAACGCTGGAACCCGTCTCGCGACAAGAAGATCATCCACATCGACCGCTGCCCCGCCGAAGTGGACGCCCACTACACGCTCGCCGTCGGCATCGAGGCCGGCATCGGCCTGACCCTCGACGAACTCGGGGCATCGATTACCCCGCGTGCGGAAAAAGCCGTCCACACCCTTCGCCGGGCGATCCTCGATGCCCTGGCCGAACAAGCCAACGACAACACGTTTCCGATGAAACCCCAACGGATTATTTACGACATCCGCGGTGTGATGGGCCCCGAGGACATCGTCGTCTCCGACGTCGGCGCCCATAAACTCTGGATCGCCCGCATGTACCCGGCCCTGGAGCCCAACACTTGCATCATTTCCAACGGCTTCGCCAGCATGGGGATCGCCCTGCCCGGGGCCATCGGCGCCAAGCTCTTATATCCCGAGCGTCGGGTGCTGGCCGCCTCCGGCGACGGCGGCTTCCTTATGAACTGCCAGGAAATGGAGACCGCGGTCCGCGTCGAAGCGCCGATCGTGTGTCTCGTGTTCCACGACAAGACCTTCGGGCTCATTCGATGGAAGCAGGAGATCCAATTTGGCCGCCCGGCCTTCGTCGACTTCGACAACCCGGACTTCGTCATGCTTGCCCGCAGTTTCGGTTGGGATGGCGTTCGCATCGAGGCGGCCGATGAGCTCGCACTTGCCCTGGGCGATGCGTTCAAGTCCAGCCGCCCCACGTTGATCGATTGTCCGGTCGACTATCGTGAAAACGTCAAATTGACCGAGCGCCTCGGCCAACTCGTGTGTCCGATTTGATGCGCGGTGAGAATCGAGCTTGCAATCAAGCCGCGTCTTTGATGTGGCACTCGTCAAGTTTGAACGGATCCGCGAGCGTTGTTAAGGAGGATCCGCGTCGCGCCACCGAGAGGCCGCTCCCACACGGCCCGGCTCCTGACCGGCCACACTTGACCCTGACGGTGGCCTGCAACCGTTGGCATCCCGTGGCATCGCCACGCGCGATGCACGGCGAACACTGGGATGTTCGGCGAGGGAATTTTTCACTGACTTCCCCATTCAACTAGAAGTGGGCCGAGCCGCACGCTTTTCAGCGTGATTTTTGACTGACTCTAGGACTGTGTTCGGTTATCGGACTAAACGGGCGGGGTGTTGGTTCAATGATATTTGGCCCATAGGGGGAGTTCCATCGAGCTCCATCGACCAAAACCCATGAGGCATCTTGAGTGGATCGAATCGCATGTTGTTGAATTGGATAAATTGTACGATGGCTAGAAAAACTAACTATTATTACAAACATATTCGAATTAACGAATAATGATTTGAAAAACTTTCCCATTGTGTCAATTAACTCGACTGCTCATTTTACTCCGCGATAATTCCGCTCGACTTGTTTTCTAAAAGGCGCTTTCTTCAAGCGAGTTAATCGCCTAACGATTCGTGCCCTCTTGCAAAAGTGGATTTTGTTGAGTTCAATAGCGCATCGCGCGTGACAAGTAGGTCTGCGTGTGTTATAGTGGGCAATCTGTGAGCGGATCGCGTGGTTCACCGAGCCGCAAGCGGCGCCAAAGAGGTTTGGCGTTAGTTAGGTAAATGGTCGTACGAAAGGGAAGAAGCACCATCGTCCGACTCAAAAAAGCGACTCGTCAAATTCACGTGCGGTGGGCTTTCATTGGCGGCTCCACCATTGACGATCTCGGATCGCACGTGGGCAGCCAATGAGCTAGATCGGGAGGAGGCCATGAAGAAATTGTTTGATAGGAACAGTATGAAAGAAAACCGTAAGTGCCGAGTAGTGATTCTCGCGGGGGCCCTGTGCGGCCTGAATGTCATGGCGACGGCTTCCATGGCGATCGACCCAGATTTGCTGCCGCTGGTCGAATGCATTCTGAAAGTCGATGGGACGTGGCATACGCTGTGGGGATACAACAACCGAGACGGCGAAACAAAGCATGAAGAGGTTGGCAACCTCAACAGGTTTACGACACCTCCCGATGACCGCGGCCAGCCCGAGTTCTTCTTCCCGGGCGAGCACCGCTGCGCGTTCTGGACCGAACAACCCGCCGATAGTTCGTTGACGTGGACGCTTCGCAGCAACACCGCGACGGCTGACGGCTCCTCGCCCGAGTGCACGGACCAGTTTCCGCCCGAGCGGGTGTCGAGTTCCGCCAAGGGCAGCTTGCTGATCTTCTCGAAGGTGGAGATCAAGTGGTCGGGCAGCGGCCAATCGTTGCAGTTGCTCCAGGATACGTTCCTGGATTTCAGCAACGATTATCCGCAGGACGTGGATGTTCAGGCCTATTTCGTCAATGGTGACATCGCTTTGGAGGAGGAGCGGGATCCCACGACCGGGTCGATCATCCAGACGTTTGAACCAGGCTGGAACACGGCCGACTGCCGCTTCAAGCTCACGGGCGGACAGCCGCACTATTGGTCGGCGGCCCACGGCAGCAACAAGTGCCAGCCGTTCGCCGTGCTGGACGCCCAGGGTCCGGGGCGACTCGATCCCGAAGCGCCCGGCACCACCAATCGCGTTCTTCGTGGTTACGTGATCATGTGGGCGGTTGATTTCGATTCAGAGCGTAACCTCTGGGCCGAGATCCGCTGGAACCACCTCAAGGGCGACGGGATCCTCGTGAACTACGCGAACGGAACGGCGTGGGAGTACAACGCGTGGTCGTTCCAAGCGGGTTGCGCGACTCACGGCGAGTTCACCGGTACACCGGGTGTTCTGCTGCTCAACGGCGTCGAATACAGCAAGCCGTTCAGCGAGTTGCACCTGGACTTCTATGACATCCTGGGCTCCGAACCCCTGAGCGGTGGCGGGCGGATGGTGCAGACGATGACCGACTTGACCCTGCATCCGGTTCCGATTGATTTGCGTCAGGACAATTTCGGTCCGGTGCTCACCAAAGTCGTGGCCGACGTGTGCGACGAGAACGAGTCTTGCAATTCGGGCGCGAGGCGTTGCATCTGCTGTTGGGACCAGACCTTGCTGAATGTCTGGCCCGACAACATTGGCGGGGCGATCAACACGTTCGACCTGAGGACCAGCAAAGGCAAGGCCCGCTTGACAGCCGGCGACAGCGTCGAGTGCGACTTCGAGGACCACTGCGGTCTCGATGAGAGCCGCAGACCGATTCTTCTCGAAGAGACGACTCGCCTCGGTCTTCGCCGTCGCAGCGACGACCCGGTGCCGATCCTGGGTCTGGCCACCAAGTTCCTGGCTTTCACGGGCGGCGGCACACCGGAGCAGGCAACCGCGGGCATGAACATCCCAGGCTCGGGCGGCGACGCCGGCGACCCCAGTTCGTTCATCCTGTACGACATCCAGCACGGCAGTGACGAAATCCGTGAAGACACGGATCGGAACGATGTGAATCGGCCCGGCAACGTCAGCAAGCCGGCGGTTCCCAGTGATCGGGCGACGACCCTGCGCACGATCGTCGAACCGGTACCCTCGGAATAAGACGAACAAGAATTCGTCTGATTGGGGCGAGGCGGTGCGAACCGTCCTCGCCCCTTTTGTTTACGTGCTCAACGCGGCGCGGAGCCAGGTCAGCCAATCCGATTGTGGTTGCTATCCCTCTTCCTTTGATTAACTTGTGGCCCCATGCTTCGGTTGCATCGGCTGCGCAAGTGTTACGGGCCCTTGGTGGCGGTCGATGGACTATCGTTAGAGGTCAATCGCGGCGAGGTCTTCGGCCTGCTCGGACCCAACGGGGCGGGCAAAACCACCACCGTCAACATGATTGTCGGCTTGACCACGCCCGATGAGGGGCGTGTCGAACTTGATGGCTTTGGTGCTCCGAGTAATCCCGCGGTCCGCCTGCAAATCGGCGTGGCGCCCCAAGCACTGGCCATCTACGAAGAACTCACCGGTGACGAAAACCTGCGGTTCTTCGGGCAGCTCTTTGACTTACATGGCCGCGCACTTTCGGATCGAGTGGCCGCGGCCCTGGATTTTGTCGGATTGACCGAACGCCGGCGCGACGTGGTGAAGACCTATTCCGGCGGCATGAAGCGCCGGCTCAACCTCGCGATCGCGGTGGTCCATGAGCCGCCGCTATTGCTTCTCGACGAACCAACCGTTGGTGTCGATCCGCAATCACGCAACGCCATTTTTGACAATATCCAGGCCCTCCGGGATCGCGGCACGACGGTGATTTTTACGACCCATTACATGGAGGAAGCCCAGCGGTTGTGCCAAAGGGTGGCCATCATGGACCGGGGGAAAGTGCTCGCCCTCGACACGGTGGATGGATTGATCGCCGCCCACGGTGGCAAGAGCGTCGTGCGTGCGGAGACTGCCAACGGCGAAGTCCGCGTCGAGACAACCGACCCGGTAGCGGAACTGAACCGGCTCCAGCGCGACGGCACACTCGCGACCTTCCGTCTGGACCGGCCCGACCTGGAGGCCGTGTTCCTGAACCTCACCGGACGGAGCTTGAGGGACTAATGCGAACCATCAAGGCATTGGCCGCCAAGGACCTTCGCTTGTTGCTCCGCGACAAGCCGGGCTTCTTCTTCACTTTTTTCTTTCCAATCTTATATGCCAGCTTCTTCGGGCTGATCATGGCGGGCGACGATCGCGGGTCCAAGGAGATCAAGATTCTGGCCGTGGATGAGGATCAGTCGGACTCCTCCCGCTCGTTCATTAGCCGACTCGACAAGACCGCAGAGATGGCAGTGACCCCGAGCGATCTCACGACCGCGGAAGATCAGGTTCGCCTCGGAAAAAGCGTCGCCTATGTCTTGCTCCCTAAAGGATTCGGTGACGCGATGCGAAACCCGTTCAAGCACGGGTTCCCGAACCTGGAAGCGGGTATCGATCCGGGTCGCCCTGTTGAGAAGGGGATGCTGACCGGGTTGCTCACGATGCACGTGTTCGAGTCGTTGTTTGGGCAGCTCGCCAACCCGAAGTTCGCCCGGCAAGTAGTGAATGAATCGGTGGCGGACATCAAGGAAGCTACGATCGCAGATCCCTTGACTCGCGCCACCTTGCTCACCTTCCTCGGTGCTCTTGATTCTTTTCTGGGATCGGTGATCGAGGAAAAGGAGGAGAACACGGAAGCCGGCGGCGCGGGAAACGCCGAAGCCGCTTTCGGCTTCCCGAAGCTGGAGATTGGCGTCAAAGACGTACAACGCAAACGCTTCGGACCGCGAACGTTCTACGACATCTCCTTTCCGCAAGGCGTCACGTGGGCACTCCTGTCATGCTCGGCAGCGTTTGGCATATCCTTGGTCGTAGAACGGACCCGCGGAACGCTCGTGCGGCTGCGTATGTCGCCCGCCCCGGTTTGGAAGATCCTGGCCGGTAAGGCGACGGCGTGTTTCATCACGACATTAGGTGTTTCCACCTTCCTCTTGTTGTTCGCGCGAATCGTTTTTGGCGTTCGACCCTTGTCGCCGCTGCTTCTCGTGGCGCCGATCGTCTCGGCCTCGCTGTGCTTCGTCGGGATCATGATGTTCCTGTCGGTGTTGGGAAAGACGGAGCAGTCGGCGGGCGGGATCGGCTGGGCGATCCTCTCGGTCATGGCCATGCTCGGGGGCGGCATGCTCCCGCTCGTCTTCATGCCTGCTTGGATGCAGCGGGTGGGCAGCGTCAGCCCTGTGAAGTGGGCGATTTACGCGATGGAAGGGGCGATCTGGCGGGACTTCTCCGCCGCGGAAATGATGCTTCCGTGCGGGATTCTGGTAGGGATCGGAGCGGTGTTCTTCCTGATCGGAGCGATTGCCTTCAACTGGGTGCAGAAAGCGTAGGGGGGATGCGGAGATAAAAACGCAGGGCGGATCCATCGGACCCGCCCTGCGACTGATCATCTCACCTTGTGCGGCGCTTACGCCCGCGGATGGGCCTGATCGTAGGCCTGTTTCAGCCGGGGCGTGGTCAGGTGCGTGTACACCTGTGTCGTCGAAATCGACTGGTGGCCGAGTAGCTCCTGCACGCTGCGCAGGTCCGCCCCGTTGGCCAGCATGTGCGTCGCGAAGCTGTGACGCAGGGTGTGCGGGCTGATGCTGGGGTCGAGCCCCGCCTGAGCGAGATACTTGTCGAGTTTGCGGCGCACGCTCCGGGTGCTGAGGCGCTGGCCGTGTTTGTTCACGAACAGGGCGCTCTGGTCGAAGTTCGTCGATCGCGAATCCGCCCGGCGCAGATCGAGGAACTTCCGTACCGCCGCGATGGCCGTCGGGCCGATCGGAGTCGTCCGCTGTTTCTTGCCCTTGCCGCGAACGCGAACCACACCGGCCTCGAAGTCCACGTCGGGGAAGTTCAAATCCACCAACTCGCTCACGCGCACGCCGGTCGAGAACAACACTTCGAGCATCGCTCGATCGCGCGAGCCGAGCAAGGTGTTGTCATCAGGAGTGTGGAGGAGCTTGGTGATCTGTTCCAGTTCGAGGAATTTCGGAAGCCGCTTGTCCTGCTTAGGGGTGCGGATCGCCGCCAGCGGATGGGCCTTCACGTGACCGCGGCGCAGGCAGAACTTGTAGAAGCTGCGGAGCGTCGCCAGTTTGCGGGCCACCGTCGACTTCGAGTAGTTCTGCGTCCCGAGGAAACCCAGAAACTCCTTGATCTGTTCCGGCTCCGCGGAACGAAGTTTCTGCTGCATGGAGGTTTCGGTGAGAACCGCCGTGGCTGCCCCCCCCGATGCTCCTTGCTGCCCCGCGGCGCCGGCACGCGTCCCGATTAGCGCGGAAGAGGAGAAGTTTTGCCGGCCGCTCGCAGCTTCCTTGTCACCGACCAAAAACGCGCAGAACTGCGCAAGGTCGGCCGCATAGCATTTGGCCGTGTGCGGCGAAAAATGCCGCTCAAACTTCAAGTAGTTCAGGAACTCGGCAATCAAGGAATTCTCTGTCATGATCGCTGTCACATCGGCGAAACCATCGACCCGTACCTGATCATAGCACCTACCAGGCAGCGGTCACCGTTCGTGCCCGCTCGACGAATTGGCGATCTGATCGAGTTCCGTCTCTAATCTTCGGCCCATCTGGTAGCTCAGCACGGCCGCATCGAACCAGTCAAACCGGCTCGCCCCATCGGCAGCCAGCTCGGCGAAGGCATCGATGACCATTGCCTCGTGGCCAGGCTGATAGCGGAACACGAACCGTTCCTCGCCCTTGACCAACGAAAGCTGCCGAATCACGCCCATGGCATCCTTACCCGTCCCGGCCTCGTCCCACACGCCCGGATTCCAACGGACTGTCAAATAGTGCCCTTATCGTTGCGTGGCAGCAGAATCGAATGTAATCCTGCTGGCTCACCACGTATCGGCGCCATCCATAGGGGCTGCCGTCCGCACCCCGCAGCGCCGCGAATGTTTTCACTTCCTCCACAATGTCTTGATGGGTGGCGTCGTAGATTCGCTGAGTCTGCGACAGCAATCGCCGCGGCCGCTCCGCTCCGTCGGATTCGTCCAGGCCCCCTTGTCTGGAGAGGGCCACCGGATCGATTCCGCCGCCCGTCCGGCCCTTGGTCCCATACAATTGTGCGGAGATTCCCAAGCTCGGCGGATCGTATGGGTCATATTCGATTACCGCGAAGACCAGGATCGCATCCGCCCCCAACAGCCGCGTCAGCTCCAACGCGTGACTCGGCGATTCGACGCCTTCGGCGCCTTGGGCTCCAAGCACGCCCATCACCCGGCTGACCGGGATGATCGATACCCCGTCGGCGTAACTGAGCTCGCCGGCCATCAGGTCGGCGAATCTCGCCGGATCGAAATCATTCGATCCGCTCAGGTTCACCGCCGGTGCCACCGCGATGGTGACCGGCCCCAGCCAGTAGTTCGCAATCCGAGGCGCTGGCTGCTTCGGCGTCGACTGACATCCTGATGCCAATATTAGGCACGCAGTTGCCATTGCCGGAATCCATTCCCGTAGCATCACCTGCCGTTGCGTCGTCATCCGTGACTTCGCCTTCCTGCACTGCGCGGAACGGACCTCGGGACCTTACGATCTCGTTACTTCCCGTTTCTCAGCGCGGCACCACACGGTTCATCGTCTAATTACCGAATGGCCTTTCGTCCCAAACGGCTGATTTACGACCATCCTATAAGCCGTCCTTCACCGTGATTACACTCTCATCGTGCTCGGCTTGCGCGGAATGACCGTGTCCACCCGCGGCGGTCGTTTTTGCGTGAACGCCTTCCGCCCCGTTCGGCGATCCGCCGGGGAAGACAGACCAGATGTTTTCATATCCCGTTCGATCAGTGGTGAAATAAACCCGTCCGTCCGCGGCGAAAACCGGTGCGTAATTCTTGTTGTGCCCGTCGGTCAATCGCACTTTGCCGCGGCCGTCGGCTTCCATCGTCCACACGTCCACCGGTTCCGACGTCCACTCCCCCCCATATCGGGTCAATCTTGCCGATTGGGTCCCTCCATAACGATTGGGGGGGATGGCCGTCGGAGAGGGCGTCGATAGCGGGGTTCCGCAAAAGGCAATGTTCGTCCCATCCGGGCTCCATGACGGCAGGATCATGGCCTCGTTCGCGGCGGCGGCGATTTCCGTTGGAAAACGCGGCTCTCCATCGATCAACGTTATCGTCCACACGCTGAACCAACGGCTGCCTCGATCCCGAGCCCGTTGATAAACGATCTGGTCCGAAGTCGGTGACCATTCTGGGAACAGGCCATAACCGATAAAGCGCCGCGTGCCGCCCGCGGTGGCGTCGGCGACCCATAGCTCCCACGGACCGCCATCCGCCGGCAAGCTGCAATACACGAGCTTCGTGCCGTCCGGCGACCAGCTCGGGTGGATTTCATCCGCCGTCCCCGGCGTCACCTGGATCGGTGGGTCGCCGTTAACGTTCATGATCCAGACATCCCAGTTTCCGGCTCGATTGCTCGCAAATGCCACCCGAGTGTCATCGGGGCTGAATGAGGGTTGGATATCCGAGGCCGGATCACTCGTGAGCTGGGTGATGGCCACACCGTCCACGCCTTTGATGTACAGGTCTGGGTTCAGTTGGTGGCGCGTCGATGAGAACACCATCCGATGACCGCGCGTATCGATGTCCGCGTCAAAATCCGCCCCAACTTCCGTAAAACTGTGCTGTCGAAGCGAAGTCGTGGTGCGGGCGTAGTAGTCCATCGGCCGTCCGTCCGAGAAATCGCCGAAGAGTGTCAAGTCCTTGGCATGGGCGGCCGCCACCATGGCCGTTCGGCCCTCGTGCGTAACGAGCACGCCGCGCTCCTCCTGCTGCTCCGCGCATGACGCCAGGAGCAAACAGCACGGAAGGGTCAGGAGGGGCAGCCAACGGCCAAACATGGAGGCCGATCGTGAATAAAGGCTGAAAGGTGCGGAACTAGCCGTTGCCGATGGTGAAGGGAATGATCTCATAGAAAGTCTCGTCGAGAACGTTACCGGCCGTCGCGAATGCTGACATCTCCGACGTTTTCGGACGAACACCTACGTGATCATCCATACGGAGGACTCACGAGCACCCGGCCGGAGGCACATTACTCTCCCGGTGCCCCAGTCCCATCGGATTCCGTCCCGCTCCGGACCAGTTAGACTACAGCGCCCGGCCAAAACCGATTCGCTGCCGGCTTTCCACGCAGCCTGCACTGTCCGATAATTGTAGGCGCGAATGTTATCGACCGGCGAATCAAACCACCTTGATCGCGAGAAGAATGCTAATTCTGCGCAACTACGCGCAAGGCCCCTCGACATGAGTATGGTTAGGGAATAACCGGATGATAATAAAGGTTATTTTGTCCACCCAGGCTTTGGCATGACCTGGCTGCCAACGCGGGCCGTATCGGGTGGGCATCATGGTGTCCCAGGATCCTGACCGAAAAGTCGTGCAATTCACATTGAATAAGTTGCAGTGATTCAACCATAAATCCTTTCCTAAAAATACCTTATACATTTTCCCGAAAGTTGTCGCCTTTCGTCAGGATCGCGGCTAGACTCTCAGCGGGAGCTGGTACTCCATTTCTGTCCGTTGAGAAATAGAAGAGCGGGAAGCGGTGGGAAGGAAGCGTCCACCCTTGCGCCCGTCGATTCGTTTGGGAGTACGGCCCCCCCGAGGCGCTGTATTGGCTTGTCGCCAACTTTTGCGGCTGTAGGGGGTGGGAGGATGAGCGAACTTCGGAACGGACGTTGCTACGAATGTGTCGTGGTTGACCTGAACACGCAGCGCGATTTTTGCGACGCGGGCGGCGGGTTACCGGTCTCGAATCTCACAACTCTCCTGCCTGCCATGCGCCGGGTGGTCGCCTGGACCAAGCGCAATTGCGCTCCGATCGTTTCTTCCATCGAGTCCCATCGTCCGCTGGAGCTATCGGACAGCGGGCGTCCGACCGTATGTATTGACGGCTCAGGCGGTCAACGCAAGATCGAATTCACGATTTTTCCCTTGCGGGCCATGGTCGAAGTGGACAATACCTTCGGCGTACCGATCGATCTGTTTAAGCATTTTCAGCAGATCATTTTCCGCAAACGAACGGACGACTTATTGGCCAACCCCAAGGCGGACCGTCTATTAACGCAACTTCCCGTCCACGAGTTCATCCTCTTCGGAAACGGCATCGAGAATTCCATCAAGGCCCTGACCCTCGCCCTTCGAGCCCGCGCCAAGCCGGTCACCATCGTCGTTGATGCCTGCGGATATTGGAACAAGTCCGCCGCCGACCTTGCCCTCCGCCAGATTGCGGCCAAAGGTGCGACCCTCACGAATGTGGACGAATTACTCGCCCGGAAACTCGATCGCCGGTTCCGCCGGCGTTGGCGGCTGGCCATTCGTGATATGAACGGCCACGCCATGAACGGCAATGGGCACAATGCCAAGAACGGCAACGGGCACGATGCCAAGAATGGCAACGGGCACAATGGCAAGAACGGCAACGGCAGCAACGGCTCCAATGGCCACAACGGCCACAAGCACCGTCCCGGCACGGATCGCGCCTACGGGCCGATCGACGACGTAGCACTCTGACGTCCCAGCCGAGGCGGCATTGGCTTTACATCAAGAGATCCCGCTCAACGGGACGAGCTCTACGACAACCAGACTTTTCAGGCCCCCTTCGTCCTTCTGAAGTCGGGACTAAGACTAGCCCGGCCCTCACTCCGCGGTGGTCTTCCTTTCGGTTGTGTCTTTAGGCCCCTTGGGGCCGTCGCGATTTCTTCGACGATTGCCTTCCAGCCTTCCCATTGATATAGACCGGGCGGCGGGAGTTTCTCGTGGGACATGGGCCGCTTCCAAAGGTAACAAGTGAGCAAATCGCTTAACACGATTCGTAACCCCAAGTTCGCGATCGGTCACGCGACGCCACGCGCGTGGGAATGGGACGCCAAGGGCCGCGCGCGATGGGAGCGCGTTGCGAGTTCCGCCGATCCTGCCGCTGCAAGCGGGAAAAAGGCCGGGGCACCAAGGGGCACGAAAGGGCACCGAGGGCAGTCGTCCGTAGCGATGATCATCGAAACCAAGGACGAATCAGGTCATGCCTTCTGGTCTCAAGTAATCACCTGCAAGAAAGGGGAGTACTTCCGCATCGACGCCGACGTTACGGCGGAACTGGTCGGCGCCGACGACCGGTGCGGCTTCGTCGTGGCCATTCAGCCGAACGATGCACCGGGTGATCGTGCCACGCTGATGACACCCGGAGTTCAACGAACAGCCGCCGTTCATACCGTTCGCGCCTATTATCAGGCACCCGCCGATACCCGACGGCTTCAAGTCCGCGTCGGCGTGGTGAAGGCTCGTGGTCGTGTCACGATCCACGCCGTCCGTGTCCTCTCCATGATCGAACCCGAGGAACTCTCGCACCCCCTGGCCATCCCCCCGCCCGGGTGGACCCTGCCCGCCCCCAAGATCGCAAAACGGGTTTGTGTTTGCTCGGAATCGGCGGACGAGCGGCCGATCACCCGCCTGCTGGGTGAAGCCCTCGGCGAATCAAACGTACGAACGGCGTCGCCGAAAGAATTCGGAAAAATTCGCAAACGCTCCGAAGCGGTGTCGCTCGATACGCGCTGGGCCGACGCGATCTTTTTTCCCGATGAGACGCAGCCCCCCTCGATCCGTACCCTGGCCGCACTAATGAAGCTGGCCGAACGCGTCACCGTCGTCATCTCCGTGCCCGCGTTCGCCAAGCTGAGTCGCGGGGCGCTCAGCATCAAGCGGGTGGAGCAGGAGGATGACCCGATCTGCGCCCAAATCGCCTACGCCGACTGGATGACGCGCGGGTTCGCCCTACAGGACACCTTCACCTACGCGTGGAGCGAGGACGGGAGCACGGGTTACATTCAACGGCATTTCCGAAAAACGACGACAGCCGCCGCGTTTCTAAAACGCCATGAGTTCGTTCCCCTCCTCCATTCCGCGACCAATCGAGAATCGTCCTCGTATCGACCCGTCGGTCTGTTCAAAAAAACCGCTGGCGGCGGTCTGTTCGTGCTGGACATCGAGCCGATGGAGGCCTCCGTCAGCTCAATGAACGAGTCCGTGCCGCCCATGCAGCTCTTGCTTGCCATCCTCGGACACGGTGCGACCGGCCTGGGGCAGTTCACTGTTGCGGTGCTCAAAGAACCCCAGATGCGGGAAGTAATCCGCGAGGCCGGCTATCGATTTCGGGAATTCGCGGTCTTCGACGACGACCTGCCCGCGGACGAAATCACCCATCAACTGGTCACGATCGGTCGAGCCGACGAATCCTACGGCCTCCCCCTGACCCCCAAGCCGCTCATTCTGGTCCGCGGCGGTTTGCAATCGGGCGACGCCGAGAGCGTTATGGGCGCCCTCTTCTGGTTCAAGCAGTTAATCCGAATGGCCCCCCACGAATCTCCTTATGCGGCGGCGCTGGCCTCGCGGTTTCGGCTCGCGTGGGTGCCATGCGCTGCGAAATGGGAGCGGCGCGATGGTTGGCGGCGTGGTGGCCACGCCCCTGCGGTGCCCATGAGTTTGGACCTGGACGACGCCCCGCTCGCCGCGGTGATCGATATCATCTCGAGGCCCGTCAATCGAGCGCGGGTCGTACTGGCCGGTGGCGATGGGATTGGGCGGCGAATCATGAATTGGCTGCCTCGATTGTGGGAAGCCTTTGGCGCCACCTGCTTCTTTGGGCGAGATGTCGGCCCGGGTGAACCAATGTCGCGCCGCGATTGCATACGTTGGGCATGGCATCGAACTGAACTCGAGGTGGATGTTGATCCCCAGGCGTTCGACGAAGATTTTCACCGCGAAGCTTTGAGCGGCGACGCTCAACTCGTTCGAATCGAGGTCCCGGCGCACGACGCGGATTTTCCAGCCGCTTCGATCCGCGTCACCGACACCGTGGCCACGCTGCTTGAACAGGTGATTGGACTTCAATATGGCGTCATCGCGGTGAATCGCCGGTCGCAGCCCGTTCATTTCGACGGTTTCGCGCCGGTCGCACCCGGCGGAGCGATCGTGGTGCACGAAAGCGACTCCATGTTGAAGTCCAAAGGGGCGCGAGCGGTGTGACATTGTCGGCGCTCCGGTCCCATCTATAATTCACCCCAATGGCATGCTGACACGTTCGGACCCATCGGTGATACGAACATGGGCAGGCATCGGGAAATGACGATGACCATCGCTGAGCCGGAATCGAGGACCGCGCGGACCATTCGTGCTCCTCGCGGGACACAGCTTTCCTGCAAGGGCTGGCAGCAGGAAGCGGCCATGCGCATGTTGATGAACAACCTCGATCCAGAGGTAGCCGAAAACCCCGCCGAACTCATCGTCTACGGTGGCAGTGGCAAGGCTGCCCGCAGTTGGCCGGATTACGACCGGATCGTCGCGGCGCTAAAGGCGCTGGAGAACGATGAGACGCTGCTGGTGCAGTCCGGTCGAGCGGTGGGCATCGTCAAAACTCATCGCGACGCCCCGCGCGTGCTCATCGCCAATTCAATGCTCGTGCCGCATTGGGCCACGTGGGCCGAATTCCGCCGCCTGGAGGCGATGGGCCTGACCATGTTCGGCCAGATGACCGCCGGAAGTTGGATATACATCGGCACGCAGGGGATTCTACAGGGAACGTACGAAACCTTCGGTGCGGCCGCGCGGGAGCATTTCGGCGGATCGTTGAAAGGGCGGCTGGTGGTGACTGGCGGCCTGGGCGGCATGGGCGGAGCTCAGCCGCTGTCGGTCACGATGAACGATGGTGTGTGCTTGTGCGTCGAGGTCGATCAACTCCGAATCGAGCGGCGGATTCGCACGAAATACCTCGATCGGTGGACCGATCGGCTGGATCAGGCGCTGGCATGGTCGCTCGACGCCAAGAAACGACGCGAGCCGCTCTCGGTCGGATTGCTCGGCAATTGTGCCGACGTGCTGAACGAACTGGTGTCACGGGGTGTCATTCCCGACGTGGTTACCGATCAGACCTCCGCCCACGACGCCCTGAACGGCTATGTCCCCAACGGCATGACGTTCGCCGACGCGGTGAAGCTGCGCCAGACCGACCCTGATCGCTACATCACCGAATCGATGCGGGCCATGGGCGAGCACATGCACGCCATGCTGGATATGCAGCTAAAGGGCGCGCTGGCCTTCGACTATGGCAACAACATTCGGGGGCAGGCGAAGCTCGTCGGCGTGGAAAATGCGTTCGATATTCAGGGCTTCGTGCCGCTGTTCATCCGCCCTCTTTTCTGTGAAGGCCAGGGGCCATTCCGCTGGGCGGCACTCTCCGGCGACCCGAAAGACATCGTTCGAACGGATCGCGCTGTGCTTGAGACCTTTCCAAAGAACGAGCATTTGTGCCGTTGGATTCGCCTGGCCGGCGAACGAGTGGCTTTCCAGGGCCTGCCCGCCCGCATCTGTTGGCTCGGCTACGGCGAGCGAGCCAAAATGGGCCTGGTCTTCAACGACCTAGTGGCCAGGGGTGAAATCTCGGCGCCCATCGTCATCGGGCGCGATCACCTCGATTGCGGCAGCGTGGCCAGCCCCAACCGCGAGACAGAGGGCATGAAGGACGGCTCAGACGCCATCGCCGACTGGCCGATCCTCAATGCCCTGCTCAACACCGCCTGCGGGGCGAGCTGGGTCAGCGTTCATCACGGCGGGGGGGTCGGGATCGGCTACTCGATTCACGCTGGCCAAGTCATCGTGGCCGATGGAAGCAAGGAGGCCGCCGCCCGCCTCGAACGCGTCCTCACCGCGGACCCGGCCATGGGCATCTTCCGCCACGTCGACGCGGGCTACGAAAAGGCGGAGCAAGTCGCCAAGGAACGCGGCGTGAAGATACCGGGACGGTAAGTAACCCGCCGGCTGAACCCAGAACCGATAACCTATGCCTACGATCTATCGATGGAAGGGCTTTCGGTTTCATTTTTTCAGCGATGAAGGCCACGAGCCTCCGCACGTGCATCCGCCGCGCCGAAGACACCTGCAAGTTCTGGCTTGAGCCTGTGTCGATCGTGTATAATAGAGGCATGACGAATTCCGAACCGGGCGATTTGGAACGGATCATAGAAGAACACGCAACCGAGTTCATTCAGAAGTGGCATGAGTACTTCGGGAAATAATATTACGCTCACGTACGAGGTAAAGGCCCTGCGGGTTTGGGTCGAGAGCCGCAAGGTTTGGATCGAATTGGACGACGGGCGCACCGTTGGGTTCCCCGCAGCCAAGTTTCGTCGCCTGCGGGACGCGGATGAAGAACTCCTGTCCAAGGTTCGAATCGAAGCCCGGGGAACGGCGCTTCGTTGGGAAGAACTCGACGAGGATCTTTCCGTCGATGGCATCCTGGCCGGACGCTGGTTGCCGTAGGCAAGCCGCAGTGGTTCCAATCCGATTTGGTCACCACCAAGACACAAAGACACTAAGGCTAAGGCCCCGTACACGATAGCCTCTTGGTGTCTTTGTGTCTTGGTGGTTAATTAGAATGCTCACCCCCTTCAGAATCATCCTCTCGCTCGGCCTGTGGCTCGGGGCCATGTTCCTTCCCGCCGGCCGATGGGACCTCCTGTGGTTCTGGGTGCACATGGGCGTCGTGCTTGCGGCAACGCTGGTTTTGTTGTTCACCATTGACCGGGGTTTGCTCCAAGAGCGGCTCAACCCGCCGCCCGGCGGGCATGATCGCTCGCTCCGACTGGTCCTGGCCATGCTCTTCTTCGCGCATTTGGTCATCGCCGGCCTTGATGCGGGCCGCTTCCACTGGTCGAAGGAAATGCCAACGGGATGGCGAATCGCGGCGCTCGTCGTCTTTGTCGCCGCGATGGCCACGTTCCCCTGGGCGATGCACGTTAACCGCTTCTTTTCCCCCGTGGTTCGAATTCAAAGCGAGCGCGGACACCATTTGGTCACTACCGGACCGTATCGGATCGTTCGTCATCCAGGGTACCTGGCCGCGATCCTTGCGGGCCTATCTAGCGGCATTGTTCTGGGTTCGTGGTGGTCGCTGGTTCCCATCGCTCCGATCATCGTGATGCTCGTTCGCCGCACGATCATCGAGGACCACTTCCTTCATGCACACCTTGAGGGCTATCCCGCGTATGCCCAACGCGTCCGATACCGCCTCGCCCCGTGGGTATGGTAGCCGGTATCGCCAAGAGCGGGGGGCTTTGCGAAGCTTGAACGCATAGTGGTATCACGGATAGAATGCCGGTCTCCCGATTGCAGGATCCGCACCGTGGGGTCATTGACTGGTTAGCCGGAGGTTCGGTGAAAGAGCGCGTTTCGTCGGTCCTGCGTCCATTGGCGATGGCCGCGCTCTTGGCCGGGGGGGCGATGCTCTTGAAGCCGGCTTCCCAAGGCGGAAGCGTCGCCGAAATTCATTTCGTTGACCAAGCTGAGCAATCTGGCTGTCTCAATCGTCACACGATGGTGCGCGTGGCCGACGTTTTTCAAAACGTCATGCCGTGGCTGTCGTCGGTGGGGGCGGCCGCGGCGGCGGGGGACTACGACGCCGACGGCGACGCCGATCTCTACGTGACCAATTCCGGCCGAGGCGATCGCAACGTTCTGTTTCGCAATCGCGGCGACGGGACCTTCGAGGACGTGACCGATTCCGCGGGCGTGGGCTGCGGGAATCCACAGGGGGCCTCGATGCATGCCATCTGGGGAGACATCGACAACGACGGCGATCTCGACTTGTACGTCACGAAGTGGGCGGAGACGAATCAGCTCTTTCGAAACAACCATGACGGCACCTTCAGCGACATCAGCCAAGACGCTGGCGTCGACTACTGGGGGTACGGCAACGGAGCCACGTTTCTCGACTACGACCGCGACGGCCATCTCGACATTCTGATCGGGAATTACTTCGCCGAGACGGTCATCGATCCCAAGTCCGGCCAATTGGTCCGCAACGACCTTTGGAACCCGGTCACCGCGCGAGTCATGCACGAGACCTTCACCCACGCCGACAACGGCGGGCGAAACGTGCTCTATCGCAATCGCGGCGATGGCACCTTTGAGGACGTGGCCGAGAGTGTCGGGTTGACCTTCACCGGTTGGACCCTGTCAGTCGGCGCCGGCGATCTAAACAATGATGGCTGGCCGGACCTGTATCTGGCCAACGATTTCGGCCCTGATGAGCTGTACATGAACACCGGCGCCACCCAGAACCCGCCGGGCTTTCAGATCGTGATCGACCGCGAGGGCCATCCCGGGGTGGGTGGCGACTGGTGGAAGGGCATGAACGTGGACATGGGGGACGTGAACAACGACGGGTACCTCGATATTTACGTGACGAACATCTTTGAAGCCCGCTATAAGACGGATGAGGGCAACATGCTGTGGCTGAACCGCGTCGATCCGCTGTGTCCCGGCGGGCGGGGGTTCCGCAACATTGGCCAGCAGACCGGGACCTTCGACGGCGGCTGGGGCTGGGCCGGGAAGTTCGCGGACTTCAACAACGACGGCCTGTTGGATATCTACACGGTCAACGGTTTTGTGACGGGCGATCTCAACCGGAACTACTGGTATCAGGTCCAGGAAATGGTCACCCAGACCAAGAACCAGACCGTCGACGCCACCGACTGGCCGGAAATGGGCGACCGGGACCTCTCAGGCCACGAACGCGGGCGCCTGTTTGTTCAAGTGCCACGACATGGCACGGAGTCAGCGGATGCGAAGGTAGAATCATTGCCGCCGACGCGTGGCATGCCCACGCCCAACGTGGGCATGTCGAAGGCCGGCGCCGACGCGAATTCCTTCGGCAAAGCCCAGTCGTGGCCGCGTTTTATGGAAATGGCCGAGGCCTCGGGCATCACCGACATTTATAACGGGCGAGGAATTGCCGTCGCCGACTACAACCAAGACGGTTATCTTGACATGTATGTGGCCAATCAGGGTGCGCCGTCCTGTTACTACGTCAATCAGACCGGTGCTCGTGCAGTTTCGCGGGGTGAGGGCTCGGGTGGCTTCCTGCGTCTAACGCTCCGTGGCCGGCCCGATGCCGGATTGACCATCGGCGATCGCATGTTCGCTTCGACGAGCGACGCGGTTGGCGCCCGAATCACGCTCGAATCCAGTGACGGAATCCAAGTGCGCGAGGTTCAAGGGGGCATGGGCTTCGCATCCCAGTCCGAGCATACGGTTCACTTCGGCATTCCCCAGCCCAACGGCGTCACCCGGCTGACGATCCGGTGGCCGAGCGGCCGGGTTCAAACGTTTGACGGTGATGCCGCGCGTCGATTCATCAATCAACACAGCAACATCACCGAGCCGGTGGAAGAGATCGCCCAACGATGACCGAGCCGCATCCAGAAACAATCCATGCATCGCCGCGAAGACTGAAATGGGTGATTCCCGCCTTGACGTTTGTCGTATTGGCGGGCGTTGCCTGGTCGCGCGTGGGACTGCTCGATCTTCCCTCCGTACCGCGAAGTTTAACGCTGGGCGATGCCGGGCTCTCCGATTTGAGCAGCCAAGCTCGGTTGGACGACTACCTTCGCGCGGCTACAACACAATCGACTACGGCCAACGACGCCACTTCGCTCGGACTAAGTGACAAGACGGTATCAGCAGCGAGCGCAGTCCGCGACGGAATGCGCGCGGTTCAACGAGGTGACGTCCTCGATGGTTTGGAACGAATGCGCGAGGGCATTCGCCTCGATCCCACAAATCTGGTCCTGACCAACGCGTACCGAATGGTTGTGTTCGGATTGCAGCGGGAATGGCTCCGCGCCGAACGTGAACGCGGATCGATCATGCCCCAGTTCCCGCCTCATTTGGATGGTGAACCGATTCGATTCTTCGAGGAGCTGGACCGCAAGCAAAGCACCCGAGAGACGAAGCTGAACCTGGCCCTTGCCTGGGTCGATCGGATGCTGCTCTTCCCCGCGTTGGAGATCAAAGCGCCGTCCAGCGTGGAAGCGGTGAAGCTACTGACCGAAATCATTGACGACGGTAATCCTGGATACGTCCCCGCGTTGTTCGCACGGGGGCTGAACCACCTGCACCGTCCGGCGCGCCTGGTCTGGCCGGAAGCGGACAAAACCCCGCCGGACGCCGCGGCCCGCGACATCGGACTGTGCGTGGCCATCGGGCGGAAGTTCGGCGTGGGCTCGAACCGTTTGCAGGCGGCGCTGGCGATGGCGCTGGGCGACGCGTACGTGAAGGCAGGGCGATATGACGTCGCCCGGTCGTGGTGGCAGATCGCCCAGAACATGAGCCGCGACGCGGCGATTCAGGAATCGATTCGGCGGCGCTACGGCTGGAGCGACGGCGAGATTCTGGATCGACTGGAGGAGGAGTTGGACCGGGCCCGAGCCGAATTGGATGACCCGATGACGGATTTGGCCCTGATGTGGAGATGAACTGGATTGTCGATTGACAATCGGATAAGTGACCACCCGACGATGGCTTCTGCTACGACCACACGTTCTGTACCTTGGACTTTCGCGGTTCCGAGTCTGAAGGACCCACGAGTCATGATCGCGGGCGCGTTGACTTTGTGGACCATCCTCGGTCAGACCGCCTACTACTTCAACCGCAATCCGGTTCAACTCACCGCGGCCATCGGGACGGCGTGTCTGCTCGACGTTCTGCTGGCGATCGTGGTCCTGCGGCAAGTGGCCATCCCGCTCAGCGGATACATCACCGGTTTGAGTATCGGATTGCTGTTGGAGAGTTACGACTGGCGGGTGTTCGCGGTGGCCTCGACGTGGGGAATCCTGTCGAAGTACTTGCTGCGTGACAGCAAGCGGCACTTTTTCAACCCGTCCAACTTTGGGATCGTCATGGTCCTGCTCTTGGTTCCGCACGTGGCCTCGGTCGCCCCCGGCTCGCAATGGGGGGCGGATTATCGAGTGGCCATCGTCATCATCGGCTTGGGTCTCCTCATGATGCGGCGGGTGAATCGGCTCGATCTGGCGTTGGCGTGGCTGGGCGGCTACGTGGTGATGGGCCTGGTGCGGATGGCCCTGGGTCAGGGCGGGCTTGTTTTCGCTCTTGGTCCGATGACTGGCGCCGAGTTCGCGTTGTTCACGTTTTCGATGATGCCCGATCCGAAGGCCTCGCCGCCGACGCGTCGAGCGAGAATCGCCTGGGGCCTGTCGATCGCCCTGGTGGACGGCATCCTCCGCTACATGGAAATCCGCTACTCGATGTTCTATTCGCTCTTCCTGCACACCGGGATGCTTCCTATCATCCATTGGATCGCGGCCCGCGCGGGCGTTCAGGAAGCGGACCCGTGGCGGTGGCTGGAATTCCGACTGGCTCGCGAACCCGCCTGACCGCGCGTACGTTGCGAAAAAAACCGCGCTCGACTTGCCTGAGAGGCAAGCTTAGTGTATACTTTGTTGGAGGCAAAACGGGATGGATGAATTCATTCTCGCCGTGTTTCGATGGATAAACGAAAACAGACCTCCTCCGGGAGCGCTGACCCAGAAGAAAGAAATATGGTCAGACATTTGGGTACACGAAGCTTTCGGCATCGCGGTCCAGATGGATCAGATAAGAAGGAAGGGCTCGATTAGAGAGAAGGGACTCCTGAAAGCCCTCTTACACGAACTGAAGGATTGCGAGTACCGACTGTGGAAACTTTGGTTCCATAATTGACGGAGTTCAGCATGGCCTCCGCTATTGCGCGAAAGAGAGGGAGAAACCCTGGGGTGCAAGCGATGGGAATAGAAAAGTCCCCTTCGACACTATCGTCGGCAATCATAGCTTATCTTCGCTCCGATGGTCGCACTCTTAGGGAGATTGCCGATCTTCTGGAAGTCAGTGAATCCTACGTTAGCCGCGTGGCGCGAGGTGAGCGTCAACTTTCGGTACCACACCTTGAGCAATTGGAACGCCTGGAGGGCAACTCCTTGCCGTTGATCTTGCTGGAGGCCGAAAGAGAGCGTACCCCGCGAAAGCATTTGCGTGCGATCGACGATCTCATGAATCTCATGCGTCGATCGCATGAACTTGAAAAGGAACTCAGACATGGAGACGAACAGGACGACGCGGGCATTCAGATCGAGGACATGGTCATCGCGGGCGAGCAGGTCCGGCTGATCAAGCTCCCTGAGAACGAAGCAACGAAGAACGGTCTCACTCCGAGAATCCTTCGAGAGTTCTCGGCGGCGGCCCTTCAAGCACCCGATTCGATTCTGGTTTGGACCGCCGCGGAAGGAAGAGTATTCTGCAGCGGACTCGACAAGAATGAACTGCTCCATGCCCTGCGGAAGCACGACACGCCAGCCCCGTTGCTGGGCGCCTTGGTAACGCTTTACAATGTTTTAGCATTTCATCCGAGCCCCACAGTTTGCATCCTGCGCGGCGCGGCCCGCGGCGGGGGTGTCGGCTTGGCTTGTATCGCGGATGTCGTCGTTGCGTCGAGAGCAGCAAGCCTCGAGTTGCCGGACGATCCCGCCTACAGGGCGCTTGCGAAGATTTTGATTCCCATTTTGGAGTGGCGACGATTTTTGAGCGGCGTTCTGAAACTCAATTGGTTCGGCAAGAAGTTCAGTGCAACTGCCGCCAAACATGCAGGATTGGTAGAGAAGATATCTTCGGTGGCCGATTTCGAAACCATGCTGGAGGCAGCCTTTGAGATATTGAGGGGACGGAGTAGCTCGCCTAAGCAAAAGCGACAACGTGCGACGGGGACATTGCGCCTCCCTGTTTCGGCCTTGAAGAAGATGAACGAGAGCTACTACGCCGCGCTGGAACCAAAGCCGACGGCCTTGTTACGAGCGGACCTGGAAGAATGGGCAATTGCGAAGGCCGGTTGAGTCAATATCAACTAGCGCTTACGTTCGCACAAACGGGGCATCATTTCGTATCAGCCCGAGATCAACTATACTGCCCGGCTCGGACAACCCGGGAACACCGGCGGTATCGACGATGATATCAACAGACGGAGCGTGAGCGCCGACGCCGAGCGGTGAGGGGCTACCGCACCCCCGCACGCCGGAAACGTGGAAACGACTACTGCCTTGATCGACCAATCGCTTATTCGCAATTTCAGCATCGTGGCCCACATCGACCACGGCAAGAGCACCCTGGCCGACCGCATCCTGGAATTCACCGGGGCGATCACCAAGCGTGAGATGCGCGATCAGTTCCTGGACGACATGGATCTCGAGCGGGAGATGGGCATCACGATCAAGGCCAATCGGGCCACCGTTCCGTTCAAATACGGCGGGCGCGAGTACATGTTCAACCTGATCGACACCCCGGGTCACGTCGATTTTCACTACGAGGTCTCCCGGGCCCTCGCGGCCTGCGAGGGCGTGCTGGTGCTCGTTGACGCCACCCAGGGCGTTCAGGCCCAGACGGTGGCCAACGCCTACATGGCCGTCGACGCCGGGCTGGAGATTATCCTGGTCATCAACAAGATTGATCTCCCTGCGGCCCGGCCGGAGGACATCGCTCTGGAAGCGGAGCAGGTGCTCGGCCTTGACGCGTCCGGTGCGGTGTTCACCAGCGCCAAGACCGGCGCCGGCATCGAGGAAATGCTCCAGGCGGTGGTTAAACGCATCCCAGCGCCAAAAGGTGAGCCCGAAGGTGTCCTGCGGGCCATGATCTACGATGCGAAACCCGACCCCCACCGAGGGGTGATCTGCCACACCCGCGTGTTCGACGGGAGCTTCAAACGCGGCGACCAGGTGCTGCTGATGGAGGCGGGGAAAAAGCATCTGATCACCGAGGTGGGCAAGTTCACGCCGAAAATGGGCGTGGTCGATTCACTCAGCGCCGGTGAGGTGGGCTATTTCGTCGCCGGCATCAAGACCCTGGCCGACGTAAACATCGGCGACACCGTGACCCACTCCTCGAACCCGACCGATCGGCCATTCCCGGGATACAAATCACCGCAACAGATGGTGTTTTGCGATTTCTTCCCGGCCATCGGAACGACGACGGAGCAGCTCCGCGAAGCGATGGAGAAGCTCTGGCTCACCGACAGCTCGTTCACCTATCAGACCGTCGGTTCAGATGCCCTGGGGATCGGCTTCCGCTGTGGGTTCCTCGGCCTGTTGCACATGAAGATCATCCAGGAGCGCCTGGAACGAGAAAACGCCGTAACGATCGTTCAAACGGCGCCGACGGTCACCTACGAAATCCTGCTCAAGGACGGCACCGTGGAGCGGATCGAGTCGCCCAGTGAGCTTCCGGACATGTCCAATGTGGAGGAAGTGCGCGAGCCGTACGTCAAGGTGCAGATGATCATTCCCGCCGAATGCGTGGGCACGGTGATGGGCCTGAGCATGGAGCGCCGCGGCGTTCAGAAAAAAACGGAGTATTTGTCTCCGACGCGTGTCTTGATGGTCTACGAGATGCCGCTCTGCGAAATCATTTACGATTTCTACGACAAGCTCAAGACCGCGACCAAGGGATACGGTACCGCGGATTATGAGCTTATAGATTATCGTGTCGGCGACATGGCCAAGATGGACATCCTCGTCAACGGGATTCCGGTGGACGCACTTTCCGTGATTGTCCACCGCGACAAAGCCATGTACAGGGGGCGCCGGCTGATCGAGCGGCTGAAAAAGGAGATCGATCGGCACCAGTTTGAGATCCCGCTCCAGGCGGCCATCGGGTCCAAAGTCATCGCTCGGGAGACGATCCGGGCCTTTCGCAAGGACGTGACCGCCAAGTGCTACGGCGGCGACATCACCCGCAAGCGCAAGCTGCTGGAGAAGCAGAAAGAGGGCAAGAAACGGATGAAGACGGTGGGCAACGTCTCCATCCCCCAGGAGGCGTTCATGTCCATCCTTGACCCGGACAACTGATCGCCAGGAACCCGGCCGAACAGCGCCGGTGGTTGGGCTGGACGGGAAACTGCGCCCGGGAGGACTCGAACCTCCAACCTACTGGTTCGAAGCCAGCCACTCTATCCATTGAGCTACGGGCGCGTTGCGTCCGCCGGCAAGGCGGCGAGCCTGACGGGACTCGACGAAACCGGTGGAATCTGATTATAGTACCAGCCTCGAAGAGGTCCAGCCGGCGGCGCGCGGTGCGCTCGATGCCGGGAGCATCCGTCGCCTTGCCGATCCACTCGACGCGACGATAGAGTTGACCATAAGCATTCCAAAAAGGGAATAGAAGTGAGTGCCGCCAAAACCAAGACCGACGTAGCCGTTCCGGACGATCCGAAGCCCGTCAAGGAAGAGGAGATCGTTCTGGAAGATCCACCGGAGGAAATCGTCGCCGAAGTCGTCGCGGAGGTTGAGCCCGGCGTCCCGGCGAAACGCGCGATCGGGCCCAAGGAGCCGCCCCCTTTCAAATGGAAGCTGATCGGTCACGCAAGACACATGGCCCTGACGCTTTTCAAGGCCGCCGAACGGGAGGACGTCGAAGCCCAACTTGAGCGGACCCGCAAGGAAGGGTATTACACGAACCTCCAGATCCTCGATATCAACACCAAGGTCGAACAACCCCCTCAGCCCAAGCCCACGAAGAAAGCGCTCCGTGAGATGGAGGTGGCGCGCAAAGAAAAGGCCACCAAGGCGGCTAAGGCCGCAACTGCGGCAAAGGGCGCGACGGCGGTGGCCGACGCGACCGGCAAGTCGGGAAAAAAAAGCGTGCCGGCGAAATCGGCAACCAAGACGGACTCATCGAAATCCGTCGCTAAGGCCAGTCCCTCATCGAAGAAACCCGCACCCAAAAAGCCCGCCCCGCGCAAACCGGAAAAGAAAAAAAAGTAAGACCGGTATGTCCGACTCGATACGGAGCACGCTGCGGGCGTCACTTCTTCGTCCAACGGTCCAACCATCCAATCACCGTTTCGTGCCACAGAATGCTGTTGGCCGGTTTCAGGACCCAATGGTTCTCCTCAGGGAAATACAGGAACTGACTCGGGATGCCCTTCCGTTGTAACGCCGTGAAGGTGGCCATGCCCTGCGTGTCCACCACGCGATAATCCCGACCCCCGTGGATCACCAACATCGGTGTTTTCCAATTCTGGACGAAGTTCGTCGGATTGTGCCTATCATATCCCTCGGGGTTCTCCCACGGCGTGCCCCCATGGTCCCATTCCGGGAACCAAAGCTCTTCCGTGTTGTAGTAGGCGGCCCGTTCATCGAGATTGCCGTCGTGACTGACGAGACACCGAAACCGATCCGGCCAGTTTCCCGCGATCCAGTTGATCATGTACCCGCCGAACGACGCACCGAGGGCGGCCACGCGATCGCCATCCATCCACGGGTAGCGTTGGATCGCCGCTTCGAGGCCCTTTTTCAAATCCTCCAACGGCTTGCCCCCCCAGTCGCCGCGAATCGCGTCGCAGAACGCTTGCCCATAACCGGTCGACGCGTGGAAATCGACCATGACCGCGGCGTAGCCCGCCCCGGCATAGGCCTGCGGGTTCCACCGATAGTGAAAGTCATTCCCAAATGAACCCTGCGGCCCGCCGTGGATCAGAAACGCGATCGGATATTTCTTCCCCGGATCGAAGTCCACGGGCTTGACCACGTACGCGTACACCGTCTCATCGTTCCAGCCCTTGAATGTGAACTGCTCCGGCTCGCCCATCCGCGCCGCTGCGACCTTGTCCGCGTTGATTCGAGTAATCGGGCGAACATCCGAACCGTCATGCCCAACGCTGTATAGCTCCGTCGGCGACCGCAGATGATTCAGACCGTAGACAATCGGGTCTTTCCCAACCCCGATGCCGGAAACATGTCCTTCCAGCACCACGGTCCGAACGGTCTTCCCCGCCACGTCAATCGCGAACAGCGAGTGCTGCCCGAGATTGTCGGCGGAAGTGTAGATCGACTTCCCGTCCGACGACCACGTGATCGAACCCGGCGACCGGTCCCACTGATCAACGAGCGGCTGCGAAGGCCCGTCTGGCCAGCGTTTCAAGACCACTCGAAATCGGTCAGCCTCATAACCCGGCTTTTCCATGGCCAGGTACGCCAGCAGTTGACCGTTCGGCGAAAAAACCGGCTGCGTGTCCGTGGCCTTGTTCGAGTCGGTCAGGCACCGCGGCTTGGCCGATCCATCAATCGGCGCGACGTAAAGGTCCAAGTCGGTGGACCAGGCCTCTTCACGCCCGACGTCGCGGGCGGTGAACACGATCGACTTGCCGTCCGGCGTAAAGCTGAACTCCTCCGGCCCGCCGAAGGGTTTGCTCGGCGAGTCGGCGTCCATCTCCTTCATCACATCCATCGGGGCACCGCCGCCGATCGGGCGAACGAACACGTGCGACCGGCGGCCATCCTTCCACGTATCCCAATGGCGGATGAAAAGCCGGTCGTAGAGTTTCCCCGTGCTCTTTTTCGCCGCGATCTCGTCGACCTTCGTCTTCGTTTCGTCGGGCGTCGTACTCGGAAACACCTCCATCGAGTAGGCAAGCTGTTTGCCGTCCGGGGACACGACGAGCGCTCCGATGTCCAACGGTTCGGTGGTCACCGCCTCGGCCTCGCCGCCGTCGGCGGGAATTTTCCACACCTGCGACGATCCGGACCGCGTCGAGAGAAACCAGATCGTCTTCCCGTCCGGCGACCATCGCGGATTCGTGTCGGCGTCGGGGTGAGAGGTCAATCGCCTCAGCCCGCTCGCGTCCGTGTTCACCAGCCAAAGGTCCGTTCGCCCCTTGTTGGCTTCCAGATCGGTTACGCGAAGAACGAACACGACCCGCGTGCCATCAGGTGACACCTGCATCTCAAGAATCCGGTCCATGGCCACCATGTCGTGGACGGAGAAAGGATGCGTGTCGGCGGTGGCAGAAAACGGGGCCGCGAAAAAAATGGGTAGCAACAGAACCGGGAACGCCGGCCACCGGGGAAACCCCCTTGAATCTCGGAGGGTCGCCCCCTCCGGCCTCCGAGGAGTCCCGTTACCCGGGCAACGATTCATCCGGGCAAGGAGCAAGAACCGTCGAAACATCCTTTTGACTCCACAAGTAGACTTTGGGCTAAGTTCTTAACCATCCCGCCTGAGCCGAGGGATGATATGGCCATCAATGAAATCCGTCATCCCGGGGAATCGTTGGGAGGGCTCGGGCGATCTCTCCGCGATCCACCTTGCATTGGCGGGGTCACTCCGTTATATTGGAAGCCGTCAGACGGAGGGCCCACCCCCCCCCCCCCTTTTTGTGTTCGGCGCTCGCCGAATCGGTCATCAACATCACACGGTTGGGTAGAAAAGGGGTACGTATGTATCGGGAATTGATCGCGTCCTCGGGTATTGCGTCATCGGTTTTGTTGGCCATTCTCGTTTCACCGGCGAGGGGAGTCGGCGAGTCGCCCGCCGTGGTGGGCCGTCCCCTAGGTGATGGTCAAGTCCAGGTCGCCACGGAGTCGCAGTTCAGCGAATCGGATGAAGGCTCGGTGGCGAACGGTTGTGTGGTGTTCCGGCTGACCCCGGTGAATCCGCCGCCCGGCCAGCCGCCGTATCCGCCGGGCACCATTGTGGATACCGAGAACAGCACGATCACGCTTCGGGCGGGTGGCCAAACGGTCTGGTTCGACGTGCTGCTCAGCGACTGGGCGTGCGTGGGAGATATTCGCGGTTGGCAGGCCGGGATCGGCCACAAGGGCGTTCTGCCCCCCGGCGTCTCCGGAGTTCATTTCCCGTGCGTCAGCGCCTCTGATTGCGAGGACGCTGGATTCGGCCCTCCGGAAAGCCCGGCATTGGGGGAGAGCGGCGCTCGATGCGACCCGTCGGGCGAATGCCGCACCGTATGGGAGGATTCAGCCCGACCGGACTGGTTGGTCATGGATATTGCCGCTTGCAATTCCGCTGTGAGGTCTTGCGGGGGTACGAACCTCGACGCGAATAACAGCATCGCGGACGATGGAACGGAACGCTATGGGATGACCGTGGCTCTGGAAATCGATGCCTCATTCGTCGGAACCGTGCAGATTCCGTTCGCGGACCCAGATGTGAAGCTAAATTTCGTAATTCCAGAAGGTGGCTTTGAGGGCGCATTCCCCGGGAAGACGATACCCGCCACGGTGATCGTGGACCCCAGCATCCCCACGGTCTCCGAATGGGGGTTGGTGATCATGACCCTGGGCTTGTTGGCGGTGGCGAAAACCCAATTCAGCCGACGTGGCCGCTGGGAGCGAGTTTGAATCTCGGTATTACGATCATTCTTGTCACTCCGTTGCTTGCCGGCGAACTGAGTCGCGCAGGAAACGGTGTTTCCGATGGCAAACGCCGCGTTTCGCGCCGGGGAGATTGAAGGCGCGGTCGCGAACGAAGGGAGGGGGTATCGGCGGCCGCGGCGCGGAAATCGCGCGCACAAAGGGCGAGGATTGTTAACGGTAAATACCAGAAACCTCGGAACATGCCTTTTGACTCCACAGAAAACAATTCCGTCCCTAGATTGCTTTATCCACCCAACCCGGGTCGGGCGTGATAGGGCGACGGAAGTGAGCCGTCATCTCCGTGCCTCGACCACCGTCTTGGCATGCCGCTTGGTTCTACTTGTTTCGATCCTATGAAATCGTAAAGTGTAAACGTTAAGTGAATGCGTCGAACCCGCTTTAGGCATCAGATGAAATGTGATTCCGACCTTTTTGGCAGAAATCGTTGGTCGAAGACGTTTATCTTGTAAGAAGCAGTTGTGTCCTGCGGTTGGGTGGAAAAGGAGTGGTCATGCGTCATCCATTCATCGGTTTCGCTTCTGTTACGTTCACGATGTTTCTGGTCACGATCGTTTCGCGCGCCCAAGTCCCACAGCCGTGGGCCGGTGGGGGGGGGTAGGCTCGGAATCTCCACAAGTGACGGCTCCGTCGCCAACGATTGCATCGTGTTTCGCCTGACGCCGGTCCATCCGCCCGCGGTCGCGCCGCCATACCCGCCGGGGACGATCGTCGATACCGACAACAACACGATCATTCTGCCCGGCGGTGTGGAGCAACGGGTATGGTTTGACCTACGGCTCAGCAATTGGGGTTGTGTTGGACCGTTGCGCGGCTGGCAGGCCACCATTGGCACGGATTCCGAACTACCCGCCGGCGTGCTTGGCATTTATGAGCCGTGCGCCGACCCGAACGATGCCAGTGAATGTACGGCGCTCGGATTCGGGCCGCTAGGGTACCCTGGGGCGGACTGCCATCCTGAGCCTTCGAACTACTGCTCCAATGTTTGGCAAGACGGAACTCGATCGGATTGGCTTGCGTTCAAGATCGCGCTCTGCGCTCCAGGCAACCGAGCTTGCGGTGGAACTACAAATTATGCGCCGGACGTTGAGGATGACGGCTTGGAGCATTACGCCATGAGCGTCGTGCTGGCGATCGACGCCTCCTTTGTGGGTACCGTGGAGATCCCCTTGATTGACAATATCCTCCGCACATTTGTCTTCTTTGAAGAGCGCGTTGAGGTTGCGGCGGGTAAATTGATCCCGGCCACGGTCATTGTGCCCACCGGCGCATGTTGCTTCGGGCCAGGCAATCCGCCATCGGGATGCGCCGACGATGTGACCCTCGGTGACTGCCAAGCAATGCCCGTTCCGAACGTTTTCTACGCCGGCGAATCGTGTCCAACGGCCTGTCAAGCGATCGGGTCGTGCTGCAATCAACTGGATGGAACCTGTCAGGACGCCGTACGGCAGATCGATTGTGACGGCCTCAACGAAACCTGGACGGAGGGCGTCGCCTGCCCCGACGACGCGGATTGCCGCCCGCGCGGAGCCTGTTGCAACCTCGCGACCAGCGAATGCGTCGAGCTGGCTCTCCAGGGCGAGTGCATTGACTCGGCGGATCAGTGGTTCCCTGGCCTCACCTGTGTCCAAGCGGGCTGCGAATCGGAGGTCATCCCCACCGTCTCGGAATGGGGGATGGTAATCTTGGCCCTGGGCTTATTGGTCGCCGCGAAAGCCCAATTCACCTGGCGAGGACGCTGGACATGATAGCAGAACTCGGTTTCACGATCATTTTTGTTATCCCGTTGCTTGCCGGCGAACTGAGTCGCACGGCAAACGGCGGCGCCGACCCGTCACATAACGACACAGCGTTTCGCCTCAGAGAGAATGAAGGCACGCTGGCCAATGACTGCATCGTTTTCCGCCTGACGCCGGTGCATCCGCCTCCGCCGGCGCCTCCTTATCCTCCCGGAACGATCGTCGATACGGACAACAACACGATCACTCTGCGCGGCGGGGAAGACCAAACTGTCTGGTTCGATGTCATGATCAGCAATTGGGGTTGCGTGGGAACCCTCGAAACCTGGCAGGCAATGATTGGTGAAGACAGGCTGCTGCCTCCTGGCATCGAAGGCATTCACCCTCCTTGCAGCAGCGACTCGGACTGTGCGGCCGCCGGTTTTGGCCCCATCATCAACCAGGGGAAGCTCGGCTACAGAGGCGCTTGGTGTGTGGACTTCATCAATCCGAATGAGTGTTCGACGGTTTGGGAGGATGAGAATCGGCCGGACTGGTTGGCATTCGATATCGCGACCTGTGACTATTTCAGACGTATTTGCGGTGGCACCGGCCTTAATATGACAGCGCTATGAGGTGTCCGTTCGTTTGACCTTTCGTCTTCGGCATGCATAGGACGTCTCGTTACGCTCCTGATAATACTCGCAGCGGCGAATCAGCTCCTTCCACGAATCGGG
>Ga0137431_1000063_pt1 | contig 57461 bp, 85 predicted proteins | sample EasRivERMZT800_2_FD_104646 | JGI IMG/M metagenome (GOLD analysis project Ga0137431, IMG submission 104646) | Soil microbial communities from meander-bound floodplain in the East River, Colorado, USA - East River MetaG ERMZT800_2 | ecosystem: Environmental > Terrestrial > Soil > Floodplain ... | reverse complement strand
TTTCCGAAGGGATTTAACTAGATTCATGGCGTCAGAGTTTGTTCGTAATGCTCATTATTTAGGGAGTAAATAAATGTATTGTCAATATTGTTGCACTTCAGATTACATGCTTAAATTACCATATCAAGTTCCATCTGGTGAAAAACACAAATGTACTCGATGTGGTACTGAAACTGTTCATCCAAAAAGTGAGGAACCAAAAGTGGAAATTGTAGCGAATAGAATAGCATTAGTTGGAGTAGAAATTCCCGAAGGTTACGAATTGGCTGATGCGGTGATGCGTTGTCCTACCACTACTGACTATTGGATTGACGATTACGGACAACTCAAAGAGCCTGATGAGAAGTTCTCTACTTGGAAATCATTTCGAGCGGTAATCCTGAAAAAGAAATGGACTTGGCCAGAATGGTTAATCGCAAAGTATATTGCGATGCAATCGAATGAAGAATGGTACGCATTCGCAGAAAGACCGACTTTAGTAACTGATTGTTGGTATCCAGATTGTCCGAGTTGTAGATTAACTGGAATAGTTCAAATGGAATTCCCAGTTGGTATGGATTGGCGTCAATCACTGATGCGTAATCCAAATAAGGAGTGAGTATGGAAAGCGAACCAGAAACTTGTGATGGATGCGAACATCTTATTCACGAAGAACGTAAGGATATGGAGTTACCAGATGAAGCATATCAATTCTGGTGCGGGCATGATGATTTGTTTACTCCTGGGATTAATACTCCTGATGCTGGCGAATTTAGTAATTTCATTGGCTTCATGCCAGTAGTTCCAGATTTTTGTCCGTTAAAGTTTTGGAAACAGCAACCAAAGATAGGAGCACCACCGATGCAATATATAATCGCAAAATGGATACCAGCAGACCTTAAATGGGAAGTCGTATTTTATTGTAAGGATTATACACAATATGAAAAGCAAGCAATAAAATATCCAGAAGAAAATGGATATATCCATATGATAGATATAAAGGGATTTCCTGGGCATCAAGTATATGCTGAGTTTGCTGCAATGAAAGCAAAAGCATACGCAGATGCAAGAGCAAAAGTAGCAGCAGCGAAATTACAACAAAGCTCCTGATCCAAAGGCTCCTGATATGCTTCAACTACCGATTACTTATTTAGGAAATAGTATTGATCCGGTATGGAATACTTGCGTTAAACTTCTTCATCCAAATGATGAATTACCTCTCCCATCTTCACTAACAAATCTTTATCTTGACTTTGAAACTACATCAGGTGAAAAAGATGTTGCATCAATACATCCCCATGAAAAGTGCAAAATACTTGGTGTAGCGATTCTTTTTGACAATGAGCCTATACCTTATTACGCCCCCGTGCGACATGCTTTTATTGATGATAAGGGTGAGTATTGTTATAATCGAAATGATTGCCCTAATATCTCATCTGAACGAATAATTGAATGGATTCAAGAATTACTTCAGAGAGCAAAATACTGGGTTAATCATAATATCAAGTATGATTTGCATGTTCTCATTAATGAAACAGGATATATTCCACAATGTGCGATGCTCGATACTTTGAATCTTTCAAAGCTCGCACCGATAAAGGAAAAATTTAGTTATGGTTTGACTGAGATGATGAAAGAACTTGGGATTGACATTACACCATATGAAGCCGGAATAAAACAATTTCTTGGTAGAAAATTAAAAGATTATGGATTAATACCACCAGATCATATGTCAGTATATGCCGCAGTTGACGTTCTTGCCGTTCGTCATCTATATAGATGGTGTAATGCAAATATTCATAAAGGATGCCAACGAGTAGTAAATACAGAACATCAACTTCTTCCTATGCTTCTTCAAATGGAGCAAATTGGATTAAAGACCGACAGAGAAAAGTTGATGAAAGATTTGAAAGGAATACATGGTAGACAGCATCGAAGAATAACAAAGATCAAAAGCTTAACTGGAATGCAGCATTTCTATCCTGGTAAGAAAGAATATCTTGAGAAATTATTCTGTGATGTACTCGGTTGGAAAATGGATTTTACTGAAAAAACATTGAAGAAGCTTGCTGAATGTGAATTACCAGAAGATGAAATAGAATATAGCTTTGATAAAGCATCTGTGTTCAAACATTATGATGAGAATCCACATTTAGTTAAAACATATCTTGATTATCAACGCGAACAGAAATTACTGACCTCATTCACCACTCCATACATAACACAACACGTTTTAGGTTGGGATTTAATACATCCAAATAATAATCAAATTGTGAGGACTGGGCGGCTGTCATGTACTTTCCCGAACATGATGCAACTTTCGGAACCCGCAAAAGAATACATTGTTCCGTGGGAAGATGAATATGTGTTAGTGAACTTCGATCTATCGCAGATTGAATTCAGAATCATCGTTCACTACATTAACAATCTAAAAGCAATCAAAGCATTCAATGATGATCCTACTACTGATTTTCATGTGTGGGTTGCTGATATGTGTAAGATACCGCGTAAACCTGCAAAGAATGTTAATTTCATGCTTGGATATGGGGGAGGTAAGGGTAAGTGCCTCACTATGCTTTCATCCTTAAAAGAAATTGCTGGTGAATTAAAAACTGAAGAATTAAGGGTGCAACGCGCATTGCAAGTATACAACAAATACCATGAGACTTTACCTGAATTAAAACCAACGCAATACAGAGCGGGTGATGTAATCAAGAGCAGAGGATTCGTGCGAACATTGCTAGGAAGGGAAAGACATCTACCATATGAATTTCATTTCAAAGCATTCAATAGTGTGTGCCAAGGAAGTGCAGCAGACATATTCAAAGATATCTGCTTGAGATTACAGAAGTTTATTTCAATGGATTGTATACTTCATGCTCTTATTCACGATGCTTTTCTTTTCTCTATTAAGAGAAGCAGAGTGAAAGAATTAGTGCCATTGATTTTGGAAGAAATTGAGAAGCCAATTGAAGGCGTACAGTTTAGTGTTCCATTGAAAGCTGAGTACGGAATATCAGATATGAATTGGAGGTTCACAGATAAGAAAGAAATTTTCAAATCGAAACTAGAAAATGCAAACAATACTTTATTTGAGAGAGGAATTTGGAATGGTGCCACCGCTTGATGATCGCAGAGATTCAAGAACGTCAGAACCGGAAATCCCAAGATTAACCGGAAGATTTAGTTATTGCAGCTACGCTCAGAATATCTTCACCGTGATGTTCATTGCATATAATGGACCCGGTGCAATGATGTGCGCGCGTAATTTGACGAAGGATGAAGCTATTGAATTAACTTCAAAGTTGAATGAAGAATTAAATTCATTCAGAAGGGAATTCATTGAGCCGAACTTTATTGAAGGGGAAGAATAAACTTGAATTAATCGGGTAATTACCCTGCTGGGCCAGGATGGGTAGACTGTCAAAATGGCAGCCCCTAGCGTGGGCTAGGCTAGGCTATCGCCTACCGAATCGACCCGAAACCCGTTTCGATAGCCAGCGCTCAAGGCTCGCAAAGTCTACCCTATAGGATTGGCGTATAGAGGCAAAAATCGACTGACCACCCCCTGATTGGGGCGAAACAGGGCGACCAGGGGCTAATTAGGCAATTAATTACAGTATTAACTAGGAGATAAAATGCCAGAACTTCCACCACAGCGAACATTGCAACAGCAATTCATTGATTTCAGATTCAATGTTATTCCACCTGATGCACCTGAAATTCAAGTTACCGAAATGCGTAGAGCTTTCTACGCTGGAGCAAAGGCTTTCAAGTATTTACTTGAAATTGGACCTGATGACTATAAAGCATTGGAGCTTTATGTTTTTTCATTGAATGAGGAATTAGATCAATTCCTCATTGACATTTTTATGGGGAGGAAGTAATGTCACGCGCATTGGATAGTCGCGTAAAGAAGGGTAGGAAGATTTACCCGTATAAACGGAGAGTTTACTATAAGGTTGGGCAGGTTGTGAGTGGTAAGAAGATACTTCGATTAGTCGGTTCGCGCGGTGGATACCACTATTATTCTGTAGAATGCGAGAAATGTGGTTTCATTGCAACTCTAGTGCAAGACGCTTTGACTGCAAGTACAGGTTGCCGCAACTGCCACAAATTGAAGAACAGATTTCCAAAACCAGAGAGCAGAAAGGTGAAATATAAATGATCCACATAATAATTTGCTACGGACCACCAGCAAGTGGAAAATCGACTTGGATAAGGAATCACGGTATCTACTGGTTTCCTTTACACGACCAATCGGTTACACTGAATAAATTCAAGAAGGTAGCTTTTAATATTGACTCAGTGATGGCAGCATTCAGAGGTAATGCTACTATTGCAATTGAATGTCAAGATTTAGAACGTGCAAGGAGTATAATCGACTTCTGTGAGAAGGTAGAGAATATCTTCGTCACATACAGGGAATTCAAGAGGAAGGAGGATTTTCAGAAATGAACATCAAAATTGACCAAGTGAATGAGCATTATTATCGTGCTGATTGTCTCGATTTACCGGGAACTCCACCTTGTGGAACAGGTAACTCACCTGAAATGGCAGTAGCTTGTTTGTTTTATCTAATTCTATTTGATTCAACGCTTGGACCTAATCCGAGTAATTGGATCAAATATCTTGATAAGGATGAACCAATCTGGATCAATGATGAAGTTTGGAAATATCCAGTAGGGATGAGGAGAAAAGATGATTGACTATTACGCTTATATTAATTCACCCGAATGGTTCGCGCGCACTGAATTAGTTCGCCAGCGCCTAGATGGCTTGTGCGAAGTATGCGAACTTCGCTGGGCAACTGAAGTTCATCACCGAACGTATGAACGTCTCGGTTTTGAACGAGATGAAGATTTACTTTCAATTTGCCATATGTGTCATGGTATGATACACGGCAAGAAAGAAGTTAGAAGAAGGTATATTTGGAGTCGTTGTTTACCGTTCTTACTCGAACTAAAGAAAGAAGCAGAGCAAAATGTCAGAGCCACGAAAACTTAAATTTGATATCGGTCAGAATGTTTCTATCGGTGGAATCATCTACAAGATTATTGGCACAGATGATTCAACTGCGCATCCATCAGGACAATACAAAAAGTGGGATTATTATATCCAAGCGGTAGATAATCTCGTAGATCGAATGCACATTACTGAAGTACAACTCGAAAAGTTGATGAAAGGAAATGAAAATGATCCTGCAATTGATTAGCGCTAAGATAGATCGTGTGATTGACGATTACAAGATAGAATCCGACCGATATACAGGTGGATTCTTTATCACAGTGATGAAACTGGTTGAAGGCCAGAAATATCGTGGAGAATTGAACTTCCCAGGAGAAGTTGTTTTTGAACGTAAAAATGAACCAGCATTCTTTGAAGAAAGAGTAAAATATTTCCTTCAATCAGTTGCGGTTGAAATTACAAACATTAATCAGGGGAAGCAGAAGATTCCTCCCGATGCTTCGTAATTCCATACTCAAGTAATTCTTCAAAAACAAAACGTGGCGGAAGCGGGATATGTCTCTGGATAAGATTTCCCGTTTCCCGCCACGTCTTTGAAGATTCGATGAACTTATCTACATATTCATCGAATAATATTTCTATTGCGTCAGCGCCTACCGCATCGAGTTCATTAGTAAGAGCATCGCAATTACAGCCGACGTGGGAACTAATATGCCAAGCAGATAAAGTTTGCTTGACTATTTCTCCAACACCACGGGCTTTTCTGGTACGGTTTTGTCCAGCCATTGCTTTGTTCTTTCTGGAACATCATCAGGCTTTTCGGGAACTCTTTCCGCCGCTGCCGATGGCATTTCAGGTTGTGCAACACCAAATGCAGTTAAACCAAGTTTTTTCGTAAGTATTTCAGCGTCATTAGGTGCTGGCGGTTTCTTTTCTTTCCTCTGTTGTTCCGGTCTGGTCGGAAGCTCTTGAGACATTATTATCTCCTTCTGAATTATTAAGTAATTTCCATTCTTCTACTGTACCTGGAACGCCAGGTGCAGAAACTCTCAGAGTACAACTCTGACAGACAAGTAACTTTCTTTCTTCTATTAGCTGCTCTCTTGCTCCAATTTCAATTATCTTAACACACTCACCACTAAACTTTGGTGGTTGTAAATAAGGATGATTGCATTTAAATATTGGTGGTGAAGTAGAACAGCCGCATGGTACTTCACCTATTTTATCTGTTCCGCGATGAATGCAATTAAATAAAACTAAAGGATAATGTCCTTTATTTTGACGCATTCGTTTTGGCGGGCGTCGCTCTATCGCCGCTTTTGTTTGTTTAGCAATTCTTTCTCTTGATGTCATTCTAACTGGCGACGTATTAGCTGCATACTTATTCGGATGTGTTTCGACGATCCAAGAATTCTTATATGTTCTGTATTGATTTCCAAATACTGCATGTACGCATTTACGCACTTCTGGAAATAAAACAAGATCGTGACCTGCTGCAACACCAGTATCTTTCAACTTCGGCAGCCAAACAGCTAGTTCAGCTAATAAATGCTTATATGTATGCTCACTGTCGAAGAAAACAAAATCAACCGATTTATCTTCAAATTGCTTAGCAGCTTCAATTGAATCTTTCTGTATCGGGATTACAAAGTCAATAGCTCCAGTGACCGACATATTCATCTGCCACTTCTTGAATAAATCTCCGCCATGTTTCTGAACTACTTCCAGCATTTCTGGTTGATTCATTGATCCTTTCCAAGTATCAACCGCGTAGAAGTTGACTGGTAAGTATCTACGTTTAATTTCTTCTGCCATATACGAAGCAGATTTGCCGAACCATGAACCAATTTCAACAAATACAGATGGAGCTTGTACCCTATCTAATGCTTCATCATATATGACACTGAAATCAAATTCCCACCCTTCTAAATCTTTATATGTTCTTTCTCCTCTGCCACATACGCTATAATCGACAACTTGTTTTGCAAGCGGTGCCTTGACACAGTATTGATTGAGATATGGAAGAACTAACTTCTCCATCTCAATATCAACGTGCGAGTTGCATATTACACTCAATTGCTTGATAATGAATGGCAACGCTTTCTTATTATAAAGCATTGCGTTCATGCACATCGGATATTTCGTTACTTTCAATAACTCATTAACATCCTGCGTTGTTTTAGATTCTTCATCGCAACAAGGTGAAAGATTACAAATGTCCCAATACCTCGGAAGAACTTCAATGACTTCATTGAGGCGAGCCATAAAGTTCGGCAAAAGAACTGGATCATCCTCAAAGATTACAATATGCTCATCATCTCTCTCACAACATCTACTCCATAATAATAAGTTAGAAAGATGAAGGCCAATATACCCAGGTGAAATAAAATACGGCTTACTGTCGAAACATGGCAATCTTGCGGTTAAACCAAATGTTGGTCCGTGGATACCTTGAAACATTTCAACATCAAGGTTTTGTGTTGCGAATTCTTTAATCGCGGCTTCTTTTCGCCACGGAATTTGATCGCAACATATACAATATAGCTTCATATTGGCTTCAATACTCCCTCAAGCTGCATCGCATCAAATTTCACAACTTCACTGTACTTATCATAGTATCCGTAACTTACTATCCACTCATTATTCTCCAAGTAAGCACCGTTCGGGAAAATAACGTGTGGAACATGCGAAGCTGGTCGATCTTTTTTATCCGGCAACATTAAAAATCCATCTGCATACCTTAATGGCTTAAATGGTGGTTTATTCTCAAATGTATAACAACACATTCCATACCAACGATTATTTCCATAACGAAAACAATTATGCGTAAAGCAATACCATTCATCATTATGAAGGAATGGTGAAGAACCGCTACGAGGCGAACCTAAATAATCAGGATACACTAATGAAGTAATTGTACTGATCCAAGCACGATCATCACTTACCTTAATGATGATATGTGGATGAATCGAGTAGACAGCATACAATTCCTTCCTGTAAGAAAAGAATCCCCAATTCTTTTCCCAAGCGCCTCTAGCAGATAGATACGGAAGGAAAGTAGAAACTACTGCACCATTCGATGAGATAAGCGAGTAAAGAATATGGGTTGCACGCTTACCTGTCGCTTGCGTATACCCAATAAACATTAAGAATAGCTTACCTTCGTGAATGAATAAACGAGGATCTTCTGACCCTAATTCATTATATTTTGTAGCAGGCACTTCTAGTTTTACATTCGATATTGCATCAAAATTATCATCCAATTCAGCTAACCAGACTTCTGCATTACCCCAACCTTTACGATAAGCGAGTAAAGTCTTACCTTCATACTTAATTATACCACAATTAAGCTGAAACTGATCGACTGCCAAATTACCAACTCTATGCCTAAATATTGGTTCGAGTAGTTGTGAAGGTAATTCATTAAGAGTTGGTTGCACTAATGCAATTCCAAGTTCAATCAACCTACTAGAACAACTACCGCAATAAGCTGCACCGTCTTTAGGAATTTGAGAACAATCACCATACAAAGTGCATGTATTGGCTGGAGAACGGTATCCACAATCAAATTGTGAATAAATAGCCATTTGCTTTGATTCAGCACGTTTAACTCTTTCATACTGCTCAAATGCCTTCTTCGTTTGCTCCTGAATCTTTATTCGTGATGCTAATGTCATAATTATCCAGCCCAAACTTCCATTTCAGTCGGTGTATTGCAACAAGGGAAAGTAGTACCTGCAATTAAGGTCATTACATTGGGCGCAGCAATAGTTGCATCTAATCGGAACGGGAAGCACATAAACTCTGCATTAGCTATAGCAAGTTTAGCTCTCACACGACATTCACCATTATATTCTTCACAACCCATTAAAGTGAGAACACCCATTTGACCGGGAGTTATCATTGCAGGTTGAATAGCACAATTGCAAACGCCAATAGTTGCGCCGGGACCAAAAGAACAGCAACTTGTTCCACCTAATCTTGCCATTGAAATACCGACACCACCAGGACCAGCACCAGCATTAACAAAATTAGTATTTACTTGATCGAAGCAATTTGGCAAGCAATTAGTGAAGTCACCAGTTTTCATTCGGTAACGGTATGAAGGCGCAGATAAACATGGTGGAGTAGTAACAGCACAATCGCACAATTTCTGACTGCAATTTAATTTCTTGCAACAGCAATTGAGAGAGTGAGCTAACTTTCCAGACTTAGCTCGAAGTATTCTAGTTCCGTTACGAATCAGACCCATCTAATTTTATTCTCAGTTGTTCAGCTTCTCTTAGCATTCTTTCGTGCATGATTAATTCTTCTGGTGTACCACTACCTTCTGGTGGGCAAGGATCAACTGGAATAACTACATCGCAGAAAGAGCCACCAACACACGGAACAAATATATCTAACCAGCATCCAATAATATCTTCACCATCATCATAAACATTATACAATAGAGATTGCAATTCAAATGTAATCACATCAAGTGCAAATGGACTTTCTGTTGATGCGGCACAGACTTTGATAGTTTTAGTTTTCGCAAGTACCTGACACGTTCCGCCATCATCTGGCGCACTAAGCAAATCACCGCTAGTATCATAAACTTCAAATGATGTTACTACATCAACATCTACAGTCATAAGAGTGGCAAGTGACGGAGAAGCTCCTAATGATCCGGCAACACATACAAGTTTTTTATCTATTGTAAAGCTGCAATCAGGACCAGCAAATACATTAGTTACAACTTCAACTTGCTGAAAATCAACTGTACCACCTGCACTACTAGCACCAACTGCTGCAACACAAATTGAAGTCTTTTCTAATTCAAGACCACACGTTCCTAAAGTGATACCAGTAATTGCATCCATCTTCTCGAAAGTTAATAGATCAAATGGTTCTGGTTCTGGAACACAAGTCATCAATGCGAATTTACGCTTCTTTCCAGATACTGATGGACAATCATCAGAAGTGCCGATGTCAGATATAACATCTTCAAGAAGTTCTACTTCTTCGTGTAATACTTGGATAATCATCCAAGTATTACCCACACCGCTATAAACAGCGAATACATTATACCCAGTCTTTCCAGCAAGTTTGAAATCACTGGTATTTAGCGCTGTTCCGTTTGGAATAGTAACTGTTTGTTGTCCAGCACAACAACCGTATGGTTGTAAACCTTGTATTTGACCGTCATTTTCTGGACACATTTCTGCGTAAAGAGTTCCTTTAGCAAATAGTGTATCCGGTACTGGTCGAGCTTCCCATTTTCTATTTGAAGTGATATAACGGAGTTTGGCAAATTCACCTTCAAATATATGTCGCACGCAACCTTTGCTGGGGGTGCAAGCCTCAATTGTATGTTTTTTAATGTCTCCTGGGCAAGCGACAGATTCTCCATTTAATTGTTTTCTTAATGTTAAATAATCATTAGCAGAAAGATCCTCCATATCAATATCTTTATCTTCTGGAAAATACTCACCCGGCGATCCTGCTTCTGGATCACCACAAGTAATTTCAAAATCGGCAGATTGTCCGCAATCAACAGGTGTCATTGCTTTTCCTGTTTGATGCAAACCATTTTCACCAATGATTTCATATACATCTACTGAGTCATCATCACTACTAGAGCTTGATTTTGTAGTTCCTAAAAATCTACCCCAACAAAGATCACTTGGTTTAAGGAAATTACGATTGCCAACATCTTGAGCTATAGCAGAAGCAACTGGTTCACCACCAGCTAAAGCAGCATCAGGTTCCCATGAATCACTATAGAAATTCCAAATAGAAACTTCAACAGCACAACCTACGTCCATCCAATCATGCGCCCTCATTAGCATTAATGGTTTGAATTTTACATCATCTTTAGCTAAATAAGTTCGCAATACCCATATTCTTTGAGTAGTTGTATCTGGTTCTGAAACGCATACAAAATGCCCTTTATTATCACGATCTGAAAAAGTTTCAACTGCAAGAATAGTATCGCTACCCCCAACAAAAGCGCCAAAGAATTGCACCTTATCTCCAAATTGTGGCACTACTGAACCAGTATTAAATAATGTATAATGCACTAATCTTGGGGTATCATCACCAACGATAAAACAATCTAATTTCGAGCCAGTCTTTAATGGGAACGGTCCATTAGTGCAGAATATAGGTGATTCCCCTTCACCACTAAAATCGGCCGTAGCTATATACGGTAAAAATTCATGCCCATTGAATATTAAAGGAAATACAGAGTATGGCGGTATATCGTAAGTAAGATATTGATCGAATTTTACGTTGATAGTCCCAATATACGGACGATCTGGAAGAATTGTATTTCCTAAATAATTTCTCTCCTGCATTGACCCGCTCGTTAGTCCACGGAGCATATTCAATATGACATTCATCTCTTGAAAATTCAAGAGTTGATTATCTATTGTTCGATCACGAATGCTATCAATATTCATAATATATTATTCCCAATATGCTTTATGATCGACAGCAGGAAACGGAATCACATTAGCATATGGAGGTTCACTATCAATCATATGATAATATCCAGCTTCTGCGGCTTTAGGGGTATTCCTCCAAAACCTTTCCCATCCATCTTCTCTATACTCATATTGAAGTCTTAAAGTTAAAGTAGTTCTACCACTTCTTTCATATCTTTTAGGAAGCGGTGGAGTTGGAGTTGGTGGTGGTCCAGAAGGATTTTCGTCTCTGTAACTACGAAATGAAAATAACGGTGTTGCAGTTATAGAACGTAATTTAAGCGTTAAAGCTGGAAAATCACGATCAAGGATAAAAGAATGTAATGCGCTGTCATTAACCGTACCTTCAACAGCTACATTAGAAAGATCACAGCACCATCCTTCAATAGTTTTAACAATTGTTTCACCAATTCCAAATTTAACCGGCGCTTCATTAAAGGTTAATGAAGGCGCAGCTGCACCCTCAGTCAGTGTTACTGCACTACTGGAATTTTTACCCCATTTAAGCAATAAATGATTCATTGGCTGAGTTTCAACACGATGCTGAATCTCATCTTCAACATATATTTCTTCATCATTATTGTTCAAAAAATACAATCCTTTTCTCGCCATATACACTACATCAAATATGGCAAAATGCTTATACTCAAACTTTTGTTTAGATGAGTCAGTAAGTGCGTCACCCTTATCATTAATCAATTGAATCGAAACCGCTGTAGCATCACTAATAGCTTTATCAAAAACAGTTGGATGTGGCCACGGTTGCGGTTTACCCAATAATTCACTAACTACTCTTGAATATTGATTCCACGGACAAGCTAATCTAGCTCGAAATGTCGGATTTCCACTAAGAATATTATGTGATTCATCATGTGATCCGTGAATTTCAGTTACTTCATCATCATCAGATGATGAGCTACCAAAAGTTGGATTAGGAATCCATATTGACATTATTGTGCGGCTCCTAAGGAAACAGTAGCGGAAACTATTTCAGCAGTTTCAATATTCGTAAGTAAATTGCTTAGTCCAAGAACGTGCATCTTTGGAGGCTCAATTACTATAAGTGGATCGGGTCCAAAATGGAATCTATATAAGTTAGACTTCCGCATAGTACCTTCATAATTGATTTTATCATACCAATAATTAAAATCACCTTCTATCTCTAATTCAGCAGTCCAATCTCTTGTTCCATCTCCATTCGCAAATCTTGGATAAGACTTAGTGTCTATAAAGTCTAACATTTCTCTTTGAAATGTTAATACAGCTCTTTTAACATGATGCAGTATTAAATCATGGTAGAGCACGTCATCTGTTTCTATAGTTTTATCACATTGACGAACAAAGCACTCTTGCTTAAATTTTTCAATTAATGATTCGGCTGAATCATCTTCTTCAAAAAAATATTTATCGTACTCGGCGTTACTATCATTTTCTGTAAAATCTACGAAATCGGCAGTCCATGAAAATGGTGGTGATTGCTGTCCTACGCGATAATCAAGCACATACTGAAATTTCTGCAATCTGGCTTTAACGCCAATAGAATGCAATTTATTCGTAACTAAATCAAACCAACCAATACGACCTTCAACTAAACCTTCTGTAGAAAAAGCAGGTGAATAATTAAATCCATATATGCTTAAAGTCTCACTAACTGGCATACCTGATCTAACAAAATTTGGGAATGATTTAGCTGTTCTATACATTGTCCTATTTTTAGTAACATTTAATTCCCAACTACCTATTGGTAGCACGCTAATGGTGCTGTCCTCAAGATTATATTTAATAAAGTAGCCAAACTTACCGCTTCTAGGAAGCATCTCTGCCATAATTAAACCTTTAGAGAGAAGGTAACATTTTCAGATACCAAGGTAATGCCTCTGCCGACTTCTCTCTTGCTGCTCTTTCTCTTTCAATTTGAACCATTTCTTCTAATGTTTTCAACGAAGTTCTTGCTATTTCTAATTCTTCATTCTTACTCGTATCAAATGCAGCAGATTGAATTCTTTTCCATACTTCATAAGGGTCAGATTCAACACCAACAGAACCTCCAAATACTTGTGCTCTTGCTGATTTTAAAGCTGATTCCATTTTTGGAAGTCTTGTTGCTTCTATTTCATCTTTCATCTCCATAAACTCGTCTACCCAACCTTGCAACCCAAAAGTAATATCGGCACCCATAGGTGGGCCAAATCGTTTACTTTGACCAGTCGCTAATTTTTGTATTTGTGTAAATGTAGCTTCTTTTATCGCACCCCATGTTTCATTCAATCCAACTCCAGTAAGTCCTGATGATGATAAATCTTCTTGTCGTCTGCGTAATCCAATTTCTCTTACATTCAATGCACCAAAACCAGCAAAAGCTTCTATTGCTTGTTGTCTAGATTCAATAAGCTTTAACGATTTAGGCACAAATCCTAAGGTTCTTGCAGCACCTTCTGTTCGTTGAGCAAAACCGTCCAGCATTCGTATTGCTTCACCAAGTGCTGTAGTAAACCCAACTATTCCAGCAGCCATTTTACCACCGGACATTGCAGCAAAACCAACATTCAATAATGGAAATCCCATCGGACCAAGTAATCCAAGACCGGCACCAGCAGCAGATAATGCAATATTAGCAAAATTTCTTTTCTGATCTTGTGCAGTTCTATTTGCATTTTGCTGAATATTTCTTCTAGCTCGTCGTCTAGCTAGAATTGCTTCTCTCCTCATCCATCCTGTAGTAGTTTTAATTATTTCGGTATACGCATCTATCTGATCGTTAGAGCTGAGTAGCTGAACATCACGAAGTCTAGAATTAAAATCAGCCTTACGCTGCGTTCTACCTTTCGTAGCTCTAGTCTTTTCAAGACTACGCAATAAAGCTTTCGCTTGTTCTGGCATTCCAAGTCCATCAGCAATATGCTTTTGAACTATATCAATTGCATCATTAATTTCTCTACCAGTGATATCAACCTTCGTAGCAGCAAATTGCTTTTGTGCTAAGCTACCTCTTACTGCTTTAAATTTAAGACCTAATCTTTTCAGCAAAAGATTTGCATCACCAATTAAAGCGCCTTCTTCTTTTTTATAATCTTTTACAAATTTAATCCCACTAATCGGATCAAGTGACTGTGCGTGCGAACGTACACTAGCAAATTCTTTTTTTGCTTCTGCTAATGCTTTATTATCAGCAGTTTGAATCGCATTCGCTTCTTGAATCCTAAGCTTTCTTAAAGCTGCTCGCGCAGGCCTAAATTGCCTATGCTTAACTGCAAAATCTTTAACCATCGAAATTTGTTCAGGAATATCCCTCCCTGTCATTTCAACTTTTAACGACTGCCATTCTTCCTTTCTTGCAGCGAGTTTTTCCGATGAGAATCTCTTTTTAACCTCTGCTCGAATCTCATCGGCTTCTTTCACTAAGTCTGCATTATTCTTTACAAACCTATTAATTACTTTAGTAACACCACTAGGATCGGTCATCCCAGCAATTTTTGCGCGTAAACCAGCAAGTTTCTCAACATTCAATTCCTTATTGATCTTATTAAGCCTAAATTTTAATTCATTATTCACATCCTTGAATCCAGCAGTAAAGAACTTTTCAATTTCTGCCTTTTGAACATCTTTTTCTTGATATTTAATCTTCTGCTTTAATTCGCGAATTCTTTGTGCATCCTCACTAAGCACCTTTTTTGTAGTCTCACGAAGTTCCTTAACAGAAAGACGATATCCTCGATCTATATCCTCAAGAGTAGCTTTTCCAGTTTCTTTACTTCTATGAGGAACTTTTTTCGCAAACGTCTCAAGGGAAAATAAATACTTCTTACCTCCAATTTCTTCTACTCTTTGTAATTGAACAGATGGCTTACCCGGTATCTTTCCTTCTGCTTTAGCTCCTGCAAAATGTAATGGCAAAGTCTTAGTAAGCTCTGCATGAGCTTGCTTTTTCATTTCACCCATGATGCGCTTTACCTCATTTTGAGGTAAAGCCATCGAAATTTGCCATCTGATTTTATCGTCGGCTGCCATTCGTATTTCCTAATTACAGCTTTCTACTTGCTTGCCAAGCTTCAAATTCTTCAGTTGTAGAAAACTTCTGAATTTTCGATCCACGATAAAGGACATACTGCCGATGATGATTCATATCCGCAATTTCATCGAAAGTAAGTCCTTTTTCGGTAAGCACCAAATACATATCCTCGCTATCCACTTTTCGAGTTCCCATCAGGAGTTCCTCCTGTATTTTCTTCCTTTACTCTTTTCGGGTAAAATCGCCCGTAAATCTTATCAATTTCAACAACAGTCTTATCTACATCTTTCCGCGCTTCTTTATCAAACTCTTTAAACTTCAAAGTTGGATGACGTTTACGACAAAATTGAAATCCTAACCGAATCATACCTTCACTCGTCATCATAAAATTCCAACCTTCATCACTACCCCATCCGATACTAGTTGCAGAAAGAAGTGCAGTTTCGATCATTTCCTTTCTTCGATTCAATGCAGAAGATCGCTCACGATCATTACTTGCTTCTTCAACAGCAAGATCAGCAGCTTCATATGCCATGTTAATATACTTAGATTTAATCCACTGATCTAAATCTCCAAAATCTCGATCAGTAAGCATTGAAGCATAAAATACTTCATCACCTACCTTAAATTCAATTGCAGCGTCAAAAAGTTTTGAATCGTTTGCAGAAAGAGATGGAACATTTTTCTCAGACATTTGTGCAGACCCCCAACTAGACCAAAAGAATTAAGAAGAACCAATTTGATACGGCCAAACTTGTCTCAAGTTTGGATCAAGAATTACTCCAAGTTCAGGATCAACGCAACAATTAATAGCTTGCATGTCAAAGCGACTTGTTTTCCCAATTACTGCACCATTTTCGATATCGACGAGATAATTGGTGACACCAGAATGATGACCCCATTTTAAATCCCAAGTCTTTCCAGCAGCATCAGTTGGAATCACAATATGATAGTCATCACCAATAATTGGAATCTTACAATTATTGTGATCCATAATATCTAAAGACCAATCAAGATTTCCGGCAATTCGTTGCTTCTGACAAATCGTTGAACAATTTGAATACTCAATAAGATTTGGATTGAATGTGAGTGTTGCAGCATGAATGTTGCAAAAATCAAATTCAACTTCATAGCAATCCCAAAACAACGGACACAGACATTGAAAATCTGGACAGTACAAAGCATCATCACATGGATCATCAAAATCAGGAATAAAGGTAGCTGCACCTCTACTCATAAAATTAATCACCCAATCTGATCGACGTTCTTCATGTGTCCAACTCCAATTAATTGTTAATTCAGAAACAATTGCTGGAACACTGTACGCACAACCTGTAGTGCATGGTTGACCACTATCAGGTGCAGTATACCCAAGGAAAACAAAATTATCGCCAGCAAACAAAGGTGGAATTGATCCCCAACCTGCAAAACTTCCTTGATATTCAGGAATTCCTCTTTCTCGCTGAGTACCAAACCTTGTTCCAGAATAAACACGTAGCAATGGATTCGTAACTGTATCCAAAGTCCAATTACGAATACGTGACATTCTTTGATTTGTAACTGGAGCAGTATACTCCATCACAAATCCATGACGACCAGAACGTACTGGAGGAGGAGCTAAGCATACTGCCATATTAATGTCCTTATTTGGAAAGTGCTAAGGTAATGGGTCTAAACGAAGTAAACGAGTTTGAAATTCCATTTCAACGTCAATTGAAAGCATTGCTGCCCATCCTTCTACATTTTTATTCAATTCTCGCATCATTGTTCCAATTTCAGCACCAGTAAATATTAAATTCACTACAAATGGACAATCTTTCCATTTTAATGGTGCTAGTGTTGTTTCCCAATCAACTAAACATCTCATCAATTCAAATTCCATCCAATGAAACCTTGCGTTTTCCAAATCGCCAGTAGAAAGCGCCCATGCGTATGATTTTCTAAATTTTGTAGTTGAACACGATGATATTAATTCATGCGTTCCACCAGTGATAAGTAGTGTTAATTCAGGCGTATCAGATTCAACATTTTCTTCCTTTGGAAGTGTCTCATTTCCATATTTAATACGATTTCCAGGAGGAATGTACTCTTTTAATTTTTGATTACGTTCAATCATTACCCATAGAGCATCATACACCATTGAAAATGGATCAAGATGTTCTTCTGAAAATTTCATTGTTTACCCTTTCTATTCATCCTTTTAACTACTTTTCTAAATTCTTTTCTAATATCTTCTGTCATTTGTCTTTTTGTCGCTCGATCAGGTGGAGCAACTGCATCTCTATTATCTACGGCATGATGCTCAACTAGCCATATCATTGATTCTGAACTTATTGAATGATCTGGTTCATCGCCATGATATCCAACCCAAATTCCGTCATCATCTTCTTTAATTGATAAATTATTTAATAAATCATCAGACTCACGTAAAATCCAATAAGGATTAATTGCTTCTGCTCTAGCTTCCTTTCGTAATATTGTAGTCTCTTTCAATTCTGGCCAATGTCCACCACCTGCTGAAAAAGCAACAAATCTTTTAGTCATCCATCTTAAATATCGTTCAGCAGCAGTACGTAAAAGAAGTGGACGATTCTTTTCTGCAAATCGCATTATATTAATAAACTCTGACACATCAGCAGTAACATCAATCCGAAGAAATATTTCTCCTGCCATACTTAAATTTCGCTAATAAAGAGGGGTGCAGGTACAGGCGAGAAACCTGCACCCCCGCGACCATCCCGCCAGGGAAGCAAACAAACAATTAAGCAGCAGCCCAAGTGCTCTTAATAACAACATCAGGTCGAGATGGAACAGGAAGAATGTTGTGTTGCGTGTAAAGTTGAATTCCAGTCTGATGAGGAAGGAATTCTTTACTTGCATACCAACGCTTTCCCTTCTTATTAATGAAAGGAATCATATCGGCAGGTGCCAATACTTCGATGAACAGATTGGGAATTCCGAACGGAACGTAATACGCTTCGTTCGTTGCAATGAATTTCGCGTCACCAATTTGACCACGGTAATTGATGAAATAGATGTCTTGAAATTCAAAACCATTGTAACTTGCCGCTTTGTAGAATTGCGGACCAAGTTTATTCGTTCGGAAGAATTCACCAAACTTCCAACGATCATACGCCGCGCGAACACTTGGATGCCCAATGACAGCATCAAAGTAATTATCACCACAGAATGCAACAATACCGCTAAACGATTGACTTCCGAGTTTATCGGAAATTGTACGAATAACAGTATTCGTTGTCGTCACGAAAGAAACGTCAGTTGTCAACCAATTCACCGAAGTTTGGGACAAACCAAACTGAGTAAAGAAGTTGTAAATGACAGTGGTATTATCTGCGTCATAGACAATACCTTGAATTCCTTTCACACGACCGAATTCTTGCGTAACTTCGTGATCGTCTTTCATTCCTTCAAGTTGATCGTTCACATGCTCCGAAACTTCCATAAGTTCGTTGGAAGCAAATGCACGAACATTTTGAACATCATCAGCAAGAATGTTCTGATGATAAGGATAGTGAGGAATCTGAAACGGAACTGCGGAACGTGGCAATGTGGATCGAACATCTCCCATTGTTCCACGAGCGCTAGTTTTAATTAGCGCTAATTTCCCTTGTCGCTTTTCAATCCACGCAGTTGTAGTACGAATTGGATCTTCAGAATAAAGACCCATTTCACCAATCATTCGAGGCTTATAAGGCCCGGTTTGAATTGCGACAGACAAACTCGACGCAGAAAATGCGTTGTTGTTGAAAATATCAAGCGTTGTTGACATCGGCATATGAATTATCTCCGGTTAAGATGTGTAGCGAGAGAAGATTGCCCCGTGAGGATGATTACAGCGTTGTCTTTTTCACAGGTTCAGTACGGAAATCGAAATCCTTGTTGAGTGCCAACAATGCAGTTACAATTGAAGTAACATTCAATGCTGCACCAGCAATATCGACAAGTGAAATCTTGTCGCGATTAACGACAACTGGACCTTGTTTCAGAACTTGATACGGAAACTTGGAATTTGTTGTAGCAGCAACAGATTCAGCAGAACCGCCCGGCGGTCCTGAAAGAATTAAACCAAGTACGTTGGCTTCACCACCAGCAACCATGAGATTGTAACCAGCACCATTGGTGCCAAGTACAACTGGCATACCAACAATGTTATACAAACTCTGAACACCAGCAGTTGGGTTTCGGATAATAGCCGAAACAGTATTGAAGTGCGGGTTCAGCAAGTAAGGAACCAAATCGCCAGGAGTGCAAAGGCGTTCTGTAGCCATATCAGTTATTTCCTTTGAATTTCGGAGATTACGGAGAAAAGACGTCAAAAAGGGAAAACCAAAGAGTTCCTTATTATTGAACTCCCATTAATTTGTTCTGCTCATCCCATTGCTTTTTGCGATCAATCATGTTCGCAATAAGAGGATTCTTTTTCGGATCAAGATTTTCTTCCGATTCTTCATCATCAGCCGGTGGATCATTAATCGGCTCTTGACGACCAGTTTTCGGATTGAAGTTCAAAACCTTCGGATTCTTTTTGATTGCTCCGATGATCTTGTTGAATTGCGAATTCGGATCATCTTTGATGCAATCCGACTTCATCGAATCATCATTCAAGAATTCGAGTTTCAAAGCATTGACGGTATCTGGCGTGCAAATACCGTCAGTAACAAGATACTCCAAATCTTTCTCGCGCGATTGTTTCACCATGTTCACAAGAGCAGGTGTGACAACCGGCGGCGCTTTGACTTGATTCTTCTGCAAGTTTGCAATCAAGGTTTCCAAAGCTGTTTCATCTGCAACACCAAACTTTGCACAAAGTTCTTGGAGCGGCATATCTTTTTTCTCCTCAAGAAAGTTCATAATCTGAGCAGGAAAACCCAGATTTGAGATTGAACCAGGGTCACGATAAATTGGAATAATCCCGTCGATTATTCCTGCTGCTAACGCTTGGTCAGCAGTATAATAAGCGTCGCTGTTCATAATAGCGCGACATTCTTCTTCTGTTTTCTTGATCTTGCTTGCCATTGTTTTGACAAGCATATCTTCTGCTACACGCAAACCTGCTGCAACTTTTTCATATTCAGCAGCGTCTTTATACCCATCCTGTCGAGCAATTGGAGCATGAAACTTCATTACTCCATTCTCAACCATATAAATCTCATCTGCGGACAACGCAAGAACAGCAGCGGCAGAAATCGCAAATGGATTTATATAAGCGGTGACTTTCTTACCGCTGTTGCGAATCTTATTGTGCATCGTAATTGAATCAAGAAAATCACCGCCTTGTGAATTAATTACAAGAGTGATCTCATTTCCAGCATTTGCAACCTTTTCATCAAAATTAAACGGTTGCAAAATCATACCGTCGAAAGTGATGTTCTGAGGTCGCGTTGTTTCATTCGCGTACAACGCACGCATCTGCTTCATACAATCAGCTTGCGAATCGTGAGTTCCGAATGCTTTATCGGAACCACGTTTCGTCAAATGGTATTTCTCACCAACTGCTTTGCATGTATATGGCATTGGTTTATCCCCTAATTTGCGTAAATGAGAACTCGTGAATTGATGCAAGAGTAACAATAGCAACTTGAGTTATGGCAGGTAGTAAAACAACTCAACCAACGACAACAAGGACAATTACAACCTGCACAACAACCATTCCCGCTACCTGCACCGCTGCTGGGGGCTAACGCAACAGATGGTGCAAGGTAGCAGGAGGTTCCAAGGAGTTCACCAGATAAAGGATCTTCTAATTTCAATTGACCGCAAAGAATCTGTCGCATTAACTTTCCGAACTCACGACGACTCTTATTAACCTCTTTATCCTCAGACATTACTCGATTAACTCTACCGTCAAATAGGAGAGCACCACCAAGCAAAGTTGTGATAAATTCAACCATGTGGGGTACATGGTCAACAACGAAAGGAATATCATCAGTGTAACGCGTGAGTTGGAATCTACCGTTAACATAAGAAGTTGCGATCAAACAGAAGTAGTCAATTCGATCCTTGATTTCTTTGTTGTTGATGTTATTAGTGTTCGAGAGATTCGCCCAACGAATAACATTCGTTTCTCCGAACACAATATTTAACTTCTCTTGTGAAGTGTAATTAGGCATTCTTTTGCTCCTTCACTGTTGGCTTTCCAGGTTCTTTTTTCGGTGTAGCAGTTAATGAAGGAGGTCCGCCACCTGTCGGCTCTGGTTCAGGTAATTCAGTTTTCTTTCCATCATTCGGTATTCCCAATTCTACTTTCATATCTACCATATTAATCCGTTCAACTTCAGCCTCAGCAACTCTTGGATTCTGAAGTAAAACTCGGTAGATGTCTTTAATAAGAGCAAACTGTGAATCAACTAGCGGAGCAGGTTCAATACCCGCTTCATACGCCATTTTCTTTCCAAAGTTTATACTGAGAGCATGAGGAATAGTTTGTAGATTAAGGCAAGTAGTGAGCAAGCGATGCCTAGTATCAACAATTGCGAGAGAAATATCTCCGTGTTCTTGTGCATCTTCTTTCGTTCCGTGCTTACCTTCGAGAATAGATCGTTCTGCGAATCCAAATCCTCGCATCATTAATACGTCGAGATACTTTTCTCGGTCGATGAACATATCTTGTCCACCACCTGTTGCAGTAATAAGTTCTACTCGCCATTTCCCTTTGACTTCTCTATCAAGTGTATCATCCATCCAATCTTGTATTTCGTCAGGTATTGCTAAACATCCTGATGATTCAAGCGTGGTGAGCAATCTACGAGCGATAACATCATTTTCCTCTGGCACTCCATTGTACGGTGTTTTGCCGACAGGATAATAAATGACCCAGGTCGCTCCGGCAATTTTAGAATCATAGCGCGAAGCTGCTTTCTCCACATTGTTCCAAGCATTAATGGCGGGCGCGATGGTTTCATATACCGATTCGCCATAATAATCTGTTCCTTCGTATTCAAAGTTCGTATTAAGAGCATACATTCCGAGAACTTTATTCGCGGAATTGTTTACTTCCGTAAATCCAAATGTTTCATTAGTAAAACCAGCAAATTGACCACTATCAACGTAAACAAGAATATCTGTAAAATCGTGGAGTAGTGCCTTAAAATCATGGATATACACATATCCTTCTTCTGGTTTCCAAACAACTTCAAATGGTCCCCAACCATAATTAAGCGTATTAAATACTGCGTGCATCAAGAACAAATTTCGCAATGGAGTGAGGGACTGTTCGAGATAGTCCATCATCTCTTTTGTCGCTTTACCTCTGTAATTCTTTGGCACCCACGGCGTATGAATCATCTGCGAAAGAATTGCCCACGTTGCAAGTTTCGCAGTAGGGTTTTTCGAATAGCAGCGTATTTGACGATAATCAAGTGGATGTTGATGGTGAAAGATTCGAGAATCCCAACCAATATGATCGAGAATCTGCGCAGGAGTTTTCTCACTCTTTTTATTATCTGGATCAGATAATTTGATTACCGGCTCAAGTGCAAGTGGCATCTTCCAAAATTACAGCTTTAACTCGCCGTACTCCATACTGCCGGAATCGAAGTATACTCAACACGAATTGGCATTAGCCAATGAACCTTATATCCAAAAGCATCTGACATATGCCCAATTTGCGTTCCGCTATAATCTTCTAATTCCATCGTGTTTTCAATGTAGCTCATCGAATTCAAATCGCGAATTAGTTTTTGGCACTTCGGATTGATGTAACAGCTAATCTCACCGGCTGCATTTTGAAATGCTCTATTGACTGAGGCGATTCTATCCCGCACGTGAGGATTACGTGGAGGGAAATGTACTTTCTTTTGTCCGAATCTAGCATCGTTTTTAATAATTGCATAATCTGATCGAGTAGCTGAGGTTTTTCTTGCTCGTCCGCTTGCATCTCCAAAGAAACGCCATCCGGCCATGTGAGTGTAATACTTACCATGAAGATAATCCATCGTCGCTTGCGTATGCGTTTCTTCTAAATGAATTTCATCGAAGATGTAAAGTTTACCGTCTGTAAAGTGCCCTAATGTCCAACTCATCGGAGTAACATTAAAGTCACAACCAACCATTATTTCAAGTTTCGGATCGTATTTTGCTTCGTGCGAAAGGTTTGCTTCGGTAAAACCATAGTAAACACTTCCACCAATATCCAACCATTTCGCTTCATATTGTTCTTCATAATTCTTCGGGTCCATATTGGCCCGACGTGCTTCAATCAATTCTAATTCTTTTGGGGTACACGTTTCAATCGTTTTCCAAAAAAAGGATTTAACTCCTCCCTCACCACGCATTCCACGTTCATAATACTCCCTAAACTCAACTCTCCCAATGCCTGTTCTTTTCGGAATACCCAATCTTGTAAACTTACCGTTTTTCCTTGTGAGCATAGGGAAAATTGTATTCTCAACCAATCCTGGTTTTTGGTCAGAACCTTCATCAACCATAACCCAATCGGCCTGATTTCCTTCAAGACGTGCTGGTTTATCTGCTCCAATGATGTAAAGTTTTGATCCATTATACAATTCAATCGAGAGGTCAGTTCTGTTGACTCCTGTACGGGGATTATACCAATTCTTAGGTATATCTCGCAAAAAAGGATACCATGCAACTCGTTTTGCTTGCTGGAAAGTAGGTAATACATAATAATATAAAGGATCATTCCACGGCTTTGATAAAGCCATGTCAAGAATCATCTTTCTCCGACATAATACTGTTTTACCGCTACCACGACCAGCAACAACTTCTTCGTGCTGACTTCGATTAACCCAAAGTGCAGATTGAACAGGATGATACCTGAATTTCTCCCAATGGCACTTCGGTGCCTCTGTAATTGGCTGTGTCTGGAGTATCATCGTTCATTTCTACACCGAAACCGTTGGTAATCCCAACTGGTTTTCCACGTAAACAATATCCTCATCCGAAGGAATTTCATCAACACTTTCTTCAACTGGACCAACCCAATACTTTACTTCTGAACCACGGGGTACCTCAAAATTCGCATAACCGTCAGCAGCAGTTTCTTTAACTTGAACCGATCTATCAAATATTTCACCAACTCCAGGTGGAACTTCTTCAACTTGTACTTTAACAGTTACACCTTCTGCTGGATTTCCACTTACTGTCCAAACTCTAATACGAAGAATACAAAAACCAGGTGGAACTGGCGGAATTGTACTACCTAATGGAGTTAGCTCATAAGTAATTGCAGCGTCAGCATTGACAATAAGTGAAGCACCTGGAAAAGAATAACCAAAAGAAGTAATAGCAACAATCCAAGTTGCATCATCAACATTAAAAGTAACTTCGCCAACAGCATCAGTTGGTTGAACTCTAGTATTCAAACCAGAAGTTAAACGAACATTAGCATTTTCAACTGGAAGAAGTGTAACACCATCAATCACAGTAATAACTACTGTTCTTGCTCCGGTGCCAGAGCCACCAGAACTATCAACCACCACGTCACTGTAAACCATATCATAACAATATGAGATCGACCCGTCAACAGATGAAATATTGGCATGATATCTGGCATTTGCAACTGCACTACCGTTGTAAAAGAAGTTGATTTTGCAAAAACCTGTACTGAGAGGATCAGTTATTTCTCCTTGCCAAGTTGGTCCTTCTGCTGCAATTTGCGACATTACAATAGTTTCAACGACAACGCCACCAGCTATTACCTCAACGGTAAAAGAAGTAAGCGTTTCTGGCGCTGTGGCTTCTAATGTACGCATCGTATTACTTCTCGGTTAATTCAGTCGGGTCCAAAATAGCATACGCAGCGCCCACGATGAGGGGGCTAAATCGAATACCAACTAGTTCTTTCAATGATTTCAATTCTTCAACTGAAAGTTGAAGAACCTCACCATTCGCATCATCAACCTTCTTGGCAATTCGGTATCGCTTCATCTTCTCAGTACCGCTTATTTCTTCTTTTGGATAAGCGGTCAAAAGAGCTTCAACACATACCGTTTTTAAGGTAATAGGTTGCTCTTTTCCATCAGTAATATCCTTCAATTCCTCGCCACGAAGATTTTTGAGCGGTGTGTTGAAATCTATACCAGCTTTTACGGTTCCAGTCATGTGCAGACTTCCTTTATGCGATTACTGCGAGTTTACGTGTTGTTCCTGCTTTATCTCGAATTGTGATATAACCGTTCAATGTTTCACCAGCAAGAGCAGCAAATGTACCGAATTGGACTACACCTGCACCATCAATCATAAATGTGTCACCAGTACCTAATTGACTTCCATACGCAATCTTGAATTTATCACCATCACTATTATCTACGCCCATATACCAAACAGAAGCACCAGTAACGCCAAAAGAAATATACGGATCACCTGAATTCAAATCCGCAACACTGATGTTTAACGCAGTACCATTATTCACTGTTGAATTGGATGTATTACTTATATAGGTATGAAATGTGGCACCACTTCTAGCACCTTGGAAAGTAAAACTTTGTCCAGATGCTGTCTCAAAAGCAGTAGCTCCAGCGCTGTCAACAGTCACATTAAAGTAGTTAGCAGCATTATACCCAATTCGTAATTGAGTAAGTGTATGAATCACTTGCAACTTGGCAGAAGCAGTCAAACTCCCAATTGCAACATTGCCGGTATTATCAATACGAAAATCTACTGTTGGTGCGGATACAAGAGTATCCGTCATCCTGCCAATACCAAAACCAGCAGAATCAACTACAAATGATTTATATTTACCATTTACGCCACCACCTGTCCAACCAATAGTTACATTAACACCAACTTGTAAATTATTATCAAAGAATGATGCAACGCGATCACCTTCAAAAGGTGAACTTGTACCGACTACAAATAGTTTAGAGCCTGTACCTGTAAGAGTACCAATAAGAACATTACCTCTCGCAGCAGTACCATCATGACAAAGAATTACATTCCCAGCAGTACCACTAGCAGAACTTCCGCCGACAATGCGAACGTCGCCACCTGCGGCGGCTCCTGTAGAATTAGTCCCATGAATTGTGTAAGAGGTTGGAGTTGCTCGCAAAATACCTTGACCAAAATAAATATCATTAATTGGTGATGAATCACTACCTGCAACAAAATGATTTGCTGAAGCATTATATACATTATAACCCATTCCAATACCACTATCAACAGTTACATTAGCTCTACCTCCTATTCCAATACCCCCACAAACAGCAAGAGTGCCTATTGCAATAGCATATTGATTCGTAATAACCCCAGCACTATGCCCTATCGCTACAGAATAGGCGGACACACCGGCAGAATTAGCGCTATAACCAACGCATGTAGAACCATAACCAACAGCAGATGAATTTCGTCCTAACGCAACACTAAAACTATTTCCAGCACCAGTAGTAGCATTATTACCAACGGCAAGAGAGTCTTGACCTCTTGCAACGGCACCTTCACCAAATTGTTCAGAATTAGCACCAGTTAAACCTTTATGCGAGAACTCACCATTCTTTGTTATTCTCGCTCGCTCGCCGGGAAGTGATGCAGCTGGATTCCATTGAGCCATATCTACTAATTGGCCAACTGCGAAATCTAATCGGTGACCAACTTTATTAGTAGATACTGCTTGATAAACAAATCCATTTATGTTTATAGAAGCGTCACCTGATCCAAAAAAGATCATTCCAGAATCATTTGCACTTTGTAGTGTTAGATAACCAGCATTACTTGTATAAATCTTACCTGTATGCGATCCAGCATAGCTTGTTATTTGAATTACAGGACCGCTAGTTATTCCACCATAACCATCTGTGAATTGAATTGAACTATTTGGATAACCTGATGCGCGACTATCGAAAGTGCCACATTTGAACGGTGCAAAAGCTGAATCATCTGCCAACTTGCATTCTAAAGCGGTGAGATTACGTTTGAGGGCGGGAAAAGCATTTGTGGTACCACCGAATTGCAAGCGGTTGAAATCCGCTTCTGCGTTATTAGTTAGTCGAATAACTCCATCTGCTGGTGATTTAATTATTGATAAACCTGTCCAATAAAAAGCGGATACAGCACCAGTTTGAATATGACTCCCGGCAGTAATAGTATTACTGGTAGTAATAGGGCCATCAGTGCCAATGCCGCCAGTAACTGAAAGAGCACCAGTTGCAGCAACTCGAAAAACAGTAGCATTCGCAGAATTCCGCACTTCAATCGCTGGTGCAGTTTGCGAAACTGCTAAATCAATTCGATGACCAGTAACGTCGAGAGCGGGAACCTTTTGATGTAATTGAGCAATAGCAGTTACTAAATCCCTTCCAAGAGCAACATTCCCAATATTTCCCCCAACACTTTCTATATGAACATGATCTAAACCACCGTTATTAATCTTCAATACTCCTGAATGATTATATATTTGCCAAGAATTTGATCCAGAACGAAGGTCGAGAGTGCCACCATTACCAGAAGTAGATAAAAGTGTAATGGTAGGCCAATTACTACTTGTAACAGTAATATCACCATTTGCGGCAACCTTAAAACGATCACCACCACTTCCACCGCTACTATTGACTTCAATTGCATTAGCAGTTTGACCGGCGGCGAGGTTTAACTTAATTCCAATAGTATTAGGTGGATTTAATACTATATTTCTAGCGGTAAGTTCTCCTTCTAATCCTACATTATTTCCTGTAACACCATAAACATAACTACCGCTTACACCATTAAATTGACCACTACCACCATTATATTGAAGTTGACCATCTAATCCACCAGGCAATGTTACTGGAGCATCACCCCATAATGTTTCAGATGGATTTGCACCACGGCGCAATACTTGATTTGCTGATCCTGCTGTAGCAGGACCAAGAAATACTTCACCACCGTATGCAAATGCTGGGAATTCCATTACTGCTTATCCTATAGCATTGATGCAATTACTTTAATTGCAAAAATTCCGACGATCACGGCTAACACTATCCACAAAATTGCAATTAGCCAAGGTGGAATTGTTACACCAAGTTGCTTCAAAATCACTACTACGATAGCTACAACTCCAGCTACTACGATGATAAAGATCGCAAGCTGGATTAAAGAATAACCACCGAATGCTGCTTGGGCAAGTAGACTGAACATTGTAATTACCTTTCTCAAAAGTTTTCGAGAAACACTTGAGAAAAATAACCTGCCGCACTTGCTTCCTCGCGGGTACAAGTACGACAGGCGGGGTCTGCACAAAGAACCCTATTGTTTCTCGGTAATGATATAATTGGCTATCATTACCGAGTTGTGCAAAGATCGTTATTTCTTCTTTGCTTCTTTTTCCTTCTCAGCAGCTTGCTTTTCTTCCCGTTCTCGATCTTCCTTTGCGAATTCGTCCGGCCCTTTCGTAACTATTCTTTTGAATCCTGCCGGATCATTTGGCAAATTACCGTAAGGATTTTCTTCCGTGATTTGTGATGTTGGAACTCCAACGTAGGAACTCGCGCCGGGTTGATCGTATTGCGTTGGTTTTGTTGCTGCGTGTTCATGCTTGGTTTCTTTTTGGGTTTCGGTCAATTCTTTTCTCCTTATTTTCAAGAAAGGGTGATGCAAAATCAACTAACAATTACTTTTGATTTGAAAGTAAATGTTTCCAAGTTCGATTACACACTATTGAGTAGATACCACTTATTCCAACACTGAATTCCTCAGCAAGTACACGAAGTAATTCACTTTCTTCCCAATACCTACGACGAATCTCGATTACTTGTTCCACTGTCAAAGATGACACAGAACGTCCTTTCCTAAGCATGTCACCAGTATTGTCTTTTCTACTGCCTAAGAAAAGATGCGCAACATTTACACAAAGTGTATTATCACAAGTATGACAAACTAATAAATTCTCATCAAAATCACCGTGTTTAAGCCAATAGGCATAACGATGTGCCTTTATATTTAATCCGCGTTCAAGGGAAAATATACCATAACCATCATCATTACGGTAAGCAAGCCACTCCATGCAGCCTGTATTTGTTACTGGTCCAACTTTTTTCCAAAATCTCTGTTCTACCGTTAAGCGAGCCATAAAATCAACCTCGTTTCCTTGTTAATTTCCGCAAAAATTGACAAGAAAACGTCCACTTCGCATTCTTGCGGGAATGCGAAGTGGCGCGTTGATAAGTCCAATTTAATGGACATTATTTCTTTGACTTCTCCTTAATATTTGGATGCTTTGCATAATACGCTTGCTTTCGGTATTCTTTAGCCGCTGCATACTTTTCTGCGGCGGTTAAAGGTTTGTGTAATGATCCAGAACAAGACCTACTAACTGTAGGTTGGGAATATACTGGTTGTCACCTTCCATTCCTGCAAATAACATTTGTAGCTGCGTCAGCAGCGGCAAGAAAGAAGATAACAAACATTAGAAATAAAGGGATCTTCAACATTTGTGCAGACCTCCGAGTAAAGAATTAGTTTCCAAAGAACGATTGCGAGGAAAACGATTGACTACTGAACGACTGTTGAAAGCCACCACCAAATCCACCGAATCCACCAAAGCTATTACCGAAGCAATGACTTTGCGGAATAACAAGAATTTGTGGACGTGAGCGGAAACTGAAATCGTCGAAACTTCGTGAGCGTTGAACAACAACTTCACGCCGAACATTGACAGAACGTGAAAATCCACCAAAACGTGGTGGACGTGGCCATGCTTGAATATCATTCGTAATTACGAATGACGCAAGCAAAGTAACAGCGAGAATGAAGAACTTCTTCATAATGAGAAACTCCTTATTACTGGTTGGGGTTAATTTGAGGTGCAGGTGGAACAACATCATTTTCTGGAAGTTGGGCGGCTACTGGTTGTGAAAGTTCCAGAAGTTCATTTAATACTTCTCCTGCTTCGCCAGGAGTAAGACTCCCATCGGGAGGCATACGAACTTTCGGATCATTTGATTTGATTCTAATAATAGCTTCTCTGAAAATTTCAGGTGAAATAGCACGATCAAGAACTAATTCACCTTTTGGTTCAGTGAGGGTTGAACTATGACATTTCAGACAGCGTGATGAGATTACACTATTTGATTGAAGTTGTGTCTGTTGACCTTTTTGGAAATAAGGTGCTTGAATTGGTGATGAAGATTGTTGAGATTTACCGTCAGCTTGAATTGGAGAATTCGGATCAGAAGATTGCTGTTGTTGATCGACTCTCCAATTTCCATTACTCTCTTGATAAATACGTAATGAAATAGAAGATCGCTGCGCAGGAGCAGATTGGGATAATCCAGCAGCTTCTAAGAGCTGAATTGCTGCAGCGCTTCTGATAAGAGGTTCGTTCAAATGAGATTGTAATTGAAGCTGCGTGCTGGCTAATTGATTATAACCGTTTACTGCGAGTTGTGAACTCTGGATACTGGCACGGCTGAAATCAGCAGCTTGGCGAAATAACTCAGCAGGTGAAACCGAATACTGAGTCGATGCTTGTTGATAAGAATAGACTGTATTTCCTTGAGCAGCTATTGGTGCAGGATAAGAATTTTGCACAACTAAAATATTCGGTTGTGCAATTTGCGCAGCAGGTACATACTGAACAACTGGTGCTCTATAATAAATGCAAGAGCTACCAAATCGACGACAACGATTACAAGCATCTGAAGTTGCAGATGAAACCAAAAGTAAAAGTAATGCGAGGATTGCAAGTTTCATATAAGTTCCTTATTTTCAGGAAGGACAACTAAATTTTGGTTACTACGCGCACGTCGCTTACCCAACCAATAGTCATTCACAGTCTGATATGAAATATCAAAGCGCAAAGCAACCGATCTTTGCGATTCACCATTCTCAACACATTTAATAATTTCTCTCACTTCTTCATCTGAAACAGTGCAATTGGAATTAGCTTCACCATGACTATTTCTTAATCCAAGTTTGAAAGCGTGCTTATGATTTTCTCCATAAGTACACCACTCTAAATTAGATTTAGAATTGTTTTGTTTATTTCCATCTTTGTGATTAACTGTTAATTCAGGTTGAAATCCTGACACAAAAGCCATTGCCACAAGACGATGGACAAGGAAAAACTTTCGTGGAGAATTTAATACTCTTAATCCAACTCTTAGATATCCAGCATTATCTCGACTTGGACTCATTTGAGTCCACCATCTTTCGATCCCTCTTTTATTACTTCTTTTACTGCAAACGGTTCCATCACTCCCAACTATATAGTCAGGATAACCTTCGATGATCTTAAATTCAACTCCATCTACTTCTGGCAAATCCACAATTAATTCTCCTGCTTTTTTCTGGTGAGACTTACTTGCAATGCCATATCAGCATATACATGCTCATAATCGCTTCTATTTACTGAAATTCCTGCTTTCAAACTTCCTACTACTGGATCGACGGCTTCACCTTCTCCAATTACAAATTCATCAAGTGAGTGAAGTCCTAACTCCAAAGCTGCTTTCTGCGGACTCACAACATCATATCTATAATTAGCATAGATTTCAGATATGTGATTACTTACCGCGACAACAGGTGATACTTCATCAGGATATGAGTCTTGCGTTATTTTATAAACAGCAGCTTTATAATCACGTCTCGCTCTACCAAGTGGCGCGTCAGGAAGATCAGGTTGACCAGAATAAAGTCCGGCAAGTCTGTCAATAATTGCTTCTCTTGAATTATTAACATCTACTAAATCGGTAAAGACATCAAGTTTAGAAGTAAGGAGAGTTTGAACGTCATTTGGCAACGGATGATAACCATCGAACGGACCATGACATCTAATACAAGAAATTGCTGGCTGTAGGTTTTTAGTGTGTGGTGCAGGAACTAAATGATCGGCAGCAATATCAGGAGGAACTGCATCTTGAAAATTCCCTTTATTATCAAAGAGGGCAAAAACGTGCATTCCATTTGCTTTCTGCACAATCACTTCTCTCGCTTTATCTTGAAAGGCTAAAAGATTTCTAAGTGGATGAGCTTCAACTTGAACATCATTATCTGAAATATCATGAGTAATTGTTGCAAGTGCTCCTCGACGACCTAATCCATACAAAATATCCGCCCGACGTGCTTTTGAAGTCACATTTGAACGGAAAATAGCAATCCTTTCATCACCACTTATTAACTTAGTTTGTTCTTCAAATACACCTAAACTAGCTAAAAATACTCCTTGCGGTGTTCTATTCTTTTCTACAACTCTTTGAATTTGCAAAAATTCGTAATAAGCTCCACCTTCTAATGTCGAAAGAGCTTTAGCAATAAACCAATCTCCCCTGTATATGCCACCGGATGATAGGTTTAATCCAGCTAATGCTACTGCTTCTGGTTGTTTCAAATGTGGTCCGAGTATTGCAGCAGGTAATTTGCTCACCCCCAGGGTAGATGATGAGATATGAAAATAAGAATCCTGTAATGCAAGTGAGTCCCACGTCTGAATTAACTTCGCTAATTGCTGTGGTGAAGGTGCAAGACGACGAAGATCATACCGCAATAACCATCCGTTTGCACATTCAGCACCTAATTGAATTACTGACGAATGAGATACTGCGGTATTGATTGTGAAATTTATTGCAGCTATCCATCGCTTATCGCCAAATGAAGGTATCCATATATACCGTTGAAATGGTCGATCTGATGCTTGGATGAGAGCTAAATCCGCAAGCGCCCAACCCGTAGCATCAGCAGGCGTCGGTATTCTTGCTGGTGTTGGCTCCTGTGTAATTCCCGGTAAAACAAATAGCGCGCTCACTACAATTATTGTGCAGACCACTCTCACGATAAAATATCTCCTTACATTAGTAACTCTCCGGCGCGAGGTTGTGAAGGAACTGAGTTGAAAAGATCAACAAACTGCTCTGCATTAATTCCCTTCTCTTGCATATTTGTTGAAGTTGAAGGTAAGAGTTGATCTCTGTCGAGACGGCAAGCTGTCATTAACTCCGAAATACTATTATTCAAATTGAGACTTACAGACTCAGCTAATTGGTCGTCACCGCTAATTCGACTGATGCTCTGTTTGACGAGAACAGGGATATTAACGACGATTGTTCTGAGGGCGCTCTTGTCAATATCAATAGTAGAGGCGTCTTTAATAAGACGAGTTACTTGGTGAACTGTTTCAATAAGAGACTTGCTCTTTGATTCGATAGTAGCAATTGCTGTCATTACATTAGTAAGAATATTTTTATCAATTGCATTTCCAGAATTCAGATTTGCAACTTCAAGAAACTTATTTAATATTTGAATAGCCTTGAAATAGGATTCAGCTTGTTGAGTAAGAGCATACCGAGCAATTGAAATTTCTCGATTCGCTTGGAATATATTTGCCTCATCTATATCTTGATGAAGATATAGGGTAAGATTCTCTTGTAAAGATTGCTCGAAATTAGATTCAATTGCTGTCATTGCATTTTCCACGATAATTGGAACTACTGAATTAATTACTGCCGGAGGGGTAAAAATGTCATGTTCGCCAATGCTCATTGTACGCTGCCGAGAGGTGCAAAAGGAAGTGTATGTGGGGCCGGAATGTCTGGAAAGTGCATGTGCGTAACGGGTTAGGACGACAGAATTTTGCTGATGGACAACGCTGGCGACGTGAAAAATGCAAAAGTGTTCACTTCATACGAGAGTTGAACAGGTTTTTGAATAGTTGCAGAGTTTCATGGCATTACCCTCTGCAACTCAAAATGTATGTGTAGTTTTATAGTAATGCACTACACAACTTTTAATTGATTGTGCCGGTGGTGGAAAATTGGTGTAAAAATGGTTCCCGTAAGTAGAGTGATGGGAGCACTTAAAGAAAAAGGCCGGGAGTGCGTAAACACTCCCGGCCTGTCTGAACAATTACCATATTTCGCTGGCGGAAACTGGTTTGATTTCATGCGCGAATAATTCGCGCAATTCGTTTTTACGCTTTTCGCGCTGAAGCATGACATAGCGAAACATTTGCTCCGCTCCGCGTTTCATGCCTGCAAGGTATGCGAACACTGAAGCACAATTGCCGACGAATATCAATTCGTCAGTTTCATCAGACCACAATTCGTAAAGCCATTTATCGGATGGCTTGTGGCCTTTGTCTCGCACAAGCTTGAACCCACAAGCGGTTGCACGCGTTTCAAGATCATCACCACGTTCCCAATTACTGACGGCGATTGTTGTCATGCTTCTATTCTCCTATGCAATTATCAATTCTCATTTGAGCGATCAACAGACGTTCAATCCGGCTATGTAGCGCGATCGACATTTTCGATGCGCCATGTTTTGCGATCAGTCGTTTTGCTTCGCGCAAATAACGATTGAATTCGCGCTCATATGCGAATTCTTCGGCGTCGATCTTTTGTTGACAGGGGCTAAAGCTAACTAAGTATCTCATAGTTTCATCCCTTGAAGTTTCCATATGTGCGTTTCATGTACGCGTTCACAACGCGCTTCAATTCACGCTTTGAGATATGTTTCTTGCGTAACATTCGATCTTGCAACAATGCAATCTCAAACTCTAATCGTTTGAGTTTGAGATAAAGTTTCAATCTATTGCGCGTGTTGCGTTGTAGGCGTTCCTCAATACGCTTAGCACGTTGCAACCAGCGCTGTGCTTGCGATTCTAATCTCATAACGACTGACATTGTGATATCGGGATTAGCAACCGATACCAATGAACCAGAAACGCGTGCTAGGTTGCTTTGAACAACTAGCAACCGCTCCGCGATATCAAGTTTCCATCGGCGCGTTCCATGTTGCGTAGGACAACATATCTCGCACAAGCTTGCCAAAAGATCGCCATCACTATTGCGCTTCGCATATATCTTGTTTCCGTTCATATCATATGCTTCGGCACAATCACGACAGCGCTTTCCTATTGGCGTTTCCTTTGCAAGATTTCCGCAACGAGGACATGTAAGATATTTCATGCGTCAATATCTCCGTCGTCAACGAATACTTCAAACCATGCGTCACGCCAATCATTCAAATCATCCATCTAATCTTTCCTTGAATTAGAAACGTAGAAACAAAAACACGCTGGCGGGAGAATTCTCCCGCCAGCGTGACGACGAACAACCGCAAACTATCGTTTGCGCTTATTCGATTTAGTTTCATTGACGACGGTTTCCGAAACGGTTTCGGAAACTTCAATCACAACCGATTGCTGCGCGGATGCTTCAGCTTGCTCGGTTGCTTCAGCTTCAGCGTTGGCTGCCATTGATTCCGCAATTACGCGGGCCAATTCAGCTTGCATTTCGCGCATTTTGTCGATCATTGCATTAGTTGCTTTTGGCTTCGCAACCGCCGTCGATTCATTTGATTTGAGTTTGCTCAAACCAGCGTTCAAAGCGGCGTTCAAATCGACATTCAAGGCGCGTTGTTCCTCAGTATCACCTAGAGCGCGATATTCGTCGCGCTCATATTTCGCCATCCGTGCGAATTCGTTGTGATACCATAATTGCCATTCAAACCAGTCCATCGGACAAGCAAAATCTTCCGGTTTGAGTTTTTTATGTCCGCCTTTGTTCTCAAAGCGACATTCAAATCCGGGAGTTTCCTTTGACAGAAACTTTCCTTCAGGAACGCCGAATTCGATCTTAGCTCCGGGTCGTTTGGAACCAGCTTTTGGCCCGCGTTTCTTACCTGTCGTTTCTGGTTGCGTTTCTGCCGTATCGGTCGAACCATTGTCCGTCGCATCCGTTTCTGGTTGCGTGACAGAATCAATTGGTTCGTCGATGATATCAGCTGAAGTTGGCAAACTGGAATCGACAACGCTGGCGGAACTAGTTGCAACTGACATTTGAGATATTCCTTTGAGGAATAGAGGAAAGATTTCACGCGACAGAATGTCGCGTGATTGGTGATTGCTACTCAGTTTGGAAACGTCGCTTAATGCGGCATATGCTTGGCCATTGTCGTTTGCAACCGCTCCGCGCTCCGTCGTGAATTGAATTCACGTGACAGAAACTTTGCGGAACGTCGCGTGACTAGGCGTCAACACTCCGTCGCCAAAACCGAACCGAATTGTGAAAGAGCAAACAACCGACAACGGCAGTTTGATGACTATTGGTCAAACTGTCAATAGGGGTATCGTCAATTCGGTATCGAATTCTATTCCTTATATATAGCTCTCCCACAGGCCATTTTTTGTAGTGTACAAAGTAGTGTACAAAAATAAGGCCATTTCGCTCCGTTTGCGAGATCTTTTGTTTTCTGTACTGGGATACCTCAAACAAGATCACGCAACGTAGAGCATTCTATGCGTTCTACAGGCATAGTTTCCAATTGCAAATTCAATTCGTGCGCGAACAATATCATCCGAATTCGGGCAATTTGTATCGTGCGCGAACACCCCTATTTAAACTACGCGTAATTCCAACGTAGTTATTTCAACATATTGTAACAACGTATTGTGCAACCATGCGTGCAATACATGCGAACAACCATGCGTGCAATACATGTGTGTGATGACCGCGCACGATGACCGTAATTTGAATCAACGCTGCAATTACGCGTGCGCACGATGACCGCCCAATGAAAGCCCCCTCCTAATTCGGAACTACCGCGAAAGCGGTAGTTAAAGTTGTTCAAGTCCGTAAGACCGCGTTATATACATACATACATACATACAATATATACCATATATAGGGTGTGTGTGTGTGTGTGTGTGGTGGTGGTGTGGGTGCGGCTTATATGAGTTCTGTATAACAGAGTCTTACGCCATCTGAACAACTTTAATTAGGGTTTCCCCAATAATTCCGAACACACGCACGGACGATGACCGCCCACTAATTGCAGCACTAATTGCAGCACTAATTGCAGCATTAATTGCAGCATTAATTCAATTAGCACTCTAATTCCTAATTCAAGCCTAATAACAACCTAATAAACAACTGTCATAATGACAGTTTTACCTCCTAGAGTCTGTCATTATGGCAGTTTCATGGTGAAACCATGTGTCCAATGGCGAAAACACGCATATTTCCCACGAAAAGTGCCTGTCAAAATGGCAGCCCTTGACTGTTGCGTATAATTTGACGCCGGAAGGCTCGCGCGGGCGAGCGGTTTGGAATCCGGGTCGAATTAAATCGGCAATTACAACTCTAATTGCAACAAAGGATTAAATCAATCATGCAATGGTATTCCACAAACGATTGTTTCTACATTATGCGTCACAACAAAATGTGGCGTGTTTTCATTGTCGACACTGGTGAATTAACTGAACCAAATAATTCGCCATATCTATCGGTTGAATGTCTACCCCAATTCGACGCCCGTGCTTTGGTCGAATTTTGTAATCCTGTCACTTCACCTTCATTTGCAAATAAAGCAATTGAATTAATGGATTGCAATTACGTGCGTTAATAATCGGCGCGTTTGCTCCGCACCGGGCATCAGATATATCTTCATTCTAATGCCCGGAACGAATTGAATTCGCCTCTCAATCTAATCAATCTAATCAATCTAATTGAACCAACAAATCGAAAGGATTAAACCAATATGAGCACCGCTGTTGATTTGGGCACCGGAGTGTCCGAAAATTCAATCGATCAAATTATTCCTTTAGATGCGCGTAATAGCGAATATATCGCTGAGACGTTGGCATCACAGGAATATTTGAAACCAGAAACGAACCTAGGTGAAGCTGTCCTTCGCCTATCGGTTCATAAAACAACTCGCTCCGATGGCCGGATTGTTAATAAATTCGTCATTGAAATATATGACGAAGTTATGCAAGACATGGAGCAATTAGATGGCGACGGTAATCCTATTATCGTCAAAATGAAAGTTGCACGTTCACCGCGTTCTATTCGCGCTCAACGCTTTGTAGAAAAGCGTTTCCTTCATGGTGCAACGAAATTAAATCGTGCAAACGTATATCATCCAATATACGAAGTGCCAATGACAGATTACACCGTGCATCTTATTCAACGTGCATGGACTAATCGAACTGTTATTTCGGATGCTGCGAAACCATTCTTTCAAGAAATTTATCTCCGCGAATTTGTGGCGGAGCAAAATGCTGAGAGAACTGCCAATTACAAAATAAATGGCATTGTTCCTTCATCGGAATGGTTTGACGAACAGGACCGAATCCTGAAGGAGCGTACTGGCAAGGAATTAACTGCATATCAGAAATGTGCTAGTTTTAATTCTTGTCATTCTAAAGCTTTTGCTCTTTTCTGCGCACCAGGAACGGGCAAAACTTTAATGATGATTCGGAAATTAGACCACACTATCCACAATGCCGAATTATCTGGTCGCGTCAGTTTTACTCTTATCTCTTGTCCAAAGACAATAAGAACTAATTGGAAAACTGAGATCGCGCAATTCAGCAATTGTGCTGACAAGATTCATATCATCACCCTCCGTGGTTTAAATAACACGGAACGATTGGTGAATTGTCTTACCGATATTGCATCGGTGGCGCATCTTGAGAAGCATATTGTTCTCATTAGTGGATATGAAAGCTTTGTCGCAACAAAGCAATTACTTGCCGCTCCTCTCAGCATGGAATTTGATTTGTGTCTTTTAGATGAAGGACACAATATTAGCAATCCATCGACAAAGCGGACAAAGTATTATCTTGAAGCACGGCGCAACGGGCACTTTGCATCGGTAGTTCTCGCAACTGGAACACCGTTCCGCAATACTCCGTTCGATATCTACTGTCAGCTTGAATTCCTTGGAAATGGATATTCCGGGTTTGAATCTTATTCCGCGTTCAAGGCATTCTACGGTGAATATCAAGCTTCACATGAAGGAATGGCGAAGTTAACTGGTTTTCAGAACATTCCTTTATTAAAGGAGAAAATGGCACGATATGCTTTCATTATCGGAAAGGAGGAAGCATTACCATTTTTGCCAAAGAAAACTTGGGGAACATTAGAAACCTCAATGTCGAAAGAGCAAAAACGTGTTTACGTGCAACTTGCATCGCAACTTGGTGCAGAAATCGAAGCAAAGATTGCGGCTGATAAAGCACGTGGTGCACCAGAAACGATGACAGTTAATAACGTGTTGTCGATGATGTTGCGTCTTGCTGAAATTACAAGCGGTTATGCCCGTCTTGATAATAAAGAAGCGCATTACTTCACCGATGGCGCGAAGTTGGAATTGCTTATTCGATATCTTATTGGCGATAAGCCGGATTCTGAATTAGAAGATTCGGAAGATTCCGAGAATGGTAGCGCGATGGAAGGAATCCTACAAGATAAGAATCGGAAAGCTTTGGTTTGGGTTTGTTTCAAAGAAAATATTGAAATGATTCGCGAACGTCTCGCGAAACATGGAATTAAATCAGTTGGGTTTCACGGTACGATGAAAGATGCTGACAAGCAAAATTCAATCGACCAATTTAATTGCGACCCGGAAACGCAAGTATTTGTTGGTATTGCTGCAAGTGGTGGCGTAGGTCTTAATCTAGTTGGTTTTGACCCACACAATCCAACGCAATATACAACCAACACGACTGACTGTATCTATTATTCCAGCAATTGGAGTGCTGGAAATCGTTCGCAAGCTGACGATAGAGCACATCGTCTTATCACGCGTGTTCCGCTTCATATTACCGACTTACTTATCCCAGGAACAATAGATATGGATATCTATTATCGGGTGCAAGGTAAGATCGAAATGTCGGAACGGTTGCAAGATATTAAGGAAATCTTGCAAGCTATTCTGAATTTGATTCCGCAGATCGAGAATGGCAACTAGTTTGCTTCACACTCGCGCCCGCATTCACGGGCGCGAGACTGAATCGAATTAGCAACCTATTATCATGCACGAAAGGATAGAAAAGAAAATGGGGAGAAAGAAGAAAGTAAAAATAATGGAATCAGGCGAGCCAGTATTATCGGTTCATCCAACTTCACCGCCAGCGAATCATTATACGGTTCGAGTACGTGATGAAGAATCGGGACGAACACTCGCACACTTCGGAAGTTTCATTAATCGCGATGAAGCTTTACGAATTGCAATTGCGTCAATTAAAGTGACGCATGGAACACAACTAATGCGCAACGATGCGACATTCCGAATTGATTACACACCGGAAAATACAACATGGTGTGAACGCGACGAATTTCTCGCGATGGTTACTATTACTCATTTTCACGGCACAAATGAGGAAAGTGTCGATCAGTACGAAATTGCTGAATTGCGTGTCAAATACAATCCCGACCACTTATAAAGGATCAAACAACATAATGTTTCATTTCGATTTAACGTGCGAGGACAATCGCGTAATTGCCGACGACATTGATACTGGCAAATTGTGGGTTCGATTGATTGATAATCAATCGGGCAACATCTTTTCATTGCAGATGGAATTCTGCCAATTTGAAAAGATGGTTGCTGGAATGATTTGTTGTCATGGTGATATTCCAGCAGAAAGTTATCCAATGCTGGAGCAATTACTAGCAAACTGTCCGCCAGAATGCAGACCAATCCCCTAAACACAATACGAAAGGATATAAATGCAAATGAGAAGTTACGATTTAGCGCAAGCAATTCTTATTGCTGCCGAATTCCGTGAAGATGGATATGCCGCAGCATATGGGCATTCCAACTCGTTACTTGAAAGTTGTACGCGCGGCGTATATCAAGCTGATCTTTCACCGGAATGGATCTTCATCGTGCAAGTTTTATTGACGCACAATTGGTTCAACGCAATTGAATGGGCGAATCAAATTGTTCGCACGATTGAAGAAAACGACACGAAGGAATGGCAGCAAACTTTGAATTTATTAACTGAGGAAAATCCCAACGCGGGATTTAAATCATGTGAAGAATTCAAAGCATTCTTCAGTGTATTTCAGGCCAAATAAGCTGAGTTTGCTTCGCACACCGGCGGAGAAAATTCCGCCGGTGACCGAATCGAATTCGCAGTATTTCAAAACCCAGTATTCTAATTGAGAGAGGATTGAAAGAATGAAGTACACGACAGATAAACCTTCACCGGGAGCCAAATGGCTTCTAATTCAGAATGAAGGAGTTTCGCCAGTCGAATGTTTCACCGTGATGGGATTATCTACATCACGTGGAAACGATGATAAGATTGGCCAATTTGGTTCAGGCGTGAAACAAGCAATTCTTTTATGCCTTCGCGCTGAAATCAATCCAATTATCTTCATCGGTGAAGAACAGTTGGAATTCTTTTCTCGTCAAGCACAACTTGATAATGGCCATATGTATCGTGAAGTTTGGTACAGATGGCAGGGTCAAGAGCACAAACTCAGTTATTGTTTCGAGTTTGGCGCAATTGATTGGAACAATCTTGATATGGCATTGCGAGAATATGTTTCCAATGCCATTGATAATCCGCCATACCAAATTGGTGGATATGATTGGTCGCCATCTGGAATTCCAGGACACACGCGTATTTTTATTCCTTACAACGACCACGTTCGGGAATATCATTCTGCAATTGCAACGCGATTTCTTCATTTCCGCCAGCTCGAAAAATTGAAGTTCATTCCAAAAGGAGATAAATCTCCGCCGCGTATTTATCGGAAAGGAGTTTTTATTCGGCAACTCCAGCCGAATAAATCGAATGGATTTGAAGAATCCCTATTCGATTACAACTTTGATAAAGAGTTGCCGATTGACGAATGCCGCAACTTGGATGATGCAATTTGTATGCGACATATTGCAACATCTCTTTCAAGTGATGATTCCGCGTTAATCGCGGTTTTTCAGGCAATTCGTGATGAGAGGAAAATATTTGAATTGCAAGTCCCATATTATTCCTTAAATGGAAATCCAAGATGGGCAAAGCTTTGGCAACAAGTTGCCGGTGCGACTCTCATTTCATCTGACAAGCGGTTGAATCAAATTGCTGAGAAACGGAATATCTCAGTTATTACATTGCCAGTAGGTGGAACATCTTTTTTCCAAGAGATGCAAACTTACGGTGTGCCAACAATCAATTCAATTGTTGGTTCTGATTTGACCAAAAATGTTACTATTGTGAAGTTGCGGAAAGCAACCGAACAAAAAGTATTTCAAATCTATCGTGCACTTCGCGCACGTGGTCGTGTTGAAGGAAAGGAATGTCCGAAGATAATTTCATTCGTGAAAAACACGAACAACAATGAAACGCTTCGTGGGTATTACGATAAGAAGATCAAAGCAGTTTGCATTAATGTTGATAATGCAACTTGCACATCGACTATCCTTGAAGAATTGGCGCACTACTTTACTGGTGCGGACGATTTCACGCGTGATTTGCAGAATTACGCGTTTAATCTAGCTGCATCATTAATGGAAGAAGTTGTTGAGTAGTTTTCTCACACTACGGCGGTGGCGCGCCGTAGACTGAGGTAACTATTTCTAATTGAAGGAAAGGATAAAAGAAATGGAACGATTTTCATTATGGGGAATTGTATTCCTCGGATTGCTCGTTTGGGTTGTTTGCTTCGCACATCTTTTCACCGCATTAAGGTATTATTCATGCAATTGACCGTAAGTATTTATGACAAACGCATTGATTGTGGAGCCGGTATTACTAAATACAACGGTTTCTATCATGCGACGTTCGCAGCGGAATATCATATTGATATTCCGCATCCCGATTGTCCGCCACCGTCAATTATTATCGACAAGATCGAATTGTTTGCTGTTGATTATTCGGATGATAAGACGGAAGAACGGACACAATATCTTGGCGAATTCATTCCGCGTGAAATGAAGAATTTCATTCTCGCAGAAACGGATTTCACAATTGTTCGTGAAAAGATATTTGATAAAGCATCACGGTTTCCATCACGTTCCTAACTTTTAGAAAGGGTCTGCACTATGTTGACTTCGAGAGAATGGGATACATTTAATAGTCTTTTGGCGAAAATTGTTCGCGCAGAGACAGATTGGGATGAAAAAGCACAGGAAGTGCGAAAACATTGCAACGAAGTGAATTTGGAGGAATTCGCAAGTTGGTTTCCTGATTCTGGGAAATTTGATGAAGATGAAGATGAGGATGAATATGAAAATGATGAGGTTGATGAAATCGTCGATGACGACGATGATTATGAGGATGAGATTGATGATGAAGATAACGATCTTCCTATCGACGCGGAAATTGATGACGAAGATGACGAATAACTCACATTTTGAAAAGCGAAAGGGATAGAATGATTATGAATTCTGAACAATTGACTGAAACTGTGAATGAAGAAACTAAACCAGAGGAAACTAAACCAGAGGAAACTAAACCAGAGGAAATAACACCGAAGAAGAAAAGTAGCAAATTACCTCGCATCGAATATTCGGTTCCGAGCGGTAAATTGCAATCATGTGAAACACCAGGTTTCAACATGGAACGGCATAAACAATTAAGCGCATCTGCTTTTGCTGATCCACTTGATTATTTCAAGTGGTTGAAGTGGTTTCACGAACAACACGTTGCGAAAGCCGAAGCTTCAATTGAGCAAATGATTAGTAGAGGTGATTCAGTTGAAGAGCGCTCAATTGAAATGGATATCATGCGTGCGAAAAAGAAAGTGCAACAATTAGAAAAGAAAAAGCAGGAAGCGAAAAAGAAAGCAAAAGAAGCTGCTGCGAAAAAGAAGTAGTTTCCTACACTGGCGGGCCGTATTTAATTAATACAGCTCCGCCGGTGACTGAAGTTACTTTTCAGAACTCGGAGTAATTGTTATGTGTGTTCGATTAAAACAATTGGATAAACTAATTGACGTACCATTTGAACAATGGCCGAAGCATGGAGTACGATTGAAAGCTGTTAGCGCGAATGCAAATGGAATTGTCACTTCCGGTATCTTGTTAGATGGAACGTATTTCTATCGGCAACAAATGCACGACTATATCAAAGATTGTGATGCTTCTCATTTTGTGATTGGAGATAAATAATGAATAGCGAAGATCGAAACTATTATTCCGACTATCGTGTGCGCGCTAGTTCGCACAAGAAGTGGTACAGAGCATTGGATCAAAAGCGAATGGTTGCAACTATCATTGCTGAAGATGATGAAGGCAATGAAACTGAATTTGAAACTCCGTTCACGTGGGAAGTTTGTCCAACTTGTGATGGTAAAGGAAAACATGTTAACCCTTCTATCGATGCCGGTGGAATTAGCGCTGAGGAATTCAATAATGATCCAGAATTTGCAGAGGATTATTGTAGTGGCCGTTACGATGTATGTTGTTATAACTGCGGCGGACTTCGTGTTGTTGCTGTTACTGACGATTCAAGAGTAATTGCTGCTGAAGAAGAACAACGTGAATACGAACGAATGAGAGATTCGGAAAGAAGGATGGGTTGTTAATTATGAAAATAGGTGACACTGTAAAACGGTATATTGGTGGTACAGCATCAATGAAGTTAGTTATAACTGATTTAACTTCTACAGTTATTATTTGTGGAAGTTGGACTTTTGATAGAAAAACTGGAATGGAGATTGATGAGGACTTAGATTGGGGTCCACAATCAGGTAGAACTGGTTCATTTATTGAGGTTGAACTTGAATGATTATCAAATTTGACTTCTATCCGTCAATTGACGACATTGAACGTGTAGCAAAAGAATTAGGAGTCACAATTCCTTTTGCGAAGCGCCAAGCAAGACTTTTATTTCGTGACAGAGCGAAAGAAATGCTTTATTGGTACACCGTCGTTGCACAAGATGGTGAGATGAAATTGATTCATATTGATGATATTAAGGAGGAACCGAATGACGCTGAATGAGTGGCTACTGAAATGGGATATTACACTCGAATCTGCAATTAATCCGATCAACGGTTGTAAGTACAATTTTGTGTATTGCACCTCGGATGAACAACGCAAAGAATTATTTAATTTGGACGACTATATCGTAGATTCGGTTAGTGGTCCAAATCATTATTTGATTCAACGTCCACTTGAAGCATTGGGATTATGAAATGAGCACGCGCACAATTAAAGGCGAACTTGAGATTGATTCAGAACGTGGTGTGATTTACTTTCACACCAATGACGAAGCAGAAGTTGAAAAATGTGGTACGGTTTCTATTCTGCGAATTTGCAGATTGCCGACGCCAATTCCAGACGATCAACAACTCGATATTACGATGGGACACGGAGTTAATTGGGAATCTACTCCGTGGGACGATCAGAACGAAGATTCGCGTGCATTTGATTTTGGTGGGGATGATGAATAATCAGATAGACATCATCGACGATCTAATTGAAGCAAGTTACAATGAAAGTATTGTAACTAATTATCAAGCGTTGTTTCTTTTGGCAGCAAAAGAAATCGAAAAACTTCGTAAGCAACGTGATGAGTTAATTGCGAAAGAAGGTTTCATGTGGCCGGATGTTTCTAAACCAAGTGATCGAACAGGAGAATGAAAGGATGACAGAAGCAGATTGGGAAAAGCTGAATGAACTTTTGACGCAGGTAATTAATCTCAAATTATCAACGTGGCAACAAAAGTTGGAAGAATTCAAAAGCAACATCGACGAAGATGTTTGGAATGAAATTGAATCGTGGTTTGTTTGCGAATAAGAATGAGTAATTCCCTACGCTACACCTGCGGGTGTGGCGGCTGAAGTTACTTATGGAGAATGAAAAATGAAACTTGAATATGACGAATTCATTCGAGGTACGCACGTCACAATTACGTGTACCGATTTCGACGGTGATGAATCTGTCGGAATTCCGTACGGACCTGAAACTGTTTATGCGACAGACGAATATGGGAATGATTTCGAGTTGACGGAAGATGAGATTGATACCTTCACCGTGAAGGCGTCAAATGATGCTTACGATAATGGAGAGTGATAATGGAGAATAAAGGAATGAGTGAACCCAAAGTAGAACATCGGCAATACCTGATATACTATCCACCAGGAAGTTCATTCGTCGAAGCAGACGATGATATTGTGGATAATAAGATACTCGCGGAACAATTACTTCGTGAGTTAGTTAAAGGCGCTTCAGTTGGTTTCCCACAAGATGCTGGCGACGGTGCGAAATGGGAACTATATCAGAAGATCGACGGTAAGTTTGTGCGTGTGCAAACTCCAACTAAAGAATATCCTGATTTCAAAACTGATTTCAAAACCGCAGAAGTCGAATGTGGTAATTGTGGTTGGAAGTATCGTTATGATCCGTATAGACATTTGCTAAATGCGGTTCAATGTCAAGATTGTGGTAATATGATTTGTATACCAGGAAGGGAGTAGTAATGACTATCGAAATAAAGATTTACGAAGATCACGGCATTCGCCATGTTGAAGAACAAGTTCCAGTTGGATATTGTGTAATTGATGATTACACTCCCTCATCTTCAACAACGCCTTGGGACTATTACGGAATGAAGCATCAGCGCGAGCTATCGTGCGTTCTACGGAATAATTCTATTCCGCACGTATTACTTCATACGAATCACACGAAACTTCATCCAATGGGAAGTGGTCCTAGAGGTTCAGTTCGATTTGGTGATGATATGTTACCCGGTCGATACCGAATCGCTGTTCCAATTGAATTAACTATTGCTGCGCAATTAGCATTGTCAATTCACAAGCAGGCGATCGAGAATTGGTTATCGCATAATGGACCAATGCCACAGGAGTGTCAACAATAATGCGACAAGTCTTTAATCGTTCGGAGTTTGAAGTATTTGATCCAAGTAAGTCTTATTTGGTTCAAATAAAGGAATTTGATGGAAAAGTTAAATGGTTTGGGTGTCAATTCCTTTCATCTGATCCATCAATCGGCTTAAATCCAGTATTCAAACACAATATAAGCGGGAGAATATTTCACGTCCATAGTGAAGATATAACTTGCGTAATTGAATTAGCGTTTAGTGAGGTCAAGCCCGCTATACCTGATTCGTTACTTATGTCAATCTTTACCGAGAACAACGGGTCGTTTCATCCTATAGAACTTTCTAACACGAAATGGTGTAAGCCAAATAAGTGTCACGACTGGCGTAACTACATACCTGATTCGGTAAAAGAGTATTGGCAACAACTCGACTTGATTTCTCGCTGCTGCCTTTATCTTTGTGCCGTGAAACAAGCTAACGCGGAGGATTGGGACGAATAATGAGTTCATTATTATGGCTACGTGATTTTTGTTATGAACGCGCAGCATGGCATAAAAAGAAATCTTTTCAATGGGCGAATTCATTGAATATTGAGTTTAAGGAGAGACACAACGCTTTAGCTAAAATGGAACAAAAACAGTATAAGCAATGGAATGACGCGGCGAAAGAACTAGATAAAGTGCTTAGTGCTAAATTGAAAGGGAAGTAATGCTTATTATTGAATTCACAGCCGAGAACGGTGGTCTTTACATTGAAGAATTCCGTGGAATGTCTCAACAATTCACACCTGACCGTTATTATATTAACGGGAATCAAGTGACAGTTGATGAGTACGAACGTGTTCGTACTCGCGTGTTAAAGTTGCGACCGAATAATTTCATCGTAGTATTGGAGGTTGGTCGAGATGAATAACCGATTAATGGAAGCAACGACGTTGCACGAACTATTGCAAATTGCAATTGAAGATTTTGAATTGCAATTGAAGAATCCCAACTTCAAAGTTTCAATGGGCGATTGGCTTGTTCATTACGACAATGATCCGGCAGATAAATGTACTGGGTGTTTAGCTGGAGCATGTCTTTTGCAAGAAGGAATTGAATTAGAGTTTTGCCAGATGTTCTACCATCCAGAAACCTATCCGGCAGGCCATAAGATTCTTGATCTATCTGAACTTGGAAACAAATATCCAAAGTTACTTGATCGAATTTACGCAATCGACGCATTGCGTACAGGTGGCGTGAATGATGCGTATTGTTACTTTCACAAAGTGAAGGAATGCGACAAATATTGGGACCAACATGTGACAAGATTCCAGATTAGTGCGGATAAGTTTGTCCGTGACCTTTGCAGATTGCAACAGTATCTATTTGAAACTGGTATTTAGAAAGGAAGGACAGTAGTTATGAACCGACTATTAGAATGCAAAACTCTCCATGATCTTCTCTTATTGGCTATATCTGATTTCGAAAAGATTTTGGACGAACCCAACATCTGCATCAATATGAGCGCTTGGGTTTATAAACCAAGTGAAGATGTTTGTTATTGCTGTCTCGCCGGGGCTGCAATTCTCAAAGAGTTCGATCACAAAGATTTTGAATTTGAAGATGATGATTTGAATATCGTCAAACTCGACAAATTGCATCCGGGTACAAGTAAACGATTATGTGCAATCAATTCGCTACGTTGTGGTGGCGTTCGTGAAGCACATCGTTTACTTTATAGTGTTTATCGTGATGATTTGGAAGATGATATTGTTCCTCCATTTCGTCAATTAGCTGATCGACACGATGAAACGAAAGATAACCGGAAACAGTACATTGGTGCGTTGATGAATTTGCATAATTACCTCGTGGAGAAGAATGTTTGAAAGAAAGGAGTGTGATAAAATGAAGTAATACCCTTTATTGCTGCTCTACGATGTTCAGCGTTTGAAGCGCGCTAGTTCGCGTAGAGTAGCGATAACGAGTTTTATTTCCAAAACGGAGAATGAATGATGGACGTTAGTAAGTATATTGAAGAAAAGTGTGCTGAATTTGCTAAAGCATGCGCTGAGCTAAAAGAGAAGATTCTGAAGAACATCATTAAAGAAGATGACCCGAATCTTTGGAAAGATAGAATCAAATTCGTAACATTTGAGAATGATATTGAAAAAGAGTGGTTGGTTGTCGATGAGAAGTACGTTGGATACTTCATCATTGAACAATATCATCCGATGAGCTTGTACAAAAAGTTGACAATGAATTACGTGTTCTATATGCTGATTGATTTAGAGAAGTAGGATAAAAGATGATACGATTTGATGCACTAGCCAAACGGCTAAATGTAATTTCACCAGTTAAAACGCCAATTGATCCTACTCTACCAGTAGAAAAAAGGCTTGATTGCCTACGAAGAAACAGACAATTCATTGACATACTGCTGAATCTCTATGACCGTGATAATCAAGCTGGAGCATTAGCAGCAGAAATGTCAAAGATCATTTTAGACGAGTTGAATGAAGAAATTTTCAAACAAGAACAACTCTTGAAAACTGAAACGAAAGGAGAAATCAAATGATATACGATTGGGAACACGATGAGCCACGATTGAATAGCGCGCACATCATTGACGGGGACGGTAATGAGCATTTTCATATTGAAATGCTTGATACTGATTTAGGAATTGTTCTTAAGCATACTTATCCAGAGAAAGGAGGAATTAAACGACATTTTGAAGTATTGAGAAAACCAATTGTAGTTGAATTTAATGGTGGTCCAAGTATGCGTTTTGCATAGTGAAAATTCAAAAGCAAGGAGAGCAAGAATGTTAGTATTAGCACGCAAGCAAGGTCAACGTATTATGATCGGCAACGATGTTATTCTCACAATATGTGAGATTCGTGGCGACCGAGTAAGAATTGGAATTAATGCTCCACGCGGAGTATCTGTTCACCGTGAAGAAATTACACGTCGTATTCAGGAAGAAATTCAAGAAGAAATTCAAAACGAAAAGGAGTAGTGTCATGTGTAAAGTAGGGAAGTGTTTCTGGCGTCGTGTAACTGCTTCACCAAGTGGTTTCATTTGTATAAACTGTGATAAGTTTATCTCAGATGAGATAATCAAAAGGCATCCACGTCGCTATGAAAAACATCGTTTCTATGCAAAGATACATGGTGGACCTTATGATGGCGGCTATCCACGTCTACCATTTAATATTCGACGCTTTTGGGTAACTGCCGAATGTAATGCTTTCCTATTTGAACTTGAACACGATGAAGTGTTTACAGAATCATTATACGAATATGAGATTGAACCATTCGGTGATTTCGTATTCGTGAAGATTCGAGCGGGGGTAAAACGGTAATGTTGAAAGAGAAGAAGTGTCGATACTGTAATAAGTATTTCACTTACGATGATGGCCTAATAGATGCCGGATTAGGTGCAACTTCATTAGGTTCAATTGGACCGGATGAAGTAGGAGTAGAGAAAAGATTTGGATTTTGTCCGGTATGCGACGATCCAAATTATGTTTATGAAATGTCATATAAGAAAGAGAATATTCTATGGATGTTCAAAAAGTATCTTCAAAGTAAAAAGATTGACGTGGAGAGCATTCACGAAGATTCTATTATTGAGATGATGCGTAACTTTCCACGCACGTATGCGGCATTCATTTCAAATGGAACGTACAGGACGATAACACTATTTCCAGGAACTAGATTTAAAGGAGAATTTGGAGAATTTGAATTAGGTATAGCTGTACCTCATAATCCAGAAGCATTTGGTAAAAGTCGCATCTGGTATAATCGCTATATTATTTGTGTTCGATGTCGTACACAAGTAACAGTCAGTGTTCAAAAAGCTTTGTTTTTCTTTATTGGATTAAATGAAAAACGATGTGCTAAATGTGATCTTGGTGATTATTATCCTGATAAGAAAAGGAATACAAATGGTTTACGAACAGGCTCAGATAAATCTGAATATTCAGATCGTGCAATGGCAAAAGCTTTAAATGTTTCACGAATGGATTATCGCCGGTATAAAGACAAAATTAAAAAACCAGTTCCGTCACTAGTGATAGGAACTAATGTTGGGCCATATGAAGTTTTAGCGGCTTATTGGGATGAAGATCCAAAATCCTATTCTCCAAAGTATCTAATACGATGCAAAGATTGTAAAGTTGAATTTCGTGTAATTCAAAAGAATGTAGAAAATATCGAACATTGGTGCGCCCCGTATCAAAAGGTGAGGTGAACCGTTAAAATGAATACAGCGTATTGCAATTGTTGTATGAATGAGAATGCAAGTCGGCATAATGCAGTTTGGTCGCCATTCTGGATTGATGCTTGTGATGGACCAGAACTTATTTGTGAAAAGTGCTTGAAGCATTTTCAGCACTCTAACATTATTTTTGGTGAGGATGCACTTCTTGCTTTTAGAGAAGTTATCTTATTTGTTAAATTTGATGAACCTGAATTTGAATTAACGAAAGGTATGGTGCTTGCAACAGGTGAACTTATTGATGGTGAACCAAACGGATTAAAAACATTAATGGGACGTGCTCTTTATTGTATAAAGGAAGATTACTGGATCGTAACTCTATTTTCGTTATTACAAGTGTCTAAGAAATTTATTAGTGAAACAAAATTGGAGTGGTACTAACGTATCAAAAGACAATGCCCCTTGATCGTGAACATCAAATTTTAGCTAACGAGCTTAAAGGCTTACTTGAATTAATTCCAATTTTAGGTAAGATTGATGAGAAGATAGTTACTAACTCAACTAATCTTGCACATCTATCAAACCTGACTTTTGTTTGTAGAAAGGGAAAAGAGATTCTTGAACAAATTGAAAAGAAATTAAATGAACTCGAATCGCACGCGGCAAAGTATGCGTCGCTTACTCTTGCCTCAGCAAATATGAAGAATTACCCAGGTGAGTATTGCACTATTTCACCTAATCCTTCTTTCTACGTCGAATTTCCTAATGCGCCAGGAAAAGAAGGATATGAAGAATTTGTGAAACAGTTGCAACCTGATGAAGTTCGTCCTCATTACCCAACAATTGTTGAAAGGATTTATGATGCGATGTCAGAAGCGAAGCAAGTTCCGTGGGGACTAACTGGTAAAATCAATTCGACTCAAAAACTTAGAGTAACCATGAAGAAGGATTTATAATCACATGAAAGACATTAAACAATTAGCGGCCGATGAAGGTTTGAATTTAATGAACGATGCAATGGCGAAGATGTCTGATGAAGATAAAGTTCGCCTAATGAACGGACTCAACTTTCTCGTTCAAATTTATCGTTCGGGCGTACCTTATTTTGTTGCTGATACGGTAATTGCTATTTCAGCAATGTCGAGCAAGAAGGATAGCCCTTCACATCCTCATCTTCAAAATGCGTTATTTGCGCTTCAAAAGATAATTGAGATAAAAGATAAAGCTAACGAAAAGTACGATGACATTCTTAAAACTCCAGAAAGGAACTAATATGGCCAATGATGACATGATGCGTGAGACAAAAAGAAAGTCTGATATTCTTTCACGATGGAGGAAAGAATTTAATTGCTTCGCAATTAGCATGGTTGGCAATAAAATGCAACAACCAGGATTACCTGATGCTCTTGTCCTTTATAAAGATGTCCATATCTGGATTGAATTTAAGAATCCAGAAACAGAAACTAGAACAATCCAAACTATCATTCACAGACGATTCTTAGAGCATGGAGTGAAGGTTTGGATAGTGCGATTCTTGACTGAAACGGAATGGGTGATTGAAAATAGCATTCCCGCATTACCAATTAAATTCGACAAAGTTGGTATTGGTGCAAAGAAGCTATTCTATTCATTAATTCAATTAGAAAGTACAAGGCTACAAGAAAGGAGGCAATCCAATCTTCCTATGGAGCTTACGCCAGTTATCGGTGAAGCTGGCCAGTGATGGGAATATTGAAATAACATATCAATGCAAAGCATGTAATAAGACAGTGACATTAATTCTTGCAGAACAAGAATGGACTGAATTAAAAAACGGTTATCCTTTTGATGCTGTTTTTGCTGGTCGTGATGATTCTTTTAAATACTTTAAATTAGGAGTCTGTCGTAACCATGAGTGAATCTCCAAAAACAGGCGTTTCTGTTCCGCAACAAGTTCCTTCTTATTTGGCAGAAATCAAAGCACAATCATTTGAGCAGGATTTAAAACGATATGCTCGTCCACCGCGATTGAAGATTATTCAAGGAACTACGGGAGACAAATTCAAACCACAGTTCAAAGATGGCGATATTGTTATTGTTCCAGATATGCGATTAATCGCTGATTCTGAACAACCAGCATCATTCATTGTCACGAATTTCTTTCGCTTCTATGCGTGCATGAACCCGGCAGATAAACCGGACTTGCGATTCATTCGTGATATGTCTTATGATCCAAAATCTGAAATCGCTCAAAAAGCGATGAAGTATGTTGATGAACCTTGTCCAGAAGAACCAAAACTCGATATTAAGTATCGAGAATTTCTCAACTTCTTATTTGTATTTTGCGATATACCTGAACTTGCAATGCGACCAGTTGCAACGGTATTTCGTGGTGGTACATTTCGTGATGGTCAATCTTTAATTGATCTTTGGCAAGCTCGCGCGACAAAAAGTATTATTCCTTGTCGTTGGCGAACAACATCATCTCCGCGAAAGGGAAAGGGAACTCGAAGATGGATTGGAATGGATTTCTTTAATGATCCAATTCCATATCTTGAGGAAACTCAATATAAACTTTATGCTGAAATGAGCAGAGGCTTACAAGAAATCATTGATTCCAAACAAATGGAACTTGATCTTGATGAAAATGATTTAGATGACGGTGCCGCGCCTGCATCGCAAGAAACTAAATTCTAGCTTTGTTCTCAATAGCGGGGGACAACCACCCCGCTTCTTTTCTTGCGCAAATGCAACCGTATTAAATACGGCAGGAGGCATAAAATGCAAACAGATATTTTATCTGTATTGCTAGAATTCGGAATTAAACATGAAAAAAGTGTTGAGTGGTTTAAAGTAAAATGTCCGTACCATGACGATCAAGTAGCAAGTGCTGGAGTCCATCATAAAACAGGGGCATTCCATTGTTTTGTATGTAATAAGAATGCGTCATTCAAAAGTTACTTAATCAAGTATAGCAATCTATCGCTCTATCAAATCAATCAAAAGTTCAATATAAAATCAGATTGTAAGAATCCGGTTGCACCTAGTGAAGTAGAACGATTACATCAAGAGATTTGGAAGCATCCAACTTTTCTACATGAATTGCATCATCGTTGCATAACAGAAGCAATAATTCGTAAATATCGTTTAGGTATTTATGATACTGGTGTTCAAAAAAGAATAGCAATCCCAATCGTAAATGATGTTGGTGATTATGCTAATATGCGCCTATATCTACCAGGCGCTAAGGAATTCAAATTCCTTAATCTTGCACAAAAAGATAAGCAGAAAATTCGATTCACACCTATCGAGCAGATTGAATACGATCAGATATTAATATGTGGTGGCGAATTAAAAGCGTATGCCGCTGCTGCTATCTTGAATAAATATGATATTGGCGCTGTTGCTCCTACGTGCGGAGAAAATATGTGGCCAATCGAACAGAGTTGGAGATTTGAAAATAAGTTAGTTTGGATTAATTGTGATGTTGACGAAACAGGTAAGAGATTCGCTGAGATAAGATGTAGGCTACTAAAACCAGTTGCGAGGGAGATTCACAAGGTTACATTTACGTCAGAAGAAGTAGGTTTATTAGAAAAGGGTGATTTGAACGATTTTCTGAGGCTTGGAGGTGATCTATACGCAAAACTGCTCGAAACTCCAGAATGGGTAATGATTCCTGCTGGTGAACTATTAGATGATACACCAATGCCCGTATATTTTCGTGATGGGTTTGATCCAAAAAATGTTGGTAAGCGTACTGAAATAAGTGCAATAGTTGCTGCTGTGAATAATGATACTTATTTCGCTGCATCGAAAGTAGAGGTATCATGTCCACGTGGACAAGCAATATGTATGCACTGTGATGTTAATAGTGCTGCGATGTTGTCTAAAGAATCAAATGGAATGATCGGTACGATAATGAAGATTGCACCTGAAAATCCTGCAATCTTGGCTCTTATTGGTGAACGGACTTCTGAACATATCAAAACATTTAGAGAATGCTTTCGTATTCCTCCATCTTGTAAAGTTTGTTCTTTTGCCGCCAAGGAAAGTTATTCCGTTGCAGAAGTAAGGTTAGAGGAAGAAATAGAAGCAACTTCACGCGCTGAACCATTAACGCAACGAGTAGGATATATCATTGATGGTCCGCCAGTAATTGAGCCTGAGACGTATAAATTAATCGGCAGATTACATCCATCACCAAAGACGCAAGCAGCATCTTATCTAATTAGTAGCATTGAAAAAACCAGGGATGCTCTCGATTCTTATTTGCCACCAGCAAGTGCAGAACTTTCGATATTCAAACCGCGTGACTGGTCAATTGATGCTATAGATGAAAAGCTCAATCAAATCTACACTGATTTTGAAGCAAATGTTACACGCATATATCAACGTCGTGACGTTCATATAGCAGTTGATCTTGTATATCATAGCGTATTACATTTCAATTTAGGCGAAACATATTGTAATGGTTGGTTGGAGTTATTACTGGTAGGTGATACTTCAGAAGGTAAATCTGAAATAACAAAGCAAATTCAACATCATTATTCACTTGGAGTGACAGTTGATTGCCAGAACGCTACACCAGCAGGGTTATTAATCGGTATTGATTCACACGGTAAAAAGAACTTTGCGGTATATGGTGTTTATCCAAAGAATGACAGAATGTTAGTCATATTTGAAGAATTAAAACAAATGGCGGAAACAGTATTCACAAAGTTTACTGAAGTTAGATCAAGCGGAGAGATAAAGTTAAGTAAGATTGAGAATAGGAAAAAGAAAGCAAGAGTTAGATTAATCGCACTCAGTAATGCAGCGGATGGTAGACAAATAGATAGCTATACCTATGGAATAGATGCAGCATCAGGTATAATCTCACGTTATGAAGATTTACGAAGATTTGACTTTGTAGTTGTCATTGGTAAGAACGATATTAATCGCGAGTTACTCGATGAAACACGTCTTTCACCACCAGTTATATCACATGTTTATACTGATATTTTATGCGAGCAACTCGTATTAAAAGCGTGGAAGTGTACTGAGGTAGAGTTTGAGGATATACCGCATATCCTAAAGACAACATCTGTACTTTGTGAGAAGTACGGATATGGACCGCCTATACTGAATACGAATGCCGCTCATTTAAAGATTGCAAAATTATCTACTGCATTAGCAGCACGTACTTGCAGCTACGAACCAGGAGATAAAGAGGAAAAGTTAGTAGTAAGAAATTGTCACGTTGATTATATTGCAAGATATCTTGATCGAATTTATTCTGCACCTTCAATTAAATTAAATGAAAAAGCAAATTCGGTGAAAGCGTCAACATTACTACGAGATAAGAAATCATTGGAAGATTTCATTCGCGGCATGATGAATGCGAAATCTATCATCGTGCGTTTAGGATCAGAGGATGTTATATCGAGTAATTTTGTTCGAGACTTATGCGGAGATTTTCATACAGGTGCGACGTTTTTTGCAAAGTTAATTCAATGCAATGCACTTCAAAAAATCAAAGGTGATCGCTACTCCAAGACCACCGAATTCATCAAGTTCATTGCAGAATTAAACTTGGATATACCTCCACCTGATTACTTAAAGGAAAAGTTCTAATGACAACACCACAGCACACATATAGCATACAGCAATATATTGCGATAAATGACATTTCACAACTACAAAAACTTTTTAAAAATGAACAATTTTATATCAGGACATTAGTAACTAATCGTGCTGATGTACAAAAAATTGCTACTAATCCTGAATACGCAAAACAAAAGTTAGATGGGTATGATACTTCTATAAAAAATGGAATGGAAGCAGCAGATAATATTATTAAGGCAATTCAATTTCTTGAACAAGGGAGAAGAAGATGATGCTGAAAGCTGTCTACGTTGCTAAAATTATTCGCTACGAATGTGGTTGTAGCGGAAGTTGGCCAGTAATAGATTGTCCACTTGGAGTGCCGAGAGTTTGGAATATCACACCTTGCTATGAACATTCGCAGCAAATTGTAGAGCTTACTGAACGCCTAGAAAAAGATTGGAGATTGATTGCAAATGGCAAGTTGTAATAATGAAGATAAAGAGTTGCAGCTTCGACGTAACATTCAAAAAAGTGAAGCTGTAACTGCGTGCATCGAATTAATTAACAACGTACTCGACGAGTACCCATTCACAACTGAAGAACAAAGTGAAGTTACTCGTCGAGTTGCAGAAGAATTTGTAGGTAAACCACCGAAGCATAACTTCACCCCAATGCCGTATGATGAAGCCAGGAGTTTTTATCATTCCCACGTCATGGGATTTGGTAAATGGAAGAATACCAAACTTGAAGAAGTAGATTTTGATTATCTTATTTGGTTGGATGACCAACCAGATGTCCGAA
>Ga0137431_1000056_pt1 | contig 62276 bp, 51 predicted proteins | sample EasRivERMZT800_2_FD_104646 | JGI IMG/M metagenome (GOLD analysis project Ga0137431, IMG submission 104646) | Soil microbial communities from meander-bound floodplain in the East River, Colorado, USA - East River MetaG ERMZT800_2 | ecosystem: Environmental > Terrestrial > Soil > Floodplain ... | reverse complement strand
CACCATCGACGTGGAAAACGCCGCCCAGGTGGTCGTGCTTGGGCGTGAAATCCTCCGCAAGCTCGAATGCGACGAGTCGCTCGTCGGCGATTACGTCATCATCGAGAGTCAGCGTTTCCAGGTCATCGGGCTTCTGGAGTCCAAGGGCAGCTTCATGGGCGAGAACCAGGACGAGCTGGCCATCATCCCCTGGACCGCCGGCCTCAAGATGTACCCCTGGGCGCGGAATTACCTGGCCTTCTATGTGGAGGCCGTCGATGAGGCGAAAATCCCCGAGGCCGAGGGGCAGATCGTCAACATCCTCCGCCAGCGGCACGATGTGAAGCCGGGGCAGGCCAATGACTTCGGCATGTTCAAGCAGGACCAGGTGCTTCAGGAGTTCGGCCGCGTCCGGGTGGTGGCCACGAGCGTGCTCGCGGGCATCGTGAGCATCTCGTTGCTGGTCGGCGGTATCGGAATCATGAACGTAATGTTGGTTTCGGTGACGGAGCGAACGCGAGAAATCGGCCTTCGAAAGAGCGTCGGCGCCAGGCGCCGTGACATCCTCGCCCAATTCCTTACGGAGGCCGTTGTGCTGAGCACCGTGGGCGGCGTCATCGGCATCGCCCTGGGGTACGCCATCGGCTTTGTCGCTTCGCTCCACCCGCGAATGGTTGAGGTGCAAGTCCCGATCTGGTCGGTGATCCTCGCTCTGGGCTTCAGCGCCGGCGTGGGCATCTTTTTCGGCATCGTCCCCGCCTTCAAGGCCGCGATCGTCCACCCCATCGACGCCCTTCGCCACGAGTAGATATTGCGACCCCATCTGGCAAGCCCCACCGGGCGAAAGTTAGTAGCCGGGGGCGCAAGCCCCCGGTACATTGCGCAAGAGAATCAAGCCCCCGAAGGGGGCGAAAGCTCTTCCCGTGAGCGCCTGTGTCAAATGATGGACTATGACTCGCGACGCCGTTTACCCAACAACTTCGCCGATCACGCCGAATCTCCGCCGCGACGCCTTCATCATCGTCGCCGCCTACAACGAAGGCCCGGCCATCGCCGAGGTAATCGCCGAGCTGCGCCGCGATTATGACAACGTCGTGGTCGTGGACGATGGCTCGAACGACGACACCGCCGATCGGGCTCGCCTCCACGCGACGTACGTCCTGAGTCACGCCGTCAATCGTGGTCAGGGGGCGGCGCTGCAAACCGGCATCGAATTCGCTCTCGAGAGAGGCGCTCGCTTCGTCGTAACGTTTGACGCGGATGGACAGCATCGCGTGGAGGATATCGCCGCCCTCCTGTCACCGATTGCCGCGGGCGAATGTGACATCGCCTTGGGCTCGCGCTTCCTGGGTCAATCTGAAAACATGCCCTCCGCGCGGCGTTGGGCGCTCAAGCTGGCGGTCTTCTTTACCCGCGTGGTCAATCGCGTGCGGCTCACCGACGCCCACAACGGACTTCGGGCCTTCTCCCGCCGGGCGGCGGAGCGGATCAACATCACCCTGGACCGCATGGCCCACGCCAGTGAACTGATCGACCAGATTCGGGCGAGCGGATTGCCGTTCCAAGAGGTGCCGGTTCGCATCCGCTACACGGAGTACTCCATCCGCAAGGGCCAATCGACCCGCGGGGCGATCCGCATCGTCATCCACTATCTACTCGGGAAGGTGTTCCAATGAGCCTCAATCTCTTTCAAGTTCTCGCCTTGATTGTGCTCGCGGCCTTGCTGGTTGTAACCGTTGTGGCCGCCGCCCGCGGTTGGGCATCGCGCCGAGAGGCCGCGGCGTGGTCCGCGCTATGGCTTATCGCCGCCATTGTGGTCCTCTGGCCAGGGTTCTTGCAGGCCGTCGCCCGAGCCTTAGGGATCGGCCGCGGGGCGGATCTGCTTCTCTATTGCACCGTTGTCGTGATGATGGTGGGATTCCTGATGGTCTACGTCCGCCTGCGGCGATTGCGGCGGGAGATGACCTTATTGGTGCGTCACCTGGCCATGCGCGACGCGTTCGTGAATCCGGACCGTAGTCGTCAAGCTTGAGTCCCGATTGGTGGTGTATGATTCATTCTTCTCTCGAGAACATTCTGATGTATCGAAAAATACTAAAAGAGGTTCTATCGCTTCCCACGGCTCCCTTTGCCGAGCACTACGTGATTGATTACGTGGAGCGGTTCTGTCGGCGCAGACCGGGCGTGGAATTGGTGCGCGACAAGGCGGGAAATATTCTCGCGCGGCTTCGCCAGGGGCGAAGAAAGATCGCACGGCCGGTGTGCATCACCGCGCATCTGGATCACCCCGGCTTTGTTTCCGACAAAATGATCGGCAAGTCGCGTTTGAAAGCGTTCTGGCGGGGCGGGGTTCCGTCCGAGTATTTCGTGGGGTCGAGCGTGCGGTTTTTCGTGGAAGGGGCCTGGATCAAGGGTCGAGTCCGATCGATCAAGGAAAAGGCGCTGCCGGACGGTCGCGTGCGGGTCGATACTGCGGAAATCGACGTTCGGGCGGAAGTGCCCAGCGGTTCGATCGGGATGTGGGACTTTCCCGATCCGGTGGTGCGAGGGTCGCGGATTTTCGCTCGCGGCTGCGACGACTTGGCCGGGGCGGCGGGAATGCTGTGTGCCCTTGATGAACTGGTCCGGGGGGGGCATGGCTGCGACGCCTATTTTTTGTTCACGCGGGCTGAGGAAGTCGGTTTTGTGGGGGCGATCGCGGCGACGAAGTTGAAGACGATCCCGCGGAAATGTTTCGTGGTGGCGATGGAGACGAGCTCGGAGCGACCCTTTGCGAAGATGGGCGACGGGCCGATCCTGCGGGTGGGCGACAAGGCGAGCACGTTTACCCACGCGGTGACGGCTCATTGTCACCGGGCGGCACGAGAGCTGGCCGCGGAAGACAAGAAGTTCAAATATCAGCGGAAGCTGATGGACGGCGGGACGTGCGAGTCGAGCGCGTATTGCCAGCTTGGCTACGAGGCGACCGGGTTGTGCGTGGCCCTGGGGAATTACCACAACGTGGACGCGAAGCGAAAGAAGCTGGCCCCGGAGTACATCGATTTGAACGATTTTGATCACGTGGTTCGGTGGTTCGTTGAGCTGGCCCGAGCGCGGCACGCCTACACGGGGCGGGACGACGTGCTTGATGAGCAGTTGCGGCAGCTCGAAAAGGGATATCGCGGGTTGCTGGCGCGTTCACTCCGGGGGCCGGCATGACGACTCATTACCCCTCAAATCGAGTGACGATCAACGCGTCGTTCTGCCCCCCGAAACCAAAGCTGTTGGACAGGCAGGTGCGAACCGCGGCTTTGCGGGCTTGGTTGGGGACATAATCAAGATCGCAGTTCGGATCGGGGTTTGCGTAGTTAATCGTCGGCGGAAGAATGCCGTCGCGGATGGCTAGCACGCAGGTGATCAGCTCGACCGCCCCCGCCGCCGCGATCAAATGGCCGATCATGCTCTTGACGCTGCTGATGGCCACGTGTTTCGCGCGGTCACCAAACACTTTCTTGATTGCGAGCGTTTCGATCTTGTCGTTTTCCTCCGTTCCGGTCCCGTGGGCTGAGATGTAGTCGATGTCGGCGGGAGTCAGGCCCGCGCTGTTCAAGGCGGCGCGCATGGCGGCGACCGCGCCCCGGCCATCCTCGTGGATGTCGGTAATGCGAAAGGCGTCGGCGGTGGAGCCAAACCCGACGACCTCGGCCAGGGGCTTGGCTCCACGAGCGCGGGCGTGTTCAAGTTCCTCGAGGATCAAGATGCCCGCGCCTTCGCCAAGGACGAATCCATCGCGCGTGCGGTCGAACGGGCGAGAGGCCGTGGTGAAATCGTCGTTACGCGTGGACAAGGCGGTCAGGCGGTTGAAGCCGGTTACGCCCAGTGGGTGGATCATGGTGTGAGCCCCGCCGGTGATCATCACATCCGCCTCGCCGTGTCGAATGCGGTGCGTGGCCTCGCCGATCGCCTGGGTGCTGGCCGCGCACGCGGTCAGGGTGTTGAAGCTCGGCCCTTGGGCGTTGTATTGAACGGCGAGGTGCCCGCAGGCGAGGTTCTGCTCCTGTTCCAATTGATGGGTAGCGTCGAAGATCTCGCGGGCTTTCTGCGCCCAACGCACGGTATTGAGCGGCGTTCTCTCACCGGCATCGTTTCGGCAACCGTGAACGGCGGCCTCGACGAAGGGCTCGAAATGCAGCGGACCTTCGCCGCCGCCGAGGTAAATGCCCACCATGGTGGGGTCCAGGGCGATCGCGCGGTCAAGTCCGGCCAAGCTCCAGGCTTGGGCGGCCGCGGCCAGGGCGAAATGGGTATTCCGGCTCGCGGCCTGGTGTCGAGCCGCGTCGGGTCCGAGGAATTTGGCGAGCGAAAAGTCGCGAACCTCCGCCGAAAACGTGGTCGGGAACGTGGACGCGTCAAAGAGCGTTGTCAGCCCAATCGCGCACTCCCCGCTGAGCATGCGCCGCCAGACGGAATCGATATCGTGCCCTAGGGGAGTGATCCAGCCCATTCCGGTGACAACGACGCGTCGATCCATTCAAAATGACTCCTCGAAGCGACGGACCAGCAGTGCGGCGCACTGACCTCCAAACATCGAGTATCCGAGGGTCAATGCCTCACGGATGGGAGCGTCGATCGGGTCGTTCTGGACGAAGCGGAAGCGGCACGCCGGATCGGGGTCTTCGGTGTTCAAGGATGGCGGCAAGGTGTTGTTGTACAGGGCCATGACCATGGCGCCGAAGTCCATCGCTCCGGAACCGGCGCCGCCGACCCCCATCGTACCGCGGGTGGTCAAGGCCGGAATCTTGTTCAGCCGGTCGCCGAGGGCTTGGTTCCAACCGTTCATTTCCGAGGCATCGTGTTCGATTGTCCCGTAGGCGAAGGGTACGGCAAGGTCGATTCGATCGAGCGACGATCCCGCGTTGCGAATGGCCTTCTTCAAAGCCAACGCCACCGCTCGACCCGCGGGATCGGGTTGGTCCCAGCTTGTGGTGTTGGTTGCCGCCCCGAATCCGACCAATTCGGCGTAGACGCGGGCTCCACGGCTTCGGGCATGTTCCAGGGATTCCAGAATGATCAATCCGCCGCCTTCGGAAAGGAGCATTCCACTTCTTGAGGCCGAAAACGGCCGAACCGATCGCTCAGGCGCCCCCCCCGCATCCGGGTTGATGAACGGGTGCAAGTATTGGTGGGCGAAGGCCGTGGGATTGACTCGGCTCTCCCCTCCGCCGCAGACACACACGTCGGCGTCGCCGCGAACGATCGTGCGGAACGCCTCGCCGATCGCCAAATGACTCGACGCCTCGCCGCAGGTGATGGTGTTCGACGGCCCTTGGGCGTCGTGCACGATCGTCACGTGGCACGCGAGCATGTTGGGAAGGAACTTGAGCAACCACAGCGGCGTCAGGTTGTTCATCCCCTCCCGGCCCCAGCGTTCGAGGCTGAAGGCGCCGTCTTCGTTGGTGGCGGTGGCCAGGGCGCCCGCTAATTCATCGAGGTCCGCGGATACCAGGCCGGCGCCGATGTTCGCCCCGAAGCGGGCGCCATCGACGGTCGCGGTGCCGGTGGCCTCACCGCGCTCGACCATGCACCGGGTGTTGAGCTTGGCGTCGCGGACCGCGTGGTAGGCGCAGATGACGGCAATGGTGATGTCTCGTGACATTACCTTGGCACTTTTTCGATAAGCTTTTGGAATGAAGTCGGAGAGTTGGAAGGGGGGCAATTCGCCGCCCACGGAGGGAAGAACCCCCGAGGCATCGAACGATTCGATGGGCCGCAAACCGCAACGCTTCTGAATCAGCGCATCCCAGAACGACTCAATGCCCAACCCCACGGGGGAGGCCACTCCGAGACCGGTGACCACCACTCGGCGGCTAGCCATGATCGCTCGTCCTCGTCCCCCGTCTAATGCCGAAGGGGGCCAACAGGTCGATGAACTGGTCAGTGAACACGAAGTTCTCGCGGGGCATGTCGGGCGGGGTTTCCGCCTTGTCCAGATGCGAGAAAATCAGGTCCACGTACCCCATCAAAGCCCCGTTCTTGTACACCGTTCCGAATGTCACGGCGGCGCGGTCGTCCAGCGATTCGATGACCGCGTCGTATCGAAGCTGGTCGCCGGGGACCGCGTGCTCGGTGAATTCAGCCCGCCGGATTTTAGCGAGAATAACTTTTTCCGCGAACCCGCGGGCTTCGCCGACCAGGAGACCCGCGGTTTGGGCCATTCCTTCGATGACCAGGCTGGCGGGCATGACCGGATAACCGGGGAAGTGGTCGTGGAGATGATCCTCAGCCAGCGTCACGTTCTTGACGGCCGATGCACGTTCCCGGCTGACGAATTCGACGAAGCGATCAATCCAAATCCATCGCATGGCGCGAAGTCAGCTCAGGCCGCCTTGAGTTTGCTTTCGACATAATTGACGATCGTGTTGACCGTGAACAACTCGGGCATCTCCGAAACACGGGGGTCTTTTTCGAACTTGGAAAAATCGGCGTGTGGCATGGCCGCGCGAAGCTTGGCCAACCCCGTCGCGGTCATGCGTTCGCCGGAGACGTAGTCGGGGTTGTTCAAAACGTCGTCTGGGAAGAGCTCGCCTTTGGGTATCTTGATCGAGAACTCTCTTTCCAGCCGGAACACGATGTCCAGGAAGTCGATGCTCTCCGCCCCGAGGTCGCGCTGAAGAGTGGATTCGGCGCGAACTTCCTCCTCATCCACGCCCAGGGCGTCGGTCAACACGACGCGCACCTTTTCGAACACCTCGTTACGGCTGGCGACCATTGTGCAGAGTCCTCCGTTGGTTCTAAGTCATGGCTCGGAAACGGCTCAGGTCCGTCCAGCACCGCCTCGGCCATTGGCGATCAGCAGGGTAAAACGGGCCTTCGCCTCGGTAGCGGTCCGGTCGTTGAGATTGACTAACGGACCGCCGCCGGCCCCGGGACCGAGGTGCGTCAGCCCAAACCGGCCCTTGACCGCCTCGGTCGAACCACAGTGGCCGACCCCTTCAAAGTCGCTTTCCCCGGGCGCCAACCGACGACAGTGGACGTCCAACCGAAGCAAACTGCCCGGTTTAACAAGGCTCTTATATGTAACATTCCTGGCGTTTTGGAGCAAGATCACTCCCGGGGCAAAGTCCAAGGCGTCGCGGACGAGCCAGGAAGCGGCCTCCACCAAGGCTTGAAGCATGAAGACGCCGGGCAGGATGGGAAAGGCGGGGAAGTGATCGGCCAAGTAGTCTTCAGAGAGCGACACCGCCTTCGCGGCTACAATCCGTTCACCTCGTTCCAATTCAAGAATCGAATCGATGAGGCTGAATTTCATTGGTGAAGATCCAGGCCCTGTTGTTTTCGAACCCGCGTCGTGAAATTCGCGCACATGCGCCGCCGCAGGATAGCCGGGATGCGGAGCGGTGTCAGCCCCGATCGCCTGGTGACGCTGCATATCGGCTCACTCCGCCGATTGATCGGTCGGAGCTTCCGGTCGGCGGGCGAAAACGATGATCTGATGAAACTCGTCGTAGCGGGTGTAGCTGGGATTGGCCAGAAACTCGGCGGCGCGGCGCGGCAACCCACTCGTGTCCCACCGGTCGTCCCGGTCGATCACCACGAAGTCGGCTAGGAGCGGTCGTTTGCCCGTATAGAGGCGATGATAGTCCGTGAAATGGGCGGCCAGGCGCTCGGTGGCCAGGATCGTTCGATCGGGGGGGATCGTTTCTCGCAGGTGCCGGATGAACGCCAGCCGAGGATCGGGGACGTGCAGCGCCGGATTGTTGGCGTAGACTTGGGCGGCCTTGGCGACGGGCGAGAAACCGAAGAAATAGTGGCTCCACAGGGCACAGACAACGGCCGCCATCGCCAGCGCGCGTGCCCGGCGCCGGTCGCCAAGCGCGGCGATCCCCGCGAAAAAAAGAACCGGGAGCACCATGGCCTGATGCCAGAATTTGATGCTCATCCAATCGGGGTTCTCCATCAGGAGAATGAGAAGGAGCGCCGGAGCGGTTGCCAAGGCGATCCGCCAACTCTTCAAGGGCAGGGCGGCCATCGGCACCAACAGCATCAAAAGGAAGTAGCCCGCTTCGGGGCGGGCGAGTCGGCCGAAGAACTCGCCCGGCCGAGTGAACGCCGACGCGGCCAGCTCCGCGAACGAACCGCCGAGGGAACCGAACAACTCCATCCGTTCGTATCGGCCCGAGGCCGCGAAATGGGGGATGATCCAATGAATGCACACGACGGCGTACGCGACGGACAGCGCGGCGATCGCAGCGCCAATGACCCGACGTTCCGTGAAGAGCGCTAGGCTCAGGCCAAGACCAAAGATGATCGCCGCGGTGGTTTCCTTGGCCAGCAGGATGAGCACGATCATGACGGCGCACGTTCGCCAGCGCCTTGCCGTTGCCATCGCCATCATGATGCCGAGCGGAGTCATCATGGCGTAAATCCATTGAAACCCGTAGGTGTTGGAGTAGACCATGCGGCTGCATGACGGTAGCAACAACCAGGCGACGGCGAACAACCACCCCACGAGAATCGAACCGCTTCGTCTTCTTGCGAAAAAGTAAGCCGGGATGGCTGGTAGGTGAACGAACAGAGCCGAGCATACCATGAGATACACCGGCGATGGCCAGAGCCAGTAGCCCGGCACCATGACGTAGAGCAGCGGCGAGAAATGCCAGCCGAGGCGGGTGTTGGGAAAGCTGTCGGACCGCAAGCCGCGCCCGAGCAGCGCATTCTTGAATTCCTCGGTGTAATGGCCGAAGTCGGCGTGGCCGAGCATGAAGTGCTCGAAAAAGTTGATCTGGATGCGGGTGTGGGTGAGCGTAAGCACCCCGATCAAGAGAACGATCGATACGAGTGCAAGGTGGGATCGCGTCTGAGAGGCGTCGACCTCTGGCAGAGTATCCGAGTCATGTAGATTGGAAGATGGAGCGGATCGACAAGTGCGCGCAAGGGCCCAACCGGCGCCAATGATGTGCAGCAACACCCAGATCCACGACGGCGAAGCATCGACAAATCCACAAACCGCCAACGGCGCGCTAAGGAGCAGTGGTGCGAGAAGACTTAGCCCTCGCCGTATGAACGCGGCACCACCGGTTTCGCGCCCGGCTCGAACGGTATGGCCGATGGCGATCCCCAAAGCAACCACCGCCAGCCCGACGCTGGGCCAATGAGCGGGTAGGGTGATTCGCTCCGATCGATAAGTGACGACGTTGAACTGATAGGGCTGCACCGCCCAAAGGGCAACGATGTGGGCCGCAAGGCCGAGCAGGCCCAGAGCGGGCAACAGGATTCCGGGGCCCTGAGACGGGGCGGTCGAGTTCTCAGTCGGCGCCATTCACCCTGTTGTAAACGGATCGATGCGAGATCGCCAGAACGCTCACACTTATCCCTCTGGATGGAGTTTGTGGCGGTGCCATGCCTCGCGAACTCGGTCCGGAAGGCCGGACCAGATCTGGACGTTCCACCGAAGAACCGATTCGGTCAGGGCGGATGCAAGGGCGGCCAGATCGAGGTGGGCCAAATCATAGGCGGAAAGAAGGGACTGGAGGGCGACGGGTTCCACCGTGCGATCGGGTACGGGTCGCGCCAGGTTGCGCACGTTGATGCCGATGCCGGTGATGACGGATCGCAGGCGCCGGTTTTCGTGGATGGCCTCCGTCAGGATGCCGCCCAGCTTCCGGCCATCCACATAGAGATCGTTGATCGGTTTGAGCCGCACGTCGATGCCCGTTTGTTGCGTCAGCGTTTCCGCGCACGCAACGCCAGCCGCCAACGTGAAGAGCGTCAGATCGGGCGGGGTGTCGTCGGACGGAAAGTCGACGACCGACAGATAGATTCCGGCATCGCGCGGCGAAAGCCAGGTACGGCCGCGGCTGCCCTTGCCCGCGGTTTGTTCACGAGCCGTAATGTACGCCGGCTGCGTGATCGTACCATCGGCCAAGAGTCGCTTGGCCACCTCGTTCGTGGAATCGACGATGTCGAAAGAGTGGTGTTTCAAGGAAGAGTCGTTGCGTGCTCGTTCACCATTGCGTAGGCGTTGCAACGTCCAACCACTGCTCAAGAGCTCAAGAGCAGTGGCACATTTTTCGTTTCCATTGCCGGCTGGTGAGATCGCGGCCCAACGCCGTGCCCACGATCCGCGCGGCGTCGAGTACGCCCTCCAATGAGACGCCCGTTTCTATTCCCATTCGATCGAGCATGTAGACCAAGTCTTCAGTGGCCACGTTCCCGGCGGCTCCCGGTGCGAAAGGACACCCTCCCAACCCGCCGGCGGAGGAATCAAACGTATCGATTCCGAGTTGTAAACCGGCGAACACGTTGGCCAGGGCCGTGCCGTAGGTATCGTGAAAATGTAGGGCGATTCGGTCCCTCGGCACCCGCTCCAGAACATAACCGACGGTGCGATGCACGTCGGTCGGGGCGGCGGCGCCGATGGTATCGCTGATGGCCACCTGATCGACACCGATCCCAAGCAGCCGCTCGGAGACTTCGCGGACTTTTTCTTTAGGGACTTCGCCCTCGTACGGGCAGACGAAACAAGTAGAGACGTAGCCGCGGACGGACATACCGTCGGCGAGCGCGACTCGCACGGCCGCCTCGAAACCGCGAAGCGACTCGTCAATCGTCATGCGGATGTTCTTTTGAGTGAAGGTCTCCGACGCCGCCGTGAAAACGGCGATGCGGCGGAGCCTAGCTTCCCGCGCTCGCTCCAGGCCTTTTTCGTTCGGAACAAGGGCGGAAAAGGTGACCCCCGGCGCGTTCGGGAGCCCTCGGGCGACTTCGAGGGCGTCGGCCAGTTGGGGCACGGCCTTGGGATGCACGAAGGAAGTGGCCTCGATCTGCTTTAGCCCCGCCTCGACGAGCATACCGATGAACGCCAGCTTGGTCGCCGTCGGGACCGGCGTCGCCTCGTTTTGCAGACCGTCGCGAGGTCCGACCTCGACGATGTTGACGCGCTCAGGAAGGCTGGCCATGGTCGTCCATGTCCTCCAGCTTGGCGAGAAGTTTGCCGAGTTCGACGAGCTCGCCGACGCGGCAGGTGATCTCGCTGACCCGACCCGGGCGAGGAGAGGAAAGCGTCATCTCCATCTTCATGGATTCCATGATGATGAGCGGTTGGTGGGCCGTGAAGGCGTCGCCGGCTCGTACGTTGATTTTGAGGATGGTGCCGGGCATGGGGGCCATCAAATCGCCGGCCGGTAGCGCCGGCCCGGCGGATTCCGAACGGCGCGCTAGTCGCCGAGGGACGCGGAAGCGCTGGATGCGCCCCTCAATCCAAATCGACAAAACGTCTTCTTCCCGCGTGAAAAAGAAACGAACAGCCCGGTTCCGAAGGTGAAGGATTCCTTCGCTTTCCGCCGCCCATTCCACGCGGGCTTCGAATGAATCTCCGTTAACGGTGACCTGAAAAACTTCGTGGCCATCAGCCGTTCTACGGGCCACATCGATCTCGATCGGTGGGGCGTCGCTCAAGGAATGGAGTGAGACTTTGGGCATCAGGATACCCTCCAAGGCGTCCCGACGGTCCAGGGGCCGAGGCGGTTGAGCGAAGTGCCATCGCATGGCATTTGTTGATTTCGACTCGGCGTGGGCCGCTGGGTCACCAGGGCGGCGGCGATCCACGCGGCCTCCGGAATATCGCCGCCTCGCGTGGCCAGGATCGTTTGTTCCTGAAGGAATTGGGTGTGCACGCGACCTGCCCGGAAATCCGAATGACTCATCAAGTTGCGGAGGAACTCGATGTTCGTCGTCACTCCCATGACGACGAAATGGTCGAGGGCCCAGCTCATTCGGGCGATGGCCTCTTCGCGAGTTCGGCCCCAGACGATGAGCTTGGCCAGCATCGGGTCGTAGTAGACGGAGACTTCGGAACCGGAAACGACGCCGCTGTCGACGCGGATGTTCGGGCCGACGGGCGGGACGTAGTGTGCGAGCGTGCCGGTTGACGGCAGGAAGCCTTTGGCGGCGTCCTCGGCGTAGATGCGGCATTCGAGGGCATGGCCGGTCTGGGAGAGATCGGATTGCGTAAAGGGTAGCTCGTTGCCCGCGGCGACGAGAATCTGGGCGCGGACCAGATCATGTCCGACGACCATTTCGGTGACCGGGTGTTCCACTTGCAAGCGAGTATTGACCTCGAGGAAGTAGAACGCGCCGTTGCCGTCCACCATGAATTCGACCGTCCCAGCGTTGGTGTATCCGATGGCCTTGGCGGCTTTGACGGCCGCCTCGCCCATGCGCTTGCGGAGATCGGGGGTCAGGGCGGGCGAAGGGGATTCCTCGATGATTTTCTGGTGGCGGCGTTGGATGGAGCACTCCCGCTCGAAGAGGTGCACGACGTGGCCATGATGGTCGCCGAAGATTTGGATTTCGACGTGGCGGGGTCGTTCGATGAACTTTTCGAGGAAGACCCGGCCATCGCCGAAAGCGGATTGGGCTTCGCGCTGGGCGGATTCGACGGCGTCTGACAATTCGGATTTCTCGCGGACGACGCGCATACCCTTGCCGCCGCCGCCGGCCGCCGCCTTGATGAGCACGGGGTAGCCGATCTTGTCGGCTTCATTGGCGATGTTTTTCTGATCAGAGCCGCGCCCGTGAGGAAGCGGTTCCGGGACGGGGTGCGACACCGCTCCCTTACGGTCGCGGCTCTGTTTGGTCACGTTCTTCCCTTCGGCATCCCCCGCCCAGCCGGGGACGATAGGCACCCCGGCTTCGGAGAAGACTTTTTTCGCTTCGAGCTTGTCGCCCATGCGACGGATGACTTCGGGCGTCGGGCCGATGAAGGTCAGGCCGGCGTCGGCGCAGGCTAGAGCGAAGCCGGCGTTTTCGGAGAGAAAGCCGTAGCCGGGGTGGATGGCATCAACGCCATTAGCCTTGGCGATTTCGATGATTCTGTCGCCGCGAAGATAAGTTTCGGCGGATGTCTTTCCTTGGAGCGGGTAGACCTCGTCGGCGGCGGTGACGTGCGGCGCCGATCGATCCGGCTCGGAATAGATGGCCGCCGCCCGGATGCCCATCTGCTGGAGCGTCCGGACGATGCGTACGGCGATTTCGCCGCGGTTGGCGATCAAAACCTTCTCGAACATTCGCTCATTCTGAGGGATGTGGGACCGACTTTCCAGTAAATCGGAGACTGGCTTCTTCCGATGTGGGACCGACTTCTCAGTCGGTCAACTAAGAGCCTGGAAAGCCGGTCCCCTCACTATGAATTCGGCCACTTCGGCTCGCGCTTTTCGAGGAACGCCTTTAGCCCCTCCTGCCCCTCGGGCGAGACGCGGATTTCGGCGACGCGGCGGGTCGTGAGCTTCTGGATCGCGTCCCATTGCATCCCGGCCACGTCGGTCAAGGTTCGCTTGGCTGCGGCCAGTGCCGCCGGGCCGTTGGCGATCAGCGTCCGGGCGATGCTGTCGATGTGCTCGTCGAGTTCTTCTTCCGTTTGCACCACGTCGTGGACCAGGCCGATGCGCTTGGCCTCGGCGGCGCCGAAGCGCTCGGCGGTGAGGGCGTATCGCCGCATGTGCCCAGGGCCGATTTTTTCCATGACGAACGGCGAGATCACCGCGGGGATGATGCCGAGCTTGACCTCGCTGAGGCAGAACATGGCCGAGGTGAGTGCCACGGCGATGTCACAAGCGGCGGTGAGGCCGACCCCACCCCCGATGGCCGCCCCGTGGACGCGGGCGATGGTCGGCTTGGGGCAGTCGCGGATGGTCCTGAGCATCCTGGCCATCGCCGAGGCGTCGGCAACGTTTTCGTCGAGCGAGTAGCCGACCATCTTGCTCATCCAGTTGACATCCGCCCCGGCGCAGAAGGACTTACCTTCGCCGCGCAAAACGATGACGCGAACGTCCTTGTCTTTGCCCAACTCCTCAAACGCGGAAGTCAACTCTTCGATAACGACCTCGTTAAAGGCGTTGTGCAGGTCGGGGCGATTGATCGAAACAATCGCAACATTCTCTTTCAAAGTGGACCCAACAAAATCAGGCATTGCGACTCCTTAAAGGCAATTCGTGACGGGCGATTTTCTGGACAACCCAATCGCCTTGATTTCTGCTTGGAACACGGATGATTTTACTCCCAGCCGTTGGCTTTCGAGGCAATCTCTTCTAAACGTATCTCGCCCACATAGTCATTCGATACGAAATAAAGCTTTCCGTTCAACTCCAAGAGTGTTCCGCCGTCATACCCAACAATGGGCCCGAAATTTGGCCACCAGCGAGCCACGACCTCACCCGACTTTGTGCTAAGCGCATAAAGGGTAGGAATGGTCACGGGGTGCTCTTCGTTGATGTATTCGGCGCCGCAAGTGAGCACATAGTCCTGCAAAGCGACGACTGCACGAGCCACAGGATTAACCCTTCGGCACGGATCGCCGACATCCCAAAGAGTCTTGCCTGTGTTCCAGTCGATCAGCCTGTACCGATTATCATATCCTACACTGGTGACGAAAACCGCTTGGTGAGTTCCCGGCACCCAATCTAAGAGGCGAGCGTTTGGTCCGATGCCGAGGGATTGCACTTTACCGGACGACTTGTAGAAGCTATAAACTTGCGGCAGTTCTCCCGTGTTGGCTTCAAGGAGGATGCCGTTTCCATCGGGCGTCACGGCGGGGTTCCTCTGCTTATCCTCGCAAGCTACTTGAAATCTAATCCGCGCGTTTTCATCAAAGACAACAACTTGCAGTGGACCATCGGCGCTCTCACGCACCAACAATCCTGCATTCCCTTCAGAGGTTAGTCGTGCGCTCTCGGCTCGATATCGATGAAACGGACCGACGGTCCCCGCGAGTTGACCAAGGAGATAGACATCTACTGCGATCATGTTGGGCTCGGGATCGAAGTTTTGGTGAAACACTCGGCTGTCGGAATTCGCATTGATTAACCCAGGCTTGCCCGGTTTCTTTGGAACTTCAATCCACCAATCGGCGTACAAGCCATGGGCTACGCCGCTGTCCGAAACAAATCCACCGCTCACGTGGAGGTTTGGCCCTGAGAGCTCTCGCCGGAGCGTGCCATCGGGATTGTACCAATAGATTGAAGTGGACCCGGATCGCATATCCGGACCCAATCGACGCGTGGTTTCAACGACATGCGGTCCTAAATTGCGGGTTCTGATTTCTTGGAGCATCGTTCCCGGCGCAGGACGCGGTCGGGGTGCTGGCGGTGCGAGAACCGCAGTGCAGAGAACCCCAAAAACAATAACTGACAGATGTGGAATCCGAGGTGGCATAGTCTTCAACCGTTGATCCAAAAACAGCGACTTATGCCGCATTAACGACGCCGGCGAACGATCGTGGTTCGGGTACAGCCTCACCGAACTCCCGGAGAGTCTCAATGTGTCCTTGGAGGGCCTCGCGGATCGAATCCAGCGCTTGCCCAGGGGTATCTCCACATGACACGCAACCGGGAAGGTCGGGGACGTACACGCTAAAGCTCCCGTCGTCCGCTGGTTCGATTACCACGGTATAGTTCATGTTAACGAATCAATCGCTGGCTACATCCTAAACACGCTATGCCGCCGCTCCGGAAACGGGGCGTTCAGCGACGCGGCGATGGCCAGGCCCAGCACCATCCGCGTATCCGCCGGGTCGATCACGCCGTCGTCCCAAAGCCGCGACGTGCTGTAGTACGCACTACTTTCCAGGCCATATTTCTCCAGCGTCGGCCGCTTGAACTCCTCCTCTCCCTCCGGCGACATGGCCGCTCTTCCTTCCGTGGCGAGTTGGTCCTTCTTTACCGTCAAGAGCACGTTAGCCGCCTGATCGCCGCCCATCACCGAAATCCGCGCATTGGGCCACATCCACAAAAACCGCGGCCCATAAGCCCGGCCACACATGCCGTAGTTTCCGGCGCCATATGATCCGCCGATGATCATCGTGAATTTCGGCACCGACGCGTTCGACACGGCGGCCACCATTTTCGCGCCGTCCTTGGCGATGCCCCCGGCCTCGGACTTCCGGCCGACCATGAACCCCGTGATGTTCTGCAAGAACACCAGCGGCACGCCGCGCTGACTGCACATCTCGATAAAATGAGCCGCCTTCAACGAGCTCTCGGAAAACAGCACGCCGTTGTTTGCCAGGATGCCAACCGGATAGCCCCAAACATGGGCGAAGCCGGTGACCAGCGTCGTCCCGTACAGGGCTTTGAATTCGTGAAAACGACTCCCGTCGACGATCCGGGCAATCACCTCCCGCACGTCGTATGGCTTTCGCACGTCCTTGGGAATCACGCCGTAGATTCCCTTCGGATCGTACAGCGGCTCCTCCGACGCGACGGTCCGCACATGGGCACCGGGCCGCTCGTTCAGGTGTTCGACGATATGCCGGGTGATGGCCAAGGCGTCCTCGTCGTTGGCCGCGTAATGGTCGGCCACCCCCGATGTCCGGCAATGTACGTCCGCGCCCCCCAACTCTTCCGCGGTCACTTCTTCACCCGTCGCGGCCTTCACCAGCGGCGGGCCACCGAGGAAAATCGTACCCTGCTCGCGGACGATCACGCTTTCGTCGCTCATCGCTGGCACATAGGCGCCGCCGGCCGTACACGAACCCATGACCACCGCGACCTGGGCAATGCCGAGGGCCGACATGCTGGCCTGATTGAAGAAAATCCGCCCGAAATGCTCTTTGTCCGGAAACACCTCCGCTTGCAGCGGCAAAAACGCCCCACCGGAGTCGACGAGATAAATGCACGGTAGGTGGTTCTCCAGGGCGATTTCTTGGGCGCGGAGGTGTTTTTTGACGGTAACCGGAAAATACGTCCCGCCCTTCACCGTCGCGTCGTTGGCCACGATCATGCACAGGCGCCCCTGCACGCGCCCGATGCCGGTCACAATCCCCGCCGCCGGGGCCTCCCCCTTGTACAAATCGTTAGCCGCCAGCGGGCTGAGTTCGAGGAAAGGGCTATCCGGGTCGCAAAGCCGCTCGATCCGGTCCCGCACAAAGAGCTTGCCGCGCTTGAGGTGTTTTTCGACGGCTGCCGTTCCGCCGCCCTGCTTCACGACGTCCAACCGTGCCCGGAGGTCCGTCAACACGGCCTCCATCGCGGCGCGATTCTCTTGAAAGGACGGGTCACCGGCCTTGATCTTGGTTTGGAGAATATCCATATTCGATTCGGAAGCGCAATGCTCGTTCCCGGAGGGCTCCGACGTCAATCCCCGGAGGCCTTCGGTCGCTCGACGTGAATCTTCACCGCCGTCTGAACCTTTTTCTCACCCTGTTTGTCGACGCGGACCTCGCCTCGGACACGGTCCCCTTCGCGGATGTCTTTTAGCCTCGCAACCACCCCGTCGATCATGATCTCGGTCTCTTTCGTGACCTTTCCCGTTCCAGCGATCTCCTGTTTCTGCTTTTCGCTGTAGAAAAGGACGGTGATCGTTCCGGTGTCGTCGGACGTCCGATCGATCGTTTCGACCTTGCCTTCGAGCGAATGGATTTCCAGCCCCTCTTCCCGCTGCCGACAGCCGTTGGCCCCGCAGAATGCCAACAACGACAGCGTGGCCAGGCCCACTCGCCCCATGCGGAAACTCGGTTGGTTTCTCATTCGATGATCTCCGAATTACGCCGAGATCGGCTCATTATATGCGACACGGCCACAAAGCGGATATCAACTTAGCGGAAGCCCGTTCGTTTGGAGAGATCGAGGGATCGAGCCTGTGAATTTTCCGTTCGGTTTGCGGGGCCAAAGCCTCGATCCGGTCCGGAGCCCCGAGCCGGCGACGGCTTTTTTGAATCTGTTCATTTTGATCGTGTTCGGATGGGTCAGTATAGTTGGCAAGATGCCCCGGCCGCCGTCGATTGATTTTGAGATTGCCTGGCGCGGGGTCGATGCTGGTTCATCTATGGTGCCCACCCAGGAATGTCGAATCCGCGTTCTTCCCCCCGTGCTGGTCAACAAGATCGCCGCCGGAGAGGTCGTGGAGCGCCCGGCCAGTGTCGTCAAGGAGCTGATCGAAAACGCGATCGACGCCGCCGCCACCCGAATCGCGATCGGCATCGAGGACGGTGGCAAACAGCTCATCCGCGTCACGGATGATGGCGGCGGCATGTCCGAGGATGAGCTATCCCTCGCCGTCGCTCCCCACGCCACCAGCAAACTCGTCGAAGAGGACGACCTCTACCGGATCACCACGATGGGCTTCCGCGGCGAGGCACTGGCCAGCATCTCCGCGGTGTCCAAGCTCCGCATCGTGTCGAGGCAGAGCGACGCCGTCGAAGCACACGAAATCCGCGTGGCGGCCGAGCAAATACAAGCCGCACATGCCTCGGGCAGCCCGGTCGGAACGACGGTCGAAGTCCGCGATTTGTTCTTCAACCTACCCGCAAGGCGTAAGTTCCTGCGATCGCCCACCGCGGAAGTCGGGCACATCAATGAACAAGTGGCCCGCGCCGCCCTGGCCTATCCGAGGATTACCTTCGAGGTCTCGAACAACGGGCGCGTGACGCAGAACTACCCCGCCTGCGAGAACATCCGGGACCGCGTGGCCCGCTTCTACGGACCGGAGCTGGCCGCCGCCCTCATCCACGTCGAGCGACACGAGCGAGGCATTCACCTGGAAGCGTTCGCCGCCCCTCCGGCCCAATCAAGGGCCACGGCTCAGTGGCAATACACGTTCGTCAACGGCCGATACGTCCGCGATCGATACGTGCAACATGCGCTCAAGGAGGCCTACCGCGGTCTGATGGAGCCCAATCGCCACGGCGTCGTGTTCTTGTTTCTCACCGTCGATCCGGCCGACATCGACGTCAACGTGCACCCAACCAAGATCGAAGTCCGCTGGGCTGACGCCGGCCTGATCCACTCGCAGGTCTTAAGCGCTCTTCGCGAAATGTTCCAACGATCTGAATTGGCCCCGGCGTTACGTACGGATCGAGCGGGCTTGGCGGTTTCTTCCGTCGAGCAGGACCGGATTCGCACCGAAATGGCCGAGATGTTCAAGACCGCTCGCCCCCTGCAACCGGGCCAAGACCCGCCCGTCTTTGCGATCGACGAATTCCCGACCGAGAGTCGAGCCGTATCGTCATCCGACGCCACGGCCCCGACAGGCACCCATGCTCGTTGGGAAATGGGTCCCCAGGGAGAACGGATGTGGCGGGCGCTGTACGGGCCCGCTCAGACCGCCCCGAGCGATCCGGCTGACGCCCGCGGCGCGGTCGCCGAACCGTTTGTTCGCGGTGCGGATCGCCTCCCGCCGCCTCAGGGTGCTGGTGCCCCTATTCCGTCGATGTCCCGCGCCGTCCAGATGCACAATCTCTATCTCGTCGCCGAAACCGACGAAGGCATCGTCATCGTCGATCAGCATGCCCTCCACGAACGAGTGATCTACGAGCAGCTCCGCCGGCGCATGGCCACGGGCCCCCTCGAGGCTCAGCGACTACTGCTTCCCGAAACATTGAACGTCTCTTCCCCGCAGATGGCCGCCGTTGAATCCAACGCGGGACTCCTGAGCCGATTGGGCATCGAAGTGACACCGTTTGGGACAAATGCCTTGGCTGCCCACGCCATGCCTTCCCTGTTGACGGATACCCAAGTCGTTCCCTTCCTGCGCGATCTGATCGACAGGCTCACCGAACGCTCGGGTGCGACTTCGCAAGACGAGGTGATCAACGACGCCCTGGCCATGATGGCGTGCAAGGCCGCGGTCAAGGCGGGCGATCCCCTGACCGCTCCTGAAATTGAGACCCTCATGCAACAACGCCACTTACTCGACCAGCCGAGCAGTTGCCCCCACGGCCGCCCCACTTCATTGCGGCTGACCAAGGCGGACCTCAATCGACAGTTTCATCGGACTTAGATAATGACGCGCGATGCAATGAAATCCCTTTGGGCTCGGAGCGATTAATGGTTGTCGGCGAGCAACGGTACACTTTCGATCGCGTCGTCCGATTGCTGCTCAGCACGATCGGCATCGTCGCATTCGTACTCCTCCTCCGGTACCTATCCGACGTTCTGATCCCCTTCGCCGCCGCCGTTGTCCTCGCCTACCTCATCAATCCCCTGGTCAATCTGTTCGAGCGGAAAATCGGTCGCCGCGGCCCGGCGCTTGCCCTGACCCTGACCAGCTTGACGATATTCGGACTCGCGGTGCTGATGCTTTTGGTCCCGCTAATGGCCTCGCAGGCGCGGCGGTTTCGAGACAGCGTTATGAAGCTACGGGAGGACGTGGCCTCTGCGGGGCACGCGTCCGCTGAGGATTCTTCGGGATCCGGAGCCCCCAGCGCTGAGCCGGCTGGTGTTGAGACGGGCGAGCCTGAAGCAAGCATTCCGGTGACACCGCACAAGTCCCAATGGGGATGGCAGGAATTGAAAGGCGGTTGGAACCGTTATCGTAGAGACGCGGGTGAGATATCCCGCGTGGAGCGGCTAAAGCAGTTGCGCCGGGACGTGTCCGGAACGTACGTGGGGGATATGTTGGAAGAGGCCATTCGCTACTCCCGTTCCGATGAGTTCAACCAACTGTTGATGAACATGGCGGCGGGGCTGGCCATCGGCGGCTGGACGGTGGTCACATGGGGCCTGAACCTGTTGCTTGGTCTGACGGGGCTGGTGATCGTCCTTGTTTATCTAATATTCCTGCTGTTGGACTACCCGGAGTATGAGCGGACGTGGAAGTCATTTCTCCCGCCGAACTATCGTGCCCCCATCGTGGATTTTCTGGTGCAGTTCAACACCGTGCTGCGGCGGTATTTTCGCGGCCAGTCGGTGGTGGCACTGCTCACCGGAGCTTTGATGTCCTTGGGCTTTACGATCATCGGGCTGCCCATGGCCGTTCCCCTTGGGCTGTTTGTGGGACTGCTCAACATGGTGCCCTATCTTCAAGCGGTCGCGTTCCTGCCCGCCGTATTCCTGGCGGCCCTGAGAGCGATCGAGGGCGACTCAGGATTTCTGATGTCCGTGGTGTTGACGTTCTCGGTGTTCGTCGTTGTGCAAATCATTCAAGACACGGTGATTGTCCCCCGGGTCATCGGCAAGGCGGTGGGCCTTCGCCCCGTGGCCATTCTTCTGGGCCTCTTCATCTGGGGAAAACTGCTCGGGTTCCTCGGCGTGCTGCTGGCCATTCCGCTGACCTGCCTGGGCATCGCCTATTACCGCCGATACGTTCTCAAGATTCAGACCGCGCGAACCGCGCCCGTGGATTCCGCGTAGAATGGGCAACCGAAAAGGAGAAAATCAATGACCACCGCTACCGCTGGAGTGTGGGTTACGAACCCCGATGCCTATCGTCGTAAGCTCAAGGACATGCTCGGCAGCCGCGACCCCATCACCGTGATGTCCGAAACCGCGGATACTCTGGCCGCCATCGTTAAAAAGCACACCCCCGCCCAGATGCGAAAACGGCCGTTCGAGGGTAAATGGACGCCCAACGAGGTCATTGGCCACCTCACCGATTCCGAATGGGTCTATGGCTATCGCTTGCGTCTGATCCTCTCCGAGGACGAACCCAAGATCCTCGGCATGGATCAGGACAAATGGGTTGCCGCCCAGCGGCTCAACGAGCGCGACCCCGCCGAATTGGTGGAAATGTTCCGATCCCTGCGGAAATTCAACCTCGCGGCCTGGAAGCAGGTGACCCCGGCCGACATGAAGCGGTTCGGCCATCACAACGAACGCGGGAAGGAATCACTGGGTGAAATGCTGCCGATGCTCGCCGGGCATGATCTCTCGCACATCGACCAGATCACCCGCTACCTCGACGCGGTTAAGAAATCAGCCTAGCTCAGGTTGCGGTGGGGGCTCGTCCCCGGCGCCAGCGCGATGAAAGATCCAACGGGCAATGAGCAACCGTCAGCGGGGTGCCGTGTCACCGTCGATGAGGCGATGGCCAGGTTGGCCGATCGACATGACCGCCGCTTCGAGACCGTCTTTCGGCGCGGAACACTCATGGTGGAGATTTATGCGCCGCGCGGCCATGATCCGCAAACTCCGCACACACGTGATGAAGTCTACGTCGTCGTGAAGGGAAGCGGTCAATTCGTAAGCGGGTCACAAAGGCATCCCTTTGGCCCCGGTGACTTTCTGTTTGTTTCCGCGGGCGTGGCTCATCGGTTTGAGGATTTCACGGATGATCTAATCGTCTGGGTGTTCTTCTACGGACCGGAAGGGGGCGAAGGGGCGAATGCATAGCTGCACGCTCCGCCGGGTGCCATGGGCAAGCCCTGCTTGCGTGTGATGCGGAGGATGCCGAAACGTCGAAGACGCATACCAGCCGTGCCTACGGCACCATGTCGTTGCGGCTCCGAATACCCAGCGATGAATCGCCGGGCTAAATTCATGGCGTCCCGCTGGGACGCTAAACACGTAGCTGCTTGCCCCTGACCACCACGCTGGCGTGCCGCCTGTGCTACACCTTGGGAATCCGCATCGCGTAGAACGAGCGCCATACGAACACCAATGCGACCACAAACATGATGACGCCCACGATGGACGTGTAGTCCGTTCCCTTAGCCGCGTGAGCGGATTCCTTGAGCTTAATGGCGATCTCGACGGCCAACAGTCCAAACAACGTCGAGAACTTGATGATCGGGTTCATCGCCACCGACGTCGTATCCTTGAACGGGTCGCCGACGGTGTCGCCAATGACCGCCGCGTCGTGGAGTGGTGTGTTCTTTTCCCGCAGATCGACCTCGACAAGCTTCTTGGCGTTGTCCCACGCCCCGCCGGCGTTGGCCATGTAAATCGCCTGAAACAAGCCGAACACCGCGATGGACACCAGATACGCGACAAAGAAATTGGGATCGAAAAACGCGAAGGCGAGCGTGAAAGCCATAAGAGCGATGAAAATGTTCCACATGCCCTTCTGCGCGTACTGCGTGCAGATGCGGACCACCGTGATGGAGTCCTCCATGTCCGCCTCCTTCTTGTCGAGTCTCATGTTTTTCTTGATGAACTCGACCGCCCGATACGCCCCCGTGGTCACCGCCTGCATCGAGGCACCCGCGAACCAGAAAATCACCGCCCCGCCGCAGATGAAACCCAGCAGCACCGGGGCGTCCGTAAGGCTCAAGGCCAGCAGGCCTTCCTTTTCCAGGAGCAGAATGATCGAGAAAATCATCGTGGTCGCCCCGACCACCGCCGTTCCAATGAGCACGGGCTTGGCCGTCGCCTTGAACGTGTTGCCGGCCGAATCGTTGGCTTCTAGGTAATGCTTGCCGCGCACAAAGTCCGGCGTGAAGCCGAAGTCCCTCTTAATCTCCTCCTTGATGCCCGGGATGTGTTCGGTCTGGGCCAACTCGAAAATGGATTGGGCGTTGTCGGTCACCGGGCCGTAGCTATCGACGGCAATCGTGACCGGCCCCATGCACAGGAAGCCGAAGGCAACCAGGCCGAAGGCGAAGATCGAGGCATGCTCACCGATGACCGCCCCGAGCCCCTGCAGGCTGACAAAGTAAGCCCCCGCCATGAGCCCCGCGATGAGTATGCCCTTCCAGAACGCGCTGAAATTACCGGCCACGATACCGGAGAGGATCGTCAACGATGGTCCGCCTTCGCGGGACGCGGTCACGATCTCGTGAACGTGTTTGGAATGGGAGCTGGTGAAGATCTTGGTGAACTCCGGAATGAGCACCGCCGCCAGCGTCCCGCAACTGATGATCAAAGCCAACTGCCACCACAGCGCCGGCAGCACCTTCGTGATCTCCTGTCCGCCCTCCGACACCACCACCGACATGTCGCCGATGAGCAGCTTGCTCATGAAAAACGAGGTCGAGATGCACAGGATGGCCGCGATCCAGATCAGCCGCGTGAGCGGCGCCTCGAAGTTGAACTCCTTCATCCCGCGATATTTGGCTTCCGAGATCGCCTGGTTGATGAAATACGATGCCCCGGACATGAAATCCATCAGGAACCGCATCGCGAAAATCCACACGATCAGCTTGGATTGGATCTCAAGATAGTTGACCATGCCCGCCTTCGCGGTCACCGCCAGAGTGATAAACGAAATGAGCGCGACGCCCGTCACGCCGTAGGTCTCAAACCCGTCCGCCGTCGGACCCACTGAATCGCCCGCGTTGTCGCCGGTGCAGTCCGCGATCACGCCCGGGTTTCGCGGATCGTCCTCCTTCACTTTGAACACGATTTTCATCAGGTCCGAGCCGATGTCCGCGATCTTGGTGAAAATTCCGCCCGCGATTCGCAACGCCGACGCCCCCAGCGACTCGCCGATGGCAAAACCCAGGAAGCAGTAGCCCACGATCTCGCGCGGAACAAACAGCAGAATGAAGACCATCATCACCAGTTCCAGCGAGATCAGGAACAGACCGATCGACATGCCCGCCCGCAGCGGGATCTTGACCACGTCCCACGGCTCCCCCCGCAGCGAGGCAAACGCCGTTCTCGCGTTCGCGTACGTGTTGACGCGGATCCCATACCACGCCACCCAGTACGAGCCCCCCATGCCCACCACCGAGAACAGGAGCACCAGCGCCGCCGTCTTGACCGACTCACCCTGCAAGCCGATGAAATAGTAAGTCATCGCGCTGCCGATGAGCAGAAAAAGCATGAGCAGGAACTTGCCCTGTTGCAGCAAGTATGTCTTGCATGTCTGGAAAATGATCTCCGCGATGTCAAGCATCGATTTGTGGGCGGGCAGCTTGTGAATCTGAGTACGCAAATAAAGGCTGATTCCAAGCGTTCCCACAATAACGAAGGAACCGTATAAGAGAAGATTCCACGCACTAATGGTCCCCCCGAAGATATGGAATTTCCCTTCGTGCAGATCGGGGATGGCCAGGTCCGCTTCACCGGCCCAGGCCACGCTCGCCCCCATGCCCAGTAACACCGCCAACCCGCACAGGATCGGCTTCAAGCGGGACGACGGACTGGGCCGCGCCACGACGCGTTCCTTCGAGCAACCGAATGGGCTGTTTTCCAACCACCGCCGATGAGATTGACGCTTCACGACAGACTCCGTGTACTTTGGGACATTGATCGCGTTTGCCGAATCGCGATTACCGTGCGCTCCGTCGCCTCGACCGAAAAGAAGGTTCGGTCCCTTTGAGCGAACTCGCCCGCCGCTCCGTGCCATGCGGCGAGTGTTCCGTGATTGACGATGCTCGTGTGACCGGCGGGGAAACGAGGGCGTCGCATTCACGCCTCGAATGATCCATCGCTCAAACACACGCCGGGTTCGAGTCTCCCGCGCCGCGCCGCGCGGGGTCGAGCACCGTAATCTAGCACATCGTTTTGCAAATGCCAAACTGCTTTTCGTCAATGGACAACAGCCCGGCAGACGAATAGCCTCTATGCCTGCCCGGCCACCGTTCGGCCACTCTTGGATTCGGGCGATCGAGATTTTTGGCGAGCCGAATACTCATTAACTTTTTGTTTTAAAATAGCTTATGGAACATCAGGGGCGGCCGGGAATCATCAACCTTCGCGAACTCATCCGTGACATCCCCGACTTCCCCAAGCCGGGGATTATCTTCAAGGACATCACCCCCCTCCTGGCCAGCCCCGGGGGCCTCTCCCTCGCCGTCGAATACCTCACTCAGCCGTTTCGCCATTCCAGGGTCGATCTGGTGGCCGGTGCCGAATCGCGCGGCTTCATCTTCGGGACCGCCGTCGCTCGAAACCTCTCCGCCGGTTTCGTTCCCATCCGCAAGCCTGGAAAACTGCCCGCCGAAACCCACAAGGAAAGTTACGCGCTAGAGTACGGCACCGAGGTCGTCGAGGTCCACACCGACGCCATTCGCACCGGCGATTCGGTCCTGATGGTGGACGACGTTCTGGCCACCGGCGGAACGATGGCCGCGTGTTGCCGGCTCGTCGAACGCCTGGGCGGCAAGATCGTCGGAATCGCCGTCCTGATCGAGCTCGCCTTTCTCAATGGCCGAACCCAGGTGAGCCGCTATCCGATCCACTCGATCCTCACCTATGACACGGAGCTGCCGGAGACCAATTCTTGACTTGGCGCTCGTTGCGTAAGATCGAGCGTGTCAATCGCTGACGCGACAAGGGGACTCTGCAATGGCTTGGGATGCTTGGGTAACGCTGGGGTGCGTCGGTCTCGTGCTCGCCCTGATGGCGTTCACCCGCATCGCCGCCGATGTGGCCATGATCGGGGCCCTCACCCTCCTTCTCGTCCTGCGGATCATCACCCCCGAAGAAGCCCTGAGCGGCCTATCCAACGAAGGCATGGTCACCGTCGGCGTCCTCTACATCGTCGTCGCCGGCCTGGAGAACACCGGCGGCACATCCTGGATCGTACAACGCCTCCTCGGCGAACCGGAATCCATCCGCGGGGCCATCGTCAAACTCATGTCGCCCGTCTCCCTGATCAGCGCCTTTCTGAACAACACCCCCGTCGTGGCCATGTTCCTCCCCGCGGTCAACGACTGGGCCAAACGCCACAATCTCCCGGTTTCGAAGTTGATGATCCCTCTGAGTTACGCGGCCATCCTTGGCGGTTGCTGCACGCTCATCGGCACCAGCACGAACTTGGTGGTCAACGGTTTGGTCATCGACCAAGGGCTCCCATCCCTGCGGATGTTTGACATCACCTGGGTGGGGCTGCCCTGCGCTATCCTCGGCTTCGCGTTCATCCTGTTTTGGGGCGATGTGTTCCTTCCCGATCGGCGCCCCGCCATTTCCGAGCTCTCTGATCCGAAGGAATACACCGTGGAAATGATCGTCGAGCCGGGCAGCCCGCTCGTCGGCAAGACCTTGCAGCAAGCCGGTCTCCGCCGACTCGGCGGTACTTACGTCGCCGAAATCAACCGCGACGATCAGATCATTCCCGCGGTCGGCCCGCACGAAGTGCTTCGCGCGAACGATCGTCTGATTTTCGTCGGCGTCGTCGAATCCGTCGTCGACCTCCAGAAAATCCGCGGCCTCAAGCTTGCCACCGATCAAGTGTTCAAGCTGGACGCCCCACGTGCTAATCGTTGCCTGATCGAGGCGGTCGTCTCCAATCGTTGCCCAATCGTCGGGCAGACCATCCGCGACGGACGCTTCCGCAACGTCTACAACGCCGCGGTCATCGCCGTCGCCCGCGCCGGCGAACGCATCCACGCCAAAATCGGCGACATCGTCCTCCAACCCGGCGACACGCTACTCGTCGAGGCCCATCCATCCTTCGCCGAATTACAGCGCCAGTCGCGCCACTTTTACCTCGTCAGCCGCGTCGAAAACTCCACCCCGCCCTTGCTGGAGCGCGCCGTCCTCGCCGTCGTCATCATGGTGGCCATGATCCTGGTCGCCTCGTTCGAATTGCTCTCCATGCTTCAGGCCTCCATGATCGCCGCCGGCCTGATGATCATCACCCGCTGCTGCTCGACCACCACCGCTCGGCGAACGGTCGACTGGCAAGTCCTCATGGCCATCGCCGCTTCCTTCGGCCTTGGCCGCGCCCTTCAATCCTCCGGCGCCGCGGCATACATCGCCAACGAACTGATCGGCATGGCCGGCGGACAGCCCTGGATCGCGCTGGCGGTTGTATACGGCGTCGCCCTGCTTCTCACCGAGCTGGTGACCAACAACGCCGCCGCGGTCCTTGTCTTTCCCATCGCCCTGGCCACCGCCGGTGATCTGGGCGTCAGTGCGACGCCGTTCATCATGACCGTGATGATGGCCGCCTCATGCGGCTTTGCCACTCCGCTCGGCTACCAGACGCACATGATGGTCTATGGCCCCGGCGGCTATCGCTTCTCCGACTTCCTCCGGATCGGCATCCCGCTCGATCTGCTCATCTGGGCCGGCACCGTGGCCCTCACCCCACTTGTCTTTCCATTTCACCTCTCAGCGCCTTGATCTGTTCCCCGCTCCGCCCTTCAGTGACCGGGATCGTTATCTCCTTGCCAAATCCTGGGGTAAGGGTCACAATCCAAGAACAGCCTTTGGACATTGATTTTGAACGTTGCCTGGAGCGAACCATGGGACTTTTGCAGGGCCGCAAGGGACTCGTCTTCGGAATCGCCAACGACCGCAGCATCGCCTGCCACATCGGCCAGCACCTGATTGCCCAGGGAGCTACGTGCGCGTTTCCCTATTTGCCCGGCGAAAAGAACGAGCGGCGGGTGGCCAAGGCCTTGGAAGAAATCGGGGTGACCACTCCGTGGCTTCTGCCGTGTGACGTTTCCAAGGACGAAGACATTGACGCCACGTTCGCGGCCGTGAAGGAGCGGTTCGATTCGCTCGATTTCATCGTCCACTCGTTGGCCTTCGCCGACCGGGCGTATCTCAAGCCGGGCAAGTTCGCCGAGACCCCGCGCGAAGTCTTCAACCAGGCGCTGGACATCTCCGCCTATTCATTGGTGGCCCTCGCTCGACGCGCAAAGACCATGATGCCCAAGGGCGGCTCGATCATCGCCATGACCTACTACGGAAGCGAGAAAGCCGTGCCCGGCTACAACGTGATGGGTGTGGCCAAGGCGGCATTGGAGGCGTGCACTCGTTACCTCGCGTTCGAGCTGGGCGAGTTCGGCATCCGCGTGAACACGATTAGCGCGGGTCCGATCAAGACGCTGTCGTCGATGGCCGTGGGGGGCATCGATGAAATCTTCGACTGGGTGTCGAAGAAAGCCCCCCTTCGTCGCAACATCGACGCCGGCGAGGTGGGCAAGACGGCGGTGTATCTATTGAGCGACCTTTCCAGCGGTGTGACGGGCGAGAACATTTTCGTCGACGCGGGGTACAGCACGGTGGGGTTGTAGACGCGTGCCACTGTTGTGTCAGCGTCGCGGGACGGAGTCGCCCTTACGCGTGTAAACAGACGGCTACATTATCGGACGACTTAAGGCATAATCTTGCAGCAGAGTTCGATGCCGATTATGACGAATGTTATAATCGCGCGCTGCCGGAGAATTCGAAATGCACGCCTTGAAAATAACCACCGTTGGCAACTCGGCAGGAATCGTTTTGCCCAGGGAAATTCTTGACCGGTTGCACGTCGAGAAAGGCGATTCGTTGTACGCCGTGGAAACGCCCAACGGCATCGAGCTGACTCCGTACAATCCGGAGTTCGTGAAACAGATGGAAGCCGCGGAGCAAGTGATGCGCGAGGACCGAGACGTTCTCCGAAAGCTCGCGGAGTAAGCGCACGTGCGTGAACCCATTTGGGTCAGGGACGACGTGGTCCGAGCCATCCATCTTCGACAGTTGGCGGAACATGGAGGCATGGCCGGCGTCCGCGACGTTGGGTTGCTTGAATCGGCTCTGGCTCGCCCCAAGAACCTCTGGGCATACGGCGATCCGAAGCCCGACCTCGCGGCGCTTGGTGCGTCTTACGCCTTCGGCATCGTGAAAAACCATCCCTTTCTGGACGGAAACAAGCGGACCGGCTTCGTGGTTCTGCGCACGTTCCTTCTCATCAACGGGTGCGACGTGGAGGCCTTGCAAAAAGAGAAGTACTTGACGTTCCTTTCGCTGGCCAGCGGGGGGCTCGACGAATCGCATCTCGCGGATTGGGTTCGCTCTCGGCTTCGTCGCATATGACGCCTACCGGTGCGCGTTAAATCCACGCCAACTATGAGTGCTCAAGTTTTTTCCGACCACGGGGGTGACAACGCTTGTCGGTCATTGGGCTGGAAAGCTTCGGTTTGTGGATTGGTCGGCGCGGCCATCGTGTTGATCGGCACGGCCCGCTTTGGAATCGCCACCAGCCCTGACTCGGCGGCCTATTTGTCGGCTGCCCGCAGCCTCGTCGCGGGAAACGGGTTCATCCGCTACGACGACGAGCCCTACACTCATTGGCCGCCCATGGTTCCGCTGTTGCTTGCGGCGGCGGGTCGCATCGGAATCGAACAGTTGACGGCATTTCGATATGTGAACGCCGCCTGCTTCGGGTTGACCGTACTATTGACCGGCCTGACGTTGGGTGATCGTGTTCTCTCGCTCCGCGTCTGGCGGATCGGGATGGCGGCCGTTTTATGCGCGTATCCGCTGGTGCGGATCAATGTATACGCGTGGAGCGAAGGAGTATTTGTCCTGTTTCTGGTCCTGTTTGCCCGCTCACTGGATGCTTATCTTCGCAAGCCGTCCTTGTGGATCATCCTCGGATGCGGAGTGTGGGCGGCATGCGCGATTCTGACTCGCTACATCGGCCTCATCGTCGTGCCCGTGGGCCTATGGATCATTTTTCTTGGTATCCGCCGCTCGCCGGGTCGCGCTATTCGTGACGCCGCCCTGTTTCTCATCCTGGCCATGACGCCGATTGTTATCTGGTTGATTCGAAACCAGACGGTCTCCGGCACGCCAACCGGTTGGCGCACAGAAGTGCGAGCACCCCTCTGGCGTAATGCCTGGCTGATGGCCGACGCTGTCAGCCAGTGGATTCTCCCCGAGGTCATACCGACGGCCATCCGCTGCGCCGCCCTCGCCGCGTTCCTAGCCCTAATTCTCATTTTGTGGATTCGTTACGAGAAGCAGCATTCAGTCATTCCGGGCGGATTGCGCTCGGCGGCATGGTCGCCATGGGTATGTCTGACGGCAACGTACGCTCTTGGATTGGTGGTTGCGACTTCGACCATCGAATTGGGTGCGACGCTGGATCAACGGTTCGCAAGCCCGCTGTTCATTCCCATGTTGGTGATCCTGGTCCCAGCGACCGAGCTTGTTTTCAGTAATGCCAGGCTTTTCGGAAATCGCTGGTTGTGGCGCAGTGCGGGATTGGCTGTCTGCGTTTGGATCGGCTACCTGGCCATTGGGACCGCCGGCACGGTCTGGTACTACGGATGGCGAGGCGGAGGTTTCTCGGCCCCGCAGTGGCGGGAATCGCCGACGATTGCCTATCTGCGGGCCAACCCCCTACCCGGTGAAATCCATAGCAACCATCCAAGCGTCATTTATTTGCTCACCGGTCGAAACGCGAAATTCCTACCGCGCCGCACCGGCGAGCCGACGCTGGATTTGTGGATCAAGGACGTTTCCGACACCCTAGCCAACGGAACCACCGTCCACATCATCTGGTGGAATCAGCAAACTCGCGAAGCAACCTATCGCATGGAAGAGCTTGAGTCCGTTGTGCCCCTAACCCTTGAACGGGATTTGGGAGATTCAATTCTGTACCGCGTCCGTGGCCAACCCGCAGCCCCCAATTCGCCCGCCAACCCCGACTCCGGGCCATGAAGCCCGAGGCCGCTTCAGCGGTCTTTCCGCCGCCGGCGGCGCCTAGTCTAGCCCGGTCCTTTTTGGGGCCAGGTAAACGACGCCCGTGCCCTTCTTCTTTCTTCAGCCGTTTCGCGGCCTTCCACTGGTTCTGGTTATGACAAATGCAGCGTGGCACTGGAACTGCTATGGGGGCGTTTACCCTTTACCCGTATAGTCCGATGCTCGGCGGTACGTGGTACGCATGCATACTATAACTGGCAATTCAGTCCTGGATCGTGTCTTCATTCAAGGGCCAATAATCCTTGAGATGGGGCGCCCGTACTTTTCGCAGTATTCGAGGAGTTCCTCCCGGAAGCGCGCGAAGCGGGGAAAGGGGTCACCCGCTGTTCGGCGTCGATCGAGCCAAGCTCCGACGTGGTCTGCCAGGACGTCGCCGACGAGCCCGACGCCGGTCGTGGTGGCCAGAATGGTCAGGGCGTGCTCGAATCCCAGAAAGAATAACATCGTGCCGACGAAGGCGGCGATGCCATGCTTGGCCGTCAGTTGTGCGTGTCGGCCTTCGTGGGCCTGAAGTTCCGCAGCTCGGCAAGCGACGTAGAGAATGAGAAGCATGGCAAAATCCGCGGGAAGCAGATGCTCGACAAAAAGCAATTGAATGGCGTCAATAATGAGTCGGCTGTCCAGGAGTGCCGGAGCCTCGTATATTCGGTCGGCGATCCTTTCCACCAGGACCTGATCGCGTAAACCTCCCGTTTCTGTTCCAAGCCACTCAAGCGCGGCCCGCAGCCGAACGCGTTCTGAGTTGATCCACGTTTGCGAACGGGAGAGACGCGCCTGTTTGAGGCGGTCCCGCTGCCCGTAGAGATCGCCCCACAGCCCAAGGCGGCGATCATACTCGGCCATCCATTCATCCAATCCGCCGCCGAGGCGCTCGACCATAAATTGATAAGTGGGGTTTGCCTCTAGAGTTCCGTCGAGGCACCAGGCTTCGAGTGCTTCGGCACATTCAAAACGCTCGAACACTTCTTCGAGCGCCTTGCTCACTTGCGGTGTCGCAGGGTCGACCTCGGGCGGGTCGATTGGCACCAAGAATCCGCGAATACCACGAGAAAAACGCCTTTTTTCTTCTTCGAGTAGAAAATGCATATGTGCTTCGGCGGCTGAGCGATCCCCCAGCCGCTGGCGGCAATAGCAAGCCATGATCCTGGCGGGCACAAAGGACTTCGCGGCGCGATCAAATGCGGCTGCGGCGTCGGGAATCTCATCGGACAGAAGAAGCAGGTGCCCGGCGTCAAAACAGGTGCGGGCGGGCGCTTCCGGATCAACCAGGGCTTCGCGTGCACGTTCCGCACCAACTGTAATCTGGGCGGATAGATCGCTCAGACATTCCTGCATAGCCCAAGTGAGATAGAGCTGGCCGGTGAGATTCGCGGGATCGAGATCGTCGAGCTCGTCCAGCGTCAACAGCGCCGCGGGTGGGTCGCCAAAGTGGAGTTCGATCCGCCTGCGGAGGAGGAGTCGTTCGGTTTTCGGCAGCGCACATTCATCGGATTGGAGCCAGTCCAGTACCGAATGAACCGGCGCCAGCCGCCGATCGTTCGCCTCCAGGGCCGCTCGACGAGAGACAAGCGTTCCAATGTTCGGATACTGGAGCACCAGGCGATGCAGAAGTAATGGTGAATCGAGGTAATCGAGGAGTAATTCGATCAGTATGATCGAAGGCTTTGTTCCCAAGCGCTGGCACCCTTCCGTAACAGCAATGGCCCGGTATATGCAACGCTGGGCCGTAATGTCTTCAGTCTTACGCTTGACTTCTGGGTGCCTGGCGAGAAGCCAACCTTTTGTCAGCCAGAGAAAGAAGTCATCCGCCGCGATTGCAAGTCCACGGTCGTAGGCTTGCAACGCGTCATCGAATCGCTCGAGTCCAATGAGTGCGTTGCCACGACCGTGCCAGAGGCCGTGATGGTTTGGGGCAAGTTCGAGTCCCTGATCGAAGACTTTCAACGCCTCATCGAATCGGCCGAGTCCATTGAGCGCGTAGCCGCGACCGAGCCAGAGGCGGGGTTGTTTGGCGCAAGTTCGAGTCCACGGTCATACGCTTGCAACGCCTCATCGAATCGCTCGAGTCCAAAGAGTGCTTTGCCGCGACCGAGCCAGAGGCGGGGGTTGTTTGGCGCAAGTTCGAGTCCACGGTCATACGCTTGCAACGCCTCATCGAATCGCTGGAGGCGAAAGAGCACGTTGCCGCGATCGAGCCAGAGGCCGGGTTCATTTGGAGCAAGTTCGAGTCCACGGTCGAAAGCTTGCAACGCGTCATTGAATCGCTCAAGTTCAACGAGTGCGTGCCCGCGACCGAGCCAGAGGCCGGGTTCGTTTGGATCGAGTTCGAGTCCACGGTCGAAAGCTAGCAACGCCTCATCGAATCGCTGGAGGCGAAAGAGCACGTTGCCGCGATCGAGCCAGAGGCCGGGTTCATTTGGAGCAAGTTCGAGTCCACGGTCGAAAGCTTGCAACGCGTCATTGAATCGGCCGAGTTCAGCGAATGCACGCCCGCGACCGCACCAGGGGGCGGGATGGTTCGGGGCAAGTTGCAGACCGCGGTCGAAGGCTTGCAACGCCTCATCGAATCGGCCGAGTTTGAAGAGCTCAAAGCCTCTATCCAGCCAGACATCAGGGTCGATTGAGTCGGCCTGGTTGTCCGGGTCATTATGCCCTGACGTTGTCATCACCGTTCCCCGGGACGACTGTGCGTGCCATGCCTCGATTTGCCGGTTGGGTGATCCGGTCTATTTGAGGATGGTATTGCCGCGACTTGTAGTCAGCAAACTTTGGGCCCCAATACCCTTCGTGCCTTCTTTTCCTCCCCTCCGTGGCTTCTTTCCTCCGTTTTTGACCCCGCCAACGGCTGATCGGTCGAATGGCCCCCGTCCCGATCGCCCCGCGCGTTGTATTAGATAGAGCGAGAGTGTTGTTCGGAGGGAAAGGGAGCGAGCGCTCCGAAAAATGAATTTTGCGACGTAATTATGCATTTGACGCAAGATGAGCATCCGGCGATACTCGCGCCGCCAATGGTGGCACGGGAGATCGGCGATGCCCGACGACAAGGGCAAGGAAGAACAACCTAAACGATTGTGGCAACAACGGGCTCGCCAGGCCTGGGAAAAGATCAAAAGGCATCGCATGGTTACCATCATGCTTGGAGTTTTTACAGTAGTGGGCATTGTCAATGATGGTGCCGCAACTCTTGGCTGGCTTACGAAGATATTACAGTTCTTGTTGTCAAGGCCAGTAGCTTTGGTTGTTATCGCCTGTTGTTTAATCTATCTTTTTCAAGATACGTTACGTGCATTCTTGTCTCATTTCCTGGTTAGCCCATCAACCCATCAGACGTGGACCGCACATCAAACCTTCGACAAATCTACCGAACTTCGATTACGTGATGACGGCAACCGCATCTACTCCTCCGCGCCAGGCGTGCTTAACATCCAGGGCAACACCAGTACGGTGATCGGCAAGCTTGGTGACTTCGGACTCGGCGTGCCCAACCAATCCACTGAGCAATTTCTAGAACCCCTTACGGACCTGAAATGGAGCCTTGGACGTAGCACCGCCCGTTTCAAAGACGCCTGGTTTACTCGCTTGCACATTTATCAGTCGCACAAAAAAGTATCGTCGCCACCGACGGAAGCTGAACTTGATTTGGCGTTCGGAACACCGGATGCGCTGGGAGAGGGAGTCATCGGCACTATCTCGTCGAGCGCGGGATTCGAGGTTTGGCTATGCATGACGTTTGGCGGCAAGTGGTATTACGCGCCCATGATTGCCGTTGAGTCGAAACGAGAGTTTCGTCTTGAGAGAGAAGATTTAAGCGACTAGCTCTTTGTATTCGATGTTTTCGGAGGTCATGAGTTCCTTGAGCGCATCGCGGAAGATGTAAGGGTTGTCGCGGTTGTTGAAACGAAACTCGAATTCATCCAGGTAAAGGTCAAGATGTTTCTTGCTGATCTTGTGATACGCCCCGATGATGCATCGCTTGAACAAGCTCCAAGCGTTTTCGATGGTGTTGGTGTGAACGTCACCGCGAATCCATTCTTCGGCGCTGTGGTTGACCGTCTCATGGCGCTTGAAGCTCTTGTCCAACCCTCTATAGGAGACCCAATCATCGGTGAACAGGGCTTCGGCGTTATGCTTGACGTGCTCATAGATGAAGTCTCGGAGCGTCATCCGTTGCGTGTTCGGGACTTGCTTCAACCGGACTTCGCCGCCGCGCTCGGCAACCCCGGCAACGATAGTCTTGTTCCCGGTGTACCGTCCGCCCTTGCCTTTGACTTTCCCGCCGATCCACGTTTCATCGACCTCGACAACTCCGGCCATGAGCGCGTGCGGCGTGAACAACGCGGTTCGGATGCGGTGACACAGATACCACGATGTTCGGTAGGCAATGTCGAGCGTTCGGCTAAGCTGATTGGCGCTGACGCTTTTCTTGCTTTCGACGATCATGTAGACCGCCAGGAACCACTTGGTCAAAGGCAAGTGGGTGTCGTGCATGATGGTTCCGGCGGTAACGGAGAATTGATACCGACAGTCGTTACAATCGAACTTGTCGCGGACGCGGACTTCCGAGATAGCCTTGCTCTGGCAACGTGGGCAGATAACGCCGTTGGGCCAACGGAGAGCCTCCAGGTAATCCCGGCAGTTGTCGTCGTTTCCGAACTTCTCAATTAGGTTGATGAGGTTAATTTCGTATGTCAGAGCCATCGAAAAAGACTCCCAAAAAGAAGGACGCCAGACGGAAGCGGGCAAAAAAGCTTCTCGAAATGCCGGACGCCAAGGCGGTTAGGAAGTTGTTCCCGCCGAAGCTGATCGACGAGATTGACAAGCGGATTGGACGCAAGAAAAAGGCTGATTCTTGACTCATGGCCGGATTATACCGAATCCCGTACCTTGCGTCAAGTGTATAATTACGTTTTGCGAAACAAAGCCATTTGAAAGCGCCAGTTTAAGGAATTGAAGGGGAAACGAATGTCGCCGCCGCCCGTTCAAAATCCTCCGGCGTATCGATCTCGACGGCGCGGAGCGGGTTGATCGAGATAGCACGGATGTCCTCTTCATCAAGAAGGTCATCGATGGCCGCCTCGAAGAACTGATCTCGACCATCGGCGGTTGCGTTGTGCCGGTTCAGTGAGGTAACAAGCGCCGGAACGATCGCCCCGTCAAACCGAGCGATTCCGACGAACTCGCCGGCGCACGCCGACGGGTCGAGCGCCTTGCCGATCCGCATGCAGGAATCATCCACGTCGACGATGACCTTTACTTCCTCTTCCCCGCAGAACTTCGTCTCAATCGCCAAGGCGGTCTCTTTCTGTTTCGCCAGGAGCGTCAAGATCTCGGCATCAAAGATCACATCGCCGTTGAAAAGCCAGAACCCATCTCTGAAGTGTCCGCGAGCCAGCCAAAGGGAATGGAGGGTGTTGGTCTCGGCGAAGTCGGGGTTGACAATGTACGAAACGCGGCCCGCATACGGAGACGCGGCAACCGCCGCCTCGATCGACTCGCGCTGGTATCCAACGACGAGAACAACTCGCTCAACGCCTGTTTTTAATACCGCCGAAATGCAGCGATCCAACAGCGTTCGCCCAGCGATCTCCAAGAGGCACTTCGGCTTGGTCCAACCCAATGAGCGAAGGCGACCTCCTCGACCGGCGGCCAGAATAATCGCGGGCCCAGGCATGGCGACCATCGGTTCAGAAGGTGGCGATGAGACGGGTCAACTCGCCGCGAATGTCCCGCGCGTGCCCCCGCAGGATCGCGTTCACAAGGTGGATCAGCGGGATGGAGACGTCCAGTGACCAAAGCGTCTCAATCGTCCGCGACATGGCCACTCCCTCCACGGTCATGCGGACCTTCTCAAGCGCCTGTTCGAGCGTCAGTCCTTGGGCGAGCAGGGCCCCGAGCCGCCGGTTGCGGCTGTCGGGGCTGATGCAGGTGGTGATCAAATCGCCCGCGCCGGAAATACCATACGCAACGCTCTCCGGCACGCCAAAAAACGAGCCGATGACGGCCATCTCCCGCAGGCCGATGGTCATGAGCACGCCTTGGGCGTTCGTGCCCAATTGCAATCCATCGGCGATCCCGACCGCGATAGCCACGATGCCCTTGAGTGCGGCGCAGATTTCGTGGTGGGCGGGATTTCGGCTGATCTCAAACGACATCACGTCGTTGGCCAAGGCTTCCTTCACCAAGGCCATGCTGGTCAGTTCCTCCCCGGCCAGTATCGCGCGAGTCGGCCGGCCCTCGGCCACTTCGTTGGCAATCGTCGGGCCGGTGAGAACGACGACCGAGGCGTTGGGGATCTCGCGGCGAATGACCTCGCTGACGGTGCACTGCTGTTCGACGTCGAAGCCCTTGGATACGCTCAGGACCAGGGGGGCGGTTGCGTGACGGGCGAGTTCACGAGCGACGGATCGAACCTGACTCGAAGGGACGGCCAATATGAGAAGGGTGCGATCCTCATCAAAATCAGCGGAGTATTTGGGTTCGATGACGATCGATTCGGCGATCGGGTGCTTGTGCCAAAGGTCAGGCTTTGCCCGGTTGGCCCGGAGACGATCGGCCATTTCTTGATCGATGGTCCAAACCCTGACTCGCCGCTTTTTGGCAAAGAGAGAGGCCAGGGCGAGGCCCCAATTGCCGGAGCCAATCACGATGATCTCATCAACGGTGTGCATGGGTAGGGATCGTACTTGGTCCGAGACGCCCATCAAGTTTCCGCGAAGTTCGTTACAACGCAGTCGTAAAGCCGCACACGTTACCGCAAAAACGGAATGAGGATTATGAAATTATGCTTGACATCAATCCGTTTCTTAGGTAGTTCATTGGCCACCGTCGGGGTGCACGTTCGAGAACGCTCGCTTTTCACGGTTCGAGCATCCCACCCGTCCTCATTCTATCGGATGGAAGGCGGTTGGCCTCGCGGAGCGGTTCCAAGGTTGGAACGCGTCAGGAGTAATGATCCATGCCAGCGGAATTGATTGATCACCAAGGTGTCGGCGATGAGCCCGTTTTCTCGATTCCCGATGCCGACGATTCGCGTGGTCCGGAGCCGGGAATCGCCCTTTGCCTGTCCGGCGGAGGATTTCGCGCGATGTTGTTCCACGTCGGCACGCTGTGGCGGTTGAACGAAGCCGGCGTGCTGCCTCGGCTCAACCGCATTTCAAGCGTATCGGGGGGTTCTATTACCTCGGGCGCTCTGGGGCTTCGGTGGAAAGAGCTGAACTTCGACGGTAACGGAGTCGCCCGGCATTTCGTGGAACGGCTTGTCGAGCCGGTGCGGGCGCTGGCCCGCCGGACGATCGACGAAGGGGCGATCATCGGCGGGATGTTGCTGCCGGGCTCAATCGCGGACCGCGTCGTCAAAGCCTATGACAAGTACTTGTTCGAGGGAAAAACCCTGCGCGATATCCCGGAGAAGCCGCGCTTCGTCATCAACGCGACGAACGTGCAATCCGGAGTCCTCTGGCGATTCAGCAATCCCTACATGGCCGACTACCGTGTGGGGAGAATCCTCGGAAAGACGCGGACCCTGCCGCTCGCGCAAGCCGTGGCCGCGTCGTCCGCATTCCCGCCGGTATTGTCGCCGATGGAGTTCTCGTTCAAGGAATCGGATTACGAACCGAAGAGCGGGATGGACCTCCAATTCGAGCCCTACACCACGGACGTGGTCCTCAGCGACGGCGGGGTCTACGACAACCTCGGCTTGGAGACGGCTTGGAAGCGCTACAAGACCGTGCTGGTGAGCGACGGAGGCGGAAACCTCGAACCAGAACCGGACCCGAAACGCAACTGGGTCCACCATTCTTATCGAATCTTATCATTGATCGACAACCAGGTCCGTAGCCTACGCAAGCGGCAGTTGATCGACAGCTACGAGAGTAAAGACGCGGACCGGGGGCGCACCGGCGCATACTGGGGCATTCGCACAAAAATCGCCAAGTACGGCCTCAGCGACAGTTTGCCCTGCCCCTTGGAGAACACCACGGACTTGGCCAATACCCCGACACGTTTGAAGCGCGTCGATGACGAGCGCCAGGAACGCCTGATCAACTGGGGTTACGCGGTGTGCGATGCGGCCATCCGGCGACACTTCGACCCGAAGATCGCCAAACCGAAGGGGTTTCCCTATCCGGAAGTCAGAGTCTGACGCGGGCGAAGTCAGAGTCCTTCTTCATCCAACCTCACTCGGAGATCGAACGTGGCCAAGAAGATACCTGTCGGAGCGCCGATCGACACGCCGCCGTCGCGACGGCTGCGGGTGTACGCGTTTGATCCGAGCCTGGCCACCAAGCTCGATACGGTGGAAGTCAATGAGGTGACGCTTAAGATTCGATGGGAAGATAAGCTTGAGCAACCACCCATCGAAACTCGCACGCCTGAATCCCCGAACCAACGCGGACGCAGGACTTCGACGGAGGCCGATGCGCCCCGTCGATTGCGCCCGGGGCCCGTTGGGCAATATATCGAGGTCGTTGATTTTGATCCGGCGAGCGACTGCTTTTACCGTCCGGTTGATTTGAACGATCCCCATCTATTGGCGCAGGACGGATTGCCGCCGTCCGAGGGAAACCCACAGTTCCATCAGCAGATGGTCTACGCCGTGGGAATGAAGACCATCGAGCATTTCGAGCGGGCCTTGGGTCGACTCGCCCTTTGGTCACCCCGAACGATTCCTTCTCGCCGGGGCGATAAGAAGCGATACGAATACGTCCCCCGCCTCCGCATCTACCCCCATGCCCTCCGGGAAGCCAACGCCTATTACAGCATGGAAAAAAAGGCGCTGTTGTTCGGCTATTTCTCGGCGGGCGGGCACGATGGGATCAACCTGCCGGGTGGGGTCGTGTTCACCTGCCTTTCGCACGATATCATCGCCCACGAAATGACCCACGCTTTATTGGACGGACTTCATCCTCGTTTCATCGAGGGGAGTAATCCGGACGTGTTGGCGTTTCACGAAGCGTTCGCGGATATCGTCGCCCTGTTTCAGCACTTCACCATGCCTGAAGTGCTTCGGCATCAGTTGGCAAAGACCCGCGGCGACCTAGGGGCCCAAAACCTATTGGGAGAGCTTGCGCAGCAATTCGGACAGGCGATCGGCAATCGGGGCGCATTGCGAAGTGCGCTCGGAGAAACCGACCACAAGACGGGGCAATGGAAACCCCACGAGCCGAGTTCCGACGAATACGAGCGTCACAAAGAAGCTCACGCGCGGGGCGCGGTGCTGGTGTCCGCTGTCTTTGACGCCTTCCTGGCCATCTATCGGCGGCGGATCGCGGATTTGTTGCGGATCGCCACCGGCGGCAGCGGCGTGCTGCCCCAGGGTGACCTGCACCCGGATTTGGTGAATCGTCTGGCGGACGAAGCGTCCAAGACCGCCGGCCACGTCCTTCATATTTGTATACGCGCGTTGGATTACTGCCCGCCGATGGATCTGACGTTTGGGGAGTATTTACGGGCGCTGATTACCGCGGATCATGACGTCGTGCCCGATGATAAGATGGGATATCGCGTCGCGTTCATCGATGCATTTCGGAAGCGCGGCATTTATCCGTGGGGCGTGCGGGCGCTCTCGACCGACAGCTTACGGTGGCAAAGCCCCGAAGTGAAGCTGCCGAGGATTGCCGAAGTGCTGCAGGAGTTGTGGCTGAAATGGGATCTGGATGGCGACCGCAAGCAGATTCATAAGGCCACAAAGGCAAACGGCGAACTGTTGCACAAATGGATCGAGGAACAGAACCTATCCGTCGAGCAATCACGACAGCTCGGCCTAATGCTCGGTCCGAACGCCCATCGATCCATTCGGCGCAAGAACGGCAAGCCGGTGTTCGAGGTTCATTCGTGTCGACCAACCCGGCGCGTCGCCCAATCGGGGGATCCGACGGTTGAACTGGTGGTGGAAATCACCCAGTCGCGATTGGGAGCGGTCAATCCGAAAGAGCAAAAGGCATTAGACAAGGGCCGGCGAATTAGTGGAGAAACGTTCAAGTTTCGCGGCGGATGCACGCTCATTCTCGACGTCGAGACGGGTAGGGTTCGGTACTGCATCTGCAAATATATTGACAGCAACGGTCGGCTCGACCGAGAACGAAAATTCCGGACCGATCCCGAGGAAGTCGGCTTGGCGGAAACATACTTCTCGCAGAACGGCAAGGCCGAACCGGTGGAGCACTTCGCCATGTTGCATCGGACGCCGTGACTCGCAACCCCTGGATCAATTGATGAGTAGGTGACCCGTGGCCAAGAAGGCTAAACGAACAACTAAAAAGAAAAAGAAGCAAGTTGCTTCAAAGAAAGGGAAGCGATCCGGCGGTAAAGCCGGCTCATCGCCACCGGTCGAGGCGCCGCTGGAGCCAAACCCTTCGACGGTATGCGTGCGGATGTATCGTCAGGGCCTTGGTGATTGCTTCCTTCTGGCGTTTCCAGGTTCGAACGGACCCACGTACATGCTCATCGACTGCGGCGTGTTTATGGGGACGAAGAACGCGGCCAAACGCATGACCGCGGTCGTCGAGAACATCAAGGCCGCCACGAACGGGCGGGTCGACGTACTGGTGGTCACCCATGAACACTGGGACCACGTCTCCGGGTTTGGGCAGGCCAAGGAGATCTTCAAGAAAATCAAAGTTGGTCAACTCTGGCTCGCGTGGACGGAAGACCCGGCCAACCAATTGGCTGACGTCCTGCGGAAAGAGCGAGCGATGCGATTGAACGCTCTGAAGCTCGCGGTGGGCAGATTGCGCTTGAGCCGTCGGGTGACGGCGGAGAATACCAACAAACTGCTCGGGTTTTTTGGTGTCGACGCCCTAAAGGCGACGGAAGCCGCCGCACTTGGTGCCAAGGGGGGTGGAGCCACGGGAGCGGCTTTTGATACCGCTAAGTCGCTGACCACACGCGTCAAATACTGCTATCCAGATAAGAAGGCCCCGGAGGTACCGGGTGTTTCGGGAGCCCGAGTCTTTGTGCTCGGGCCGCCGGAGAAACGTGAACTGTTGCTCAAGAGCGATCCGAGCAAGAAAGACAGCGAGGTCTACGAGCTTGCCGGCGGGCTGGGGTTCGAGATGGGGTTCCTGGCCGCGCTACCCTTCGCGGTGGATTCAGGCGCGCGGGTGCGGACTGAAGACCGGGAGCGATTTGATCGAAGCCATCCATTCGAGGAACGCTACCGCGTCAAACCTGGCACCGCGGAAACGATCGACAAAGGGTTCTTTGCGACCTACTACGGCGTCGGGGAATCCACGAAAAGGAATACGGAGAAATGGCGGCGGATCGACGACGATTGGCTGGGATACGCAGGGGCCCTGGCCCTTAAACTGGACAGCGATACCAACAACACGAGTTTGGCACTGGCCATCGAGCTGACGCCGGGGGGGAAGGTGTTGCTGTTCCCTGGTGACGCCCAGGTGGGCAATTGGCTCTCATGGCACGAACGTTCTTGGAGAACCGACGACGGCAAGCGGATTGACATCAAAGACCTCTTGGCTCGGACCGTGTTCTACAAGGTCGGCCATCACGGCAGCCACAACGCCACGCTTCGCGAGAAGGGGCTGGAGTTGATGAGTGACTCGGAACTGGCGGCCATGATCCCCGTTGAAAAGGAGATGGTGGATAAGAAGAAATGGAAGATGCCGTTCGAACCGCTGCACAAACGTCTTGAGGAAAAAACAAGAGGCCGCATGATCAGGGCGGACGTGGAGTGGCCACAGAGCAAGTCGGCGAAGCCGAAGGGCTTGAGCCGTGCGGAATGGAATGCGTTCAAGGCCAACGTTCGATATGACGAAACGAACAAGAAGAAGCCGCTGTACGTGGATTTCACGATATCAACGACGCCGCGGGGAGGCAACTGACCGTACTGGTCATTTCATTTCGTTTCGTGCGCTGAGCCGCATACAATCGTCCGTCGGATCCGCCCGCGCGACGAAGCTCTGTGAACCCGGTCGGTCTTGGGTAGGCCTCGAACGCGCCGCGATCCGCGGAGTCTTCCGCGACAGTGACCTATCCATCGCCGTCCAGTCAATCCAGAGAGGGGAACTCGTATAAGCCCGTTCTCTGGGTGTTGCTCGCCGCGATGGTGATGGGGCTGCCGACCTTGCGCGGCGGTTTCGTCGGCGGCGACGATCATCGCCTGGCCTTGGACCATGTTCTGGTCAATCGCCCTTCCTTGACCCACGCGATCGAACTGTTCGCCATCACCCATCGCGACCTTTATCAGCCGTTGCCGCTGTTGACCTTCTCATTTGAATTCCTGGTCGTTGAATGGCTGGGGCTTTCCTCTAGGGGTCCAGAGGGCTTCGCCTGGCTGTTCCATTTGGACAATGTGATCCTGCACGCGATCAACAGCTTGTTGGTTTGGACACTCATTCGGCGTTTCCACGAGAGTGCCCTCAGCCGATCGGGTGACGTTCCGGTGGGTTATGGAAGCGTCGATTCGCGGATGGTCGCGACGGTGGCGGCCATGCTGTTCGCCGTTCATCCTCTCCAAACGGAAGTCGTCGCCTGGGTCAATGGGCGGATGATGCTGCTTTCCACGATGTTTGCGGTTCTCTCGTTGCTGGCGGTGGAAAAGTTCGTCAACGCAATCGATGGCCGCAGAACGCCGGGTATTCGGCGCCGGGCCGGATGGGCCTGCCTCGTGATTCTCTTTACGCTGCTGTGCGCGATCAGCAAGATACGCATCGAATTGCCCTTGTTAATGTTGGTGACGGCTTGGCTGACGTACCGAAATAATGGCCTATCGCCTGATCATTCGCCGACATCAGACAAAAAATCGCCAACCCACCGCCTTTTCACGGCGCCGTTCGTCATCGTCTGGCTCGCATGCGCCGCCATTACCGCCGTTTTCGTGCTGATCAATGTACAGGCTACCTCGGAGGCAGACCTGTTCTCCGGGGGCGCGGTTCACCTCCATGGTCCGAAGGCGGTGCGCGTAATCCAGGCATTGGCTTTCTATTTCACAAAAGCCCTCTGGCCAGTCGGATTGGCGAGCTATCACCCAACGCCGCCGGTGGTCGCCTGGTCGGACCCGGAAACGTGGGAAGCCATTGCCGTCGTCGTACCCAGCCTTTTGGTCATGATCGGTGCAGCGGCGCGATCTTTGGTGGCTCGCCTGGGTTTTTTTTGGTTTTTCGCGGCCATCGCGGCCACGCTGCCGATCGTGCCCGCCCGCAACGTCCTCGCGGCGGATCGGTACATGTACCTGCCGTTCATCGGCTTGCTCTGGGCGGTCGCCACGTTGCTGGTGCGGGTCAATCGGCGCTGGATCAGCGAGTGTTCCGGGTGGGTTCGGCGCGGACTGGTGCCGCTCAGTGTCATTGCGGTTGTCATTGTGTTGATCATTCAATGTTGGAACGTGGCGTGGTATTACGAAACGCCGCTGAAGAAGACGCTCCGCATAGCCGAGCTGTTTCCCGACGTGCCTCGTGTCTGGGAGCGATTGGGCTGGTCACATCACGAACTCGGTCAATACGACGAGGCCATCGAATGCGCGAAAAAGGAGTTTCACCACGATGCCCCCAACGTACTGAGCTGCGCCTATCAGTTAGTGGGGATGTCCGAATTGAAACGAGATCATCCGGAGGAAGCTCTCGACTGGCTGCACCGCGCCGTGGAAATCGATCCCGAAAACGCGCTGGGCAAGTATCGACTGGCGATGGCCTATGATGAACTCGGCCGTGTATCGGAAGCCCTGCCGTTCTATGAAGCCGCTCTCGTCCAGACACCGCTTCATAACCCCACGATTCACCGGCTGGCCACGGTCTACCGCCGACTGGGTCGGCCTGAGGATGCGCGGCGGATGTACGAAAAAGAGATCGAGAACAACGCTTACGAGGTTCCGGCCGTTCTCGGCCTGGTCGAACTGGACTTGGAAGTGGGCACGCAGGAGGCGCTACTCAGAGCCGTCGAGAGGCTTGAACAATTGCTTGATCGGATGCCGGGCGAACCCGCCGTCCTGGTTTCATATGGGGTGGTGCAATTCGCCCTTGGCCGCCGCGAAGAAGCCAAGGGGGCATACCATGCCGCGCTGGCACGCGACGCGGGCAACGTCACCGCGATGTTGAACCTTGCTCAGCTGTACCACGCAGGAGGTGACACGGAGAAAGCACGTTCACTCTTGGATCGTGCCGCGTCCGTCGGCCTTACCTCCTGGGACCAAGCCCGAGCCGTGGCCGACGTCTACGAATCCATTGGGGCTTGGGATCGGGCGTCATTCGTCTGGCAATCATTCCAGCGGCACCATCCAATGAACCGCGAGGCCACGGCTTTTGCCGCATGGGCGGATGCGCTCAACGATCGAACGAAAGAAGCTCGCACACTCGCCCGTTCGGTGCTAGACGATGCTTCAGTTGCACCGCCGGCCGCCCAGTCCATTGCCCACGCCACACTCGCCTATGTTGGGCTTGTCCAGGGTGATCAATCCGCCATGTGGTCTCATGTCGGCGCCCTCACGAACTTGGGAGATTCCGCGACCCCGGATCGAGCCCGGCTGCTTCGAGCCTTGGAACGCTTTGACGCCGGGAATCCGGAACACCCATTGACCTATTGCCTGACTGCCGAATTACTCATCGCCAATCAGATTTGGGACGCCGCCCGGGCCGCCCTCCCGCTTTGCGAACAGCGGTGCCAGACGACGGATTGCGAAACGCGCATAGCGGCCATGCGCGCCCGGATCCCGTAATAGCTCAGCAGGCCCCTTTCAGGAACGTCCCAATGGTGCGGAACAGGATCACCGCGTCGAGCTCGAACGACATGTGTTTGAGGTAGTAGAGATCGAACTGCAATTTCTTTTTGGCGTCCTCGATCGATGAGCCGTAGCGGAAACTGATCTGCGCCCATCCGGTCAGGCCCGGTTTGACCAAGTGGCGTTCAGCGTAATAGGGCAACGTCTGGCACAGATCTTCCACGATATCCGGACGCTCGGGGCGCGGCCCGACGATCGACATCTGCCCGACCAGCACGTTGTACAACTGGGGAAGCTCATCCAATCTCGTCCTTCGCAGGAACCGGCCCACGCGCGTCACGCGCGGATCGTTCGGTGACGCCCACAAGCTCCGGCCGTTTTCCGCGTCCGGTCGCATCGTCCGGAACTTGGGCAGCCGGAAGACCTTCCCATTCTGTCCCACCCGATCCTGCGAATAGAAGACCGGCCCGCCGTCGCAGAGCTTGACCATGATAGCGATCACTGGCCAGGCCGGGGCGCTCAGGCACAACCCCACGAACGCCGTGGCCAGGTCGACCAAGCGCTTCAACGTGGCCTGCTGATCGCAATGGACCTTCAAGTCGGCGAAGAGGAACCAGTGCGGCGTAATCTCGTCGACGAGGATTTGTCCGGTTGCTTTTTCGTAAAAGATTGCCTCGTTGGTGACGCGGCACCCAGCGCGAAGGCAGGGCACCATCCATTCCATCACACGCGGATCACGCGCCGCGGCCGCACCCACGACGATGTCCGTCACTCCGCGCTCCGATAGGTTCGACAACTCGTCGCCGATTCGTCCGAGATAGAAGGGGTCGCTCGCCTGCCCCAAAGGCTCATTCTCGGTATTGGCAAATCCCGCGAGGCGATACTCGTTGAGGAACCCGCCTATTTGAGCGCGGCGAAACGATTCGAAGAGACTCTTCGAGCCGACCACCAGCAGCCCGCGGTGCACATTCCCGATGGCCCAAACCGCGGCGAGTCGAATCGCCGAACCGCCGACAAAAAACAGGGACATCGCCAGTGCCGCGTTTCGGCGGCTGATGGTGGCGTACATGATGATGTAGATGATCCCGTACGCGACGATCGCCGCCGCGACGGTCGAAATCAGCATTCGGGTGACCGCCCTTGATCGACCCGACAGCGTCTCGCGCTCGTAGAGTCCGAAAACGAGACTGGCCACGACGATCGAAAACGCGAAGATCGCCGACGCCTGCCACAGGGCGATGTGCGGGGTGTCAACGAGCACGTATCCGGGGTAGACGGCGTACGCGATCCGCACCGCCGCGGTGAGAAGACAAAGATCGATGAGCAACCACGTCGAGGCCGGCATGCCGACGAACGTCCGACCGACAAACCGAATGGCGTAATCGGTTAACCCGTCGATCGGAACGGGGCCGGACCGATGGTCGGCGCCTCGTGCTGGCACCGAAGCTTGAGCGGTCACGCCGGCACCGGGTCCGGCGGTTGTCAGTGTGGTCATCAAACACCTCGAAGCGGAATCCCTTTGCGTAAATCGGATACATTCAAAGGGGCCGACAGTTATCGGCAGAACGAACGTTGCCGGGTCGCGCCGTCATCACTGCGCGTTTGCGCTCGAGACGAAAGGCCGATAACACGATGTACTGGCAGAGACATTCCAAGCCGCTCTTTTTTGGACCAGTGCAATCGTGTGACACCCGATATCCGAAACGTCGAAACATCGTGCGATTGCCGGCCTCGCAACCCTCCGTCGACTGGTGTTGCGCGGCGCTTTCCGTGTCTTGCGAGGGGTTGGTGCCTGGATTGATCAAAAGAATCGAACGAATCACATCGCCCGCGGCCCGACAAATGGCCGTGGTCCGTCCAGTCGCATGCGCTCTGTTTCTGCTCGCGTCGATCGGCTGCGCGCCGAGGAAAAAAGCCGAGATCGAAATCCCGCGCCCGCGCGTGTCGTGGTCGCACATCACTCCCTGGGCCGTCCCACCACTGAATAACCAATACCGCGTGGTGGTCGCGCAGCCGACGCAGGGACTTTTTCCCGCCAACATTGCCGTGACTCGCGTCGCCCTTCGGGACGTAAAGCCTCATCCATCGTCCGTGGCCACGGTCATAGAGCCGGTGATCCTCAAGGACCCCCGCAACGAGTTTCTCAAATGGAACACCGTGTTCGATGATCAGATGGCGGTCAGCGAAGTCTTTCCCATCGACCAATTCGCCCTTGGGGGCGGTGAGGCCATCCCCGAACAAGTCGTGGCGTCCTTCCGCGCCCTGCACGCTCGCCTCGGCCTGATCTACGCGGTCAACGAGCTCAACGATTTGGAAACCGAGATGATCGGCACGCTCTACGACACGGTCACCGCCAAACCGGTGGCCCATTTCCAAACCCAGGCCCACTCGGTGCTTCCGCCGGATGGGAAGGAACCCAAGCCGCCGATCGACCTGTGGACCACCGATTCCAAGGCCCTTGCGCGGGCCGATTTCGAACACCTCGTCTACGAATGCGTCCGCGAATTGATCCTTAATGACCAGCCGGCAGCCGTAGAAGCTCCAACCGGCTGGCAGCCCGTCCTCCCGCGATTCCCGGTGGCTTGGCCGCCTCAACTTCCGAACCGGGAGCAGTGATCGGAGCGAAGACACGGCATGAACCGGGCGGACCTCCCGATCGCGTCGCGACGCCGTCTCGCGGACGCAATGGCGCTGGTGGTTCTGGCCATCACGCTTTGGGTCGGCCTCGTGCCATTTCATCCCTGGGACTTAGCGAGGTCACCGACGGACCGCCCTCCGCTCGATTCCACGGTGACCGACGTCGCCCTGCCGGACTTCGTGGCCAATATCCTCCTCTACATGCCGCTTGGTCTGGCCGGTGCCGCTTGCCTGATCCGCCGCGGATGGCGGGGCTCCGCCGCCATCATGGGGACCGTGCTCTTCGCAACCGCCACCAGCATGTTTATTGAGCTTGCCCAGACGCGAATAGCCATTCGGGTGTCGTCGCTTCTCGATGTCCTTGCGAACATGAGCGGCGCGGTCATCGGGGCGGCGATGGCGAGCGCGGTTCAGGCCGCCAGACCCCGGGTCGCCACAGCGATCATGTTTGAGATTCGCCAACGGCCCTTCGCGGCCGTGGCCACGGCGTACGCCCTGGTGCTGGTACTGCTTGCGGCAGTTCCCTTTTCTTTCTCTTTCGACGCCGGCCGATGGAAAACGGCCATGCAATCGGCCAATTTCGTCCCCTTTGCGCCGCTTACCCGCGGCCCAACCGCAAATGCCGTGTCGACTGCCACCGCCGGCATTGCTGCGACAGGTTCGTCTCCCCGCGTCGTCCGCGTGTATGACACGACGATCGATGCGTTGCCCATCGACGACCTGGAGTCTTCGCAGCGCCTGATCGACGCCAAGAGCTGGGAATCGTGGAAATGCTGGTCGCGATGGGCAACCGAGTGTGCCTTATTCGCGGTGCTGGCTTGGCTGATGGGGGCGGCGCTGATCGGGGAGTATCACTTCGGACGCGCGTCGGCCATGGTTCTCGTCTGGTGGCTCGGATCGTTACTGGCCATCACCCTGAGCGTTCTTCAGTTCCCGATGGTCACCCGGCCGTTTGACATAACCGACCTTTTGTTTCGGATCGCCGGCGTCGTCGTGGGATGGTACACGTGCCCTCGTTGGCTCCTCAAACCAGAGGTAAGCGGCAGTCCACCACGGCGGACCCGGGCAATGGCCGAAACTCTTTGGGTCGCATCCACGCTGGTCCTCATCCACATTGTGTACGAGGGGCTCATCCCCTGGGCCTTTCGATGGAACCCACGACAGGTGTTCGAGGCCCTTGCCTCCCCGGCGGTCCTGCCGCTCTATTCCTATTCCCTCGCCCGGTTCGACCTCATGCTCGTCGATTTGACGCAAAAATTCGGTCAATACGCCCTGTTTGGCGCCCTGTTGGCCGTAGGCGTTCCCCGCTATCACCGGCTCCGATGGCGGGCGATTACGGTCGAAATCGCCGGGATTTGCTGCGCGATCGCCCTCCTGATCGAGATCGTCCAGATAGCGATTCCGGTACGGACGCCAAGCCTGACCGAACCGCTGGTCTCCCTGGCCGCCTCCGCTTCGGGCGTGACCCTTCTCCGACGCGCGGCCGGTCTCCGTCGCCGCGCACTGTCTCTTGGTCTTGACCCTGCGCAAAAAGCCGCCGAGCTTCTCCCGGCCCCGCGGCCTGCTTGGTCCCCGCTCGACCATCTGATCGCCGGCCTGACCGATCCGCGCGACGACGCCCCGGTCGAACGGCCCTCGCGCCCCGTTCCGTCATCTGGGCGCAACGTTCTCTGAACTCGGCGTTGCCAAGAGAATCCCACACCGGTACAACACAAGAATAATCGTAGAATTAACGTGGATGCGACTCGTCAGCCGACGTACCATCAAAGCAACTGCGACTGGTCGAAAATTGCCGATTCGCCTCGTGCAAACCGGGGAATGTCCAACGGATGCGAACCGCAGCTGTCGCTATCCTTGCCATCGTTTCCTCTCTGGGAGGACTCCCTAGGGTCCTCGCGCCTCTGCGTGCCCAGCCTCAAGAACCCGCTTCATCGACCGCCCCGACCGCACCCGAACTGCCCAAGCAACTGGAGACCTGCCGCGCCGGCATACTCGATCCCGCCGCCCGGACCGAAGACCGCCGCCGTTGGGCCGATCTCTTATTGACCTACGACTCCCCGCAGGCCCGTTCGTTAGCCATCGATCTCCTCCGAACAAGCCAGCGCCCGGAGGTTCAGCATGCCTTATGTGAAGCCATCCGCGACCAGGCTCTGACGAACCCTGTCCATCTGGATGTGGCCTTCGTTGACCCTCTGGTCGATCTGCTGGGGCTGGAGGCGGAGGGATTGGGCACCAGTGCCGCCCGAACTCTGGCGGAGTTCCCCGGCCCAGCGGTCACCGATCGATTGGGCGAAATCGCCGCCGACCACAACGCCCCGTTGAACAAAAGATTGGCCGCCATCAACTCCCTGGCCCCCAATACCCACCACCGCGAAGTTAGCCGGCAACTGATGCAGCTTGTGGATTCCCCCGTCGCTGAAATTGCCGAGCGGGCCCAGACGGCCCTGGAATCCGCGGCGTCGGCGACTTCGGGGGCCGATGTCGAGCAATGGCGCGCCTGGTGGACCGCTCGATCCGCCTACAGCGATGAAGAGTGGCTGACCGAGCAACTCCAGATTCATCGTGATCGCGCCCGCCGGGTCGGATCAGAATTGGCCGCCAACCGTGAGGAGAACCGCAAGCAACAGGCGGCCGTCGTCTCGCAATTGGCTATCTTTCAGCGCGAGCTTTTTCGGGCGTTGCCGGCCGAGCACCGCCAGACCAAGCTCGTCGAGTGGCTTGATTCACCGCTTCCTGTTGTCCACCAGACGGCGTTAGGCATCATCAAGGCCCGGATCGCGGACGAGGGCAAGAGACCGGAAGGCGAAGTGCTCGCGGCGCTGCTCCGTTTGCTTCGGAATGGCCCGGAATTGGCTCGTCGTGATGTGCTTCAGGTGGTGCAGGCCTCAAACGACCCGGTGGTGGTGGACGCGGTGTTGTCCTACCTCGAGTCTGAGACCAACCAATCGAATCGCCGCGAAATCCTCGCGGCCATCGGCAAATTTGAGAGTCCAAAAGGCATCCCCGCGTTGATTCACGAAATTGGCGATCCCGCCGCTCATCCGGACTGCGTCCGCGAAGCCGCAATCGCCCTCGGACAGGTCGCCGCTCGTGCCGACACTCCGCGTAGCGTTTTCGACGCTGTCCGCCCACTGAAGGAGCGCTTTGCTGCCTCATCCCCGAACGACGTGGCCCTCCGCGCGGCTTTGCTCACGGCCATGGCCGGCGTCGCCCACCATGACTTCGCCCCGGAATTGCTGGACGCGGTGGAATCGGATGATCCGGCGATTTTGCAACCGGCAATCCGCGGTCTGTTGAGCATCGGCGACAAGCGACGGCTCGCCCGGTTCCGCACGCTGAGCGCCCATTCGGATGCTCAAGTCCGTCTGGCGGCGGTCGAAGCGGTCTCCGAGCTGGGGGGAGAAGACGCGGATCTTGAGAACCTCCTCACGCGAATCAACCCGACGATCGAACCCAGCGCTCCCGTGCGGGAGGCCGCGTGGCGCGGCTTCCGCGACTTCATGGGGCGTCGCCCCGGCGCCGACCGGCTCAAGGCCGCCGACCGCCTGCGGGACACGCCGGAACTTGAGATTCGCTACCTCTCCGAGTTGGCTGACTCAGCCTCGGCGGCCAACGGTAGCGCCAGCGACCCAGCACTCATTGTCGATCGCCTATCGGCGGTTTTGGCCGCTCAAGGGAAGTATGCGGAAGCGGCCGCCCGCCTTGGGCAGCTATTCGAACTGAGGGTAAGCCGGGGTGACGGGTCGGCCATGGAGACCGGCTTCCGATGGCTCGATGCCTCTCTGCGAACGTCGCCCCCCGCTAGCGTCGTGGATGTCATCGAGCGCTTACGCCTCTTAGCGACCAGCCACGCGGACCACACGCGGATGTTTGAGATCGTCACCAAGTATCTCGACTCCCCCCATCTGCTTACCGATGCGGAACGGAGCCGAGGGTTAATCGCGGAGTTGAGCACCATCCCCACTGGTCAATGGCCCGCGTCATGGCGCGATACGCTTCTGAAAGCCGAACAGCGCCTCAACCAGATTCCGCCGGCGCAATCGAACACGCCATAGCAACTGCGTATCGATCGAAAAAGTATCGTTTTGCGGTTCTTTTGACGTTTTTCGCGCGATAGAGAGCGTTTTCGCGCCAAGGACGAGAGGCGTTCATGGACAGGGCGCCGGCCCTAGGTACGGCTGATAGTCGTATCGGAACATGTCGACGGCCAGGGTGATGTCGGAGAAATCCACCAGGCGGTTCGGGACCGCCGGTTCGATATCCGCCGCCGCGAGCTCGGGAGCCATCGGTTCGTTTCGGAACCGATTCACCATCGCGGAAATATCCAGGAAATTCACGGTGTCCCACGGGACAACGAGGTCGCCCAGTTTCTTCGTGGTCACCACGGCTTCGACGGAACGGACGCCGCCGGGGTATTCCGCGACCACAAAGTACGTTGTTTCGGGAATGATGTCCGCGTCACCGACTGACACAGTTCCCCACTCCGTCGAAGTTTGCGAAACCGGCTCTCCGGTCAGATAGCCGTTTGAATCGACGTATTTGTCCAAACACGGTAAATCCGGGGACGTCACCCGCAGCGTCACATCAAAGAACCCGGGCCCCGGCGTGATCTTCAAATAGCGCGACCCCGGAGCCTGAACCATCGGAGCCGGCGCCAGGTCGCGAACCCAATTCGTGTTCGTCATGTGGAGGATGGCCGGCAACAACTCCTCATTCTGCGGAATGATTTGGTCCTGCGGCAGCACAAAGCCGAACATGCCGGTGTCACGGCACTCGAACGCAAGCGACAAGATGCCCAACTCGGCGTACGTCCAATCGAGCGACACCCCGCTCGCCGGGTAGATCGTCTGATAGGTCGGACCGGCGTCGTACAACTGGCCGTGGACCCCCAGGATCAAATCCCGCATCGCATACCCGACCTCTTGAAAGATAGAGTGATCGGGCGAAAGATCAGGCGTATAGCCGTATGGCCAGAGGATCAACTGACCAAAGCTATGAATGTCGAGCTGGCCGCGAACGTTCGGATGGGCAAGAAAGAAATCTCGCATCGCCACCGTCTCCGGTTCGGAGAACGGGAAAGGCCCCCGGTAGTTGGTGTGGCCGAACGATCCACTGGAGCCCGGCCCGCCCCACCCCTCTTCCCAGTTGCGATTCAGGTCCACGCCGTAGGACGAGCCACCGACAAACCGCCGGTTCTTTCGCCAAAAGCGGTCAGTCGACCAGGTGTAGACATATCCATCAACGTTCATCACGGGGATGAGGAAGAACTCCACGTTGTCCACCAGATCCGTGATTCCCGGTTCTAGCCCGTAGTTTTCGACCAGGTGCGTAGCCAAATACAAAGGCACGGTGGTCGTGATCCACTCCCGGGCGTGCTCGCATCCAAAATACACCACGCCCGGCACGGCGGGGCTTACGCCGCTGCTGATGCGGAGCCCGTAAATGGGCCGATTCTCATGCGTAGTCCCCACGTTGATCAGTGAAACCAAAGTAGGATAACGAATCGCCAACTCGTTCATGTACCAGACGATTGTCCCCACGGTGCCCACGTTGCCGTATTCGCGGTAGCCCAGGAAGTAGTCCTCGAACGGATCGCCACCGGCCACGCCGCCGGCCACTTTTTGCATGTCAACGGCCCGTTGCACGTCGCGCTGCAACACTTGGAAGGTCTTTCCCATGCGAGAAAGGGCGTCGCGCTGATTCGGAGAAACGAGGAGATCGAGAGGACCCGGGCCGTGAGAACAGTTCAGGATTTCCGCGCCGGTCCCTTCAATGGCCTCAATCTCGGCCGCGCTCACCTCGACGCGAACGATTTGGTAGCCGTCGTATCGTCGCGGTTCATCCGCCGCCCATAGGGGAGCAACAAGGAACGCCATCCCGGCGCAGATGATATGCAGCCGTTGGGTCCAGACGCTTCCGGTCATCTCAACTCCCCAAGTGATCCAAGCTAGCCGATCCGCTAGAACCGGTTTCGGCCTGTAGACTCCACGTCATCAATCTCGAAAAACGGATTGTTTGAGTCGAATTCAGGTGTGAACCCTGCGTCCCGCTCCAAGCTCGCCCGCTACTCCCAATGTAACAGACGAAGTATCATAGCGTCGCTGTAGCCTCTCGGAAAGGGGAATAATGCCGCCATCCGATAAAACCACGGCAATTCTCGGATAATCGGGGTGTCCACTCAGTACCCTGGTTTGCGCGTTAGGGCTCACGCGGATCCCGGCAATCAACGCCAGCACCAACGCTACATTCTTTCTTGTCGGCCGGACGCTAGATGGGCTACGATAACTGTCGGGCAAACCATACATTATGGATGTCGATGCAGCGTGCGAAAAGCGCCTCGTCTACGAGTCGAGTTCATGAAGTTTCTGCCTATTGGCATCGGAAACCTCTCCCTCCTTGCATTCCTCTGTCTTGGAATGCCCAACGACCTTCGCGGCGGCGCCACCTCCGCCAGAAATCGCGTTCCCGGCTCCGATAACCCGGTCGCAAGATTCGCCTCACGGCCACCCGACGTGTTGATCGTGAATCAAGCCCTTCTGCCGCCGGTTCCCTTTCCCCCGGAGAATCCACCCTTGGACGCGAAGCGCCTGCTCGGCAAGATCCTGTTCTGGGATGAGCAACTCTCCAGCGACAACACCGTGGCCTGCGGGACCTGCCATATCCCGGCGAACGCAGGCGCCGATCCGCGCTTCGCCCGACATCCTGGGGCGGACGGCCTTTTTCACACGGATGACGATGTGTTCGGATCGCCGGGCATCGTACGAAGGGATGCCAACAACGACGTGATGGAGGACCCGCTTTTCGGTTTCGACCCGCAAGTCACGCGCCGGGCGGCGCAGTCCTATTTCATGGCCGGTTACGCGGCGGAACTGTTTTGGGACGGAAGGGCGCGTTCCCGCTTTGTTGATCCGCTCAACCCGTCGATCACCGTGATTCCCTTCGGCGGCGGATTGGAGAGTCAAGCTGTCGTCCCAATCTTAAGTGAGGTCGAAATGGCCCATGAGGGTCGCGACTGGCCACAGGTCATCGCAAAACTGGAAGCGGCCCGACCGCTGGCGCTGGCCACCGATCTACCAGCCGATGTGGCTGAGGCGCTCGCTGAGGGGCGCACCTATTCCGAACTCTTCGACGCCGCGTTCGCCGATCCGCAAATCACCCCGGCCCGGATCGCCATGGCCATCGCCACGTACGAACGGGCGCTGGTGCCCAACCAGGCGCCGTGGGATCGGTACATGATGGGCGACACGGGTGCGATGACCGCTCAACAGATCACCGGCTGGAATATCCTGCAGCACAGCACGCTCTGCCTGAACTGCCACACGCCCCCGCTGTTCACCGACAACAAGTTCTACAACATCGGCCTGCGGCCTTCAGCCGAGGACGTAGGCCGGCAAGAGGTGACGGGAGAGGCGGCCGACATCGGCCGGTTTCGGACCCCGTCGCTCCGGAACGTCGGCCTGAAAGTCTCCTTGATGCACGTCGGCTGGATTACGGATGTGGAAGACGCCGTGGCTTTCTACAACGCCCCGGGGGTTGACGACGCCCTGCCGGGTTGGGCTGGGCACGTTCAGTTCACGCAAGACCAGAGCGGGATCCCGACGTCGACCCCCGGCGTTTTTGCCGACTACGAGTTGATCCACGTTCCGGTGGAGGCGGCGGTCATCGACTTCATCGCGAACGCCCTGACCGATCCCCGCGTCGCCAACGAGGAGTTCCCGTTTGATCGCCCGACGTTAAGGAGCGAAGAGCTTAGTGCCCTGGCCTCCTTCGTGACCTGTATGACCGGTCCGATGCCGTTGCCCCCCACGCCTCTCGACGCCGAAGCTTGCTTGGACCGCTTCGACGACGACCTTGACCAAACCGTTGACCTGGCCGATTTCGCAACACTCCAATCCCACGGCGCCCGGTGATCGGAGAGATTGGCTCGTCGGAAAAGGCAGCCCATTATCATCCCTTCAAGTGGTTCTTTCGGGATCGTTTGGTTCCCCCGACTTTTGGCTGATTATGATTGGCCGCGCCCGTCCGCATCGCCCGGACTCTCTGATAACTGCTCGCTCGCCGATCCGGGCCGGTACGGTCGAGGGTGATGAGTTTTGTTGCTTGCCGCCAACTGGGCTACGATCAAACAAGCAAGCTCAAAACCCAGAAGATCCCTCGGTCCCAGCTTCATCCGTCTCTTCTCCGACTCAGATGGTCCGCTCACAATGAGAAGCCAGCAGGTTTCCGATCCCGTTAAGCGCCCATCCTCTCCACGAGGCTTGTCACGATATAGCTTTATGAGCAAGTCGTCAAAACCTGGTCTCGATAGAATCACATTCTCATCTAAACTTTCGACGCCATAAAGAAACGCTCGCGCCGTCGCCCAAAGCCCGCCAACCGCATCCAGAGGAAGCAGGAGATCCAACGCACCATTGCCAGCTGTTCTCCTTTTTCCATCCTCAATAGGAATATAGACAAACCTAAGGCCATCAGGCTCAGGGACTAACTGCAGACTCCCGAAGGACTTATTTACAAACGTTGTGATTGCTCCCACATAAGGAAACACGTCAACCTGCTTTAGCCCAGGCCTGGGCACAGCGATCACTCTTGGGGCATTCGAAACTTCCGCCAATCGTGCAACGGCTCTATGAAGCTTCAGAAAATCCGGGTTGTTCCACAGCTGGCTGAACGAGGTGAGTCGGACAGCCACTCGCTTTCGAAATATGAGGGGTATTTTGCTGTCATCCGTTACTACCGGCACCACCTTGCTTTGCTTCAGAGCCTCGTCAGCTTCTGCTAGCACCCACTCCTTATTAACAGAGTGAGCCGACCAAAGCACTACGACACACTTTGCATCGTCCAACTTCCTTTCAATTTCAGAATGGACAAGCTGCCCTGCCATCATCTCTCTATCCCACCAGACGCGCCAGCCGTATTTGATAAATGCATCAGCAAGCAGTTGTGCTTTTTCACGATCTTCGGACGCGTAACTCAGGAATACGTCCGGTGCGTCGCTTGGAGTGTCTTTTACGTACATGTTATCTTACAGTCATGTCGAAATAATGAGAGCCCAGGAAATGAGTAGAATGACTACCGAGGCGTGGAAGCCGCCGACGGTTGTGGAGAAGACGGCACTTACCCAAGACTTAGTCGATTCAGCGCCAAGCTCGCGTTTCATTGCATAAGCATCGTCGCCTACGCTGTCCGTTCGCAGACGCATATCATCATAAAGGTCTCTAAAGATACGCTCTTGAGCTAAATAGTAGCCGTCCAAGATCCAGAATGCGATGGCAGGGAAAAGCGCCAGCCAGAGCATCCCTGTGCTTCCTGAGGCCATACCGGCTGCTATAAGAGCCGAGATGAGCGTAACTGACCAACCTTTTAACATGAATCCATTTTGAGCCATACGCGCGATGATACCTTGGATCATCTCAAGGTGTTTGACTTTCTCATAGTTCACGGTTGCTACACATCCTTGTTGGTTTCCGTTCATTCACACCGCAATGATCACGGATGACCGGTCACTTGTTTTCGCCAGGAATCGTCCTCCCGAGCACGAGATCAGGCAATTCGCGTTGTAAGTGTTCCCAATCGTTCGATCTCCAATTCCATCGTATCGCCCGGCTTCAACCACCCGTCCGTCTTCTCCGGGCCAAGTTCCAGAATGCAGCCCGTGCCCACCGTGCCGCTGCCGAGCAAGTCCCCGCGATACATCATCGTGTCCCGCGAACCGCGCTCGATCATCTTCGTGAAGTCGTGGGTCAGGTCCTTGAAGTTCCCGCGTGAAATCTCCCGGCCGTTTTTCCGGGCGACCATCGTCAGTTCATATCGCCCCGGACCCACCCGCTTGTCGGCCAGCTCGTCCTTGGTCACCACCCACGGCCCGATCGAAGTGGCGAAGTCCTTCCCCTTGGCCGGGCCGAGCGAACACTTCATCTCCGCCCGCTGCAAGTCCCGCGCCGTCCAGTCATTGAGGACCAGGTAACCGAAAATCGCCTCCTCCGCGGCCGACCCGCTCACGTCCTGCACGTCCCGTCCGATGACCGCCGCGACTTCCAACTCGAAATCGAGTTCATTCGTCGACGCGGGCTTCTTCACCGGCTCCAAGTGCCCCTTGAGCGATCCCGTGTTCGAGAAGTAAAAAATAGCCAGCTCATACCACTCGGGGATCATCTCCAGCCCTCGGCGTGACCGGGCGGCCTTCACGTGTTGCTCGAACGCGTAGAAATCGCGAAACGTTCGTGGGTTCGGCACCGGCGGCCACCAACGAGTCACGTTCGGCAACGGAACGGCCTGGCCCTTCGACTCCCGGGCCAGCGCGAGCAACCCCTCGTCGCCCAATCGCTCCAAGGCGTCGCGCAAGCTCGGCGGGGCCTCCAAGGGGACGATCCCGCCGCTTTTTTCTATGGCCAGTACCGGCCCCGTCTTTCCCTTCAACTCTACCACGCAAAATCGCATGTCACGCCCTCCAGGGAGGTAACGTCGGCAACAACAGCACCATCGAAGAATCCCGCGCGGATTCTGGAAGCGCGCAATTGCGATGTCAAATGATGGGACAGTCGGGCTCGGATCACGCGTTCAGCGTTCGCAACCGGCGGGCCGTCAAAAACACCGCCACGATAAGCAGGATCGCGCCAACGGGAACCAATGCCACTCCCAGGCCCGGGTCCCCGTCATAAACCACCACGCCGCCGAGGAAAAACCCCCCGGGCACAAGCAGCGTACCGGCCCGGAGGCAGCGGGAAGCGACAAGTCGAGATGGCCCCGGCCAGTGGCGAATTACGCCAACCGTTAACGCGAAGGCAATGTTCACGAGCGACAGTAGCGTGCCGTGGGCATGTGCCAGTCTCCACATGAGACGACGGGCTTCGTTGGCCACGTCCAGGTAGAATCCGACCTTGAACCCGTGCATTCCCTCCAACACGAGGCCAAGCATCAGGAATACGAGCAACGACCACCAGCCGAACCGAAGATGAGTCCGAATCGTGTTTCGAGGATCACCTTCGGATGTGGACCCGCCATCCGGCGGGGGCTTGCGCGAGCGAGTTGATCCTTCGGATGCGCTCATTCGGAGAGAAAGCTTAGCGAATCGTCGCGTTCCCTCCAAAGACGATCAACCGCAGCCTGGTTCAACGCCCCATTTGCGTCGATGAGCAGCCGCGCGTTTGCACCCGAGGACCCGGCTTGCTCCGTCGTCCAGCGCCGAAGGACTTCCTCGGCGGCCGCTTGCCGCTCCGCGGCCGGTCCGATGAAATCGAACCGCAGGTCGGTGAAGCCGGGCATGGTCCTGAGCGTTCGAGCCGCAATGTACCGGACGGCCGAGTACGGATCGTCCAGCAGCCTCGCGAGAAACGGGGTGAACCATTGACTGTCGGAAGCCTGCTGCGCAGCATCCCACGCCATTTGATAGGCCACGAGCGCACGTTGACCGGCGTCGCCGCGCAACATCCACAAAAGAGCGGCCGAAATCGCGCGTTCATCCGTTGAAAACTCGCGCGTCGTTTTCTGCCCGTACCACTGGTTCAGATATTCCGCCGTCCAGGCCAGCGTCTGATCGAGGTGGCACAAGTTGCACGCGTTCGGCCGCGCGTGTTCCGCGAGCGCCCCGGCCATCGGGCTATCGATGTAGTGATTTCGAATGCCCTTCAACAACCCATAGGCCGTGAACGGCATGTGGCAGTTGTAGCATTCACTCCCCGCCGAACCCGCTGCGTGATGCGTGTGAGCGGGGATGTCCTTTCGATACGACTCGTGGCATTGCAAGCACGCCTCGTTCGTCTCCATTCGCGCGGCCAATTGATCATTCGCGTCGCTATCATGCATGGAGTGACATGACAAACACGACAAATCGCCCTTCGTGTAACAAGCCGACTCGCTCATGGCCGTGAACTCTCGACCGGATACCCGCACAACCCCATCCGGCCAGAAGTACTTGCGCATCAGCTCCGCGTCGCTGGAATCGGCGGCGTTGGCCCCCTCCGTGATCCGGCTCTTGGGGTGCCGCAGGTAGGTGCGGGTCTTGTACAGATCGTCGCCGGGCCGATAGCGGAACCCATGCGTGGCGAAGTGGGCGTTGTCGAGAACTCGCGAAATCCCATGACACTGCCCGCAGACGTGGGCGGAGGCGTCCGCCGAAAGCTTGCCCGGATGCACGATGGTCGGATCGGAGGCCAGTCCGCCCAATCGGTACGTATACCGACGGTGCGGGTCCTGGTTGGCCGCGACATGGTGTTCGGCGGGGCCGTGACAGGCCTCGCAGGCGATGCCCAGCTCGACGGTGCTCGTGTTTTGCAAACCGGTCTTCAAGTCATAGGCCGGATTTGGTGCCGTGCTGTGGCACTTGAGGCAATTGGAATTCCATTCGGGGACCATCCGCCCCGCTTCGTGCGACCGAATGAACCCATCCTCGCGAGGGATCCACCGCTGGTCCTCTTTGAGCCAAAGAAAGGGTAAACTGCGGAGCCCACGGTCCTTTTGGCTCGGCACCCAATAGGTTTGCATGTGGTGGGATCCCGTGGTCATGACCACCCGTGTCCAGACTCGCGGGGCCGCCGAGGCATCGACCGCGGACTTCGCCGCGGCCGGACCGTTCTCGCGGTCGAAGTCCCAGTCGGGGTCAACCATTTCGACCCAGAACTCGTCGCCGCGGCGCTCAAGGCGGTACGTGCGGTCCCATGATTGCAGGGTCACACCGTTGAAATCACCGATCACCGTTTCCGGCGTGGCCCGCTGGGTCATCGTGCGGTGATAGGTCGAGTGCCAGGTCTCGTATTCACGTGGATGGCAGGCGCGACAGGTGGAGGACGTCGCGTAGCCGTTTTCGAAATCCGGTCGCGGCAATTCGGCTTGCAGGGCGGGATCAACGTGGGGGCGACGAAGCACGCTCGCCACAGCCCCCACGCCCACCGCACTCAGTGCGATCAGAAACACGGCGAGTCGAGCCTGTCGCTGGCGCACCACCAGCCACGACAATGCCGCCGTGCCTATGAGAGTGATTAGGATAGCTTCTACCATCTAACTTCACCGCAATGCCACGTGAAAGGGTAGGAGCTGAGTCGGGTATGTTCAAGGCCGCAGGACCGGGCCCCAAACGAATCCAACAAGGTTACGCCGCAGGGAATTGAGCAATTCTGTTTCAACGCCGCCCTTCATAAACAACGCGCGAGGTGATCGGCGGGTTCGCAAGGACGTCCGATCAGGGGGTGGCGGTCATCCACGCCGGGGCATCGGCGGTGTCGACTGCGACTAATGCTCTTATACGAAGCGTGAACGAGTCGAACCCTCCGGTGTCGCCCATCGAGTCATCGACGACCAGCAGTCCCCACCGGCCACCACCGGGAATCCCCTCGAAATCAGCGAGACCGCCGTCGGTGCCTTCCGCAAGACCCGTGGGCCGATACACCTGGGTAATCAAGCCTGCACGCGGATCAAACACAGGATTCGGGACCAAGTTTGACTCATCCGGTGGCGTGTTGAGGGCCGCGTCGCGGAACGTAAGGAACGCGCCGAGGAGATCGACACCATCGCCCTGATCCTGAAGCACCTTGATGGCCCCGAACGTTGGATGAAGTAGGTAGATTTCCAGGTCGTCCGGAAAACTGTGAGATAATCCTTCGACGTCGACCTCCACCTCCGTCACAACCCCAAAGGCAGCCGGCACATCCACAAAGAATGCCGTGAGATCATTGTCGTCAATCGCACCACCGGCGCCGGTAAAGCTAATAGGCACTGTGCCGTCAAGCGCGGCGTGCGCTATCCACGTGAGCATGACCTCCGGATCTGAAACATAGCTCCCCCCGGTAATCTGGAAGATGTCCGACGCGCTGTCCAGCACACCGGCCGTCGAGAACAGTGCGACATTCACCCGAATCATCGTGTTGTTCGGCGCCTCATCCACCGTTAACGTGCCCGCCGTTTGATCGATCGTCACCTCCACGTTGGCCGGAAGCGCT
>Ga0137431_1000054_pt1 | contig 64936 bp, 49 predicted proteins | sample EasRivERMZT800_2_FD_104646 | JGI IMG/M metagenome (GOLD analysis project Ga0137431, IMG submission 104646) | Soil microbial communities from meander-bound floodplain in the East River, Colorado, USA - East River MetaG ERMZT800_2 | ecosystem: Environmental > Terrestrial > Soil > Floodplain ... | reverse complement strand
GGTCAGGTCGTGCTGGGCACATTCATCAACAACGAAGGACTGGTGGCTCAGAGTGAAAACGTTTTTGTGCCGGGTCCGAATTCCGGCGGCCCGACCATCCAGGCGCCGCAAACCGGCACGGCTGGATCGATCGCCGCTGGGGCCCTCGAACAAGGCAACGTGGAAATCGCCCGGGAATTCATTGGCCTGATCTCCGCCTCCACCGGCATTTCGGCCGCGAGCCGCGTGGTTCGCACCGCGGATGAACTGCTGCAAGAGCTGTTGCTCCTGGCCCGGTAGACGGCGACAAAGGGGCATCATCGATGATCACCATAACCCGGCTCGACAAGCGCGTGGTCGTGATCAACGTTGAGATGATCAAAATAATCGAGTCGACGCCGGACACGATCATCACCCTCATCAACGGCGACACCATCGTGGTCCGAGAATCGGTGGAAGAAGTGGTTGGGCGGGCCATTGATTATCAGCGCCAGATTCACGGCTTTCGCGTCGTCTGACGTTTACCGTGTGCCTCTAACGGCTCCCCGGTGCCATGTCGATATCCAATGAGCAGGTGGTCCACCGCTTTGGCGGCGGGGAGGCCGAGCCCGTGGGAACCACGCGCAGAATCTTCCGATGGCCGATGAACAACCCAAACCCCCGTCCGACGTCAAGCCCGCCCGTGCCACGCGACTGGCGCCGATCCTGATTGTCGCGGCGCTGATGGTGGCAGAGGGAGTGGCGATCTTTGCGCTCGCACGGATCATCAGCCCGGCTCCGGTGGCCGCCATGGCCGAATCCGATGAGCACGGCGAATCCGGCGCGTCGAAAGAAGCTGGCGCAAATCTTGCTGAGATTGCGTTGGCTGAATGCCGGCCCAGCAACAAAGTGGCCGGCAAATTTGTCAGTTTCCACGTCCGCGTTTCAGCATTGGTAGACAAGGAGAATTTGGAGCGCGTCACGGCGATGGTGGAATCGAAGAAGGCGACGCTGGAAGACGCTGTCAACGTTGTAATCCGCAGCGCGGAGCCCGTGCACTTCAACGAACCAGGGCTGGAAACGATCCGTCGGCGGCTCAAGCACGAATTCGGTCGAGTCTTCCATGATGAAGAGCTGATTCGCCAGGTTTTGATCCCGCAATTCTTGCAGTCCGGCTCCGGCGTTTGATTGGCGGACCGCGCGCGGCTTCTCCGATAATACGCGAGTACCGCTGGGTGGAACCCGGCGTCTAAGTGGATGGAACCCCGTGCCCGATCCGACATCGAAACCCGTCGATCCGCAACCTCCGCTATCAACGAGCGACCGCGCCCGGGGCGCGCCCACTGGTGGTTTGCCGACCGAATCCGCGCGCGGCGATGCAAATTCCGCTTCGCCCGACGCAGTAAGTGCCACCGATCGGCCCGCCGCTCATGTGTCGTCGGCGGAGGATACGACGGAGGCGCCGCACACGACCGTGCAATCCTTCGAATTCCCAGATCTCGTGACGGCCGGCGGCGCGACCATCGCCGCCAACCGGGTTTCCATGCTCAGCGACGTGAACTTGAACATTCGCATCGAGCTCGGCCGCACGCGGATGCTCGTCGAGGACGTGTTGCAGTTAGGCGAAGGAAGCGTCGTGGAACTGGACAAGCTGGCCGGCGACCCGGTGGACGTGTACGTCAATGACCGTTTGGTTGCTCGCGGTGAGGTGCTGGTCCTGAACGATAACTTCTGCGTGCGGATCAGCGACGTTTTGTCGCGCGATCCGCATCGGGTGATCCAATGAGCAAGCTCGCGATCATGCCGCCTACCCCGCGCCGTCGCGGAGCGCACGCGGTCGTTCGGTTGACGCTGAGGTGCGCGGCTATCATCGGCTCTCTCGGCGCGACGGCGATTGCTGATGACTCCGTGACCGGACCGATGCTCGAAGGTGGCGCCAAGACAACCTCCAATCAAAGTGTTTCATTGGAAACTCCGGCGATTCTGCCGGCGCCGGCCGAGGAAGTGGAACCGAAGCCTGTGCGTCGGGGGCGACAGGCTCCTGATCGTGGAGAATCGACGGTGACGACAACGCGCCCCCCGCGCGGGATCGCGTGGTATCAAAGCCCGATCGCCGCCTTGGGCATCGTGCTGGCCGTCATCGCCGCCGCCTATGCTCTGCTTCGCCGCTGCATTCCGACGCTTCGCCACACGGAACATTCAGCCTTGCGCATCGTGGCCCGCGCGGGTTTGTCTCCAAAGCACAGTGTCGCCCTCGTGCAAGTGGGCCGACAGTTCGTCCTGGTCGGTATTTCGGGCGAACAGGTCTCGCTCCTGTGCGACATCACCGATCCGTCCGCGGTGGCCGAGTTGACCGCCCATGTGGGGACCGCCGGGCGCTCGGCCGGTTTCGAGCAATTGTTGGGCGATGAGTCTGCGGAACACGGGCATTCACGCCGTCGCCCGCAGCCCTGGTCCGCCCGCGTTGTGGGTGCGGCGGTCTCAAACCGCTCGGCGGAGGATTCGCGGTCCGGGCTGAGCGACCTTCAACACAAACTGCGCCGACTTCGTTCGGCATAGTACACGACTGGACTTTGCTTCCGCCGAGCCGTGGACGGCCGGTGGATACGTGGTGGCCATGGCCCGGCCTTTTGGTTGGGACTATGGCCAAGGCGCTGAGGATGACGCGCTTGTCTTTCGAGCAGGGAGGCTCTACCGGCGGTGCTCGCTCACCGCTGACGTTTCGCGGGCGAAGACCCGTGCGCTCGACTCGCGCCGCCTGGGTCATGGCGCCGGCGATGATCCTCACCTTTCATTGGTGTCACACGCCGACATCCGCGCAGACCACAGCGTTATCAATGTCCGCGCCGTCCGCAGTGGGCGCGATTGACAACGCCGCCGGAATTCCCGACCTGGGCCGAGTTCTTTCCCCCGCCGCCGATGCTAAAGGCGTCAGCGCCACGTTGCAGATCCTCGTTCTGCTGACCGTACTCACGCTCGTCCCCTCCATCCTCATCATGACGACCGCCTTTCCCCGGGTGATTGTCGTGCTGGCCCTGCTGCGCCAAGCCGTCGGCACGCCGCAGCTTCCGCCCGCCCAGGTGCTGCTCGCCCTCTCATTGTTCGTCACCGTCATCGTCATGACACCTACTTGGCACCAAGTATATTCCGACGCCCTCACGCCCTACTTCGACAACCGCATGGGCCAGCGCGAGGCATTCGACATTGTGTCCGGCCATCTCAAGGATTTCATGTATCGCCAGATCGACCAAGCCGGCAACCATGAGGATGTCTACCTCTTCCTGGAGTACGTTGACAAGCGTGAGGTCGATCCCGCGGAGAAAATCGAAGCCGCTCAGGTGCCCTTGACCGTGATGATCCCCGCGTTCATGTTGAGCGAGCTCAAGACGGCATTCATCATGGGATTTCGCGTTTATTTGCCGTTCTTAGTCATCGATATGGTAATCGCGACCATCCTGCTCTCCATGGGTATGATGATGTTGCCTCCAGTCTTGATTTCGCTACCGTTCAAACTGCTATTGTTTGTGCTTGCGGACGGATGGCATCTTGTTGTGGAAACACTGTTGTACAGTTTCATATGATAAAGCTCGCTGGTTAATTGGGCTGCTTATGGAATTATCTCACGCAATGGAGCTTGGTCGCAATGCGTTCTGGATGGCCCTCACCACTTCCGCGCCCATTCTGATTGTGGGATTAGTGGTGGGATTGGTGATTTCGCTGTTTCAGGCCGTCACGCAGTTGCAGGAACAGACCTTGACGTTTGTTCCCAAAGTCGCTGCCATGGTCGTCGCGGCGGCAGTCTTTATTCCATGGATCGCCGAACAAATGGTGGAATACACCCGCGAGATGATCAGCACCATGCCTTGGTAAATGACTCGAACGCTTGATTGCTGAATGACGGAGCAGATGGATGCCCTGGGCCCTTACGGACATCTTTGGAATACTGCCGGTGTTCGCCCTGGTCCTGTTCCGGATTTCGGGTCTGCTCATGACGGCCCCGGTGCTCGGAAGCAGGATGATCCCGCTGCGCATCCGGGCCGCGCTGGCCATGACTCTGGCATTCATGATCCTCCCCGTGGCCTTCACCCGAGCTCCCGCCGAGATCACATTGAGCGACGCCCTATCCGGCGGCGCGACCGAACTGATGATCGGTGCCGCCATCGGCTTGGCACTGGCGATTACGATGTTGGCCGCCGAGGTTGCCGGGGAGCTGGTGGGTCAGCAAGCGGGTCTGGCTCTTGGGGAGATCATCGATCCCGCCAACGGTTCGCAGACCTCGGTGATCAATCAGGTATATGCGATCTCGTTTGTCGTCGCATTTCTAGTCGTGGGCGGTCACCGAGCGACCGTCGCGGCATTCCTCGACACCTATCACACCATACCCATCCTCTCGTTTCGTCCGGATGAGTCGCTGGTGCTCTTATTGGTGGAAGTCCTGGCCGCAGGGTTCATGCTCGGTGTTCGACTGGCCGCCCCCGTGCTCATCGCCCTCTTCCTCACCGGCATTGCCCTCGCCCTTCTGTCGCGCACCATGCCGCAACTGAACATCCTCACCGTCGGTTTCAGCGTGCGAACCATGCTCACCTTGGCGACGGCTGGTCTGGCCCTTTCCGTGTGCGAGAACACGATGGCCGAAGCCATCGAAAACGCGATCGAAGCCGTCCGTGCGACGCTTAACATCGCCGTCAGCGACAACCCAGGTGTTCCCTAATGGCCGCGAATCTCGGCGAAAGGACCGAAGCCCCAACCCCACGCCGACGCCAAGAGGCTCGCACCAAGGGCCAAGTCGCCCGCAGCCCCGATCTGACCGCTGCGGTCATTCTTTTGGCCGCCTTCCTGGCCCTCCGCTGGATCACGCCCGTCCTTTGGAACTGCCTCGAACGCATCGTGGCCAGTGCCTTATTCCTCGAAGGCCCGGTCGACACGGACGAAGTTCGGTCCTTCACCGTCGCGGTCTTATTGGAAACGGCAAAGACCATTGGCCCGTTAGTGCTCATTCTATTGCTGGCTACATTGGTCGCGCTCTATGCCCAAGTCGGCGGCCTGTTCACCTGGCACCCGCTGAAACCAAGCCTGAACAAGATCAATCCGCTGGCTGGGTTGCAACGAATGTTCTCGACTCGATCGTTCGTATCCGCGTCGGTCAGCCTCGGCAAACTGCTCGTCGTCGGTGCGGTGGCCGTTCTCACATTGCAGGGCGGCGGCGCCGCGGTGCTGTACGCATTTGACCTAGGCGTCCACGAGATCGTGGTCCTCAGCGCGACCCTGGTCTTTGACCTGGGCATCCGATTGTCCGTCGCCCTGCTCATCCTGGCATTAGCCGATTACGCCTGGCAGCGATATCGCCACGAGCGCGAGCTTCGAATGACCAAGGAGGAAGTCAAGGACGAGCTGCGGACCATGGAGGGCGATCCGCAGATCAAGCGCCGCCGCCGCCAGATACAGATGCAGATGGCTCTTCAAAGACTGCGCAAGGATGTACCCAAGGCCGACGTCGTGGTCACCAACCCGACCCATCTAGCCATCGCCATTCAATACGACGCGGAAACCATGATCGCCCCCAAAGTCGTCGCCAAGGGCGCGGATTACCTCGCTCTTCGTATCCGCCGGATCGCCCAGGAACACGGCATCCCCATCGTCGAACGCCGGCCTCTGGCTCGCGCCCTGTATGAATCGGTGGAGGTCGGCCGGTATATACCGGAGCGTTTTTATCACGCCATCGCCGAAATCCTCGCGTACATCTACGAGATTACGGGCCGGGCACCTAGAGGTATGCGCAAGGAGTTATCCATCGCGTGATCACAGATATGCCAATATGCAAGACTAGAGCGTAGTTGCCAATGGCCAAACTGGATTTCCCATTTCTGAATAAGCTGAATGGCTTCGCCCAATACATGGGCGTGCTGCTCCCCGTCTTCACTATGGCCATGATCCTGGTCATTCTGATCCCACTGCCGACCAGTGTGATGGACCTCCTGCTTCTGATCAACATCACCCTCTCAGGTGTTGTTCTGCTGACTGTGATGTACGTTCGCGGCCCCTTGGACTTTTCCTCATTCCCATCCCTGCTCTTGGGCCTGACGCTTTTCCGTCTCGTACTCAACACCGCCACCACGCGCCTGATCTTGACCGAGGGCGACGCCGGTACCGTCGTCGAGACCTTTGGCAAGTTCGTGGCTCAAGGCTCCCTCGTCGTCGCTTTGATTATCTTCTTCATCATTGTGGTGATTCAGTTCGTCGTAATTACCAAAGGTGCCACGCGAATCGCCGAAGTGGCCGCCCGATTTACGCTCGATGGCATGCCCGGTAAGCAAATGGCCGTGGACGCCGACCTCAACGCCGGAGCGATCAACGACGACGAGGCCAAACGCCGCCGCTCGGAGATTACCCGTGAGGCCGACTTCTACGGGGCCATGGACGGCGCCAGCAAATTCGTCCGCGGCGATGCCATTGCCGGCGTCGTCATCACCTTCATCAACATCCTTGGCGGCATATACGTGGGCCTGGTCGAACTGGACCTCGATCTCGCCGAAACGCTCCGCCGCTTCACCATCCTCACTATTGGCGACGGCCTCGTGTCACAGATCCCCGCTTTCATCGTCTCCATTTCCGCGGCCATGATCGTTACCCGCTCCGCCGAGCGCAAGAGTCTCGGCGACGAAGTCCTAGGCCAGCTCACCAGCCAGCCCGTTGCCCTGGCTTTGACCGCTGCGTTCCTGGTGGTGCTGGCTTTGACCCCGCTCCCCAAGCCGCCGCTCGTTTTGCTCGCCCTTTCCACGGCCGCCCTCGCCCATCTGGTGGGCAAGCGCGAAAAATGGGCATTGGCCCACGCCGCGGCGGCGAAGCGCAAACCGCCCGCTCCCGAACGGGTGGAAAAACATTTGCACCCCGATCCGCTGGAGCTCACCATCGGCTATGGCCTCATTCGCCTCGTGGACCGCAAGCAGGGCGGTGATTTGCTGGACCGCATCACCAACTTGCGCAAGCAGATCGCTCAGGAGCTTGGCATCGTCGTACCTCCGATTCGCATCCGCGATGATATCCAACTCCAGCCCAATCAGTTCCGCGCGAAACTGAAGGGACTGGAAATCGGTCAGGGCGAAATTCTCCCCGGTCATCTCCTGGCGATCGACGCCGGCGCCGTGACGGAGCGAATGGCCGGCGTCGAAACTAAAGAGCCCGCTTTTGGCCTCCCCGCTCTCTGGATTAACGACTCCGAGCGCCACGACGCCGAACACCGCAACTACACCGTTGTCGATCCCTCCAGCGTCGTCAGCACCTACCTCACCGAACTCGTGAAGCGCCACGCCGACGAACTGCTTACCCGGCAGGAGGTCAACCGTCTGCTGGACCATCTCAAGGAACGAGCTGCCAAACTCGTCGAGGAAGTCGTGCCCGACGTCCTCAAGCCCGGCGAAATCCAGCGCGTACTCCAGACCCTGCTCCGCGAGCGCGTCCCCATTCGCGACCTCGAGGCCATCTTGGAATCCGTCAGCGACGTTGCCCCCCGAACCAAGGACATTGAAATCCTCACTGAGTACGCGAGGCACGCACTGGCCCGAACGCTGTGCCACATGAATACCTCCGATGACGGCAAGATTCATTGCGTCACGCTCGACCCCTCGCTGGAGGACATGATCGCCAAGCACCTCGAACGCACGGATCAGGGCACGCTGCTCGCGCTGTCGCCTCAGCTTCAATCAAAGATTGCCGTCGCAATTCGGACGCGCGTCGAGCGGGCCGCCTCCGCGCACCGTGGCCGGCCCCCCATCGTCCTCACGCCGCCGCAGATTCGACCCTGGGTCCGCAAGCTGATTGCCGTTCAACTGCCCGCGGTGCCCGTGATGTCGTACAACGAACTGGTCCGCGGCTTCGAGATTGAAGCCCATGGAATGGTGGTGCTCACAGATGAATCCTAAAAGCTTTCAAGGTCGAACGATGGCCGAGGCCCTCGCCGAAGTGAAACGGCACTACGGCAAGAACGCCCTCATTCTCAATACCCGGACCATTAACAAAGGCGGTCTCTTCGGCCTCGGTGCCCATGCCCAAGTCGAAATCACCGCCGCACCCGATGGCCTTGACCTGCCTGCCCCCATTCGTCGCGCATCGGTTCCGATCCGATCGAAGCCGTCGACTCGGGTGGGTACGATCGCACCTCCGGGAACATCAACGACCCTCCACGCGGCCCCCCATAGCCAAGACGCATTGCTGTCCGAACTCGGAGCCCTCAAATCCCTCGTCACCCATCTGGTGCGCGAAATCAAAACTCTTCCTCTAGCCACCGCTCCGACGGCCCTCTACGAGACGTACCTGCAGCTGGTTCGCAACGCCGTCGCCGAGGAAATCGCCACCAGTCTCGTTGATGACATTCGTTGCAGTCTTCCGCCCGATGAACTGAATGACGCGGCGAAGGTGCGGAATCGCCTCCAGCAACTGCTCGAACCGATGCTCCCCACGGCCGGCGCTATCCCGAGCCGCTCCCAACAGCCGCCGACGGTCATCGCCCTTGTCGGACCCACCGGCGTCGGCAAGACCACCACCGTCGCCAAGCTGGCCGCCAATCTCTGCCTCCGCCAAAATCAAAAAGTCGGCCTCGTGACTATAGATACCTACCGCATCGCCGCCGTCGAACAACTGCGAACCTATGCACAGATCATCGACGTCCCGATCGACGTGGCCATGACCCCCCGGCAATTGGAAATCGCCGTCAGGCGGATGAGCGACCGCGACGTGATCCTGATCGACACTGCCGGCCGCAGTCAGCGCGACGCGGTCAAGATCGCCGAACTGCAAAGCTTCTTTGAAACCGCCCGCCCCCATGAAGTGCACTTGGTCCTTTCGAGCACCTCCGGCGAACGCGTCCTCTGCGAGGCCGTCGAACACTTCGGCACCCTCGGCATCGACCGCGTGATTTTCACCAAATTGGACGAGGCCATCGGCTTCGGTGTCCTCTTGACGTGTTTGAAGAAAACGAAAGCCCGGCTTTCGTACGTGACCACCGGCCAGGACGTGCCCGACGACATCGAAGTCGGCGACTCCGCCCGGCTGGCGGCAATGATTATGAACAACGGAGCAGTTTGATCACGACCACAACTGCAAAGGAGCGGCCTAAAGCCCCGAACGCCGACGGAACCCGGCAAAATCCGCTGGCGGTCGGGTGTGTCCCGTTCCGAAAAAGGATAAGGGTTTTTTCATACTCCCCAACGGGTTGGGATCAGGACGCAATGCCATGATTCCCCGCGATAAAGCCTCCGCGCATGCCGACCAGGCATCCCGCCTGCGGCATTTGGCACGCCCGCGCCAGTCCTCCGCCACCACCCTGGCCATCATGAGCGGCAAGGGCGGCGTCGGAAAGTCAAACATCGCCGTCAATCTTTCGGTCTACCTGGCCGCCAAAGGCCTGAGGGTCGCCCTGGTCGACCTCGACCTCGGTCTCGCCAACGCTGATCTGCTGATGAACATCCAGGCTCGGTGCACGCTGGCCCAAGTGGTCTCCGGCGAACGCACCATCGACGATATCAGCATCAAGGGTCCATGCGGCGTGCGCTTTCTGCCTGGCGCGTCCGGTCTCTCAGGATTGGCCGACCTTTCCGAGTTCGAACGGCAAAGTTTGATTGCGCAACTGCACAAACTCGAAATCAATACTGATATTGTGGTGCTCGACTGCGCCGCGGGGCTGTCGCGCAACGTTGTGAGTTTTGCGCTGGCCGCCGACCGGGTGCTGGTTGTTACCACGCCCGAGCCGACCGCGCTTACCGACGCCTACGCAACCATCAAGACCCTGCATCGCGAAAAGTACGAAGGCGGCGTCGCTCTTTTTGTCAACCGTGTCGAAAGCCGCGCCCAAGCTTCCGCCACCTATCGCCGGCTTGCGGACGTGGCCAGAAGATTTTTGAATTATTCGGTTGCGGAAGGCGGCTACATGGTGCATGATACCGCCGTTGAGTTGGCCGTGCTGGCGCGGTGTCCGTTTGTGATTCGTGATCCGGGATCGAATGCCGGCGCGTGCATTGCCGCGATGGCCAACGAGCTCACGCGGAGCTGCGTGAGTCGTCAAGCCCGCGGCGGTTTCTTCCGTCGGGTCGCCGGTTTGTTCGTCTAGCCGGTTCGAGGATGCCCGCGTGACACGTTGTGTCACACCGCCGGCAAGGACGCCGGTGTCGGGAAGGAACGGTTCGTCGGATGACGCGGCCGCGGCAGAATACGCCCGTGCGTGCCGCGTGAATCGCTGACGGAGCCTTGGGTTGCGACAAGGATGTTGCACGAATGATCGCTCGCTACGCGGGTGCCGTTCTCGGCCTATTCGCTTTCTCCATCGTGATCGTCTCGGGTCTGCTCACGCAGAACCCCGTTGGCGTCACCCTTTCTCGAAGTATTTTCGCCCTTTTTCTTTTCTGTCTGCTCGGTTTCGTGCTCGGCGGTGCCGCCCAGATGGTCGTGAACGAGCACGACAAGTTCCGATCCGACCGGATTCAGCGCCAGTATGGCAGGGGCGATACGAAATCGGCCGCCGGTGGTTCGCCGCCGGCTCCCGTAGGCAACGGCAGGACATAGGAAGCCTTCTCGAGGGGAACCCGGGGCCAACGGAGGGCCGGCGGGCCTCTCGCGGACCAACACGATTGGTCGCGTGACTTGTGTGGGGCAAGGCAAGGATGCTTAAGGAGCAGTGTACATGCAAGCAGTCAAGCAAAGACCGGATTTGAGTGGCGTTTGGCGGGAATACAAACGTTCCGGGAGCCAGTCCATACGCAACGAGTTGATGGAACGGTTCCTCCCGATCGTCAAGTACAACGCCGAGCGCATCGCCGCCAAACTTCCCGACGAGGTGGAGTATGACGATTTGATCTCGGCCGGCATTTTCGGCCTCATGGACGCCATCGACGCCTTCGATCTCCAACGCGGCGTGAAATTTGAAACCTATTGCGCCCCGCGCATCCGCGGTGCGATCTTAGATGAATTACGCAGCATGGATTGGGTTCCCCGACTCGTCCGCAGCCGGGCCAATCGGTTGGAGCGGGCATCCCGAGAGATGGAAGCTACCCTCGGCCGCAAGCCCACCATGACTGAGATCGGGCAGCACCTCAAGCTGCCCCAGCCCGAGTTCGACAAGCTGATCCGCGACGCCACCGCCGTCGCGCAGATTTCGCTCTCCCGGAAACACAGCGAGACTGATTCCAACAAGGATGTCTGCGAAATCGACGTCATCGAGGATCGCCATGGCCGCGACCCGGTCCGCGAATTCCAGAAGAAGGACCTAAAGGACCTGATGACCCGTGGCCTGACCCGCGCCGAACGGCTCATCCTCATCCTTTACTACTATGAAGAAATGACAATGAAGGAGATCGGCCTGACCCTTGATTTGTCCGAGAGTCGCGTCTCGCAGATGCACTCGGCCATCTTGAAGCGCCTCAAGGAGCAGCTCGAAGCCCGGCGTAAGGAGCTGACGAACTGACCGGCGTCGATCGCGCCGTATGCCAAGCTCCGCTTGCGCTTGGCGGCTTGGTTCGTGGGCCTGCCATTGCTCTTGAGCAGTGGTGGCTCGCGCGTGGCATGGCCCACGCTTGCGTGGCCATGCATTAGTACCCACTGACCGTTTTCCGAAATGGGGCGGGACCGGTAGCGCGCGCTTTCTGAGATCTCAAATCTGAGATATTGAGATCCCAGGTATCTCAGATCCGAACTCCGCAAGACGGTGATCCGTGCCCGAAATCCCATCCGACATCGCCACCTCGGCCGCCCAAGCCGGATTCCTCGCCCGCGAGGTCGGCAAGGATCGTGAGGCTTCGCGAGCTGGACAAGTCCACGCCGCCAACCGTCAAGTCAAAGCCCTCGACGAAGCCGGCGCCACGGTCGAAACCACCGACGCCGACTCCCGCGTCTTCACCGACGCCGAAGGCGGTGGCAGCCAAGGTCGTTTCGCGGAGGACGAATCCAGCGAAACATCGATCGATGAAAACCCGATTCCACCTGACGACAAGTCCGGAGTCACGCGCGACGACACCGGTCATTTTCACGTCGACTTGGAGGCCTGAAACGCCCTCGCTCGGATTTGAGGATGGTTCGATCGGTGCAAGAAAAACGCCCCGATCGGCGCTCTTGCCCGACGGGGGCGTAACGTTTTCCTTTGACCCGCTCGCGCTAACCACGCGAATCGCCCATCAGGTCTTCTTGCAACAAGGCTTTCCGCAGCCGCCGTGGCACTTGCTCTCCGCCTTTTTGCAACAAGGCTGGCTGCAGCCCGGCGGGCATTCCGCGCTGTGCTTGCAGCCGCCGCACTTGCCGCTTCCGCAGCATCCCGTCGGGATCGTGGCCAGGGCCGTGGCCGCGAACACGCTCACCAATACTCGCCCGATCATTCGGGTCCAACGTCGATTCATACCTTCTCCTTTCATGGATTTTCTAAGGCCGAGCGCGGCTCCTCACGCGAATTGCGTCCGGGCCGCCCGGATATGACCGGGTGTTCTACTTTTTTTTTCGGGTTGCCGCAAGAGTTTTCTTCCGTTGCGGCTTTTTGGGTTGCCCTGCCTTTGCCCCCGCGTTGCTGCGTGCTACAGGCCCCTTGGGTCTTGCGGATGGAGGTTTCGAGGCATCTTCCAAGCCATGTTCTTTGAGGATACCTTTCGCCGTTCCCCAGGTGAGCCAATGTTCGAACCACCAGGCGAGTTGCCGCCACCGGCCATATCCGTCGTAAATCCGTTCCACTTCTTTCACCGAGGGGCGCTTGCCGTTGGTGTGGGTGCGAGCGACATGGGCGATGGTGGCGCTGTCCACGGACACCCGCCCGTGCCGCCCAAGGAATGAAAGCAGATAATGAGCACTGGATGGGCCAATGCCGCGAATCGATCGCAGGCGGGCGAGCAGCTCTTCGTCGGCAACGTCCGGGGAAGCGGCCATCGCGTCGAGCTCATCCGGATCGAACCGACGGTCGCTCACGTCCTTGCAGAACGCGAGGATGGAGTTCGCTCGATAGCCTACGCGGCAAACCTCAAGGAGGTAACTCTCGCCGGCCTTGAAGATCTCCCTTGGCGTCGGCCAGGCGTTCAGGTTCACGAAGTGCGGTTTCGCAGGTCCGAGCTGTCCGATCCGGTTGATCATCTTGACGGCTTGCCCCCAGACAACGTTGGTCGCGCAGAGGGCCTTGATGATGTTCTCGGTCATCGAAAAAGACCGGATCGATCGCCCGGCCCCGATCAACGGTACCACCCAAAGCGTCGGATGATCCCGGCAAAGCTCGTGAAACTCGCCCAGGTTTCGATCCAACCCCAGGACGACGCGAAGGCGCCGGAGCACTTCGGTGATCCTCCCACCGTCGAGCTTTCGTCCCTCGATCGTGACGGAGAGGGTCGCTGGCTCCCGCCGTCGCTCGCCCTCGACGACGGAAACGCGATAGACATCGTCGCCGATGCGCTCGATCACCTGGAAGCAACGCCCGCCCTCGGACCAGCTCATCGGGCTGCACTCATGCCAGCCGTGGCTCAGGGCGGTGGCTTTCAAGGAGAATGGCCCGGGCACTTCGATGGAACATCGTTCAATCTGCACGCGGACTCCTTTCGCCAAGTCCACCTAGTCATTCGGTATGGTAAGCGAGCAACCGGGCCTCTGCGCCCGCCATTCTCGCCCTAACGCTAGTGTTCGCGAACGGATGATTTTTCGCGGCAAGGAGATTCAACATGTTGCGTTTCTTGTGGTTTTCTTCATAAATCCAGCCTGCTCATAAGCTTGTATTTGTGACAGGCGAGACCTACAATATATTGTGTTTTTGTTTGACTAAGGCCGATATGTGGGGTACACTGTAGTTTGTCCCATTCGGAGTGGCAGGCCCCTGCGGGGTCGCCAAGAGCCGCAATGGGACCCTGTTTTTGCCGTCGAATTTGGCGGCGCAAGTTGCGTTTTGGCACGGAGGACAACGCTTGTTGGCGGGCCCCGGATCGACGGATCGATCGGTGCCCGACCTCGTATTGGGTGGGTCGATTGCGCGGTAGCGCCGGTGGGGCGCTGGCTTTAACGGATAAGGGCGGTTTATGACGCAGGCGGTCATGGCGGATCCAGGTATGAGGGTGATGACCAGTACCCGTTCCAAGGGATTGGAACTTTCGGAGAACGGTCTGCGCGTTTTGCGGGCGCGGTACCTGAAAAAAGATGAAAGGGGGCGATTTGCCGAGACACCAGAGGAACTGTTCCGTCGAGTGGCCGGCGCGGTCGCCGACGCGGAATTGATCCACGGTGCCGACCCCGCGACGCGCAGCGAGTGGGAGGATCGCTTCTATCGATTGATGACCAGCCGCCGCTTCATGCCGAATAGCCCGACGTTGATGAACGCCGGCCGGGAGATGGGGATGCTGAGTGCATGCTTCGTCCTTCCGGTCGGAGACAGCATCAACGAGATTTTCGACTCGATCAAGCATACGGCATTGATCCAAAAGGCCGGTGGCGGAACCGGCTTTGCCTTCGACGAGCTGCGCCCTACCGGCGATTACATCAGCAGCTCGGGTGGAACAACCAGCGGACCGATCTCATTTTGGCGAGCCTTCAGCGAGGCGACCAACGCGATTCAGCAGGGTGCGTTCCGCCGCGGGGCCAACATGGGCATGATGTACATTCATCACCCCGATATTTTGAAATTCCTCCATGCCAAGGAGGACCTTTCGCAGTTCACCAACTACAACATTTCCGTGAAGATCACGGACGAGTGGATGGACGCGTTCCTTCAAGATCCCGATGGGCGGCACGTGGTGAAGAACCCGCGTACCGAGCAGCGATATTACCTGTCGCGGGACCTTGAGATTTGGAAATACGATATTCGTTCGCTCGTGGCGGTGCCGGCGGACGGCGCGATCCTGCCGGGTGAGTTCTACACCCGCCGGGATATCTGGAACATCATCATCAACAACGCTCACCGCACCGGTGAGCCGGGCGTGTGCTTCATCGATCGGGTGAACCAGGCGAACCCCACGCCGCACATCGGGCGGATGGAGGCGACCAACCCCTGCGGTGAGCAGCCGCTGTTGCCCTACGAGGCATGCAACCTGGGCAGCGTCAATCTGGCGGCTTTCGTACGCCGCGACGAGCACGGCACGCCGAGCGTGGACTGGGACGGCCTTCGCGACACGGTTCACGAATCGACCCGCTACCTGGACAACATTATTGATGTCAATCGGTATCCGCTGCCGGAGATCGATCGAATCTGCAAGGCCAACCGGAAGATCGGCTTGGGGATCATGGGGTTCGCGGACGCCCTGTACGAATTGGGCGTGGCCTACAACAGTGACGAGGGCGTGGCCTGGGGCGATCGCTTCATGCGTTTTGTCAACGAGGAGTCGCACAATTGCAGCGAGCGGCTGGCTCGCGAGCGCGGTTGCTTCCCGAATTGGCGAGGCAGCATCTACGACACGAAACATCACCGTCCGATGCGGAACGCGACGTGCACCACCGTCGCTCCGACGGGCACAATCAGCATTATTTCGGCGTGTTCCGGCGGGATTGAGCCGCTCTACAGCCTGGCATTCTTCCGCAACGTTCTTCGCGGACAGGATGAGGGCAGGGCCCCGATGATTGAAATCAACCCGATCTTCGAGGGCGTAGCGCGGCGGCAAGGGTTCTTCGGCGAGGGACTGATGGAGCGTCTTGCCACGGACGGCACCCTCGCTGAGTTTCCCGGCGTTCCGGAGGAAGTCAAGCGCGTATTCGTCTGTGCCCACGATATTGCCCCGGTGTGGCACATGCGCATGCAGGCCGCTTTCCAACGGCATTGCGACTCATCCATTTCCAAGACGATCAACTTCGCCGAGTCGGCGACGGTGGAGCAGGTCGAGGAGATTTATCGCCTCGCCTACGACCTCGGCTGCAAAGGCGTGACTGTCTATCGCAACGGCTGCCGCATGCATCAGCCGATGGCGCTCAAGAGCAGCGACAAAGCGCACGCCTCGGTAGCGGTGGATGCGAGCCAAAAGAACGAGGCCTCGCGGGCCTTCAAGCCCCTCGAACCGGCCACGCTCCCAGAAATCACCAGCGGAATCCGCGTCCGCCAACTCACCCCGTTCGGGAACATGCACATCAACATTACGGTTGATCCGCGGACGGAACGGGAGATGGAAGTGTTCGCCCAGCTCGGTAAGGGCGGCGACTTGGCCAACAGTGATCTGGAAGCAATCTGCCGCATGGTCAGCCTGTGGCTGCGTTCCGGCGGCACGCTCGATCACGTGATCCGTCAACTTCACTCGATCGGCTCAAGCCTTCAAGTGAGCACCAAGGAAGGCAAGATCATGAGTCTCGGCGATGGCTTGGCGCGGGCATTAAAGCGCTACGTGCAAGCGAAGTCCGAGTTCGGCCTAAAGGCCTTGCTCATGGGCGACGCGGACATGGACGCCACCGGCAAACCGCGCAACCCGCGAACCGCCGAGGCCAAGAATGGAAACGGCAACGGGCATGGCAACGGCCACGGACATGGATCCGAAGCGGCTCCGATCGCCGCGGCTTCAGTGCGGGTGGCAGCGGCGGTAGCCAGTCGTTGGGAAGCCAAGAATATTCAGTGGCAGCAAACACAGTTCAAGGTGATTTGCCCAGATTGCCAAATGCCGCTTCGTTTTGGTGAAGGCTGTGTAACCTGCGATTCTTGCGGATTCTCTAAATGTTGATCCGCCCACTGTCCGGTAAAAAATTGAGTAGTTTGCTGACTTTTTGTTTCTGATGGTCTAGAATCTTTGTTGACGAGCGAAAGTCAGACGTTAGAGTCTGCCGATAGTAGAAGTCGGACCTGCGGCTGCATGCTGGAAATGGCGCTGGCCGCAAGAAGTGAATTATCCGGAGGCCATACGAAGTCGGCACGCGTCGACTAAAAACGGCTTCTTTCCCCTCCGGAAAGCACCGTTTCGCCTAAGGGCGAGCGGTGCTTTCTTTTGGCCGCCGTACTTCGCCCCCGCGATACGTCGCGTCAAGGCTGTGGCACTAGGCCCCTGCCATTCTCGGACCCTCGGGACGACCGCGTATCATCGGAACAACCGTCTAACATACCCCTTGCGGGCCAGAGGTGCATCTGTATACTGGCCGGACTCGCGCCCCAGTCGAGTCTGTGAAATCGACGGGCCATACTTCGGAGGAGTTCGGTAGTGGCGGTACGCATTCGACTCAAGCGGCTCGGCCGTCGACATCGGCCATCTTATCGCCTGGCGGCCATGGATTCGCGCCAGGCGCGGGACAGCACGGTTATCGAAGAACTGGGCATTTATGATCCGATCAACAAGATTGAGGATCGGCAAGTGGTTTTGAAACGCGAGCGGATCGCGTATTGGCTGAGTGTGGGCGCCCAGCCGAGCGACACGGTGCGTCGGTTGTTGGAAAAAGCCGGGTTGCTCGGCGAGAAGGCGGCTGTAAAGGCGTAGGGATGAGCATTCATGCGCATCGACGTGCTAACCCTGTTCCCCGAAGTGCTGGCGCCGTTTCTATCGGCCAGCATCGTGGGCCGGGCCCAACGGGCGGGGATCGCGTCGATCTCGTGCACGAATTTTAGGGACTTCGCGGCGGATCGTCACGGAACGGTGGACGATCGACCGTTTGGCGGCGGGCCCGGCATGCTGCTGATGTGCGGCCCGCTGTTTGATGCGGTTCAGCACGTCGAATCGCAAGCGGCCGGCCCACCTGTGCGAGTTCTCCTTTCCCCTCAAGGCGAACGATTCACCCAAGCGACGGCTGTCGAACTCGCCCGCGAGCCGTGGCTCATGCTGATTTGTGGTCACTACGAAGGTTTCGACGAGCGCGTCCGCACCGGCTTAAGGGTTCGTGAGATCTCCATTGGCGATTACGTCCTGTCAGGCGGTGAACCCGCGGCGATGGTCCTGATCGACTCATTGGTTCGATTGTTGCCGGGTGCGCTGGGTGATGAGGCGTCGGCCTCGAATGAGTCGTTTGTCGAAGGGCTGCTGGAGTACCCGCAATACACGCGCCCGCGCGACTTCCGCGGGATGACCGTGCCCGAAGTGCTATTGTCTGGTGACCACGCGAAGATCGCGGCGTGGAAGCGGGACCAGGCCCTGGCCCGGACCCGCGAGCGGCGCCCGGATTTGTATGGCCGGCAAATGACGACGGGGCGCGGCTAGCGAACGGAATCAACGGCGGCCGCCGAGGCAGGTGGATCGCCGCGACGAGTGATTGAGTGTTTGGCCCCCATCGGCTCGCACGTCGGGCGGGGTGTGCCGCATGGGAGTCGAGAGTCATGAGAAACTCCATTCTGGTAACGGTCGAAAAGGCTTACCTGAAGGCGAGCCCGCCGGAGTTCGGCGTCGGGGACACGGTGGACGTTCATTGTCGGATCGTGGAGGGCGACAAGGAGCGGATTCAGATCTTCAACGGCGTGGTGATCGGTCGCAGCAGTACCGGGGTCAATGAGCGGTTCGCGGTCCGGCGCATCGTATCAAACGAGGGCGTCGAGCGGACGTTCCTGCTCCATTCGCCCAACGTCGTGGACGTCAAAGTCAAGCGTAGGGGCAAGGTGCGCCGCGCCAAGCTGTACTACCTGCGCGAGCGGGTGGGCAAGGCCCGAAAGGTCCGTGAACTTCGCGTTCATCAAAAGACTGCTGAGGAGCCTGAGCTGGCGGTCAGCACCGCGTGATCCGCGGGCGGTCCTCGGCTCCGGCGGCGAACGGGTGGCGGCTCGGGCGTTGAAGCGGCGAGGCCATCGGGTGTTGGTTCGGAATTTCCGCTGCCCGATGGGCGAGCTCGATCTGGTCACCGTCGAAGGCGACGTGATCGTCTTCGTCGAGGTCAAGACCCGAGCGGACGACGAGCATCAGGATCCCTTCGAGGCGGTTGGGGCCGAAAAATGGCGGCGGGTCGAACGGACCGCGCGGTACTTTATTGGCCGGCGCGGTTGGCACGATCACCCCATGCGATTTGATCTGGTGACGGTCATTCGGAGCGAGGCGGGGCCGCCGCGAATCGAACACATCGAAGACGCCTATCAGCCTCGGTGATGAGTCGTCGCCTTTCGCGATGGCACCCTCACGCACCTGACAACCATTGGCAACTTCTACCATGGGATTGATCGATTCACATGCCCATTTGACTTATCCCGGATTGGTGGAGCGGATTCCGGAGGTACTGGGCCATTGCGACCAAGCTGGCGTGGATGCGGTCATCACCATCGGTACCCGGCTGACCGACGCCCGTGAAGCCATCGAGCTGGCCAGGCGGTACCCGTCAAGAGTTTACGCTGCGGCGGCCTTTCATCCACACGAGGCAGATAAGGTCGGCGCTGGCGATATCGACGCCATGAGCCGTCTGTGGGCCGAGCCGGAGATCGTCGCGATCGGCGAAATCGGGCTCGATCATCATTACGATTTCGCCGATCGTGTCCGGCAGCGGGAGGTATTCGCCCGGCAGCTCTCACTGGCCGCGCCGATCAACAAGCCGATCATCATTCATTGTCGCGAGGCGCTCGACAACGCTGTGCCGATGCTCGTCGCTCATGGCTTTCGAGATCGCCGGGTGGTGTTTCACTGCTTCACGGGGACGGCGGATGAGGCGGGTCGCATCGCGGAACACGGCTGGCGTATTTCGTTCACTGGCATCGTGACCTTTCCCAAATCGCAAGCGTTGCAGGAGATCGCTCGGACGTATCCCAGTGATCGGATCATGGTGGAGACGGATTCGCCGTATCTGTCACCGGTGCCGGTGCGCGGCAAACAACCCTGCGAGCCGGCGTACGTGGCCCACACCGCCCGGTTTCTGGCGGAGCTGCGGGGAACGCCTTACGATGCCTTTGTGGCCCAAACGACGGGAAACACCCGGACGTTTTTTGGCCTGCCGTCGTAGAGATCGAAGAGCGAAGATCAAAGAGCGCACGGAAGCTCGAAACAGTTTCAGGGATTGAGGGTTTCCTTGGGGCTAGGTGGGAGTGCGATCATGCGGACGAACGTTTCAAGCGCGGTTTCGATTGCGGTTTTGATCCTCGGGGTGTCGGCGGGTTGTCAAACCGGTGGATCAACTCAACCGATGGGGGCGGGGACGGCCACGGACAACAGCGCGACGGCATCGACCGCCGAGGTTGGAGACGCGGCCCCGATCACCACGGCAAGCGCGACGGCACAAACGGCGGAAGTGGGAGACGCGGCCCCGATCACAACGGGCAGCGCGACGCTATGGGTTCACGGCATGTCGTGCCCGCTGTGCGCCACCAACATCGACAAGCAACTCTCCAAAGTCCCGGGGGTCAAGAACGTCAGCGTCGATTTGGGGAGCGGCAGAGTGGTCGTCGATCTGAAGGATCAGCCGAAGCCGTCGCGGGCGGCTCTGAGCAAGGCGATTCGTGACAGCGGATTCACCTTGACCCGCATCGAGACACCGTGATGGTGAAGCCGCGCATCCCCATTGTCTTTTTCTGGCTTGCCGGCGCACCGATCGCCCTGGCCCAGGAGACCATGAGCGGTGAATCGGCGACGCAGCCTTCGCCGGGAACGGTCGTCCTCAAGGAGCAGTTTCACTTCTTCCGCTTGAATGTCAGCGACGGTCCGGCCCGCGAGCGGGGCACGATCGAAGAGACGATGCTGTTGACTTCCCTCAACGTCGGGGTGGCCAGGGACTTGTCGCTCAGCTTCAGGCTCCCGGTGCAGATTCGGCGGCGCGAGTTCGACCTTTCCGACAAGACCGACCAAGTGGAGGGGATCGGCGATTTTCTGATCTTGGGAAAGTGGCGCTTCTGGAATGAGGACACCGGGCCGCTGGATACCGCACGGGCGGCCTTGGTTGGCGGAATGGACGTGCGGACCGGTGACAATCCATTCACCGCGGACGCGTATTCGCCGGTGGTGGGGGCCGCGTACACCCAGATTCGCGGTCGGCACGGATTGAACCTCTCCGCCATGTGGAAGGTGACGACTGGCGGGAACGACTTTCCCGTCTTCCCAGGAGAGAGCACCGCCGACTTCGGAAAATATGACGTGTCCTATTTGTACCGTCTGGTTCCCCGCGTTTACTCAGCCGAAACCCGTGGGGCATGGTACGCGATCGCAGAACTGAACGGCCTATATGAGACCAACGGGGACCACGAATTGTTCCTCTCCCCCGGCTTGATGTACGAGGGGCGCACCTGGGCCCTGGAAATGTCGCTGCAACTGCCGGTGCAGGAGAGCGTGGAGCATCGGCCGGACACGGACTACATGGTAATGGCTGGCGTGCGATTCAGCTTTTGAGCTCGCCTCATTTCAGCCGTCTAGCGGGCGTTCACGTCGCGGACATCGCCCCATCAACTCCCGCTACGACACCGCGGCCCGACGATGGATCAACAGGACCGTTCCTGAAGCCGCGACCAGGAGCGATGCGTACGTCAATCCAGACGTGAGCGAGCGACCCGCCGCGACATGACAGTCGCGAGAAAGAAAAGAAGGCCCAAGTACGTTGGTTCGGGAACCAATTGTAAAGTGGATAACGGTCCGGCGATGCGCAATGAGTCGCCGATTCCATCTGCCCGCAAGGAGAACCTTGTCGCTGTCGCGGCATCCAACTGAGGAGGTTGCGTCGGCAGCGCCTCGGTCAGGATTTCCATTGGCGGAAAACGTAACCAGAGTTGCAGTTCGAATGGGCGACCCGAAAGGATTAGACCAGCGTATAAGGTGTAGAAGTCGTCATAATCCGACAGATGATTCGAGACCTGGAGAGCGTTTGCGATACCATCTCGTAAATCGTAATAGGGGCCAGAGAATCCTATACCGTCAACCGACCCGCTAATCGCTGTGATGGCGTCGACATAATACCCAGTCCCTGGATGGTCGTATGTATCTGGCGTGAGTGAATCAAATGAAAACGTACCTTCGAGCAGTGATCCAACTTCGAATGTGGTAAAGGTTCCCTGTAGTCCACCCACTACGGAATCAAGTTTTCCGGAGAACTCCCACGTCACGATTTCCGCGCTGCTAGCGGCACCACGGGCGCTCACCACGAACGACGATAGAATAATCCACAGAATCCACTTCGAGCCATGACATTCCTAGCATTATGAAGCCGAGACGACCGGCGCTGAACGCCTTCGAAGGATCGTAGTTCCGACTGCGGCCACGAGCAGAGCGAGTGAGATCAATCCCCACTCATTGATCGCCGGCACTTGTGCTTGACATGCCTCCAACGCCGGCGCGTTCCCCGCCTCCGTCCATGCACCTTCAAACCCCGTGTGATCTTCGCAGTCCACGTCGCCGTCGCCGTCGAAGTCCGCCGCGAAGCAACCCGCCCCGTACGGCACACCCGGTCCGCCGTAGCACGCGGCGAAATCCGTGGCGTCGTCCGCGGCCACGTCGCCGTCGTTATCGAAGTCGCCCATTAACGCGATGTTGCCATTGCGCTCGATGTCGATCAGGTCGGCAAGTTCGTCACTGAGCACCAGGTCCATGTCATGATCATTATCGAAGTCCATGATGATCGCGCACGACGCCGCCGAATCCGCGGAAATCGTCTGATCGAACGTCATCGTGCCGGTTCCGTTGTTCTTGTACGTCCGCCACGTCGCGGCACTGAAATGGGATAGCACCCAGTCCAGGTCCCCGTCGCCGTCCAGATCGCCCACGTCGGTCGCGATCGGGTTCGAAGCCGCGGCCACTGTGGTCGGAGCCAGGAACCCGCCCGCGCCGTTGCCGCGGATGATCGCCCCCACGTTGCTCGAACTATTGGCGCTGGCCACGTCGAGGTTGCCGTCACCATTCATGTCGCCCAAAGCCAGCATCCAGATGTTCCCGCCCGCGCTGAAGGCCGCCCCGGCCGTGAACGTGCCATTTCCGGTTCCCAGATGGGCCACGACCTGTTGGCTGCCGATGCAACCCACGACCAGATCAGTGATTCCGTCGTTGTTCATGTCCCCCGCGCCCAGCGCATATTCGCTGCCGCATCCGCCCTCAAAACTCGTCGCCGAGCCGAACACTCCACTTCCGTTGTTGAGGATCAGCGAAATATTGCCGCCACCTGTGTTCGCCGTGGCAATGTCCAGATCACCGTCGCCGTCCGCATCCAGCACGGCGATACCGTGCGGAGAACTGCCCACGGAAATCTCCTGCCCCGGAGGTTGGAAAGTGCCGTCGCCAATGCCGAGCATGACCCATACGCTGCTTGTCGTGACCGCCGCCACCGTGAAATCCGGCTTGCCGTCATTGTTGAAGTCCGCCGCTTCATTCGGGCTGGCCTGGTGGCTGGTGGGAAACGGCGCCAGGTCGTCCCCGTAGGGCATTGTCGAATTGCCGGTGTGCATGAACACCCGCACGTCGGAGCTGTCTTCGTTTACACTGGCCAGGTCAAGCCAGCCGTCGGCATCCAGGTCAATCCCCGCCGTGCCGTAGATGCGGGTGTTCTCAAAATCCGGGGGCGTTCGGTTGGAAAGAGTCTCCACGTTGCTGAACACCATGTTCGCGGGCCGCGACCGAACCCAGAACAAATACGAATACCCCGCTTCGCGGATCGGCGAACTATCCGCGGCCACCAAGTCGTCCGACAAAACGACCAGCACCATCTCCCCGGCCGAAAACCGGCGATTCGGCGTCAATGTCATTGTGGTGTTGCCGTTTGAATAGGAATACGCTCCGCTCACCGGCCCGCTCCACCGCCCATAGACCTTGAAGCTGCTCGAATTGACCGAACTCGGGTTCACCGCCCGATCGAAGGTGATGGAAATCGGTGTGAGCGCCGGGGCGGTCCGTGCGTGCCGCGCCGGTGACACCGATAGCACGGTCAGCGTGCCCGCTCGCACGGACGCGCCCAACATCGACCCAACCAATGCGCAAAGCACAATCCTCGCCCCGATTTTCGTTTGCATGATGACTGATTCCCCCTTTTGGAATGCAACCCCCGAATTCGTCCGCGACAGGCGTGCGCGCGACGCTGCGCAGATCACCCTCCTTCCACCCGAACAAAGCGATATTCTACTCTAACGCCGCTGGAAACCAACCCTTAGCATGCGCCGCGCCGCTGTGCGACATGGCTTCTCGCAGAGTCAATCGATCGCTAGGATTTTTTCCCGTGTCCCTTACATCGGCGGTTGCGGCTTCGTTGCGCTCGCTGCTCGCTTGATCGCCTGAACTGGAACATGAATATCAACCCGGGCCGGCTCGCCGCTGAACGACGCCGAGATTCCTACCGGGGCGCCCGGCGGCACCGCCGCTCCAGCCGGCATTCCCAACATCGGCCCCATCATGCTGATCGCCGACGCCACATCGATGACCACTACCGCGTTTCGCTTCGCTGGCAGCGCCGCCAGAACTTCACTAACGTTCGGGGCGGTTGACATGGGTTTTCCAAGCTTCGAGCTGAGCGCCTTGGCCACGAACTCGCCGTTGCCCTCCGCGAAACGCACCATTCCGTCGGATACGACAAAGGCACAGCGCGGGTCCTTGCCATACATCTGGGCCGTCGCGGCCAACTGCGGGTTGGAGGTATCGAACTTCACCGCGAACTCTTCCACCGTCCCCGTGGGAAGCGGCTTGGAGCCGATTTTTTCGTAAGTCGGCCCCTTCGATATCTTCCCGAAAAATGCGTTGGCTGGATCGAGCGACAGCACCGCAAGCTCGAGAATCCGCTTGGGTTCGGCGCCGCGATACGCCCCGGCCATCGCCATGCCGTCCGGCGTGACGCCGATGGCCACGCTTATCCCCTCCGCCTTGGCAAAAAACTCGCGGGTGATGGGCGACCCCTTCACCGCGGATGCCGACCCATCCGCGGGTTTGGAAGTGTCACTTCCTGGCGCCGATCCGCCGGGGGGTGGAGCTTGGGCGGCGGCGGCTTTTTCGATCACGTAGTCGAAAAACGGCGATTTTTCGCCGGGAAAATGATAGGCGGCGGCCAGGAAAAACGGCTGCGTCTCCACGTCCGACAGCAGCGTCGTCCCCGCGGGCTTCTGCTCGCCGAGGTATTTCTTGATCGCCCCGTCCTTGAATCCGGACGCGATGGTGACGTTCCCCACCGACTCGGTCATCCCTATGGTCACGTCAATGTACGACACCTGCTCCACAAACGACTTAACTGACTCCACTAGCGAGGCGATCGCGCTCATCATCACCATCGGGTCCGCGCCGGCCTGCTGGGCGATCGCTGGGGCGAACATCGGGGCCATCATCCCGGCCTGCGCCAGACCCCCCAGGGCCATCGGCCGGACGGCGTCCATGTTCACGTGAATGAACACGTCACGACCCTTGAGCAGATCGGCTCGCGCTTTGATTTCATCCCCCAAGGTCCGCTCTTTCGCTTCGGCCTTGGCGAGTGATTCTTTCTCCGTGGCAACGATCCAGTACTTGCCGCGAGGCTTGATCCACAGCTCATCGGAATCTTTGAACGGCAGGTGCCAGACGCCCTCCTCTTCCTTGGCCTCCGACACTTCCTTTACCTTGGCCGCGAAGTCCGGCACGATCACCCACAGCAAGCCGGAACCGCCTCCTCCCATCTTCGTCTGGGCAAGGCCCATCGGCTGACTGAAGTCGATCCACCCGCCGATGCCCAGCTCCTCCTTGATGTCCTTCAATGGGCTAGAATAGGTGGTGTCCGGACTAATCTGTTTCACGAACGCTTCCGCGTTCTTGTCGAACCGGTTGAAGTCCGTCACCACCGCCGTGAATGGCAAGTCAGCAGGCATCAGGGCCATGACCTCCGCCGCGTCGGCGGCCAGCGCTCGCCCGGCGCTCCCCGCGATCATCCATCCCGCCACCGAACAAAGCAGTGCCACTCGCTTGACACGCGAATATCGATTCATTTGAACTCCTTGAGGTTGACTTTGCCAACGTGAGAACCGACTTCTCCGTCGGTCAAGAAACCGAGCCGACTGCTCGTCCCGACTTCTCGGCCAGTGTTCCTCCCCAGTCCATGCTATAGCGTCTGATGAAGGTGCGAAACGACTCTCGAACCAATCCTCTGACAACTTCCAGAACCAAGGTACAGATAAAGTGCCAGTGGAACGTTCGCGAGCCCCTTTGCGATGAAACGAGATCATCGGGTTAGCCCTACCTAGACGCCGGAACGTCTAAATTGCTAGAGTGATCTTTTTGCCCGTTTCGGTACCCATCCGCGCCTATGGAACATGAACGCACGGAGGGCGGCGTTCCTCGTCGAGCGCCCGGCGTCATTCCCAAGGTCCTTGCCTAGGAGGCATGGCTATGTGCACGAAGAATCGGAATTCATGTTGCCGAGGATTCATGGTCCGGATCGCGTGGGCAGGTGCGTTTTTCGCGCCGGCCGCGGTCATCGCTCAGCCGTCGCCGATTTTTGTGAAGGCCAACGCTGCGGGGCTGAACAACGGCGGCAGTTGGACCGATGCCTACACTCGCCTTCGGGATGCACTGGCCGTCGCCGACCCCGGCGAGCAAATCTGGGTGGCCGAGGGGACATACAAACCGACGAACAAGCGCTGCGGCAGCGCGGCGGATTGCGGGGGGGCGCCGAATTCATGTCCCGCGGGGGTGTGTGTCTGGAGCCAGCCGCGCGAACAGACTTTCCACTTGCTCACTGGCGTGGCGATCTATGGTGGGTTCGTCGGCGACGAGACAACGTTGGGCCAGCGGGTAAGCCCGTTTGCGCATCCAACCATTCTGAGTGGCGACGTGAACGGTGATGACGGTCCGGGGTTGTATGAAGACAACGATGAGAACAGCTATCACATCGTGACCGGAAGCGGGGTGACGGCCACCGCGATTCTCGACGGATTCACGATCTATGGCGGAAACGCGGGCGGGCCACCCGGTCCATCCAGCTACGGCGGCGGAATGTACTCCATATCGGGCACCCCGACGATCCGTACATGCAGTTTCGATCGAAACGTGGCCAAATTCCGCGGCGGTGCCGTCGCCAACGACGGCGGAAGCCCGATTTTCCGAGACTGTACGTTTAGCCTTAATGACGTGTCATCAGGGGGCGGTCTTGGCGGCGCGATCTACAATGGAGGCAGTGGCACCTTGGCCGTCGTGCATTCGCTCTTTATTCAAAACGGCGTCAATGGTTCGGGTGGAGCGATCCACACCGAGGGTTCAGCCACGACCAATGTCGTCCGCACCTATTTCGCCAACAACGGTGCCCTGCGGGGTGGGGCCGTGTCCGCCACCGGCTCCAGCGCGACCAACCTGTTCGATTGCGATTTCTGGACCAACTCCGCGTCGATAGACGGCGGGACGATTTGGCACTCCAGTTCCGGCGTGACCACGCTGCGCAATTGCACGCTCGGCGAGAACACAGCGTCCGGCGGTTTCGGCGGCGGGATCTATCTCGCCGACGGGATGGTCGACGTCAAGAACTCCATCCTTTGGGGCAACAGCGATTCCGGCGGGATGGATTCCTCCGCCCAGATTGAGGTGGGCGGTGGAACGGCTTGTGTGGAGTACAGCATCATTCAAGGCGGGTGGAGCGGCTGCGGGGGTAACGGCGTGCTCGATGCCGATCCCTTGTACTTCGCCCCGTTCAACCACTTCCTGCTCCGCAACTCTCCCGCGGTGGATGCCGGGGACAACTCGGCCGTTCCGCTGGACGCGTACGATCTGGACAACGACGGGGACACGATCGAGCGATTGCCGCTCGATACCTACAACCGCGAGCGCTTTGTCGACAACCCGCTGGTGTCGGACACCGGTCTCTCCGCGCCCGGCTATCCCAACATCGTGGACATAGGGGCCTACGAAGTGCCGCTGATTTTGTACTGGTACGTCGACAAGGACGCCACGGGCACAAACCAAGGCTACTCGTGGGCCCACGCTTTCACCACGTTGCAAAACGGCCTGGCCGCGACCGGCACGGCAGTCAACGAGGAAATTTGGGTGGCTGAGGGGACTTACAAGCCGACGGACAAGAGATGTGGTACCGCGGCAGATTGTGGAGGAGCGCCGAATTCTTGTTCCGGCGGCGATTGTGTCTGGAATGCGCCGCGCGAGCAGACGTTCCAGTTGCGCGATGGCGTGACCATCTACGGCGGCTTCGCGGGCTTTGAAAACGACCTCAGCGAGCGCGCCATCGTGGCCAATCCAACGATCCTCAGCGGCGACGTTACCGGCAAGGACATGCTCGTGCCATGTGGTCAAGATTCGCCGGATTGTGATTCGTTCGGCGGCCGGTGCGATAATGGTGATTGCATCATTCCCGCCGGCAACGGCGAAAACAGCCACAGGGTCGTCACCGGCAGCGGCACGGACGCGACCGCAATCTTGGACGGCTTCACGATTACCGGTGGCAACTCCGAGGCCGGCAATGCTCAGGGCGGAGGGTACTTCTCCCAGGGGGGCAGTGCCACGCTTCGTTCCTGTCGGATTCGAGGCAATCGGGCATTGGGACAAGGAGGCGGCGTGTCGTTGAATACGGGAGGTGGCAACACAACGTTTGATAACTGCACGATCGAGAATAACTGGGCGGTTGCAGGCGCTTCCGGCGGCGGTCTGTTCGTGTTCGACGCCGACTGTACGGTCAGAGATTCTATTTTCCGGAGCAATGTCTCCGGTGCTGGTGGAGGAGCCTATCTCCAATTCGGGACCTTCAACTTCCTCAACACGACGTTTATTGACAACCGCTCACAAAGTGGAGGTGCAATACGAATGGACTTCACCTGTGTGGCGGCGTTAGTTAATTGCGGCTTTCTGGGGAATCGCGCCCCCCTCGCGGGAGGCGTCCTGGATGCCTCGACGGATGGGACGAGGTCATTCGTCAACTCTCGCTTCGTTGGTAACGCTTCGGAGGGTAGCAACGGCGGGGGTTTATATGTTTTCTCCGGCACAAACGAGACCGTGCACGTCGCCAACTGTACGTTTCACGGAAACACCGCTCTGGAATTGGGCGGCGGCATCATGTTCCAATCCCAAGCGGAAGCCACGATCGAAAACTGCATCGCCTGGGGGAACACGGATATGAATGGCATGGGCGCCTCTGCTCAAATCAGCGCCTCGGAAACCACGGGCGCACCGCTAGTCAACCACAGCCTGGTCCAGGACGGTTGGACCGGCGCGGGGTCGAACAACATCAACGCCAATCCGTTGTTCGTCGACGCCGACGGCGCGGACAACATTCTCGGCAACGAGGACGACAATGTGCGGTTGCAGTCGGGCTCGCCGGCGATCGACGCGGGCGACTCGTGCGCCGTCCCGCTGGACACGTCCGATCTCGACGGCGACGCCGACACCGCCGAGCGCCTTCCGTACGACCTTGACGAAAACTCGCGCATGGCCGGCTACGCGGTGGACATGGGTGCTTACGAAAATCAGCTCGCCGTCGGCGGCGACTGCAATCGCAACGGCCAGGTCGACGACCTTGACGTGTGTTCGGGGGCAAGTAATGACGTGAATGCCGACGGCGTTCCCGACGAGTGCGCTCAGTTCGACGGTGGCTGCGGCGGCAACAACGCCTGGAGCTGCGCAAACAACTGGGAGAACAACATCGTCCCCCACAACGAGAGCGAGACCTACGTCGTCGTGCTCGAAACTCCCGCCAACGACGTCTGTCTAGATATCGACGTGATCTTGGACGCCCTGGTTATTGCAGACGGGGCCTCGCTCGACATCTCCGGCCAGGGCGGCTGCGACGGCAATCTCGAAATCGTCGAATCCGGCGGACTTTTCCTCGACGGCAGTCTGACCGACACGGGACCATGCGTAGCCGGCGGCGCCTCGGCCCGTGGTGGGCATACGCCGCCGAACCTGACCATCCGCGGTCCCGGCGCCACCAGCATCGTCTACTCCACGACCTTCGAGGGCACGGTGAACCTCCTGGTCGATTCGTCGGTGCCCATGTCCCTCGGCGGCGACTTCAACAACAACTGCGTCTCCGGTCTCTGTTTCAACATGCGCGACGGGGCACTGCTGCTGACGGGCAACAGCCCGGCCGGCCCCGAGCAGCGCATCGAAGCCGCGGCCACGGATATGGGGCCGGTGGGGACGATCGAAGGCGCCGACTACGCCATCGGCACCTTGGAGATCGCCGCGGGCGCGGAGGTGACCTTCAATGACACTTTCGATAATGACGGCAATGGCCAGGGAGCGTGTACGGAAGCGGTGTACGTCAGCACCCTGCGAGTCGGCGCGCCGGCCACGATCACCCTGGACAACGTCCGGGTCTATTATGAAACGCTCGACCCGGACCCGCTCGATCCGGGCGTGATCGTAAATACCATCGGTTGCGGAGCCCTGGTGCCGGTCACCTGTCCGACGGTCAGCGCCGCAACCCGCTTCGATCCCACGATCGATCGCAACCGCTACCTTTCGATCATGCCCGGCAACGCGGGTCAGTCCGTGGGCCTTCGGGTGTCCGTCCTCAGCTCCCCGAGCGTGCCTTCGATCACCAACGAAGTCCGCTGGGTGGGCATGCCGGTCGCGGTGAACGATCCGCCGAACGGCGGCAACATCTTCGTTGCCCCGCTGCAATGCGATCCCTTGTTCATGAATTGGGCGGCGTTCCCAACCATCAACGTCTACGGACCCGATATTGTGCCGAGCACGCTGCCGCCGACTCAGTATGAAGTCGTCGTCGTTCCGCAATCGTGCAGCGCGTTTTCGGGGGCGTACTCCGCGCCGCTCCTCATCACTCAAGCCAAGTGGGGCGATGTGCGAGATCCATTCGGGGGCGCCTCGCAGCCGAACTTCGCGGACATCAACGCGATCGTGCAGAAGTTCAGCAACCTGGCCACGGCGCCCACGCTCACGCGAGTCGATCTGGTCGGCACCGGCAACCCTGGCCAGCCGAGCACGCCGAACCGCACGGTAAGCTTCGCGGACGTTTCCGCCTGCGTCAGCGCGTTCGGAGGTTTTGCGTATCCCTACATCGGAACGAGTTGCCCGTAGGAATCGGAAGACACTGCTCGCAGAGCAGTGGCACGCAAGCACGCAGAGACGTTTTGACAACGCCGGCGGGGCGCCATAAGTTCGCGAAAGCATGGATTGCCGCGAAAAGAAAGCTGGGCGTTCGGTCATGGTGGCCATCGGGTTGCTGATGGTCGCCTTGGGCGTGGCGGGCATTTTCCTCCCGCTGCTGCCGACGACGCCCTTTCTGCTGCTGGCCGCGTATCTGTTCGCCCGGAGCAGCGAACGGCTGCACCGGTGGCTGCTGAATCATCGACACCTGGGGCCGTACATTCACGCGTTCCGAAACCGAAGCGGGCTGACCCGGGTTCAGAAGGTCCGCATCGCCTCGTCGTTCACGGTGCTGATGGGCGTCAGTTTCTACTTCGCCCCGATCACGACGGTCCGACTGCTGCTGGTCGCGCTCTGGCTGTTCTGGATGGTGCAGTTGGCACGGATGAAGACGGCAACTGACCGAATGGCGAATGATCAATGACGAAGCGGAAAGCCACGAAGCGACGTAGCCACGAAGGCCCACCCGACGCTCTGATTTCTTTGCAGCGGCGCGATCTGAGATAGTCCATTGCTCCTTAAGGGCTTTGGCCCCGTCTGTTTATGGGCAAGCCGCCGCCGTAAATGGGTACGGGACCCCGCGGAACGCATCCACGTCCGCCGAAACGTCGACGAAACTGACTGACTGGTTCGGCGTCATCGGTACGAGATCGACGCGGGGCGTGTTGGGGGCCGAGGCTACGTTACGAAACTTCTCGACGATCGATGAAACGTCGTTGAAGTTCGGTTGCCCGCCGCCGGTGAATGGACGAACCACGTCGCCCCACTTGGCCATTTCCACACTTAGCTCCGCGCTGCAATTGTCGCCGTTCGCATCACAATGAGCGATGCCGTACGTCGTGACGCCACTGACGTGCGACGTCGGTACGATCGACGCTCCGAACAGGTGCAGCGGGCCATTGGTCCATATCTGCGAATGCGGCGTGGCCGTACAGACGACCGGAGCCCCGCGGGGCGCCGGGTTCGGCGAATTCGGAATCGACTGCTCCGGACCGGCGTAGAAGACATGCCCGACGATAGCCGGGAATTGCGGGGTCGTGAGCACGCGAACCCGGATGGACGTCGCCGTCGGCTGGTTCGTTGGCGTCACCGAGAGGTAGCGACTCTTCAGACCGCATTCCGCCGGCTCCGTGCAATCGGCATCCCTCGAGCAGGGGATACCCGTGTCCCCACCGGCCGTCTGACAGGTGTTATCGCCGACCGTTGGCGGATCAAACGGCGCCGACGTGCATGCGTCGTCAAAGCCATCGTCGTTCGTATCACCCTCACATTCCCTGCCGGGGTCGCTGAAAACTCCATCCAGCGAAGCGCAATATGCCGAGGTAGAGGTCAGACACATCGCATCCTGGGTGCAGCATGCACCCGTGGCGCACTGCGAAGAGCCGAGAAGCATGCTTAGCTCCAACGTGGATAGTCCTCGTTGGAGCCTGAAATCCACGATTTTGATCCCCAGCCGTTCCAATCGGTCGATCTCATGTCCAAGCTGCACCGTTCCGCCCTGAATCAGAAGGTCTTGCAGGGGAGTGTCGACGTTTTCGAGATATCGGGGGATGTCCAGGACTTCGAGAATGATATCACCTGGTTGGAGGCCGGCGTTGAAGGCCGGGCTTCCCCCGAGCACGTTCTGAATTTCGACGGGACCGACCTCCCCGGACACTTGGTACCAAAACTGATTGCTCGAGGACGTGGCGGTAATTCCATAGCAAGATACTACGTCGATCTTGGCCGGAAAACTGAGTTGCTGATCCAGCAGGGCACCGGGTGGCTGAATGCTGGCCGGACCCGTGTCTCCATCGCCGGAATAGTGCACCTCCCAGCTTTGGATGACACCGGTTTCGCCCGCAACTTGATCCGACACACGGAGGATCCAGGGACCGAGGGGGCTGGTGCCGTCGAACACCGTCAACGAACTGGGGAGTGGCGGGAACGGATAATCATCAGGGGCGAATCGGCCGACAATGACAGGAATTTGACACTGCGGGTGAATGTTCTGGTCGGCGCAAACGTCGATCGTAAGAGCCAGTCCGTCGGCGTCGCAGCCGAAGCCGGCGCCGTTCACTTGGCCGATCCGGTTGACCAGGGTGGCCGAACGACCTTGGTGTTCGAGCGTAATGACCAGGTCGCCGACGCGGCTGTGGAAGATATCGAGGTCGACGTTTACCTGCCGGACGGTCTTGACGCCGGAAGCGCCGACATGGACGATGGATTGCATCACGGTGAAATCATTGATCGGCATGGGCGTGTCCACGGAGGGAGCGGCCTCGGCGACCACCCCGGTGACGCAAAGTCCTTGTGCCTCCTCCTCCTGGCCTATGCAACTATCCGGAGCGCACACCGTGCCCATGCCAAGAAAGGCCCCGCCGCCAGCTTGACAACTCACCGCATCGGAACCATCGACGCACGCACCATCGGTTGTGCAACAAGCGCCCGTTCCGATGCGAGCATCGCCTTCGATCGAAGAGGGTGTTGCGGTGAATTCAATGGACCGCTTGCCGGAGGGATCGCCGGACTTGTCGACGCGCTTTGCCGAGTCACGGATAGGCTGCGCGAAGCCCTTAGGGCCTAAAAGCGGCGGTTGCTTGGGGAGAGGAAGACCTATGCCCTTCGTGCCTTTTTCGTCGGGAGCTGCCTTTTCGTTGGCCTCGACCTGAGTGGTGCAGTCCTGCTTGGTCAACGTCTGCTTGATCTTACAAGTCTTGGCATCGAACACGTACTCTCGCTGCTTTTCGTTGGGGTCCTTGTCGTGGCGATCTTTGTTGATGTAGGTCAGCTTGTGGAATTTTTCCTTTCCTTCTTGCTTCTTCTTTTCAACATCGTACTCGTTTTCGCCCCAATCATACTTGCAGTGACCGTAAAACTTGTTCTTTCCCGCGCCTGGTTTCCCCGGACCGGCGATGTACATTCTTACGAATTGTGATCCCCCTCCATGATCAACACACCACCTCTCAATCTGGCTGCCGTGTTCGTCCTTCTCCGTCTTGTCGTTGAAACGCCAGTCTTTCACGCCATCGTCGTCGATATCGCGGACTTTCTTAGCGTTGTCCGCCGCCTCGGGTGGACAACTAATGCCCGATGCGAAATCAGTCATGAAAAGGAGTGAGCTAACCGAACAGAGCCAAATAGTCGCAAGGGGATCGGACTTCATCAGTACGCGCGTTCTTGGAAACAACAGAACCATGACATACCTCCATGACTTGGAATTTGGCGTGGGCGGAACTTCCCCAAAACAACGGAGCCATTAGAGCTAATCCGCAAAACCATCGCCTTCAGCCTCTCGCGCGCGAGCGAATTGAAGGCATTGGCGCTGACTGAACGTTTGTAACCGACCGGGGAAGACGGTCGAATCGATAAGCCAGAATCCTACCAATAACGCTCAGACGAAAACAAGTCGCCTGTTGGGGTGATTAAGAAAGGCGGGATGCGCGAAATGGGAAGCCCCCAACATCTTCTCCAGTTTTCTGCGTCATTAAAGAATCGGAACTTCAGCTCATGAAGAGCTTGGACTTTTGCACGCGGCCGTTCTTGATCAGCATGCGCTGCCAGCAGGACTCGGCGTTGAGCGACATCCACTGCTTGTCCTCGGTGCGGTAGTGCCAGTCTTCGTTGTTCTGGAAGAAGAGTTGGATGCCGGGGCCTTCGATGATGTTGACGATCTCGTTGTTGTGGTAGTTGAACTCGTCGAAGTCGGTGACCGCCCGCTGGCCCATCTCGGAATACATGTGGCTCAGTTCCAACAGGGCCTCGTTCAGCTCCGGGGCGAGCGGGTGAACTTTGAGGCCCATGCGCTTGGCCTCGCGGGCGGTGATGGGGTATTCGTGGGCGGGATGGTCGGCGTTGAGGCCATGGGCGATGCGCTGGGCCGCTTCCTTGTCCTCCATGTGGTAGCAAAGGATTTCGGTACACAGGCGGATCGAAAGCGAAGTCGCCCGGTCGACGGCGCCGATGACCAGTGGGTGGATGTATTTGTAGACCTCCTGGAAGGGGTTCACGTCCGTGCCGCGGGAGTGCTTTTCCCAGAGGGTGATCACGCGGTGCAGTTCGTCGTCGCCGACGAAGGCGGTTTCGTTCCGGCGATCGAGCGGGCCGAGGGAATGTTCGAGGGAGGTGTCGATCGGGGTGAGGTAGGCGAGGGGGCCCATGTGAATTTCGTCGGCGCCGAGGGCGAGCATGGTGGCCGCGGAGGCACAGGCCAGGGGAACGACGACCGTCAGGTGATCCACATGCTGCCGCAATAGATGGATGATCCGCAGGGACGACTGCCCGTCGCCGCCGCTGGATTTGACGAAGAGCGTCGCGCGGCCGCTGGGCTGGAGGACGCGGAGCACGTCGTACATGGCCTGAACGTCGTTTTCGCAGATCGAGCCTTTTTCCGAGGTCCAATAGGCGAGAAAGGTGCCTTGAATTTGTTCGCCGATGCGGCCGATGAGCCGCTGGGTTTTCTGGACCAGGACAGGGGGTTTCTTGAGCCGCCGACCGCGTGGGGAGCGCTTAGGGCGGGATGCGGGTTTCTTTTTGGCTTTCCTGGCCATCGACACCTTCGCGTTGAGCCTATCGCCTAAAGGTTGCGCGGGCAAGCGTAAATGCGTTTGGCGTGGCATGCCCAATCAGAACCGCGACTGCAAAGGAGCGGCCTGGTTGCCAAGGGTCTTTCGAGCGTTGGTAGCTTGGCCCGTTTCCACGAGCGTGGATTTCAGATTTGAGATTTGAGATCTAACTCACCGGCCGTAGTTGCTTTTCTTTTTCCGTCAGATTCGCGAGCAGTTCGTCGAACGATTGGGCGAAGAGGTTGACGCCCTCGGTGGTGAGTTGTTCGGTGACATCGTTCATGTGGATGTCGAGGTTGCCGATGGTGCCCAGGACGGAGCGGGCGGCGTCGAGGCCGTTGGTGATGGTCACCGCCGTTTTCGCGTGGTCGAGGACGGCGTCGATTGTCGCGGGGGGTAACGTGTTGACGGTGTTGGGCCCCACCAGGTTGTCGACGTAAATCGTGTCCGGATACTTGGGGTTCTTGGTGCTGGTACTGGCCCAAAGGGGTCGTTGGACGCGGGCGCATGCCCTGGCCAGTTCGCCGAACTCGCCTTTGGGATCAAACGTTTCCAGAAAACGGGCATAGGCGAGCTTGGCGTTGGCGACGGCGGCTTTTCCGAGAAGGTGATCGACCTTGGCGCCGTTGGCCCGTTTTTCTTCAAGGCGCTTGTCGACCAGGGAATCGACCCGGCTCACGAAAAAGGACGCGACCGAAGCGACCTTGGAAAGATCGCCGCCGCGGCGGCGCAATCGCTGCAAGCCGTTGAGGTAGGCGCCCATCACGTTGCGGTACATGGTGATCGAGAAGATGAGGGTGACGTTTACGTTGATACCCTCGCCGATGAGCACTTCGATCGCGGGTATGCCTTGGTTCGTCGCGGGCACCTTGATGAAGACGTTGGGGCGGTTGACTTCTTTGAAGAGTCGCCGGGCCTCGGCGACGGTGGCCTCGGTCTTGTAGGCCAGCTTGGGATTGACCTCGAGACTCACGTAGCCATCGACGCCGCCGGTGCGATCATACACGGGCCGGAGGAAGTCGGCGGCGTCCACAATGTCGGGGATCACGAGGCCTTCATAGATTTCAAGGGGCGAGCGGTCTTCATCAAGCAGTTTGAGGAACCGGTCGTCGTAATCGTTGCCGCCGGTGATGGCCTTCATGAAGATGGTCGGGTTTGAGGTGATGCCGACGATCCCGAGATCGATGAGACGTTGCAGCTCGCCGGAGTCGATCATGCGGCGGCTCAGGTTGTCGCACCAGACCGACTGGCCAAGATCGAACAGCTTCTGAATCGTGTTTTTCACCGGCGATGCTCCTTGCGCGGCGCCGGGGCTTTCGTGCCGAGCCGGCGCATGCGTCTATCTATTATTCTCGATGGGGAGCGGGCTGCCAACCCGGTACGTCAGCTGATCCGGGAACAATCGTCAGGCTCCATGTGAATTCTTGCGGCTACGACTTGCCCCAGCGGAACGTTCCGAAGCCGAGAGGTGAGGAGTTATTGGCGCCTCGGAGCCGTTCCGGTCACGTGCCGGCGTTGCCGATAATCCGTTAGTCGCTTCGCTCGGGGCCGCATCCACATGAAGAACCCGACCAAGTTCTGTCAACTTTCGCTTTCATTGACGAATGGCGTACGGGTGAGTGGCCAGTACCACGTGGAGGCGAAGACCAGCTCGACGATCCGACCGTCGGACGCGATCCGCGAGAACAAGGGGGGCTTCCTGCTGCTCTCCGACGTTACCATAGACGAGCCGATCGGTCGGCGTACGCACCCCGTGGTCATGATTCCGTATGCGTCCATTGCGCACATTGAACTCCCGCCGACGCGCTGGATGAGCCCCAATCCCGTTGTCACCGATCGCCCGGCGGAAGCCAAGATCGTCTGAAGGTCTTACTTCTTTTGCCGTCACCTGGCGGACGTGGTTCGCCAGATGCCCGCGCGGTAGAATCCCGCCATGCGCCAGGTTTATCCCTTGTATGTCGCAAACAAGGCGGAACACCCCAACACCGACCTTGTGGTCACCAACAAGTTCACCGGTGAGCCCGCATGCCAAGTCGCCCTGGCCGACCCTAAGACCATTGACCGCGCCATCGGGGCCTGCGTTGCGGCATTCCAGCACACGAGGCGGATGCCTGGATATAAGCGACAGGCCGTCCTTTATCACGTCGTGAAGCGGGTCACCGAGCGTCACGAGGAACTGGCCAAGGCCCTCTGTATCGAGGCGGGCAAACCGATCCGCGACGCCCGCGGCGAAGTGACGCGATTGGTGGACACGTTTCGGGTGGCCGCGGAGGAATCGGTGCGGATTGGCGGCGAATACATGCCGCTGGACATCAGCGCTCGAGCCGAAGGCGTGGAAGCGATCTGGAGGCGTTTCCCCATCGGGCCGTGCAGTTTCATTTCGCCGTTCAATTTTCCCCTCAATCTGGTAGCCCACAAAGTGGCCCCGGCGATCGCGGTGGGCTGCCCGTTCATTCTGAAACCGGCGAGTTGGACGCCGATCGGGGCCCTGATTCTCGGGGAGATTCTTGCGGAAACCGAATTGCCCCAAGGAGCGTTCAGTATTCTGCCCTGCTCGCGCGATGGGGCGGACTTGTTCACCACCGATGATCGCCTCAAGCTGCTGAGTTTCACCGGCTCGCCGGACGTCGGCTGGGCGCTGAAGGCCAAGGCCGGCAAGAAAAAAGTCGTTCTCGAACTCGGTGGGAACGCGGCGTGCATCGTGGATGAGGGAGCCGACCTTGAGTTCGCCGCCGATCGGATCATCATCGGGGCGTTTTATCAATCAGGTCAGAGCTGCATCAGCGTACAACGGATCATCGCCCACCAGAGCATTTACGAGCCGCTCAAAAAGTTGCTCAAGGAGCGAGTGGTCAAATTGACATCCGGCGATCCGCTGAACGAAGACACCTTTCTTGGCCCGCTGATTTCGCTCAATGATGCGAAACGGATCGAGCAGTGGGTGAGCGAGGCCATCGGTGGGGGGGCGAATCTGATCTGTGGGGGCAAGCGTAACGGCGTCTTTTTCGATGCTACCCTGCTCGAAAACGTCAGGCCGGACATGAAGATCAGTTGTACCGAGGCCTTCGGCCCCGTGGCTACTTTGCAACCGTTTGTCGATTTCAAGGACGCGGTCCGAGTGGTCAACGACAGCGTCTATGGCTTGCAGGCCGGGGTGTTCACGAAGAACATTGATCACGCGATGTATGCGTTTAATGAGTTGGACGTGGGCGGCGTGATCATCAACGACGTGCCGAGCTTTCGGGTGGACAACATGCCGTACGGCGGAATCAAGGACTCCGGCCTTGGCCGGGAGGGCATCCGCTTCGCCATCGAAGATATGACGGAGATTAAGCTGTTGGTGCTGAGCAAGGTGGGGAGAATCTAGGACGTTTGAGGCTGGCTGGAGACAAGTGATATGAATCGGCCAAACCGTATCTTTGCGATGGTGGCGTTTGCGCTCCTTTGGGTGTCATGTGGTGTCACGTTTGCCGAATCAAGCGGCGGCCAGTGGCCAAGCTTCCGCGGGCCGGGGGCTTCGGGGGTGTCCGATGGGTTCCCCCTACCCACTGAGTGGGACGTGCCGTCGGGTAAAAACGTCAAGTGGAAGACGCCCATCCCCGGCTTGGCCCACTCTTCGCCCATCGTGTGGGGCGATCGCATTTTCGTCACCACGGCGATCAGCACCGACGACAAACCCTATCTGAAGATCGGCTTATACGGTGAAAGCCCGGACCATCCGGAGAACGTAGACCACGACTTCCGGGTCTACTGCCTCGATAAGAAAACCGGCTCCATTCTCTGGGAAAAAAGCGCATACAAGGGCATTCCCAAGGTCAAGCGGCACGTGAAGGCCACCCACGCCAACTCGACACCGGCCACCGACGGCAAACACGTCGTCGCCTTCTTCGGCGCCGAGGGTATCTATTGCTACGACTTCGAAGGCAACTTGAAGTGGAAGCGCGACCTCGGCAACTTTGATGCCGGGCCGGCCGGAGCGAACGACCTGCAATGGGGCTTCGCCAGTTCGCCGGTCATCCACGACGGCAAAGTCATCGTTCAATGCGACCACCGCGGCCCGTCTTTCGTCGCGGCGTTGGACGTGACCGACGGCAAGGATATCTGGCGCACCACGCGCAAAGACGATCCAACCTGGGCGACACCCACCGTTCACGTGGAGCGCGGCCGGTCGCAGGTTATCTGCAACGGGTACAAGCACATCGGCGGCTATGCTCTGGCCACCGGCAAGGAACTGTGGTGGATGCGGGGCGGTGGGGACGTCCCCGTCCCGGCGCCGATCGTGGCCAAGAACCTCATCTTCATTACCAACGCGCACGGCGGAGACGCTCCCGTCTATGCGATCCGAACCTCGGCGGAGGGTGACATCAGCTTGGCGGCGGATCAGACCGAGAACACACACATCGCCTGGAGCCACATGAAGATCGGTAACTACATGCAGACACCGGTCGTTTACGGCGACTACTTATACTGCTGCCGCGACCAGGGCATTATCGCGTGCTACGACGCGCTGACCGGCAAAAAGCAATACCGGGAACGCCTCGCGGACGGCGTCGGCTTCACGAGTTCACCGGTCGCCGGCGACGGAAAGGTTTATTTCGCGAGCGAAGAAGGCGACGTGTACGTTCTTAAGGCCGGTCCGAGCTACGAGGTGGTCCACAAAAACGCGCTCGGGCAGGTGTGCATGGCCAGCCCGGCGATATCTAACAAAATGTTAATCTACCGCACGCAGCATCAGGTCGTGGCCATCGGCGAGTAATTGTTAAAAACACCGCGTTTTCGCGCCGACGAAACAGGTGGGAAAGGTGGACTTGGCTTGATCGTGACCACCCGACGGCCTAGACTCCAAAGACGGTCGGCGGCTACGTGAAGTTGATTCGCGGGGCCGGTTTTGTGTCCGTTGGTTTCGTTTGGAGGAAGCGATGACGACCATGGAATCCCAATCACCTCCTCAGCCCGCGGCTGAGGGGAGCATTCTTCCGCTGCTTCCGTCCCTGGAAGAGTTGATGAAGCACGCGTCGTCGCGGATCAACGAGCGGGGCTATTTCGCCAAGCTCGGCGAAGAACTTCGCCGCCTTCACGCGGGCCTGCGAATCCACCACACGTCGGGGTTCCGACGCGGCTCCCACGACGCCACCGTCAACACCCCGCCGGAGTTGGTCGAAGTGCTTGCTTCTCTTACTGCCGAACGGCCCACAATCCTGGGAAATCTCGACCGCCTGACTCGGGCCTCCGAGCAGGTTGGCGATCAGTCGCTCGAGGATCGGGACGTGTTTATTCTTCGCGTTAAGGAACTAATCGCCATGCTCCGTCGCCACCAGGCCGAAGAAGATCGGTTGTTCCACACCGCCGTTTGGCAAGATACGGGCGGCGAGAGTTAGGCGGTCAAATCCGCTCCCCGCATTCCGGACAGCGCGGTTCGGATAGGCCGCGAAGGATGTGTCGGCACTTTCGACATCGTAACTCATCCTCCTCGCGCCGAGCCTGCCAGGTGACCAAAATCCAGCCGATGCAGACGTATCCGGAGAACGCAAGTGCTTGCAGCCCGCTGAAACTCCACTCGGCCTGCCAGAATCCGCCAATGAATCCTCTTTTGGAGAAGACCAACCACCAAATGGCGGAAATGGCCGCAAACACGAGCGTCAGAACCACGTTGATGTGATACAATCTCATCGCGTAAATACATCGTTTGAACGCATGGTCTCAAATCGCTCGAAGAAATCGGGAAATGTCTTGGCGCAGCATTCGGGGTTGTTGATGACGAGACCGGGGACTTTCAATCCGGCCACCGCGAAGCTCATGGTCATTCGATGATCGCCGTGGGTGTCGATGGCCGCGGGATGGATTGTCGGCGGCGGCGTGATCCGCAGACCATCGGGGAATTCCTCGACAGCCGCGCCCATCTTGCTCAGTTCGCGGCGCAGGGCGGTGAGGCGGTCGGTCTCCTTGACTCGCAGATTGGCGACGTTGCGGATCGTGGTCGGTCCATCGGCGAACAGGGCGACGACGGCCAGGGTTTGAACCGTGTCCGGCATCGCATTCAGGTCCACGTCGATTCCCGCGAGTCGCTTCGGGTGAGCCGGTCCGACCACCGTCAAGGACTCCACCGATCGTTCAACCCGGCAGCCCATCCGTTCGAGCACGTCGACGAAGCGGGCGTCTCCTTGAAGACTGTCCGTGCCAATTCCTGTCACCGTCACCCGCCCGCCGGTCACCGCGGCCGCCGCCCAGAAATAGGTCGCGTTGGAGGCGTCCGGTTCGATAGCGAGGTTCGTGGCCTGATAGCGTTGCGGAGTTTCGACGATGAACTTCGCCCCACTGTCGTCATATTGCTCGACAACGGCGACGCCGAACTTCTGCATGATCGCCGTCGTCAATTTCAAATAGGGAACGCTGGGTACTGCACCGGTCACCTCAAGAAACAAATCACCCGCCGCGTACGGTGCGACCATCAGCAGGGCGCTGATCATCTGGCTTGATTCGGGTGAATCGATCGAGACATGCCCACCGTGCAAGCCGCTCGCGTGAACGACCAGAGGCGGAAGACCATCGTCACTTTGATATTCGATTCCGGCGCCGAGTGCCTGCAACGCCCGGGCGAGAGCGCCAATGGGCCGCTTGCGCATTCGATCGACCCCGTCGAAGCGGAAATCGCCGACGCCCAACGCGGCGATGGCCATGCCGAAGCGCATGACGGTCCCCGCATTCCCGCAGAACACGTCGGCCTCATCGGCGCCGACTCGGCCGCCGACACCAGAGACTTCCGCCAGGAGCCGGTGCCCGTCGAGGGTGATTCGAATCCCCAGATTCGCAAGAGCGTCGATCATCAGGCGGGTGTCATCGGCGATAAGGATGTCGCGTAGCACGGAAGTGCCGTCGGCTAGGCCGGCGATCACCAACGCACGGTTGGTGATGCTCTTGGAGCCGGGGAGCGAAACAACGGCGTTGATGACCGCGGTGGCCGGCTGGCAAAGGTAACGCGACACGCGCGCACCATACCTCAGGGCATGGCGCGGCGGCAAATGCGGATGGCAGGTGAACCTCGCGGCGTGGGCGCGAGAACCACCTGCCCTACTGCTATTTCTGGGCGAGCCAACGGGACTTTCCGGATGCATTACCGGCCGGTGCCGGCGACGGCTTGGGATGCGGCGGGTGTGGTCGAACGTGCGGCTTGATCATCCCGGCGGGACCGCGGGGGCGATTTCGTGGCGCCTCCGGCGGCGATGCCGGCGTGGCACCAGCCCCCATCGCTTCTTCCTGCTCCACGGCCTGCATTTCCTCGAGGGTGGCCCCAACCCGCTGACGATCCTGACGGCGCCAATGATCAATAATGCTATCGAGATCGGCTTCAACTTCTTCAGAGGACCAGACCCTGAAAAAGTCGATGTTGGCGCTTTGCGGCGGCGGGTTCGGATAATCCACCAGCGTCCGCATCGGCATCAGCACGCTGTCTCCGATGACGAAGGCTTCGCCGGGCCGCAGCACGGGCAGCATTTGGATCACGCCGGTGAAATGGTCGCCGACCACCTTGGACACGTAGTGCTGGTCTTCCGGATTGCTGAGCCGCATCGTGACGAAGCTGTTGCACTGAGAGAGAACGGTCTCGGAAAGCTCGGAGGGCCGCTGCGACACGATCATCGCGCTGACTCCATACTTTCGCCCTTCCTTGGCCACCCGCTCCACGGCCTTCCGCGCGAATTGCCTCCCGTTGTCGTGCCGTGGGATGTAGTTGTGGGCCTCCTCGAAAACAAGGAGTGTCGGGTGACGTTGGGTCGCGGGCGTCCAGAAATTCATATCGAACAACAGTCGGGTGAGCACGGCCACGGTAATATCGACGATCTCAAACGGAATGCCCGACAGGTCAATGATCGTCATGTTGCTGCGCGGCTGTACCCGCCCGGTTAGCACGCGAATCAGATGATTCATCAGGCTCGATGTCTGCTCGTGGTGTTCCAATTGGTTGAGATACTCGCGGAAGTAGCGTGATTTCTTTCCGTGTTCGATCGGCTTGAGCATGAACTCATACCGGCGGTCGAGGTATCTCGAATCGAGCTGGGCAATCAAACCGAGCAGTTTTCCAAAGTACAGGGGGTGCGGCGTCTCGCCTTCAGGGTTCCCTCGGTTGAACTGACATCGCTGGTTGCGCATCAGGTGCTGCTGCTCGTCCGGGGCCAACGCCCGAAGCGCCAACTGACTGAACGCGAGGTGGTCATCGTTCAGCACATACCTCGCGTCGTTGAGGTTTTCCGCGTAGGTCTTGAGCTGTTCGAGCGAAAAGTAAATCGGGGTATCGAGCGTCAGGGACTTGGTTAGGCCCAGTTGGCGGGCCGCCTCCGATTTGTATTCTAGGAGGGCCGTTCGCAGGAACGAAATCTGCGTGGAAATGTTGATCGGGTTCGACCGATCGATGAACAGCGCCTCAATCTCCTCATATTTCAACAGCCAGTATGGCAAGACCAGATCGTCAATTCCCAAATACGTGACATTGGCCGCCAATTGCCCGTGTTCATCGGAGAACGCCTTCCGGTATTCACCGTGCATGTCGAACATGACGACTTGTGAGTGCTTAAGATCCAGCACCTCCTGGAGAATCTTGGCCGTGGTACAACTCTTGCCGCTACCGCTGTTGCCCAGCACGCCCACGTGCTTCGCGAATAGTTCCGTCCCCAGAACCTTCACTTCGAAATCGGGGTTATAGGCGAATCGGCCGAGCTTGAAGCTCTGGGGATGCTTGGACCCCGCCAGCAACTGGTCGAAGCTGCCGAAGATGGACTCGAAGTCTCCGCGCACCGCCACCCACACGTCGTCGCCGACGATGGGGTATTCATTCACACCGCGAACGAACTTCCCAGCCTGGATCTCGCCGAGCAATTGAATGTGCATGATGAGCTGGGGCTCGACGTCGACAACGGTGACCTCTTGCCGACCCACGCCGGTGACGAACCCGACCAGTGTCCGGGTGTCCATAGGGATCGTGACGTACGAGCCGATCTGCCCGACCCGATAGGTCTGCTCCTCGTGGAGAAGGTTCAGATCGCCGACGGTGATGACCACGTCCACGCCGCCATTGTCCACGCGGATGACGTTGCCGATTTTCAGTGGGTTCATGGTGACAAGTCCGCAAGTTCAGGTCGTTTATGGGACACAATGCGCGGGGACACACCGTCTCCGAGCTAAGCATTCACCATGACTATCGTACGATCCACGCCCGCCCGGTAGGTTCGGCGTTCGATCGATGGGACGTGACGTTATGGACGTGTGCGGCGCGGCGATGTGACGTCAACAAGGTCTAACGCTGATCCAGGGCCATGGCCGCTCGCACCAGTTCGACAAACTGCGCCCGATAACCGGATGGATCGTCGCCGACGGCGGTCGAAGCCAATTCGATCACGTCCGAATAGGCAAAATCCTGGGTGTGCTCCGATTTGCGGAGGACCAATCCGAAGCCCGCGACCGCGGCGGCGAAGGCGAAGTCGTCCGAGGACCGATCAAGCGTCAATCCGGTGTCGCTGACCGGCACCGCGAGCAGTTTACTGATGTCGCCGTCAGGCTCCTTGTAGCGCAGCTTGACGGTCATCAACTCGCCGCTGTCGGCGGAGTCGCTTACCTCAGTCGGAGTCTGGTACTTCAAGGGGTCAACGCTGGGCACGTCGATCGCTTGTCCCGCCGGTACGATTTCGTAAAAGGCCGTCACCGTGTGACCGGCGCCGATTTCGCCGGCGTCTTTCTTGTCATCGTTGAAGTCCTGGGCGGCCAGCATACGGTTCTCGTAGCCGATGAGCCGATAAGCGGCGACCTCCGCCGGGTTGAACTCGACCTGAATCTTCACGTCCTTGGCGATGGTCACCAGCGTGCCGCCGACCTGGTCGACGAGCACCTTCTGGGCCTCTTCGATGGTGTCGATGTAGGCGTAGTTGCCGTTGCCCTTGTCGGCCAGTTTTTCCAGCGTCGAGTCCTTTAGGTTGCCCATGCCGAAACCGAGGACGCTGAGGAAGACGCCGCTCTTGGCCTTTTCCTCGATGAGGCCGACCAGTTGATCCTGGCTGGTGACCCCAACGTTGAAGTCCCCATCAGTCGCCAGGACCACGCTATTGACCCCGCTTTCGATGAACTGGCTGATCGCGGTGTCGTAAGCCAGTTGGATTCCCGCTCCGCCGTTGGTGGACCCGCCGGCTTTCAAATGGTCGATGGCCGCGACGATCGCCCCGCGGTTTCGGCAGGAGGTCGGCGGCAAGGCGAGTCCGGTGGCTCCCGCGTACACGATCATGGCCACTTGATCCTGGGCGGTCAGTTGCGTGACCATCATTTTCAGAGCCTCTTGCAGGAGCGGCAGCTTGTTGGGCTGGTCCATCGAGCCGGACACGTCGATGAGGAAGACCAAATTGGCCGGCGGCCGCTCGTTGGCGGGAATCTCGTAGCCTTTCAGGCCGATGCGGGCGAGGCGATGGGCCCCGTTCCACGGGCATTCGGCCACTTCGACGGTTACTGAAAACGGATGTTCGCCGCCGGGTTGGGGATATTGGTAATCGAAGTAGTTGATCATCTCCTCGATGCGGATGGCTCCCGGCGGCGGCAGTTGGCCATTGTTCAGGAATCGACGGACGTTGGCGTATGAGGCCGTGTCCACGTCGATGGAGAAGGTCGAAAGCGGGCTGTCGGTGACGAGAAGGAACGGGTTTTCGCGGATGTGGTCGTAGGATTCGGTAGATGAACCTTCTATTAAGGGGAGTTCCTTAGCGAATCCGCGATCATCCCGCCTTCGTTCCCGTCGGGCTAGGTGCTGCTCGACTTCCCCTGCCGCGACGTAACCCAAGCTTTGCAGACGAGTCGCGGCATTTGCATCCACAACAAAGACACCAGCATGCTTGTCATATGCAACTTGAAGCTTCGCGTCGTTTGCTCCGTTTCCATGGGTTGCGGTGGTGACGACGTGCGCCCCTTCCGTGCTTCTAGCACCACTAATACGGTTAGCCTCCGGTGCCGCGGCAGTTCGCGCAGACCGCGCCATATGCAGATCCATCGGCGCTTCTTTTTCACGTCGAGCCAACGCCTGATCCACGCTTGCAAATTGGGCCTCTTTCGCTTTTTGAAATGCCTCCTTCTCCTCCGCTTTCTTAACGAGCCGATGAGACAACTCGCGGGCGCGGGAAAGGGATGGCAACATGGTGGACGCGCCAACACCTAGGACAACCACCACTGATGCGGCCACGCTCAGCGGCACCCAATAGCGCCGGAAGAAATGGAGGTTCAGCGGCGCCGACGAGGCGTCGGCGCCATTGGTCCGTGCTGCGGCTTTTTCGATGGCCTCGCGCTGGGTCGATGTCAATCCGGCGACTGTTGTCACACTCAATTCGGATTCCAAAACCGTTACCGTCTCGCGGATTCCCTCGACCGCTTGCCGCAGCGATTCGGATTCGACGATGGCTCGTTGAATTTCCGCCCGCTCGGTCTCATCGAGCTCGCCGAGCACATAGGCGGTCAATTTCGGATCATCAGGATGAATGTTCATATCCAGCTCTCAAACAAATCTGTGGGACCGACTTTCCAGTCGGTCATCTGTCAAGCTGGAACACGTGTTTACTGTGTCTTCCTGCCGTAGGCAGGATTGAGTTTAGCCCCGCGTTTCAACGTGGGGTACGGGTTGTCTTGGAAGCTTAGTCCCGTAGGGACGGCTGAATCTGATTCAGTCGTGCCTACGGCACTCTGTTCCTTCCGACCCAAACACCCAGCGATAAATCGCTGGGCTAAACTCATCGCGTCCCTTCTGGGACGCTAGACACGTCCAGGCTGGAACGCCTGTCCCACATGTCAGCTCTGTTCGCTCATTCGCTCCCGAATCGTCTTGATCGCCGTGTGCAACAAGAACCCCACATTGCTCACGCTCAAGCCGGTCACCGCCGCGATCTCCTTGTAGCTCAGCGATCCTTGGAACCGGAGAAGGACCACTTCCCGTTGCGACTCAGGGAGCCCTTCCAATACCCGCCGAATGCGCTCGCCGGTTTCATCGACTTCCAGCTTCACAGCCGGATCGATCCCGCCGACTCGATTGCCCGGCGGAGGTTCTTTCAACACCAATCGCATGCGCCGCTCCTTGCGTCGAACATCGAACGCCCGATTTCGGCAGGTCGTAAACAACCATTGACCCACATGCCCATCCAATTCCGCTTGATTCCGGGCGCACAGTCGCAAGAACGTGTCCTGCACGACTTCCCGGGCGGACTCGATGTTGCCGGTCAGGCCCCGCGCGTAGACCAGCAGGGGCCTCTCGAACCGGCCGAGCACGCCCCGCAGCCACTCCATCCGCTCGTTCACCGCCGTATCCGCCATTCCGGCCTCCGGCTGTCGCTCATGGCTCCCGTACCTAGACAACGCCCTAGTGGCCCGCTTTCTTAGAGAAATTCCCGATGCGAATGCGCCAATGGCTACCCGCCCGAGGCGACCGCCAACCCTTAGACACCGCTGGTCCCGAAAAGTGTCACGGAAACCTGTCCGGACACTTATCGCACCGTTACCATTTTGCGGCTCGGTCAGCGTCAGTTGAGGAGGACAAAGCCATGCGCGCCCTTGGTCGTTCTGGACCCAGGGTGCGCTCGGTGCGCCATTCGTCTTGTGAGTGTCACGGTCATATTCGATGAAAGGTGGATCATGTTCACAAACCCCCATACCGAATCGAAATCCGATCTGAAAGTTTTCAGCCTCGTCGCTACATTTGCTTTCGTGGCGCTTGCCGCCGCCGGGCTTACGGTCAGCGGCGGATGTGGGTTTTATGCGGGAGGAGACATCGGCGTCACTCCCGGTGGGCAGGAAGACATCGCCGCTGCCCGGCAAGAGATCGCCGAAGGCGGAATAGCCGACCCGGACGCCATTACCGTCGAAGGCTTCTTATCCGAACACACCATCCCGGTGGAGGCGCCGGCCGACGCCGATTTGTTATACGCGACGGCCTCCGTGGCCTGGAACCACGATTTCGATGCGTTCACTCCGCTGGCCACCGTTCAGATCGGCCTAGGGACGACACTCGACATTAACGAGTTTCAGCGTCCCGATTTGAACCTGACCCTTCTGATCGACCGGAGCGGCTCGATGGACGAATTCATCGATGAGCGAACGCAAACCACGAAGCTGGACGCCGTTCGTATCGCCGTGGATCGTATCCTGGCCAGGCTCACCGCTGATGATCGCGTCAGTGTCGTTACCTTCAACACCCGTTCCCGGGTCGATCTGGAGAACGCCGTGGGGACCGATCTGGCGGCCGTCAAGACCGTAGTTGCGGGGATAGCGCCGGACGGCGGATCCGATCTGGCCGTTGGCCTTCGCCGGGCGTTCGAGGTGATCCGCGACCACTCGTCGGCCAATCGTTCCGACCGAATCATCCTGTTCACCGACGCCGAGCTGCGCCGTCGCGCCGATCAACATGTCCAGGCGTTTCTGGACAACATGGAGCGCTACGCCCAGGACAACATTGGCACGACGGTTTTCGCCGTAGGTTCCAATGTCGGCCACGAGATCGCCTACGACATCTCGCAGATTCGCGGGGGGAATTACTTCTTTCTGGGCACCTACGACCGGATCGTGAAGGTAATCGACGACGAGTTCGACTACCTGGTTACGCCGATCGCATATGACATCTCCGCGCGGATCAGCGTTCCCTTCGAGTTCGACGTGACCGAGGTACACGGCATCGCCGCGGAGCCGCCGTTTCTCAACCAATTGGACCTCAAGGTTCCGACGTTGTTCTTGAGTTCGCGTCAAGGCGGCGGGGCGATCTTCGTTCGCATCCGCCCCGGGGCCCTCGTCGATTTCACACAGGAGTACGACTTGGCCCAAATCAACTTGTCCTACGAAACACCCGACGGGCGGCGATTGTCTCATCCAAGAGTAACGGCGGTACTGCCTCCGGACCTCGATCCGGATGCCGAATCCGGCTATTTCGAAACGCCGAACACGCAGCGGGGAGTTCTTCTGTTGAACACCGCGCTCCTCATGAAGTCGGCATGCGCGGACATCTATCGCTCATACGATGGTTACTATGGTTACTATTATGGCAGTCGCGACGATTTCGACCTTGCCATCGCACGTCTGAGCGAATTCCTTCCCTACTTCGATTCACTCGCCGACGGTCTGGAAGATCGACTGGCGCCGAATTCGCGATCGCTTTCCGAGGAGCGGGCGTTGCTGGCGCAGTTGCTCGCGAACCTACGGGAAATCCAATAAGAAGCGATTGGGCTCGTGCGATCAATTCCTCGGTACTGGTCAAGTTTGAAGCCGTTCAGTACCGCGCCCGTCCGGAAGCGGGCTTTTTGCTACGGCAAGCGTGGAGCCGCTTGTGGCACGGGCGGTTCTGTCAAAACTTGCCAGTACTCCTTTGTTAGCGCGAACCCCTGATCTTGAGGTTAACGCGTTCGTAACTTGCTTTTAACATTCTCGTTACACCTTTCCTGTACCTTTGTCTTGGCAGATTGCCTAAGCGGTCGTGTATTTTTTGCGATCTAGGATTACATTTTCCGCACGCTCAGGATCGTGCTGAATGTACCATATGTGAGACTGTTGACGAGAATTGTTTTGGAAGGAAGTTAACGATGGTCAGAGTTCGGTCACTTACATTCGTGTTGGCGGTTGGCACTTTACCCCTGTTGACCGGCTGCGGCCGCAACGTGGGGTCGGCAAGCGGCTCAGCCGCCATCGTCGGGACTATTGCGCCAACTGGCGGCGCCGGCAAACACGCGCCCACCGGCCAGTTCATCTGTCCCGACATCATCGTGACTTTGAACTCGCAGGCCGTGAGCCTTGATCTTGACGACGACTGCGGCTTTCTGATCGACGACGTGCAGCCCGCGACCAGTATCGTCCTGGACGTGGACCTTCCGGGGCTGGGCGTCAGCGGAACGATCACGTTGGACAACGTCGTCGAGGCTGAATTGATCGAGATCCTGGTTGAAACCAGCGATGATTCCCTCACCATCTCCATCTTGCGCCGCCTTACGCCCGATCCGGTTGCCGAGCTTCCCGTACTCATTTCCGGGAACAACGTGACCATCTTCCTTCCGGCGGGAATCTACGATCAGACGCTGACCGTGGACGGTAACAACTTCACGCTGGTGGGCGAGGCCGGGGACGACTGTGACGCAACCGGTTGGACCGTCATTACCGGAGACGTTTTCATTCTTAAGAACGACGCCACGTTCCGCAACGTCCGTTTCGAAGGCTCCGTCGAAGTCCAGGGCAACAACGCCCGCTTCATCAACACCTGCCTGGACGGCACGCTTCTGATTTTCGGCAACAACACCGAATTCGACGACGATGACAATGGTGACGACGATGATGATGATGGTGGTGATGATGATGATGATGACGACAACGATGATGATGACGACTAAGGCTGGCAAACCGTAATTGTTCGCCGGTGTGAAGTTTGCGTCCTGTCCAAGCTTGACCAGTACCAATCCCTCCGCCCCTCCGGGGCGGTTAGGAATTGTCGATCCGGCTACCACGGGTTCCGCTCGCCCGCCTGGCGGCGAGCGGCGCTCCACCCGTGGCTACATTCCTTCGCTCCTTACGGAGCGATGCGTAGCGGATCGACCCACGCTAAACACGCACAAAGGACTGGTCTGAATGCCGGCTGCGCCGGCGGAAGGCCGCTCCAGCGGCCTGAATTGTATACGTACGACGCCAGGCCTTTGGGCTCTTCCTACGGAAATGACACTCATCCGTTGCCACGGTAATTTGTCTCGCATTCCCTTCCTTTTTTCGCGGCCAAGAGCTATAATTCGGGTTCGTCGGGCATGTCGGTCGCCCTCGGTAGTCGGCTCACCGAGCACAGCGCCATTCGATTTCCGAGCCGGCCGTTGGGCAAACCCATGTACCGAACCCTGTGTTGGGCCGTCATTCTCGCCGGCGTCGGACTCCCCGCCCGCGCTCAGCAACCTCGCCTGTTCTACGACTATCTCGAAAACGGAAAGCTCACCGGCGGACGATTTGTGATGGATCCCGAAGACCCGGAGCAGCGAATGATGTTCGGGCTCGACGGTCAGGCCGCTCAGGCTCAGATCGGCTGGCCAGTGACCACCATTATCAATAACGGCCCAAGCGAAAACCGCATCGACATTGTCATCCTCGGCGACGGGTATACCGTCGGCGAGCTGAGCGCATATGCAACACACACACAAAACGTGGTGACCGCATTTTTCGCCCAAGAGCCGTTGGCCGCGTACGCACCCTATTTCAACGTCCACCGCGTCGACGTCAGCTCCGCCCAATCGGGCGTGGACGAGATCGACTTGGGCATTTTCCGCAACACCGCCCTGGACATGGCCTATGGGTGTTTCGGCATCGACCGCCTCTTGTGCATCAACGTTTCCAAAGCGGCCAACGCCGCCTCCTCCGCACCCGCCGTGGACCAGACCCTTGCCCTGGCCAACTCGTCCCGCTACGGCGGAGCGGGCTACCCCGACAACGACATCGGCACCTTGGCGGGAATCAACGGCTCTTCGGTGGAAATCGCGTTGCATGAATTCGGCCATTCCTTCGCCGAATTGGCCGACGAATACGACTACGGCGACGGGGCGACCTATTCCGGCCCGGAGCCGATCGAAGCCAACATCAGCACCTACGTCGAGGCCACGATGCAGAGCCTGCAAGCCAAATGGTTTCGCTGGCTGGATTTGGCCGTCGTCGGCACATTCCAGGGGGCGTATTACAACCAGTTCGGGGTCTATCGCCCGACCGTCAATTCCAAGATGCGCTCGCTCGACCGCCCTTTCCAGGAAGTCAACGTCGAGCAGTTCGTGTTCCATATGTACAACGTCGTGTCGCCGATTGACGACGCCACGCCCGATTCCGTGGATACCTGGCCATGCCGCCAGTTCTTCGTAACGCCGCTGCAACCGGTGGATCACGCCCTCGACGTGCAATGGTCGATTGACGGGGCGGACGTTCCCGGTGCGACTGGTTGGACTTTTCAGGCGGATGTCGAATCGCTGGCCGCTGGCCCGCACCAAGTTGGCGTCACCGTCGTTGATAACACGTCTCGCGTGCGAGACGAATCGCTCAGGGCGCTGACGATGACCGACACCCGCCAATGGACGATCGAAGTACAGGGCATACCGGATGAATGCCTCTGCTTGGCGCCCGAGCCGCCCTTGCCCGAGACGGGCGGCGTGGAAAAGAGCCGATATCTATCGTTTGAGGTGCCCGACCCTGTCACTTCCGGCGGTGCCCTTCAAGCGATTCGCGTGAGGTTCACTCAACTCACCGGGTTCGAATCGTTCAATGACGAGGTTCGATGGGTCGGCCCGCCGAGCGCTTTCCCGGAGAGCGCCAATCCGCCCACGACGTTCAAAGGCGCGTCCCTCCAGTGCGAGCCGTACTTCGCCGACTGGACCGGTACGGGACTTCTGCACGTCTTCTCCGCCGGGATCGTGCCGTCTTCCGACTTCGCCGTGCAAATGGTCAGTGATTGCTGTCCGGCGCTGACCGAAGAAGCCTGTTATTCAGAGGTCCTGGTTGGGTCCACGGGTCAGTGGGGAGATGTCGTATTACCGTTCGGGGGCGGCTCGCAGCCGAATTTCACCGACGTTTCGGCCATCGTCGACAAGTTCCGCGGAGTAGCAACGGCGGTGATCACCGCTCGCGCTGACTTGGCCCCAAACGTACCCGACACCGTTGCGAATTTTACGGACATCTCCATCGACGTGGACGCCTTCCGTGGTTTTGCATATCCCTTCGGCGGGCCGCAGCCGTGTCCGTAGGACTCGGTAGCTACCCCTTCGTTGCGAAACCGTGTAGGGAGCGAAACGCGGATGTGGGCCAGCGGAGCATACGGTTATCTCTCGGATTTTCTCTGGTGGTACGCAATCGTCGCGTCGCTGATTGTCCATACTTGGTGTTTTTTTCGCTTTTTTCCACGTGAACGCCACCCGCGCATCCGCATCTTCCTTGGAAATGGACTCATTTTCGCGTGCCTCTTGTCCTTTGCCGGATTGTTCGCCGAAACCTACTTCCGGTTTCTCTGCGTCGAAACCGATGCCTATGGCGTCAGTCTTGCCGCCAAGCGATGGCACAAGGTCTACGCCGACGTGAATTCGATGTTCTGCCGCGACGTGGAATGGACGGAAGCCAAGCCCGCCGACGTTCGTCGAATCGCGTTCCTCGGCGATTCATTCACCTATGGCTGGGGCATCAATGATCCCAACGATCGATTCACGGAGCTTCTTCAACAGCGATTCAACCGGCGCGGTGACCGCGTCGAAGTGATGAACGTCGCCTGGGCGGATTGGGACACCCGGCGCGAGCTGGCCGCCGCCGAAAGCATGATCGAAGTGTACGACGTCGATGAGATCGTCCTTTGCTATCTCCCGAACGACATCGACACACTCCTGCCGACCGGACCCGATCGCGATCCGCGAGCGACGCCCAAATCCACCTACGTCAACGTCGAAAGTTCGTTCCTGCTCGATCAATTGTTTCACCGAGTCTGGGCCCGGCGGCTCCCCATCGTTCGTAACTACTGTGACTGGCTTTGGGATGGATACATGAATCCCGAGGTGTGGCGGAAGCAGGCCGCGACTCTCGAAGAACTGATCACCCTATGTCGTGATCGCCGGGTGACTCTGCGCGTGGCCCTGTTCCCATTTATCAAATCATGGGGCGAGCGATTTGACCCACCTCGCGTTCAATCGCTATTGAAAGAGTTCTTCGAATCTCGCGGCGTGGCCACGGTCGATCTGCTTCCCGCGATCGACGGGCACGACGCGGACTCGCTGGTCGTCAATTCATACGACCCGCATCCCAATGAAAGGGCCAATGCCTTGTTCGCCGATGCAATCTGGAAGGCGTTCTACGCTGACCCCCGCAATCACTGACCGCTGATCCGCGTGTCCAGCAATTGGAACTTTCCGGTGGCCAGGTCGTAGATCAGGCGCTCGACGTGGAGCTGGTTCGGCAGCCGCCCCGGTTCCTGCTTGATGATGCGGGCCTTGCGGGCGGCGGAGCCGTGGATCATGAGAATCTCCCGTGGACGCTCGTAGATGACCTGGTCGGCCCACAGGTTAAGCCCTTCCGTCGGGTCTTGCAGAACGACGGACCCTCGGGCCTCGAACTGACGAAGGGCGTCAGTACGAATCCGCCCCATGCGCTGCGCGTCCGGCGAACGCGGACGGGCGGTGCGGTCCAGAAAATCAACCGTCAGCATCTCGCACTTGAGGAAGGTGGATCGCCCCTGCGGGGTAGCCGGCGCCGGCTTCTCGGCCAGTCCAACGACTCGGGCCAGTTCGGTTCCGCTGAAATGCTTGAGCTCTACGTCGCCCTCGAAACGGGTTTGATCGATGGAGAAGTCGTACCACATCGACTGCGCCCAAACGACCAGCGTGTTGGATGGCCCACCGTCCTCAACGTTGCTCAACAATCCCCCACCCAATGGGCGACCCGCCACCGCGGCGGATGCGGGCGATGGACTGCCCTTCCCCGATTCTCCTTGATAATCTTCTAGAAGGAGTGTGCCGGGGCCTTCGATGAGCAGCTTGGACACTTCGCGGCGGAGGTTCAGCGACAATTTTGGCCCGGTGAGCCGGGCGCGGCTCGTCACCTCCCCGGTCGCCGGATCGAGATCGGCGGTCAACGCAACCGCATTACCCGTGGCCAGCAGATACGCGGGCTCCTTGTTCACTTGCAACCCGGTATCCGAGGGGTCTGTTTCGGGGGACGCATCGGCAATTCGTTCGACGATTGGCCCGACTAGCCACCAATCCGCTTCTTTCGCCACGCGTTCCCGCGGAGCGGCATCGACGAATTCGATCAGCAATCGGTCACAATCGAACGTCGTTGTGGTTTCACTTGTTGCGTGCACGGCTCCCGTAAACTGTACCCGGTTCTCACGGCCCTGGTATTTCATCGCCTCCGACCAGGTGACCACGATGGGAATCGGCTCGCGCACTTCGCGGCCATCCAGGTCCTTGCGTGATCGGAAGCTGAGCCGGCCCGCACCCGGCACTTCAGCCGATTCATCCGGCACATTCATGTGGACGCGCTGACCGGAAACCGTGAAGTCGTCGAGGCGAACCGACGCGGGGCGCTGCCCGGTACCCGAAAGATTCGCCGTCTCGATTCGTCCGTTCTCCAACAGTCCACAGATCAATGTCTCCGCCCGAAGGTCGAGCAGTTGGCGCGTATCGGACACGGCCACATCGCCTTCCGCCTCCATCCGCCGCACAAACACCCGCGAGCCGGTGCCACTTCCCCCCAAGCCATCGCCCTTGGGTGATCGGGCTTCAGAACCCTGGACTACCCGGTCCACACCTTGAGTCGCTTTTTCGGCGGCTCCGGCCGTTCTTACCGTCCCGAATTCGACGACCAAACGATCGCGAGCGCTAAGGGACCGTTCACCCTCGACGACCTCAACGTCCCCGTTCGCCGTCGCCACCAGAGGCTTCAACCGACCGTCCGAGTCGGTCTCGAACCGAATATCCATTGCCCGACATGACACCCGGCTGTCACCTTCCATCATTCGGACGTTGCCATCGCCGACGAGTCGCTCGATTGTCTGCTCCGTGCCCGTCCAGGTCGTTCGAGCGCCGAAGTCGACGATCATCTCATCTGCATCAAACGAAAGGTCGCCCCTACGTACTCGTACATTGCCCGAGAACTTCGCTTCATCAAGAATCTGAACCTGCTCTTCACGGATCGACAGAGCGGCGAGGTTCGGTCGGCGGATGGTCGAGCCCATCCCGACCGCCTCCATCCGCCCGCCGAACTCAATGAATGAAGCACCATCGGCCTTGCCGCCAAGCGACGCCTCCGGCGGCGCTGATTTTTCGCCGCCTTGGAGAGCGTCGGAATGCGACGCGCCGCCGTGCTGGACGATTCGTCCCGGCCCCGTGGCATCGATCGCGAATCGCTCACTGCTTCGACGGGCGATGACGCTCTTGGCCGTCAGATCGCCGCGGCTCAACGACCGAACGACAACTGGTTTCTCCGCCCCTCCCTGCAAAGTGGCCTCCGAAGTATCCGGCAGATACGTCAGGTTGATGCACGTCGTTTCCCCATCGGGATGGGACAGCCGCATCGGATCTCCGCCGGCCGTAACCCGGTTACGCTCCGCATCGATCCAGTTCGGGTCACCGGGCCCTAATGCCTCCACCCCCAGCCGACGATTCCACGTGACGACGACGCGCTCCGTGCTCGGCGAATCCGGCGTCGTAGAACCGGTGGTTGGGGCGACCGCAGCAGCCGCCGGCTGTCTCATCTGGGTCCGATCTTGATCGGAAACCGCCCGAAGAACTTCCAGCCAATCGGCCTCCAGCCGGGACATGGCTTCATTCCCGGTGTCCCGTGAGACCTTCACCTCGCCCTCGAACCGTGCGTGATATCGCGCCGGCGCCGAAGTCGCCTCTCGCTCTCGTTTTCCCGGACGAAACACATAGGCCCCGTCGGCGCGACGAACCACCGTAGCGGACTCAGCAATCTTGCTTTCGCCCGGCGTCTCGTGGCCGGTCGGAGGCCTGGCCCCGATCCGATCGGGCGCGCTTCCTTTGGATGATCCGGTATCAGAAGATTCTTGAGTGGCCCCTTCCGTTTTCTGGGACTGAGTCTGAGCCGAACCATCGGCTAGCTGAGTCCGTAACGTCGCCCGAAGCCAATCCGCCATGCTGACTTCCCGAACCCCGCCGCCGTCTAAACCCGGCGCCGTCGTGCCCGTCGAATTCGACGCGGGCAACAACTCAAATCGACCCCCCCCCGCGATCCGTAATGACTCCACGCGGTTCTCCGCGTCATTGAAACGGATTTCGACCGATTGGGCCGCCAGGCTCACGTCGCTCGCCGTCAGCCGCAATTCTCCTGGAACAACGACCTTGGAGTATTCAATATCGAACTCCATCTCCGCCAGTTCGACTCGTACCACGTCCGCCGGATCGATCGTCTCTCGTCGCTCCGGCGGCAGGGCCGCTCGCTGCTTCTCACTCAGCCGATCAAACTCAATGACCACCTCACCGGCCAGTCGACCACGACGCGGATCAAGGCTGCCTCCCCTCTCCCGTCGGGCCTCGATAACGCCTTCATTCGCCGTCACCCGAACCGCGTTCCCGTCATTGGTCCGCATCCGTATCCGCGGCCGAGTCAATTGGAACTCCTCCACCGTCCCTGGGCGGGGGGTCCAATCGTCGACCTCGATCTCCATTCGCGCCTTGGTTCCTTCCGGCGCATAGATCGTCAGCTTGACGTTCTGCCCGGGACCCACCGCCCCTTTGCCCCCCGGCCCAATCGGCACTCCCGCCGTCTCCGCTGGCGATTGCCGCCCAAACGCGGCCAGTTCTTCCGGCGTCGAGGGCAGCCGTGTTCGAGGGCCCGTACCGGGCGGAACCGGTTCGACCTGCGTGTACTGGTACATCGAGAAGCACACCAGCAGAATCGCCAACGTCGCCGACGCCACAACGAGCGTCCGAACGACACTGGCCGCGCGATAGGCGGTTCGGAATCCTTTGTGGATCATCGTTGAGGTTCGGTTCAAATGTTCACATCTCTGCGAGTTACGTATGTGTTTAGCGTTAACCTTCGGCGCGGCATTAGCTCCCGAAGGGAGCGGAACTTTTTCCTAGCCCCAGGGCGTGAGCCCTGGGTATGCGTTGAGTCACGCCCTTGAAGCCCCGCCAGGGGCGGCACAATTCTCGCAAGATCGAAACCAATCCGGCCTGGCCTTCGCGCACTCCGTTGCTATCTATCACTCCCCGAGCCGTAAGTTCGCTTCTCCGGATGGGTTTTCCTGACCGAGCACCCACGCTAAGCACGTGCGACGTTACCCCCGCAGTATAATGCGCCGGCGTCAGAGACGCCATGAAGCAGTCTCTACAGCGGCTTGATTGTAGGATGTTGTCAGCACTCGGTCCGCGACAGGGTATGCCGATTGATGGTCCGAATCGCAATGGAGACAATCACATTCGGTAACCAATTGACGGAGTGAATCATGGTCCCTCGCAACTTGTGTGTACTCCTGGCTTGCGGTTCCTTCTGTTTGGCCCAGGCGCCAGAACGGTCGAACGACGCCGTCGATACCCCTTACCCAAAGGCCGATCAACCGGCGATTCCGCCGGGTGAAAGCCCCGCCCCCGAAGGCCTCTGGCCATCCGCCAAGTTGATGCGCTCCGTGCTTACCCGCATGGCCGATGACCTGAGCGAGCGGTACGAGCTTGACGACGACCAGCGTACCAAAGTCCGCGAGGCCACCGTCCGCCGTTGGGACGAATTCCTGTCCCAGAACCGCGCCACTCTCCAACCGCTGTTGAATGAGTTCCTCGAAATCCGCCTTGATCCCGAGCCGCCGTCCAAAGAAAGCGTCCAGCGCTGGGCGGATCGGGCATTGCCGGCATTCGAAAAGGCCCGCGACGAAGTCCACTCCAATTGGACCGACCTGCGCGAAGTGTTCACTCCCTTCCAGCGGGCCAAGTTCGAGGTGGAGGCCCTGGCCACCGGCGTCGGCCTGCAAGTCGCGGAGCAAAAGCTCAAGCAGTGGCGCGAAGGCGAGTTCGAGCTGGAGGAGGTCTGGGAGCCGCGCGAGGGCGATCGCGAACAACGTCGCGAGGAACGCCGCCGCCGTCGCGAGGAACGTCGCGAACGCATGGAGGCCGCTCGGAAAGCCGCGGAGGAGAAACTGGCCGCGACCACCCCGCCTGATCAAATCACCATCGAACTCGGTAGCTGGGAAAAATACGTCGAGGACTTCATCCGGCTGTTCGCCCTTGACGGCGGCCAGACTGACGCCGCCCGATCGTGCCTAAAGGAACTCCGTGAGCGGGCTTTGGCCCACCGCGACAAGCGCCGCGAAGAAATCAGCGAGCTCGAACGGCGAATCCAGGGCCACAAGGGCGACGAAGAAGAGATGGCGGACATCAAGAAACAGCTTGTCGAACTCTACGGGCCGATTGACGAGATGTTCGCGGAACTCAAGCGCCGCATCGAACCGATCCCCACGGCGGACCAGCGAAGGAAGGCCCAATCGGAACCGGCGCCGCCGAGCGAGCCCGCCCCTCCCGATGGCGGATAGGCCCTCCGAAACGTCTTCACGTTCCCACGCGCGGTCGGCGGCCCGATCGACTCATTTGCCGTCGGCGCTTTCTTATCGGACGACTGCATCCGCCTTGCTCTAATCAACGTCTCCAACCGCCGATAACACTTCGAAAGAGGTTATTTCCAGGCGTTCCGCTTCACCGCCGACGCGCGGCGACGACTTACGTATGGCCACTCCGGTCCTTCAACAAAACGATTCGCCATCGAGTGTAGCGCGGGGCATTCACTGCGTCGCCTCGCTTGATCGCATACCGGTTGAGGGGACTGCCGCGAAAACGCGAGGCGAGGTTCGCGCTGACGTCGCAACACCAATCCACGTTCGCCCGTTGCTGGATGAAGACCTCGCGACTTGGGAGCGCTACGTCAAATCGCACATCGACGGCACGTTGTTCCACACACTGGCCTGGCGCGACGCGGTCGTCGATGCGTTCCCCCATGTTCCCAATTATTTGGTCGCCACGCGCGGCGATCGAATCGTCGGACTCTTGCCACTCTTCCTGATCAATAGCCGCCTCGTCGGACGGCTGCTGGTGAGCGTGCCGTACGGAGTGGGTGGGGGCGTATTGGCCGACGACGACGCGGTGGCCACGGGGCTTTTTGAACGGGCCAAAGAACTGGCTGGATCCGAGCGTTGCCGCATGATCGATTTTCGCAGCGAGCGCCCGGTCGTTCCCAACCTACCCATTAACGATCGCTACGTAGGATTCCAAAGAGTGTTACCGGATCGCATCGAGGACGTGATGGAGTGGCTGCCGAGGAAAGCCCGAGCGGCGGCACGAAACGCCCGCGACAAGTACAGTCTAACGGCGGCCTTCGGCGACGAGCACCTGCCGACGGTCTGGCGCTTGTACACGCACACCATGCGCCGTGTGGCGTCGATTGCCTACCCCTTTTCATTTTTCCGAGCCCTGATCGCTCGAACCCCCAATCGACATTGGGTATGCGTCGTGCGACGCGACGGCCGAACGATCGCGGGCTTGGTTACGTTTCTCTTCAACAACAGCGTCATACCCTATTTCTTCGGGGCAGTTGACGAGGCCCGGCGATACGACGCGGGCAACTTCATCTATCTCACGGTCATGGAACGCGCTGTGGCTGCCGGATATCGTGTGTTCGATTTCGGCCGATCGCGCCGAGACAACGCGGGCAGCTACGACTTCAAGCGCTTCTGCGGCTTTGAGCCCCGGCCGCTTGCCTATCAATACTATGTGCCTCCCGGCTGCGCGCCGCCGAAGATGTCGCCGAGCGACGGCCGCTACCGCGTCGCCCGCCGGGTCTGGCCACGATTGCCGTTGGCGGTCACGCGGCTGGTCGGCGGGTGGTTGTCACGACACCTGCCGGGCTGATCGATGAACATTCTCTACCTTGCCCATCGACTGCCGTATCCTCCCAACAAAGGCGACAAGCTGCGCGCTTTTCGACACCTCGATCATCTCGACAAGCAGCATCGAGTCTGGTGCGCGTGTTTCATGGACGACGCTCGCGATGCAGGTCACGCCGCCGCCCTGAGGACGCATTGCCACGAGCTGACCGTCGTGCCGCTGGGACGCTTGAACGCGTTAAGTCGTGGTGCCACAAGTATGGCACTAGGCGGCACGGTCACCCACGGATACTACGATTCGCCCGCCATGTGGCGCGTGCTGCGCGGTTGGTCGCGACGCGTTCGATTCGACGTGGTGATCGCGTTCTCGTCGAGCATGGCTCCTTATGCGCGCTCGATCGACGCCGGACGGCGGGTGTTGGACTTATGCGACCTGGATAGTGGTAAATGGCGCGAGTATGCGGGCCTGAGCCGATCGCCGTTGAGCCTGTTGTATGACATCGAGGCTCGGCGATTGGCCCGGTTTGAGCGCGAATGTGTGGATTCGTTTGAGGCGGTCACCGTGATCACCACCGCGGAGGCCGAAGAGCTTGCCCAGGACGTCCCGCCGGGAAGGGTTTGTGTCGTGACGAACGGGGTGGACATCCCTGGTGCCGCGGCTGATCGATTGAAATGTCGCGAAGCCGTAGCGTCGGGGTTTATCCCCGGCGCAACTTTCGGGAAAGTCCCCACCATCGGATTTGTCGGGGTAATGGATTACCGACCGAACGTGGACGGCGTTTGCTGGTTTGTCGCGGAATGCTGGAGCCGAATCCGTGATGCTTATCCTGGTGCCGTTTTTCGGATTGCCGGCAGGAACCCCACTCGAAAAGTACGGCGCCTTACCCGAACTCCCGGCGTGCAAGTCATCGGCGAGGTATCCGACGTCGCCGTCGAACTGAGACATTTCGACATCAGCATCGCCCCCCTGCGCATCGCGAGAGGCTTGCAGAACAAGGTCCTCGAAGCCATGGCCGCCGGCTTGCCGGTGATCGTCAGCGAGAAAGCCGCTAAAGGCATCGCGGCTGTCGACGGGCAAGACTATCTCGTGGCCCGGTCCAGCCGACAATTCGTAGATCAGACGGTTCGCCTCCTGTGTGATCCTCTTGAACGGCAGCGCATCGGAGAAAATGCCCAACGCTTCGTCGCGGCCCATCATTCGTGGCCGGAGGCGTTGCGACGGTTTGAATTCATCACAACGGGGGTTGTAGAAAACTCGATGCCCCGTGGTCCCTCGACTGCCGGCACCATGCACGACCAACATCAACCTACGGTGAACACATCGGGACCGTGTTAGGATACTGATAACCAAGAAACCCGTCATGGACGTATCAATATCCACGAAGCTCGTGGTCTGGTTAGGGGTGTCGGGCTGGCCGGGGCTACCAGGTCCTCTTTTATCCGTCCGCGGGGTTGAAGGCGCGGCCGCCCTATTCGCGAATTTCGCTACGGTAGCCGAAACGTCGCTAAAACTGGGTTGGGACGAGCCGCCGAACGGGCGAATCACGTCGCCATACTTGCAGGTGGCCACCAGGAGAGGCGAAGAGCAGTTCGCACCGGCGGCATCACACATTCGCACGTCGTAGGTCGAACCGGGCACGATGAAAGATCCGAACAGATGAAGATCGCCCGTCGTCCATACCTGGGCGTGCGGCGTGGCCGTACATGCCGCTCGGGCGCCGCGCATCATCGGATGCGGCGGGTTGGGGACGTTCTGCTCCGCCGCCGCGTACCAGACTTCGCCGACACGATGGCCAGCGGGGAAAGGCGGGCCGAGAGAGACAATCTCAATCCGGATCGAGGTCGGAACGTCGCCCGGAATGCTGCCCGGCTTAATGGTGATGTACCGGCTCTTGTTGCCGCAGACCGCCGGAAACACGCAATAGTCGTCCGTGGCACATGGGATCAGAAAGTCCTGGGTGTCGTTCTGGCAGGTGTCGTCGCCGATGTCCGGCGGCGTCGGCACCGGCCCCCCGCCCGATACACTACCAGCCTCGTCCGCACGATGTGACCATGCCGCTATGTCGGGGGAGTGCTCCCTCCGATCATTGGCCGCCTGGCCATGGGCCCCGCTGCCGAACAGGATCCGCGAAAAGACCACCATCGTTGGCGTTCGCGGAATTGGGTCAAAAGCGCGCATCGGGTTGCCTCCGGATTAGTGAATACCACCGTTACAACATTTGGAACTGACCGGCTATTATGTCCCTGATAGGTGACTCCTCGACCGCCCGCACCATACACCGCCAACAACAAAACTACGGCGAACACACCGGGACCGTGTTGGGAAACTGCCAACCAAGAAACCCGGCAACGGAAGTATCAATATCCACAAACGTCGTCGCTTGATTGGGAGTGTCGGGCTGACCAGGGTTACCCGCCCCTTTCTTGTCGGTTCGCGGATTGGAAGGCGCCGCCGATTCGTTCCTGAATTTCGCGACCGTGGCCGAAATGTCGCTGAAACTCGGTTGTGACGAGCCGCCGAACGGGCGGATCACGTCACCGTACTTGGCGGTGGCCACCAATAGAGGCGAGGAGCAGTTCGAACCGGCGGCATCACACATTCGCACGTCGTAGGTCGAACCGGGTACGATGGAGGGTCCGAACAAATGAAGGTCGCCCGTCGTCCACACCTGGGCATGCGGTGTGCCCGTACATACCGCTCGGGCCCCGCGCAGCGTTGGAAGAGGCGCATTGGGAATGCTCTGCTCCGCCGCGGCGTACCAGACGTCGCCGACACGATGGCCAGCGGGGAAGGGCGGGCCGAGGGAGACAATCTCAATCCGGATCGAGGTCGGAACGTCGCCCGGAATGCTGCCCGGCTTGATGGTGATGTACCGGCTCTTGTTGCCGCAGACCGCCGGAAACACGCAGTAGTCATTCGTGGCACAGGGGATTAAAAAGTCCTGGGTGTCGTTCTGGCACGTGTCGTCGCCAATGTCCGGAGGAGTCGGCACCGGCCCGCCGCCTGCCACGGCGCCGTTGTCATTCCCCTCCTGAGACCACGCCGCCGAATGAGCGGAGGGGTCCGGGCGGTCGTCGTTTGCCTGGCCGTGTGCCCCGCTCGCAAAGAGCATGAGCGAAAAGACGGTCAGCGTTGAGCTTTGCGGAAATGGGTCGAAAGCGCGCATTGATTCGTCCTCCGATTGCGTGAATACCCAACCGTTACGACTTTGGAACTGATGGTTTATTGTATCATTGACAGGCAATGCGTACACCAAGAAATGCATAATGCCGCAGGGGTTTTCATTCATTTAGCCCTGGCATCCCTAGGTCAAATCCACTGCCACTGGAAGAACGGCCGCTTGATCGAGCGCCGCGGGCGGGTAAGCTCTCGGAGTAAGGCGGGTCGCTCGCGGCGACGATGTCTCTGAAGGCAAAAAAAGGCTTACAAGGATGGACGGCCCGGCTAGTCGTAACAAGGTCGATCTTCATACCCACATCCTCCCCAAGACCTGGCCTGATTTGCGCGAACGGTACGGCTACGGTGGTTTCGTCCGATTGGAGCACATCTCACCGTGCTGCGCCCGAATGATGATTGACGACCGCAGCTTTCGGGAAGTCCACGACAACTGCTGGTCGCCCGAACGACGGATCGAAGATTGCGACAAGGCGGGGGTCGCCTTACAGGCCCTTTCCACCGTTCCGGTCATGTTCAGCTACTGGGCCAAGCCGCAAGACACACTCGACCTGGCCAAGCTACTCAATGATCACATCGCGGGTGTCGTTCGCGATTCTCCGAGCCGATTCGCGGGCCTTGGCACCGTGCCGATGCAGGACGCGGAACTCGCGGTGCGTGAACTGGAAAGGTGCACGAAAGAATTGGGCTTCCCCGGCGTGCAGATCGGCACCCACGTCAACGGCAAAAACCTCGATGACGCCGAGCTGTTCCCGGTTTTCGAAGCCGCCGAGGAATTAGGGGCCGCGGTTTTCGTCCACCCCTGGGACATGCTCGGCAAGGAACGAATGGGACGCTACTGGCTGCCGTGGCTGGTGGGCATGCCGACCGAAACCTGCCTGGCCATCTGCTCTGTGATCTTCGGCGGCGTGCTGGAACGTTTGCCGCGGCTGCGGATTTGCTTTGCCCATGGAGGGGGCTCGTTCCCCGGCACGTTCGGCCGCATCGAGCATGGGTTCGAAGCCCGGCCCGATCTTTGCGCCGCGGTCAACCCCAAAAGTCCGCGTGAATACCTGGGCCG
>Ga0137431_1000053_pt1 | contig 65594 bp, 52 predicted proteins | sample EasRivERMZT800_2_FD_104646 | JGI IMG/M metagenome (GOLD analysis project Ga0137431, IMG submission 104646) | Soil microbial communities from meander-bound floodplain in the East River, Colorado, USA - East River MetaG ERMZT800_2 | ecosystem: Environmental > Terrestrial > Soil > Floodplain ... | reverse complement strand
CCAGACGGGATCCCACCCCCCGGCCCCGCGATCTTCCGCCGTACTCATCAGCAAGCTCTTGACCGCAGCGGGGCTGATGGCCGGGTTCCGCTCGATGATCAACGCCGCCGCCCCCGCGACCATTGCGCTTGCGGCCGATGTGCCCACGAACGAAGCGTAACCGGCCGCCGAGTCCTTTATCGGTGCGGTTATTATGGAACTCGCCGCACCGGTGCATATTGCAAGTGGGCCGGCGCACACGAAAGGACATTGTTCCGTATAGGCGGTAATATCCGGCTTGGGATTCACTCCCATGCCGGGACCTGCAGTGGAACGGTTTGAGGCCGGGTCGTCGGCTCGATTGACGGTTCCGAGGTGAGCGGCACCGCCCACCGTGATGGCCCGACTCGCTACCGCATTCGCTCCAATGCCGCCGCTCGCGCAGCTATCGCTATCCCCGACGGGGACGGCGACCACGACCCCGCTCGCCACCAATGCCTCGATGGACGCCGTAAGACCCGTTCCCTTGGTGGGCGTTGGTGTACCCAACGACATGTTTGCCACCCGCACCGGCGGGGTAACCGTGGAATGGTTGAACGTCAGCCAATCGACGACCTGCTGTATCTGACTGTCCGTCCCAGGACCGCCGGTCCCAGGTAGAGTGATACGGCAGTCAAATAGGCTCGCCTGCGGTGCCGTCCCGCGATTGGTGGGCGGAGCCCCGGGGATGCCGCGGCCTAGCGCGCAACCGGCCACGGCCGTCCCATGCCCGTGCTGATCGTCCGGGTTGCCGAAGGCGAGTGCCCCAGCCGCATTGAGAAAAAGCCCGGCTACTCCCGGCGCACCAACGGCCGCGGGGAGATGCCCATGTGTGGTTCCCGGTCCGCCGGGATCATCAACGCCGCTGTCAATGATCGCAATCGTGATTCCGGTTCCATCAAATCCGGCATCCTCAGCCGTGTTCGGACTGTATAGTCCGGAGGCATGCGCCTTCAACGATTGCCCGGCCGTGTTCAAAAAGAACTCGTTGGGATGGTCTAAATGGATGTATCCGACTTCGGGCCAGTTGGCGACAACATTGATCAAATCAGACAGGGAGATGTTTCGTACCGCCACACTGGCCACGACCGTCGACTGGTACCCCAACGTCCCCATCGCCGCCAATTCCGCCAAGCGCTGGTCCGGTATGCAATCGTGCAGAAAGCAAACCATGGCATTCACCGGTGCGCCCTCCCCGCGAGCCACGGCCATTAGGTTCAACGTATCCTCGACGCGATCGCAGTCCGCGTCGTCCAGCGGACAACCTTCATACCATTCGCGAGGAGAGTCCCAGCCCAACGCCGGTGGTGGAAAGAGCATCGTTAGGCTTAGAGCGATCCCGCAAAGAACGTGCGAACGAATTCGCAAGCCAAGCCGATCGACCATTCCAAGACTTCGCGCGGAGCTGAAAAAAGGCCTTGAAGCGTTTGCATTGATGTGCACGGTTAAATCTCCTGAAACTCCCAGTTCTCCATGGAGGGCGAGCGTTCTGAGTTCGAACCGGCTCCCCGCCTCCGATCTCCCAGCGACAATGACGCCATGAGTGTCACGCGCTTGCGAAGATTTCGATCGGCTCCCTATACTCCCCCGCGTTTCCATCCATTTTTTCTTGTCCCGGATCGTTCGACGGCATAACCGGGACCATCAAACGGTGGTGGATGCGGTTCGCGGTGACGAGCAGGCCCTTACTCGCTTGCCCGCCCCCCAAATCGGACGTGAATTGCAGATTTCACCCAAGTGGCGGGGCGAGATCGACACCGACGACGTGATGTAAGTGACTTATCTAGAAGCGTTTCTGCCCGACGGCGTCCTCGCCTGGCTGCGGCGGATCGCGGAAAACAATCTGAAGGACGCAATTCGCAAAGGGGAACGCGGAAAAAGACTGCCAACCGGCAAGCGGGCGGTCACCAGCGGCGACTCCTATGTTGACCTGCTCGAACAGATCGGCCTCGCCACCCCCCCCCCCAGCCGGGAGGCCGGCTGCCACGAGAACGCCCAGATCATCGAAAACGCGCGTTGAAGCGGCGCCCGCCCCTCTAACCGACAGCGCGGGGCGCGTGAGGCTCTCCCTGCCCATTCCCGAGGACGCGAAAACTGGCGACCGCCTGGTGACTGTGGGGGCGTTGGCGCTAATCGCCGATTGTTCCGTCACGGTCGAAAGAGCGACCACTGTTCAACCGCCGACCAGGATCTGTTGCGGCGTGGGTCTGTTTCCACCGATCGGCACCGTACATATGGGCGTTGTCGTGGTAGACCCGGCCAAGACGCTCCGCCTGGTGTCGAGGGTCGGCCTGGGTCATGCAGCCATCTTAGCCGATCACTGAAAGCCGGCGTACCGCAGTCGGCGCCGATACCTCAAGTCCAATGGCCCACAGGACGCACATGGCGATCACGGACACTGACCGGCTGGTGTAAAGGGATAGGGCAAACCCCGGAAGGCATCGACGCCTTTGGAGATGTCGGCGAAGTCGGCTGTGGAGTCGGGGACGATCGGTTGCAGGTCGCAGGCTCCGAGGGGCGCGGCACTGGGCAATCCACGAAAGCAATCGACGATCGCGGAGATATCGCCGAAGTTCGGCTGGGTGGGCCCGCCGAAGGGCGAAACCACGTCGCCCCATTTGCGCAGCGTGAGGCTCACGGGGTCGGAGAGGCCATCCTCGGTTTGGGTTTGGATCGTGAAGGTGGCCGAGGGGACCGTTTCTCGATCGGCCACGATGACGGTTCCCCATTGGTTTGCGGGCAGATACTCTGGGATGTCGACCAGCCGCCCCACACCCGAGTCAAGGGCTACGTATTTGACGGGGCAGGGCAAATCCTGACGCTGCACCCGCAGGGCCATGAGAACGTCTGGGTCGGCGGACGGGTTGGGGGTGACGCTGAAGTAACGGCAACCCAAGACCTCGACGGCGGTGAGGAAGGCGCACGGGTTGGGGTCGCAATCGTTCCCCACGCTCCAGGCGGAGGGGCATTCGGACTGGGCCGTTTCGGAACACGAGCCGTCGGGTGCGCAGCACGCGCCGGGTTCGCACTCATCGGGGATACCGTTGTTGTTGGCATCGGCGCTTCCGCTGCCGATGTCGCTTGCATCTTCAATGGAGTTGTCGTTGCAATCGGGGTTTTGGCATTGCGGGCCGGTCCAACCGGGGAGGCAGTTACACGTGTTGAGCGGCTGGCAAGTTCCGCCATTGAGGCACGGCGGATCGCATATCGGCGTGCAGATGCTCGGCTCGCCCGTACACATCCAGCCAGGTTCCTGCATGCATGTTGCCGAGCATCCATCGCCACCGACCGTATCACCGTCGTCGCACTCCTCCATGCCGGTGACCAGGCCGTCACCGCATAGCGGCGGGCCAACATTGAGCACGGTAAACGCTCGTGAGATCGCTTCGCCCTGCGGCAGCGGGGGCGGCAGTTGGTTGACGACGGTAAACGCTCGTGAAATAGCCTCCCCTTGCGGTGTCGGGGGCGGAAGCAAGTTGATAACAGTAAACGCTCGTGAGATTGCTTCGCCCTGCGGTGGTGGGGGTGGTAGCAGGTTGATGATCGTGAACGCCCGCGAGATCGCTTCGCTCTGTAGCGTCAAGAACGGGAGTTCGTCATCGAGAGCAAGAGCCGATGAGATCGCTTCGCCATTCCCGTCGTTCTGTGGCACGGCGGCAGCGGGCCCGATCACGGCGATGATGAGCGCGACAAGGGGCGGGAGAAAGTGAAAAGATGTTGTTCTCATGTTCGAACCCCCGGAGCAAAGGCCCTCTGGGCAAGGCCAGCGAATCCGGGTGCGGTTGTCATGGCGTCCAGTTGGCCCGCAATTGGATTTCACACTTGCCGCGTGGAAGCGTCGTCGTGTAGGTGGCCGTGAGAAGACCGCCGCCGACGTTGACGAGAGGTGTTGAATCGGCCCTCACGGCATCCCCCTGCTCGGGCACGATGTGGACGCGGACGGTCGTGCCAACCGGGATGTTCGTGGCTTCGATGTTGAGGGTGACCGGCTGGTCGGTGTCGATTGCCACATCCGGCGTCACGATCCCGGCCAGCGGATCGGTCGGAACCGGGACCGAGTCGACTGAAGCTACTCGGAGCGTGGGCGAACCGGATGGCGGAAAAACGGGCCCCGGCGTGGATGAAGTCCAAGGTGGAACGCTTCCCTGCATGTCAATCGTGAATGCCTCAACTCGAATTCGCCCGTAGCCACGGTTACCAAACGCGCGGAGATTGGATGTAGAGGGACTCGAAACAGCATTGGCGACCAAGCGGATGGCCCCTCCGCTTCCACCGCCGGAGTAACAACAGCCACTGCTGTGGTGGTAACCGCCGTATCCACCGTCTGCCGTAATCCGACCGGAGTTATCGAAAACGATGTCGCCAGAGGACGCAATCAGAATGGCGCCGCCGCCTGCACCTCCGCCTTCGTTCGATACGCCGCCGCTCCAACCGCCGCTGCCCGAACCGCCAATCAGAGGTACGATCGTCTCGTTCCCGTAAATGTACTCCAGCCCATCAGCTGACGTTCCATACGACCCGCCGTACCCGTAGTTGTATTCAATCGCGCCGGGACCGAAGCCGGCCGTATATTCGCCAAGTGGAGGAACTAGGTCGTACCGACCTCCGCCGAAGCCACCCGGTCCCGGTGTCGAGAACAATGGATCCGCAGGCCAATCGCTGCCGCGTGATCCATTGACCAGAACCGTGCCCCCGATCGTCACATCGTCGGATGCAAGCCAGACCACCGGTGCACCACTGGGATGGTTCGAAAACAGAACCTCGACATTATTCGGAATGTCGATGGTTGTGTATTTGAAAACGACGGCCCACTTGTCTGGATCGTAGACGCCCTGACCCGGTACCGGGCTGGGCATGTCCCAGCTACCCGTTGCCGCGAGAGACAAGTCGATCGTGAGGCTCGATTGCGGATTGAAAGCCCCATCCGACCCGTCCGACCCGCTGTCGAACTGGGCGAGTGTAGGTGTAAAAGAGATGCCGATGAAAACCCCCACCATGGTGATGTCGCGAGAGATCATGCTTGGTTCTCCTGAATGGGTTCTGCCGCCTGCAGACAAGCTGGACGGCGAAGATGCTTGGTTTGGAAAACATGCAGCGACGGAACTCGGCCACGTCCGGTGAGATGGTACACAGCGCACGTTGATGAATCGCGCCGATACGTTCCAAAGAGAACAACGACTCCGCGCTGTTCGTCGTACGCCATCGCGTGGCGCGCTCGGGCGTCCTGCAAATACAGAAATGCGTCACACCATGTCGAGCCGTTGTTGGCACCTGCGGCCGAGTCGTCGACGTAAATGACGGTTCCCGCCAAGGCGACTTGCGATAACAGCAGCGGAAGTACAAATAGACACGCGCCGCGCACGTGGACTCGAACGGACAAGCTGCACCATCCTATCGAAGCGAGTCCGCCGATCTTGACGGATGCAGGAATTGTACCAATACTGAACAAATCCCGCAAGGTCTTACTGAACCCGGCGGATCACCAACGAAACGTGTGCCGGGCCGTACGCGTCGGCGTACAATCCTCGCCGCCCCGAACAAGTTCGAATACGTGGAGAATGGCCATGACTCAGACAGCACTCGTTCTTCAAGGAGGCGGGGCCCTCGGCGCTTACGAATGTGGCGTCATCAAGCGGCTCTACGAGGACCCGGAGTTTGTCCCCGAGATCATCTCGGGGGTGTCAATCGGCGCGATCAACGCCGCCGTTCTGGTCGGCGCTCGTGGAGATCCGATCGAGACGCTTGAGCACCTGTGGCAGCGATTCGGCATCATCTCGCCGCCGTTTCTATCTGAACGGGCCCAGGAGTTCCTGTCGCTGTGGGGCAACGCGAGCTTCTTTCGGATGCGCTACGATTATTTCAATGCCCCGAACTGGACCAGTTTCTACTCCACCGATCCCCTGCGCCGAGAGCTGGAGGAGCATATCGATCCCGCTCGGATCGCGGAAAGCCCGACCCGGCTGCTGGTCGCCGCGACCAACATCGAGACCGGGCAACCGACGGTTTTCGATAACCGGCGGGACACGATCACGATCGACCACATCGTGGCCAGCGCGAGCCTGCCGCCTGGATTCCCGATCACCCAGATTGATGGCCAGTCCTATTGGGACGGAGGCTTGTTCGACAATACGCCGCTCGCGCCGGTCATCGAGCGGCTGACGGACGAACGGGAGCGAAGGCTTATTGTCGTGAATGTCTTCCCCTCCGCGGGGAGGGTTCCACGAAACATGCTCGATGTGCTGGACCGCATCTTCGAGTTGATTTTCGCGAACAAGCTGGTGTTCGACGTGGAAACGGCACGGAAAGTGAATGAATTCGTCGAAGCGATGGATGCGATCGAGGAGCACGTGCCGCAGAGCGTGAAGGACCTGCCCGGCTACCGTCGGTTGCGGAACTACAAGTACATTCAGGACCTGTTGACCATCGAGAACCGCGACCCCGAAACCGTGTCGGCCCCGTTTGACTTCTCGAAGGCAAGCATCCAGCGAAGGATCGCGGCCGGCTATCGTGACGCGAGTCAGGCGTTGGCTCTGCGTTCAGCGATGGCGGCTGCGACCTGACAGGCAACGTGTCGAGGGGGATGCCCGGAGTGCGCGAATTCAATCGGCTGCCGCACCGAGCGAGATTACCGAGCCGACAGAATGACTCGCTTCATCTGGATAATCTCCTCTATCTCGCTATCCGAATCCATCAACTTCCGGCGCCGGCGACAGTCGGCATTGGGAATCGTTCATGCATCCAGGCCCGCCACGCCGGCTCTTCCTTGGCGGCGACCGCGGCGGCCTTATCGCCGTACAGGTAGAGGGCAATCATGACTTGAACGCCGCTACAGTCGAAGGCTCCCAGATTCGCGATTCCTGGGGCCGGCTCATTGAGGCGAAGCAGGACGGAGGGATGCTTGCCCTCGCCTACGAATTCGATGACTCCACCGAGTGCCGGAACGACATGCCGCGGGGCGCGCCACTCCTGCCCCGCGCGGACGCCATTCAATGCCAGTGGCCCGGCCAAGTCGTCCCAAGCCCCGGCAAGAGGTTTGCTCGCGAAGCCCATCACCTGAATCGGCGCGCACCTCAGCGTGCGGAAATGCGTGAGGTACAGTCGCAAGATGCGGAAGAACCCGGGCCATCCCATCTCGGTGCTTTCCAGCTGGTTGTCCCAGTCGTCGGTGCTGGCGAACAGGCTGTGAACGACGCGGACCACGCATTTGCCGCCAGCACGAGCTTCAACGATCCACTCGGTGGCGACCGGCGGCATGTTGGGGGCCCAAGCGTTTTCAGCCGCAAGCCGATGCGGCGGATCCCATGCGGTGAGTTCGGCGACAGAGTCCATGCCGGGGCCGAAACTGCATATCAGGCGTTTGGGAACGCCACCCTCTTTCTCGATCCTCGATGGAACAAACCATGAAGTGATTCCCGGTCCGGTGGCAATGGCTTCCCAGACCTGTTCCGGCGTGCCGGGGACTTCAACTTCGACTTGCACCGATCGGCGGCCGGATGGCTCTTTCTTTATGCTCATGTTAACTCCTTCGGTTTCGATGATATCGATTCGCTTCTATCGGTACGGCGACCGTGCTGAAGCGGCGGCCGCCCGCAATGAACCGTTTTGGCGCTCGCGCGTGAACGAGCGATTCCCCATCAGCAACAACCCACCGGCGTCCGGATGGCTCTTTCTTGACGCTCATGACTGCTGCTTCCTAGCCGGTCCGTGCGGCATCGGATGGGCGACGATTACCAGCCGATGCGCGCGGCCGCCGGGAGCGGTTGCATCGTGGTATCGCGCGACCAGCGACGTGACGGCTTGTGTCAATTCACTGGTGAACGCGGCCCGCTCCTCCGTGGACCGAAAACGGACCTCGGTATCGATGGACAGCGTGGCCAGACGTTTGCCCAGTTCGCGCGCGCGGCGATGGAGCGCGCTCACTTCTCGAATCACGCGGGCGGCCAGCGAAATGAGATAGCCCGCCGAAAGATGATCGGCCGTCCGGTCAGGATCCGTCGCCACGGGCCCCATGGCCGCCGGGGAGACCACATACGAGGCAGCGGTTGCAATGAGAAGCCGCTCAGTAAGCCCCCCCCATTTTCGCTTCTTGGTCACCCGGACCAAGCCACGCGACTCGAGGGCCCGCAGATGATAGTTCACCTTCTGCCGAGGCAAGCCGACGCGAGCGGCCAGGGTCGCAGCCGAAGCCGGCTCACCCAGCTCCGAGAGCAGGCGGCTGCGGATCGGTTCAAGGGCGACCGCGGCGGCTTCGGGATCATCGATGACTTCGACGTCGAGCATGAGGGCGAGGCTAGCATTGACAATTTTTGTTGTCAATAGCGTTTCTCGCCTTTTTCGCGCTTTTTTGAGCCGGCGGCTTAACTACCTCGTGCCCGTTCACGTCGTGGCCGAGAAAGGCCGCAACCCCGTTGGGGTTGGTTGATCCGGCACGATTTTCCCCAGGTAGTCTCGACTTCGTCGGGCCAACCCTGGGCTGGCGGCCCAAACGCCTTTGGCGTTTCAGAGCGGAGCCAGATTAGGGCACTACCCATACCAGTGCCGGCTGTTGACCGCCGATCGACGGCGGCCTATGTTGTGGGGCACCGTTTATGACAACCACATGCCTGAGTTTCGTGCTGGCGGCCCTCGCCGCGGAACCGCAGCCGCAACCGCCTTCGATGCTGCCTACGCCCGCTGATTGGCGTTTTGAGCGGATCGAGTTCCCCCTGTCCTTCGCGCCCGAGCTGAAGTACGAAGGTTTCGAAGAACTTCGCTTTTCGCCCGGCATGTTCAGTGCGGAATCCGAGACGTACTTCACCTACATCTTTGCGATGAAAATCACCAGCGCCGCCGCTCTGGATGCGGCTGAACTGCAATCACTCCTGGAAACGTATTTCCGCGGACTCTGCCGGACCGTGGCCAAAGAAAAGAAGTTCGACATCGACGTGTCGAAAATCTCCGCGCAGGTTCGGGCCGATCAACCCAACGCGCAACCCGCCCGATCCTTCCGTGCCACGGTCGAGAGCTTCGATCCGTTCGTCACGGGGAAACCGCTGACGCTGAATCTCGAAATGATCGTGATCGACGCCAGTCGAACCGACCATCGCATCTTCGCCGCCGTCTCACCCAAGCCCACCGACGCCTCAATCTGGCAGCTTTTGCGAGCCCAAAAAGACGCGTTCCAGGCGCGTCACGCCCAGGACACGAAGTAGCGAGCCGACCAGGATTGCCGGGCCTCAAGGAGAGGCCCATTGAAACTCGCACTATCTGTCGTGGTCAGCCTACCGGAGCCGCGGTAAGAAGTTGTATCACCTTGCAACCGGCGCGCGCAGCCGCGACATTCTTGAGTCAGGGCAGGCGCCCGCAGGCACAGTGGAGGTTCACCGATGGACAGTATCAACCGCAGGCAGTTCGTGGCGATCGTTCCCGGAATCGGGCTCGCGTCCGCACTATCGGGTCTCGCTAAGGGGGCAGACCGAGAAACGACGGATGCCGTTTGGCCAGAGTTTCCCCACCAGAGGCCCGAATGGGTTCGCGAGATGGTCGGTGTATGTCATCGTGACGTCGACCGCGCCCGGGAACTGCTCGACCAACATCCTGCCCTGGTGAACGCCACGTGGGATTGGGGGTTCGGTGACTGGGAGACGGCTCTTGGTGCCGCCGCCCACACGGGCCGCCGGAACATCGCAGAACTGCTCCTCGAACGCGGGGCTCGTCTCGACATCTTTGCGGCGGCGATGCTCGGCCAGACCGATACCGTGAAGGCGATGATCGCCGGGGCGCCGGGTATCCAGCGCAACCCCGGTCCGCACGGTATTACTCTGCTGGCTCATGCACGCGCCGGCGACGATGCGGCCAAAGAGACGCTCGCCTATCTCGAAAGTCTCGGCGACGCCGACTTCAAGCCGAAGACCGAACCGCTGACCGACGAGCAGAAGCAGGTTTACGTCGGACGCTTCAGAAGTCCCGCCCTCGGCGATGGTGCCCTGGAAATCAGCATCAATAAGAACGGGGATCTGACCATCGGGGTGAATGGCCAGTCGCCCAGCGTGCTGCGTTACGCCGGCGACCACGCCTTCTTCCCGGCCGGAGCGCCGGCGGTGCGAATCAGGTTCACCCACACGGGCTCCGGCCTGCACTCGCTCGCGGTTGTCGATCACGTTCCCGTAATCACCGCGGCGCGGATTTCCTAGTTCGGTCGAAGATTCTGTTTTTCAGGTACATCCCCGCAACAAATAGATCAGAATCAATACGGGGATGGGTATCCCGAGGGCCCATAGCAACACCCAGTTTCTCACTTTACCCGATCTTCGCATGGAACTCCCTTTCGATTGGGATGCCGGTACTGGTCAAGTTTGCACAGAGCCACCCGCAGCCACCGAACGCGCTGCGCGTTGGCCCCGCCAAATAGCCCGCTTCATTACGATCGCGGTACTGGTGGCTCAAAGTCCACCAGTACCGCGATATTCGGTCCGCTTGCGGTATCAGCCGCGAAACCTCGTGCAGGAAACCGGAGCTACGCCGGCCCACGCGGGATCAATCGCGGTCTGGGGACCCCTTCGAATCCCAATACGGATCGACGTCGTAATGGCGATATACGTCTTCGGACCAGCGACGCTCAACAAGGCTCGGCCACTTGTTACTTTCGAGAGTGGGGGCATTCTTCCAACGATCCTCGGTGATCGATACCTCGAACCTATTGTCGCTCGCTCGAAGGGCGCTATACGGAATGGGTACGCTTTTTCCTTCCCTGGTGGTGACCGCGTAAAGGGTTCGGCCGCTTTCCGGATCGATTACAAACTCGTCGACCGTGCCAAGGCGAGTTCCTTCGGGCGTACGGATCTCGCGACCGCGCAGTTCGCTAATTCGATGAACGGAGCTGGGCTGCTCCGACCACGTTGTTGATGATGTCTGAGTGGTCGTCGTGGGTCGATCCGTGCGAGAGGTCGTGCTGGTGCTGCGCGTCTCCCAGTAAGGCTTCTGGTTGTATGATTGGAAAGTACGGGTGGCGAACTCCTGGTCGGTAAAACGAGGCCATTCAGTCCGCGGGAAGCTGGGGACGGCCCGCAACCGCTCAGATTCTATTTGCATCTCAAACGCCTTACCCTCGGGCGAAAAATGGCGGGCGGTATACGGTATGGGATAAAATCTGTCACTGGATCCTTCCAAGTTGGTGAATGAACCGACTCCATACACCACTCGCCCCGAATTGACGTCGACCAACAGATCCTCCACTTTGCCGACGTTTTGTCTATCAATAGAGATCGGCTGCCCCACCATCTCCGACGACTTCTGGTAGTGGCGGGCGATGGTCGTACCGTCGCGATTGGTCTGTTGAGTCACCGTGGTTTCTTTCTTCGTGACCGGCTGGTCGGAGCTAGGCCGAGTCTGTGCAGAAGCAATTTGAATCGCGAGAACGAAGAGCGTGATGGTACTCATTGCACTCGTTCGACGATCGGTCATCGGACTTTTCCTTTCAAATGTAGTAATTCCAATCGTAAAAGCCACATCCACTCGCTGTGAAACGCTTGCACACATGGACCGCTGAGCCATCTGCAAGAAAAAGGTACTCGAAGGGTGTAACGAGTATGTTAAAAGCAAATTACGAAGCCGTTAGTCAGCAAGAACTGGCAGCGCTTGCGGCGCATCGTACTGCTGGACTTCCGGCGGCGGCACCCGGCTGGTCGACCTCCGATTTCACGGATTCAGCCGGCGCAACCGCCGCATCAGTCGCGTTTTCCGTTTCGAGGCATCGCGGTGTAGCCTGCCACCGGTACAAAACTATCCATTCGTGCCGCCGGATGAGCCGCCTTGACCGCGGCTCGAACCGCCGCCCTGACCCTGGCCAGAACTGCCTTGTCCTGCGCCCACGAAGCGGCCTTCTTCGTCCTGCTCCTGCTCTTCATCATCAAATGGTTGTCCGCCGCGCTGAGCGGGGTTGGTCGAACCACTGGACTGGTCTTGACCGCCTTGGCCCCGGCTCTGACTGCCGCCGCCTTGGCCGCCCTGATTGCCCCCCTGGCCACCTTGTCCACCGCTCTGGCCTGGTTTTCTCGGATTGTCTCTATTGTCTCTGTTGTCCGGCATGATCGTCTCCCCGTTTGATTACCTTTCCTCAGGACCCGACGTAGGGTCCACTTTTCACAACGTTGAAATTATGGTCGTTGTCACTGAGCCGGACGTTAATTCACCATAACGGGGGCGTAATTGCCTTCTTTACGTTCGCTTGGTTTCAACTGCTATCTGTATATTTGAAGCGATGCGATGGCCACCCTATCATGCCGCGCTGTGTTCCAGTTTTGAAGGATAGGGGAGGAGCTAAGCATGTTTACATCCGAGCGAAGTAATCGACGTCCGTTCACGTTGTTTGCCAGTATGTTCGCGGTCATGGCCTGGGCGCCCACGGTCACACGGGCTCAAGCGGGCCTTGCCACGCTGGTCATCAACGAGATCGACTATGACCAACCCATGACAGACGGCGCCGAGTTCATTGAGTTGAAAAACATCGGCGAGGCCAACGTAAACTTGGACTCGGTCGTTCTTGTCCTGGTCAACGGCACGGGCGGCGGCGCCGCCGTGTACGAATCGATTGATCTACCTGCGGTTATCGTGCCGCCCGGTGGTTATTACGTGGTGTGCGGCAATGCCGCGACCGTCGCCAATTGCAATCTCGACCTTCCTCCCGAAACGGATCCCGTTATGAACGGGTCACCGGACGCGGTCGGGTTGGCTCAAGATGGGATCATCATCGACGCGGTCAGCTACGAGGGAAATACCGGAGCTCCCTACACAGAAGGTTCGGGCGTCGGATTGGAAGACGACTCGACGGTCCCCAACGGCGGAGTGTCACGCTTTCCTGACGGAGCGGATACCAACCAGAACAACGTCGATCTGAGCTTTCGGTGTATTACCCCCGGAGCGGCTAATAGCTCGGCGAACATCGGATGCGTTCCCTCGCCGCATCTCATTGTCATCAATGAAATCATGCAAAACCCAGAGGCGGTGGCTGACGCCGCCGGCGAATGGCTCGAACTCTTCAATCCGACGTTCGGGGCGATCGACATCAACGGGTGGACGGTTGCGGACAATGATACCGACAGCCACGTCATCACCAATGGTGGTCCGTTGGTGATCCCGGCCGGCGGTTTCTTGGTTCTGGGTAACAACGGCAACGCCGCCACCAATGGGGGCGTTACCGTCTCGTACATGTACTCCGGAGTGACCCTGGCCAACGGGGCCGATGAAGTGATCTTGTTGGACGCGAATCAGAATGGGGTGGATCGCGTCGAGTACGACGACGGCGCGACCTTTCCCGATCCCAGCGGGGCGTCAATGGCCCTGTCGGACCCCGCTCTGGATAATAACGATGGTCACAACTGGTGCACGGCACGGACGCCGTTTGGCGGCGGCGATTCAGGGACTCCGGGAGCGTCGAACGATTGCGGCCTTGCCCAACTGGTCATCAACGAGATCGATTACGACCAACCGGGCGGGGACATGGCTGAGTTTGTCGAAATCAAGAACGTTGGCCCAAACGGAGAGGGCCTGGCCGGGATCACGCTCGAACTGATTAATGGTACCGGAGGCGGCGCCACGGTATACGACTCAATTGACCTGCCCAACGTGCTGCTGCCGGCGGGTGAGTATCTGGTGGTTTGCGGAGACTCCACCCTGGTGTCCAACTGCGACCTGGACGTGACACCGGATAACAACTTGATCCAGAACGGTGCCCCTGACGCCGTGGCCTTAGTTCAGGCGGGAGTGATCGTCGACACAGTCAGTTATGAAGGGGATACCGCCGCTCCATACACCGAAGGCTCAGGCGTCGGATTGAACGATGATGCTTCGGATTCTGTAGGCATAGCTCGTTGCCCGGACGGGACGGATACGAACGTCAACAACCTCGATTTCATCACCGCGGGCATTACTCCGGGCGAGCCGAATGATTGCGATCGGACGCCTCCAAGCATCCATTGCCCGGACGATGATCTCTCCGTGGAGTGTAGTGGACCCAATGGCACGGCGGTCGTATACGTCGTGACGGCCATGGACGAAACCGACCCGCTTCCCACGGTTACCTGCGAGCCCGAATCGGGCAGCACGTTTCCGATCGGTACGACGGCGGTGATGTGCATGGCCACGGATGCGAGCGGCAACGCCGCCACGTGTGAGTTCAACGTCTCCGTCGTGGATCACACGGCACCGACCGTATCTTGTACGGTTGCCCTAAACCTTCTCTGGCCACCGAACCATGAATTGGTTGATGTTGGTCTGATGGTGAATGTGAACGATACCTGTGACGATGGTGTCGCCCTGGACGTGACTGTGTATTCAGACGAAGACGACGAAGCGGCTACCGGCGACGGGAATCACGCGCCCGACGCCGTTATGGATCCTAATCTTCGGCTTCGCTCCGAGCGGGGCGGCGACGGCAACGGGCGCGTTTTCTTGATTGTGACCACGGCGACGGACGAGTCGGGGAACATGGACGTGTCGTGCTGCGCGGTCGCCGTGCCGCACAGCCTGAAACGGACGGCCGTCCTGGCCGTTCAGGCAGAGGCGGCGACGGCGATGAATGGGTGCAGCGAAACGGGTTCGCCGGGAACGCCGTTTGTCATTGGCGAGTGAGACCGCCACGGCATCCTTGAACAGACCTCATCCCGACGAGAGACTACGCATTCTTGTCGAATGTAGGGTTGCGCAGATCGAAATCCGCGCCAGACGAGCAGGTAGTGGACTCGTTGAACAGAGCCGCGCGCGTGAGCAAGCGGTCTTGCCGTTCGCGGGGCTGAAAAAACCCTGACGGTCGCGGCTCTGATATCAGACTGGATTGAAACGAACCAGAAGCCGGATACCGGCCCCGCGGTCCCGTCCGGTTCGTAGACCCACTCGCGGTGCTGGACGTATGATTGAGCGAGTGATCGATCCTCAGTCGGCTATTGAAGCGCCAGGGAGAGAAACCGGGTGGTTCGAACGGTACTAGTCCTTACGATACTCGCGATCGTGGGTGTCGGGGGGTATTTCGGCATCAAGGCGTGGTCCGATCGGCCGCCTACCATTACATACAAGACCGCTCCCGCCGTGCGCCGGACGATCGTCTCCACGGTAACGGCGACGGGAACTCTCGAGCCGCTCGTCAAAGTCCTCGTCGGCTCGCAAGTCAGCGGTACGGTGATTCACTGGTATGCCGATTTCAATCAGAAAGTCGAAAAAGGATTCGTCCTGGCCGAGCTCGACGTAGACCGTTTCAAGGCCACTCTCGAGCAACGCCGAGCCGCGTCAACGGCGGCGCGGGCGCGGGTCGAAGAGGCGCGGGCCTCATTGGCCGATGCGACGCTCAAACGAAATCACACCGAGTCCAACTTCAGTCGAGGGGCCGCGACGGACCTCGAGCTTCAAGAGACACGGATCGGCGAACAACGGGCGGTCGCGCAACTGCACGCCGCCGAAGCGGAAGTCGAACGGGCAGAGGCGGAGGCTCGTCTCGCCGAGGTCGACCTCACCCGCACGGTCATTCGTTCGCCGATCGACGGCGTCGTCATATCGCGTGACGTGGACGAGGGTCAGACCGTGGCCGCCTCACTCACTGCGCCGACGCTGTTCACCATCGCGAATGACCTGACCAAGATGCAAGTCAACGCGGCGGTCAGCGAAACGGACATCGGCAGAATCCACGAAAACGGTCCGGCGGAATTCCGCGTGGATGCCTATCCGGATCGCCGTTTTCAAGGCGTCGTGTCGCAAGTGCGCTACGCGGAAACTATTGTCGACAATGTCGTCACCTACACGACGTTGATTCAGGTGGACAACCCCGATTTAGCCCTGCGACCTGGGATGACGGCGACGATTTCTTTTGAGGTGGATCGCGCGGAAGACGCGATGCTGGTTCCCAACGCGGCCATGCGCTTCAACCCCAACGCCGCGCCACCGGATGGCGATTGGAATCGCCCGGGGAAGGCGCGGCCGCGGCAGCCGCGAGTGTTCAAACTGGCTGACGGCGGGCCGGTCGAGATCGCCATCGTGCCCGGCTTGACCGACGGATCATTCACGGAGGTTCGATCAGGGGAAGTACGTGAGGGCGATGAGTTGATCCTCGAACAGGTCGGAGCCGCGCGGCCCGCCAACGTCGTGACCCGCACTCCGAGGTTCGCCGGATGAGCGCCGGGCTGGTCGATATCCATGACGCGTGGAAGGTCTACCACGTCGATGAAGTGCCGGTGCCGGCGGTGCGCGGGGTGTCGCTTCGGGTGATGCCCGGCGAGTTCGTGGCCATCACCGGGCCCAGCGGCTCGGGAAAATCGACGTTCATGCACCTTCTGGGTTGCCTGGACCGCGTCACCTCGGGTACTTATCGTTTCGAGAATCAGGCGGTTCAGGAATTATCGCGGCTCCAACTCGCCCGTCTGCGCAATCGTCGAATCGGCTTCGTGTTCCAAAGCTTCAATCTGCTCTCCCGCACAACGATTGTGGACAACGTCGCGCTTCCGCTCATTTACCAGGGAGTCGGACGTCGAGATCGCCGGCGACGTGCCACCGAACTATTGGAGCGATTGGGCCTTGCCGATCGGCTCCGCCATCAGGCGAACCAACTCTCCGGCGGACAACAACAACGCGTCGCCATCGCCCGGGCCCTGGTGGCGCGGCCGGCCATGCTCCTGGCTGATGAGCCCACGGGAAACCTGGACACGAAAACGAGCGAAGAAATCATGGCGCTTTTCCAGCAGCTCAATCGCGATGAGGGCATCACCATCCTGCTCGTCACGCACGAATCGGAAATCGCCGCGTACGCGAAACGGCACGTGATGTTTCGCGACGGGCTGATCGTCCAAGATGTAATGCGAGCCACGGCGGCCTAAACAGGAGTACCCAAATCGGAAATCGGATTCGTCCGCCTCCCGGCGGGGGAGGAAAGGGAAGATCGCCACCAGGGACTGAAGTCCCTGGCAACCATCGTGCGCCCTCCGGGCGAAGACACTGGCGGGCAAGCCGCCAGTGGCACCCTCCGGACGAAGAATAGGCGTGCGGATCCTCATGCAATTTTCCGGTCGAGTTAACGTAGTAGGAGTAGCATGACCCCCACGAACGTTTTTTCCGAATCGCTCCGCAGCCTTGGCAAGAACAAGGTGCGTACGTCGCTTTCGGTGCTCGGGATCGTGATTGGAATCGCGGCGGTCATCACCATGGTGGCCGTCGGCGAAGGCGCCCGACGCCGGGTCGAGCGTGAAATCGCCACGCTGGGCGATGATTGGATCATGGTCGCCTATTGGGGCGTGCAGCGGGGCGGCGCGCGTCGTCAGCAAGGCATGCCGCCTAATCTGACCCGTGACGACGCCGACGCCATCGAGCGAGAATGTTCCGAGGTGCGGGGGGCGACGCCGGTCAATCGAATCTCCTTCCAGGTCGTGTCCGGTTACGGCAATTATCAAACCAACGTCGTCGGCACACGGCCCGCCTACTTCGATATCCGGCGATGGAACGTGCTGGAGGGGCGTGAGTTCAATCAGGACGACATGCGGATGCTGACCAAGGTCTGCTGCATCGGCCACACCGCCGCACGAGAGCTCTTCGGCACCATGAACCCGGTCGGTCAAACCGTGCGGATCAATCGGGTGGCCTTCGATGTCATCGGTTTGTTGGAGGCGAAGGGGGTCGGCAGCGATGGTCGTGACAATGACGACGTTGTTCTCGTGCCCTTCTTGTCCTTCGAACGCTATCTTGCCGGGCGGGAGACGTCGGGCACGCTGATGGCCGCCGCCAAACGGGGATCCGAAATGGCCTTCGCCAAGCAACAGATCCGCGACCTCTTGCGCCAGAGGCATCGCCTCTTGGAGGATGAGGATGACGACTTTCGGATCTTCGATCGTTCCCTGACGATGCAGGCCAACGCCGAGGCCACGCGGGTGTTCAACACCTTGCTCACGGTGATCGCGTCGATTTCGCTGCTCGTGGGCGGCGTCGGCATCATGAACATCATGCTCGTGTCGGTGACCGAGCGAACGCGCGAGATCGGTCTCCGGATGGCCATCGGCGCGGGAGGGCACGATATACTCGAGCAGTTTCTTTGCGAAGCGATCGTGCTGTGTGGCCTGGGGGGCATGCTCGGCTTTGCGTGCGGATGGGGTGTCTCCGAGTTCGTTTCGTGGCACTACGGTTGGGACACGATTGTTTCCTATTGGATGGCCGTACTGGCCATTGCGTTCGCCACCGGCGTGGGTCTGTTTTTCGGCTTCTACCCGGCCTGGCGAGCCAGCCAACTCGATCCCATCACCGCACTTCGATACGAATAGCAGACGATGTGACATTTGGCATACAAGCTAGAATGGCCGTGAATGGGCGGAGACGGGAACGAATGGGTGATCGCTCACCGATCACGGGACGAAGTGAATGGCCGTGAATATGCACTCGTGCTTCAGGCCGCGGGCATCGAGCACCGCGTCCGGCGGGAACCGGACGGATTCATCCTTGAAGTGGCGACCATCGATGTGGAACGAAGTCGCGCCGAACTTGCGGCGTACGGAGCGGAAAACCACGATTGGTATGGCACTCCTTCTAAAACCACTCGGCGGGCCGGCGGATGGGGTGGTGCCGTAGGCTTTTTCGCCGTCTTGGTGCTTATGGCCGTCTTGGAGCAAGGGCGTGTTTTCGGCGTTGACTGGTCCGCGGCTGGCAAGGCGCAGGCCAACCTGATCCGACAGGGCGAGTGGTGGCGAACCGTGACGGCGTTGACTCTGCACGTCGACTCCGTACACCTGCTTTCCAACCTCGTCATCGGAAGTCTGGTTGGCTTTTTTGCCGGCCAGTCGCTCGGCTCGGGGTTCGCATGGTGCACGATCCTGATCGCCGGCGCTTTGGGCAATCTCCTTAACGCCTGGGTCCATCCGCCCGACCACACATCCGTCGGCGCTTCCACCGCGGTCTTTGCCGCGCTCGGGCTCATGGCCGCACATGCTTGGCGGCGGCAACGGAGCATACGATCGTCCTGGCGGGAACGGTGGACACCTCTCGTTGGGGGAGTCCTTCTACTCGGCTTGCTCGGCACGGGCGGCGGACGAACGGATGTTGCCGCCCATGTGTTTGGCTTTCTCTGCGCGATTCCCCTGGGCGTGCTCTGCACAAAACTAGCCGGTGACGCGACGTTCACGCGGCGGGTGCAAATCCTGCTCGGGCTCACCACTCTAGCCATTGTTGTATTCGCTTGGGCGCTGGCCCTGGTTCGGTACCGGACCTAGCAAAACCCAACAAAACGGCAGTAAAAACTGGTGCAACTTTCCAATCCCGGCTATCGTTTTCGGCATTCTGGGTACTGGTGACGCCATCATGCAATCACCCTACGATCGTCAGCGAGTCGAAAACTGGGTCGGTGACTTTTGCTCATCCGACGCGATCCGTGAATTCGTAACCGGGGTTCGTGAGTACGCCTCCGACGTATTGGTCAAGTTCATCATCGCCGCATGCGAAATTCGCAAGGTCGAGCCGGGAGACCTGGAAGAGGCCGACTTGAAAGCGGCGTTGCTCGGGCCGATCGCGAAGTTGAATATCCCCCCCAGCATCAAGAGTCAGGTGCCGGCGCTTTGCGGGGCACTCTTAGGGCACATGGAGGCCGAGGGCCGGTTGAGCGGCGGAAGACTCCTGGGTGCTTATGTCCGGGCCCTCGGCGATGCCTTCGAGGACTCGGCCTCAGGTAAGCCCAAACCCATCGTCCGACCGGGCAGCCGACTCAAGCGAAATGATCCGTGTCCTTGCGGCAGCGGCAAGAAGTACAAGAAGTGTTGCATGGACGATTGATCGCCGTTCAGGAAGGACGCGGATTCCGCGCGAGAAGATTTCCGCACTATGACGATGCGCTTAGGTAAGCGCACATGCCGACGAGGAATTGTTCCATTGCCGATCGGTATCCGAACCGCTCAATAACGGCTTGGCGCATTTCCATTGTGATTTCGCAGCGGGCGGGCTCGTCTTCCAGGAAGCGGTGCGCCGCGGCGGCGAACGATTCGGGCGAATCGAACGCGATATCGCGGAATCGAGGAAACACCTGGTCGGGGTAAAGAAGCTCGGCGGATGTCGAGATCTCCACGAGAAAGGCGTCGTCACCGGGATCGACCCAACGCAGCCAATCACCACAGACTTCGCGCAGCAATCGTCGAACGTGCCCGTCGGGATGTTCAAGCAGCCCGCGCGTCGAGGTGATCTTCAACGCCCGGACGCGGTCCGCCAGTTCGTGCAGCCGGTCGCCCTGGAGGTCTCGCGGAACGACGCGGGTCAGAAAAAAGCCGCCGGCGCAGAGACCATCGAGGGCCCGCTGGTGAATGAACCCCGCGGGCATGATCTGGAGGTTGATGCGGGAAGCACGGTAGACACAGAGCAATTCACGGTCATTGTGGGCCGGACCGGCGGCGAAGGCGCTTAGAGTCGGATGCTTTTCCCATCCATTTCCGTAGATGCAAAGAGTCCGGCGATTTCGCCTCGCCCAATCCGCGACCCACTCCAGGGCGGTGTGCCGAAAGATGCGATCCGCCAGTCGCCACAGGTACCAGCCATTCAGACGGTTAAAGGTTTCGCGGGGAAGTTCGGGAACGCCGACCTGCTGGGCCGCCTCACGCAGAATCATGGTGAACACGGTGCTGGATGGAACATGAAAGCGGGCGACCATCGCCGGCATCAGTTCAAACATCGCGTCGAGTAGCCGTTTCAATGACTGGTCTTCGTACCTCGCACGTTCCTGCTCATGAAACGCTTTCGGCGTTTCCGAGGCGTGGCTGACGTAGGAGACGTCACACGCGTATTGCTCGTGCTCCTGGTCGGTTAAGGACGGTCCGCCGAATTGCTCCGGGCACGTTGGCACGCGGGTGTAGAGAAACTGTTCCGGCCGTCCACCGAGGGCAATGGAAGCGGCCTTGCAATAACCCACCACGTAGTCATGCGGAGCGATGCTGCGCACGTTCGGGCCGGTGAGGACGCTGGGCAGTTGATCCTGGTCCCAGGTGAGTATCGGGAGGTTCTTCGGGATGAGGCCCGTGAAACCGGACCGGAAATGGTCGAACACGAAGAACACATCGGGGTCGAATTCGAGGATGGCCCGGTGGAACGTCAGCGGGCTGACGATGTCGTACGGATGCGCCTCCGTGATCAGGCGGCATTGGTGCCGCAGGGCTTCCAACGCCCGGATCGCGTCGCGCATCGAGTACTTCAGGAAGGTGGTGTGCATGCTGACCCCGGCCAGGATTCGCAGCGGGCGGCCGTGGGCACTCAGGGCGTCCGCGAAGCGGCGGGCCGAATACGCGATGTCTCGCGATTGATATTGTGCCTCGACTTGCGCGGCTGCGGCGACGACTTCCGATCCGCGTTGTTCAAGAGATTGGCGAACGATCTTTGCGGATGGGGCGTCGCTCCGCTCGATGCGGATTGGTTCGTTTGCGACCTCCGGCGAGATCACGACTTGCGGAAAGGGCAGATCGATATTGCTCTGCCAGGAGCCGGCCAGCGCTTCCGCCCAATCGAGGCCCGTGAAAATAAGCACCCGTGGGTCTGCGAGGATTGCCCGCCAATCGCGAAGGTGCAGGACCACGGCCAGCGACGCGGCGTCCGGCTCGACGACGAACAAGGCGCAACTGAATCCCAAATAGCTGTTCGCGGTAGCGCGGCAGACTCGCTCAAAACATCCGCCCAATCCCAAGCCGTCGAACAGGTATGGGCCGGGGTTGCTTTGGCCCATATCACCGGGCAGCGGATCGTCGATGTCCGCGCTTGCATGATGCCGAAGCCCACCAAACCATGACCATTGGCCACTGTCCATTCGGCCTCGCACCTGGTCCTGACCATTGGCATCACAAAACCACTCGAATCGACGGCGATCGCGGCCCCACGCCGCCTCGATAGCGTCGGGATCGAAGCCTCGCGTACGGAGTGCTTGCAGGTTGCGCTCGAATTGCGCCGCGGCGGCCTCCCACGAAATCGGTGGAGCATCGAGCGATTGCAAGGATTGTCGTGCCGATTCGATTTCCAGCGCCGCCGCACTCGGCCCCGAATCCAGGATATCTCGCGCCGGCCGAATCAGACCGAGCCGCAGGTATTGCCTGGCGGCCAGCAGCCGCACATAGGAATCGTCGGGACATGCGGTGAGGTACGGCTCCGCCAGCGTCAGGAAACGATACGAGTCGCCGGAGTCGAGGCACTGCTGAAGCTGTTCGTGGCATTCGTGGAGGGTGACCGTGGGCATGTCGCACTTCCAATGCTGAAACCGCTAACTAACTGCGCACAGCGGGCGATCGGCTGCGTAACTTCTCCCCAAGTTGATCGGCACCCTTCGCAGCGGCATCCGGTAGGTCGAAGTTTCCGGACAGGGTTCAGGCGGGATCGAGAATGTCCGAGAAAATATATAGAATGGCAGCAGAAACGTTGATTTTGGAGCCGAGGCGAGAAGTGCGCGCCGAAGAAAGGGCGCATCCGGACGGCGCATTACGCCGGACGCGCCCGAAACCGACGGTCAATACAACTTCTGAGGGCACGTCCCCGGCGCACGCCGCGCTGGTCATTACCGTCCTCGGCTTCGCGGCGTTTCTTCGCGTGGCCGCCCTTGATCGCTATCCGCTACCCATTCATCAGGATGAACTGTCGGACATCTACGACGGCTATTGCCTGGCCACCACGGGGGCAGACCGCTCAGGCACATCCTGGCCAGTGCTGATTCGAGGGATGGGACCCGGTGATTATCACCCCGGCATGTACGCCTATCTTGCGGCGGCCACGACCTACTTCAGCGGCTTTTCGGTGGCGGCTGGCCGGCTTCCCGCGGCCGTCGCGGGCATTCTCACCGTGTTCTTGGTCTATCTGACCGCGCTCCGATTGGTGGGTCGGACAGGGGCGGTTGTCGCCTTGGTATTCGGGGCTTTTTCGCCAATCCTCATCCAATACTCACGGCAGGCCCATCAGGGCGTTTGCCTGGTGCCGCTTCTTGTCATCTTAATTGTCTATGCATTTGTCGGTGCCCTAGGCCAATCCAACGGCCATATCGAAACGCGCGGTGACGAGGATACGGTCGAATGCGATCGGCGGCCCGCGCCGTTGCATCGGTACATCGCGCGATGGGTCATTGCCGGCCTAATGGTCGGGATTTCAACCAACGCCTACGCCGGCCAGCGCCTCACGGCATTGCTATTTGCTCTGTTCGGCTGCGCATTCGTCGCCGGCGATGCGCGGCACCGACGAATGGGATTTCGGCTCGCCGCCGTTGTCGTCGTGTTGTTCGGTGGGGGCGTAGTGTTCGGGGCGCTCCCGCAGATCTACGCGGCCATCGCTCATCCGGAACAGTTTTTCGCCCGTGGCAATACGACGTTCTATTCGTTCGATCATGGCGCGGGCTGGTGGATCGAGCGGCTGACCCGCAACTTATGGGCCAACATCGAGCCGCATTATTTGTTTTTTTCCTTCGGGGAATACAGCCTGCTGAGCGTTCAACGGCTCAATTGGGTGTGGGTGCCGTTCTTATACTTGGGTGTTTTGCTTTCGCTCATTCGGTCGGTCCGGCAGCGTAGCCCATGCTGGGCGCTGGTGCCCGTGGGAATCGCATGTTCGCTGCTGCCCGCCATGGCCACGGAGGGGAATCCCAGTCCGATGCGATCGTCCGGGGTGTGGGCGCTGTATCCCATCGTCGCCGCGGCGGGCGTCATATGGACGGGACGAGCCTTTATCGCTTTTGGGCAGACGCTCACGGGCCAGTGGACGACGCCGACAAACCGCGACCCGCGATCATTCTCAGGGATCGAGCGGGCAAACCTGATTGCTGTCGTTCTTCTCATAGTCGTCGCCGGGCTATTCGATGTAGCCCGATACTTGAAGCGTCCCGATCTTCACGGCCCGGCCGCGCAACATCATTTTGTTCGCATCGGTGAGTGGATCGGCGAGCGCGGGGCCCCGTACGATCGCGTCTACATCGCCGCTGATGGCCTCTTTGGCTATCTATATATCGCGGCGTTTTCCGGAATGTCGCCGCCCGAGTATCGCGCCGCCGAGCGCGAAGGCACGGTCAGCGGTTACGGCTGGGACGTGGTTCACCGCCTGGGTCGCTATTATTTTTCGGATCTCGATCAGGCCATCGACACCTGGGACAAATCGAAGGTCAAGGAGCGCTGGCTCGTCATCGAGGCCGACGGTCGAGCGATTGAACTCGCTCCGACCGGCCGGCGCATCGTGCAACGCGCGTGGGGTGAGTCCCCCGATGATGCACCGTCGTGATGCTGCGCGGCGCACCCGTTGCCGATGGACCTTCTCTCTGCTATAAGTGCGTTCTCGTTGTTCGTCCTCGTGGACCCCTGACGCGATCGCCCTCGCTCGAACCCACGTGGCGTTATCCCAAAAGAATTGGAACGAATGGAACCAACGTGATCAAAGCCGACATCCGCAACATCGCCATCATCGCCCACGTCGACCACGGAAAGACCACCCTGGTCGATCAGATGCTCCGTCAATGCGGGCAGTTCCGTGAGGCCCAGCTCAAGGGCGAACGAATTCTCGACTCCAACGACCTGGAACGCGAACGCGGCATCACCATCCTGGCCAAGAACATCGCGATCCAATACCAGGGTATTAAGATCAACCTCATCGACACACCCGGACACGCGGATTTCGGCGGGGAGGTCGAACGCGTCCTCAAGATGGCCGACGGCTGCCTCCTGCTGGTCGATGCCTTTGAAGGTCCCATGCCGCAGACACGGTTTGTACTCCGCAAGGCCTTTGAGTCCCACCTGCGGCCCGTGGTGGTCATCAACAAGATCGACCGCCCCGACGCCCGCCCGGACGAGGTGCTTGAGGAGGTGCTCGATCTGTTCATCGAACTCGGGGCGGACGACGCCGCGTTGGAATTCCCCACCGTATACTCATCGGCCACCCTCGGCTACGCCTCGCTCGATCCGAAAAAGCACACGGACAACATCTTCGTGCTGTTTGACACGATCATTAACCACGTGCCGGCCCCGACGGTTGACCCCACCGCGCCGCTGCAAATGCTGGTGACCACCCTCGACTACAACGACTACGTGGGTCGGATTGGCATCGGACGGGTGTTCGCCGGGACGCTTCGAGCCTCCCAGGATGTCGCCGTCATCCATCGCGACGGCACCATCACGAAACAGAAAGTCGGCGAGATCTTCATCTTCGACGGCCTGGGGCGCCAAAGAACCGACGAAGTGACAGCCGGTGACATCTGCGCGGTCGTCGGCCTCGAAAAAATCGACATCGGCAACACCATTGCCGATGTCAACAATCCCATGCCTTTGCCGATCATCCGTATCGACGAGCCCACGCTCCGCATGACCTTCCGCGTCAACGACGGGCCGTTTGTGGGCAGGGCGGGTAAGTACCTGACCAGCCGACATATTCGTGACCGCCTTGAAAAGGAATTGCAGAGCAACGTCGCCCTCCGCGTCGAACCGGGTCACACCCCCGACGAGTTTCACGTTTCCGGCCGCGGTCTACTGCATCTATCCGTTTTGATCGAAAACATGCGGCGCGAGGGCTTTGAATTGACCGTCGGCAAGCCCAAGGTCATCTACCGCGAGCTCAATGGCAAGAAAACGGAACCGGTCGAGCTTTGCGTCATCGACGCCCCCACCCAGCACGTCGGCGCGGTCATGGAACTCCTCGGTGCCCGGCGCGGCATCTGTCGCAACATGGAGGCCCGTGGCGACAGCACGCTCATGGAATTCACCATTCCCTCTCGTGGCCTCATCGGCCTGCGCAACCGCATGTTGAACGCCACCAACGGCACCGCGATCATGCACCACAACTTCTACGAATACGAGTACTTCCGCGGCAGCATTCCCGAGCGCACCAACGGCACGATGATCGCCAGCGAGCCGGGCCAGACCACGGCTTACGCGATCCAGAATTTGGCCGATCGTGGCGAGTTTTACGTCGCGCCGGGTGTGCCGGTGTACGAGGGCTTGATCGTCGGAGAGCACTGCCGCGAGAACGACCTATACGTCAATGTTTCCAAGGCCAAGAAGGTGACGAACATGCGGGCGGCCGGTGCCGACAAGACCGTGGTGCTCAAGCCGCCGCGGGAGCTGACCCTGGAGATCGCTCTGGAGTTTATCGCCGACGATGAATTGGTCGAGGTGACGCCCGACGCCATTCGCTTGCGTAAGCGCATCCTCAAGGAGCTTGATCGCAAGCGCGCGGACCGCAAGGCGAAAGTGTGACGCCCGTGCGGCGCCGATCATCAGTAGCTTTTCAGGGTGCGTTCCGGGTGAGCGTCATTTGCGTAGGTGAATTACGTCGACGACGCTCGCGGTCTGATATGAAATCAGACGACCCTTCCAGGCAACGCCGTAAACTGAAGGGTTCGGGTCCTTTTCGGGCTTGAATCTACGACCGGGTCATAAGCCGCGCAGCGGCGTCACCGCCTTTTGCAGCCCACGGCGTGAGTTGCGGGAATTTGACGTTTCCTTGTTCGGAAAACCGCAGAAAATCATTCAGTTCACGGCGTTGCCCTTCAGGGTCTGCATGGGTTTTTGCCCGGATACCGTGGGCGGCGCTTCGCTTGCCCACGGCTATTTTCGAGCAGCCTTCCAGACTGCCTGCGTCCGGGGGGGAGTGGGCGGTTCGTTGCCTACTAGTTGACGCTCACTCGTACGTGCCGCGACGTACCTCTTCATCTTGGACTCTAAGTGACGCAACCGCGTCAGCGCACGTCTCGCTGATCCGCCCGTTGCTTGACGGCGGGAATCGCTGAAGGGTCGATGTTGACCGGCGGCTCCGCGCCCGCCCGGATAAACAACGCGTTGATCAACAGGTCAAGGGCGTTGTTGAGATCTTCGAACACGATCTCAATCGCCTCCGGAAGGAACGTGCCCCAGACGCCCTCCGGCGCTTCGGTGGCCGTGATCTCGTTGCGGGCAAAAATCTCGTCCGCCCGCTCCACGGCCCGGGCGACACCCGAGTTGACCAACTGTCCCGGCGCGCGACTCCCCGGAACCACGTTCTCGTCGGCGAAACCGCCAATCGTAACGAACGCCACTACCGGGCCGGCGCCCACCGACAATGCCACGCCCATCACCGCCGTCCGAAACCACCCCCGCCGTTTCATCATGATCGCGCTCCCTCTTGCTTCCAGAATCCGATTCACCGCTCCAGATTATTATTCGGCAGGATCACTGACCTGCCAATCAGCAAAGACTCCGTGAGGACCTCCCGCCAAAACGTCCGATAATAGCATACTCCCCTTAGCGCCTCGAAGTCTCCCCGAAGCAAGTCTATTCAGCCTCCTCATCAATCTCCTCATCCGTAGCTTCTTCGTCTTCGGAAGCGGCTTCATCCGCTGCTTCCAGTTCGGTGTCGTCCTCGGGACGGTCCTTGGTCCGCGACCCGGATTCGGTCAGCTTGGGAGCGGCTCCATCTGGGGCGTCGGCCGAAGGGCCGGATTCGGTGCACTCTTCATCATCTTCCCTGGCGATCTTGGCCACCGCGACCACTCGATCGCCCTCGTCAATACGAATCAGCCGAACCCCCTGGGTCGCCCGGCCGATCTCCCGTACTGCGGACAAGTCGGTACGCAGCAATATGCCACTGGCGGTGATGAGCATTAATTCGTCGGTGTCGACGACCGTGCGAATGGCCACGACCCGACCATTGCGCTCCGTCGTCTTGATGTTGATGACCCCCTTGCCGCCGCGTCGCGTCTTTCGATATTCGTCGATGCTCGTGCGCTTGCCGAAGCCGTTTTCGCAGACCGTCAGCAGCGATTGCCCCGGGTCAATGGCCACCATCGAGACTACGGTGTCATCGTCCGTCAGGGTCATGCCGCGGACGCCCCGGGCGCTGCGACCCATCGCCCGCACGTCACTTTCCTGGAACCGGATGGCCATGCCGTCGCGGCTGCCCAGCACGATTTCGTTTTCGCCGGTTGTCCGCTCGACGTTGATGAGGGCATCGTCGGCGTCGAGCGAAATCGCGATGATTCCGCTTGGGCGCGGCCGACTGAACGCCTGCATCGGCGTCTTTTTGACCGTGCCCTTGGCGGTGGCGAAGAAGACGTAGGACTCCTCGAACTCCTTGACGGCCAGCACCGCGCGGTGCACTTCGTTGGGCTGCATCTGGAGGATGTTGGCGATGGAGCGGCCGCGTGAGGTGCGGCTCATGACCGGCAGATCGAACACCCGGGCCCAATAGACACGGCCGCGATCCGTGAAGAACAGCAGGTAGTCGTGCGTTGAAACGACGAAGAGGTGTTCCAGGAAATCGCCCTCTTTCGCGGCGCTGCCGCGAACGCCCTTGCCCCCGCGGCCCTGCTTTCGATACTCATCGACGTCGGTGCGCTTGACGTACCCCTCGCGCGAGATCGTGACCACGACTTGTTCGTCGGGGATCAACTCCTCGAGGCGGAACTCCCCGACGGCTTCGACGATCTCCGTCAACCGTTTCGACGAGAACTTCTCTTTCATGTCGCGCAGGTCGGCCCGGATCAAGTCCAGCACCAGCCGCTCTTCGCGCAATAGTTCTTCATACCCCCGGATTTCCTCAACGAGTTTGTTGTATTCGCCCGCCAGTTTCTCCACTTCCAGCCCGGTCAGCCGCTGGAGTTGCATGGCCAGGATTGCGTTGGCCTGCGTCGCCGACAGATGATGCTCCGAGGCGAGGTGCCGATCGACGAACGGCGCGGGCAGCAGTTTCCGCAAGGTCGCCTTTTCCAGAAGCCGAAGCGGCCGGGCCGTCAGGTTGTTTCGCGCGGTCGGCGGATCGGGTGATTTCTTGATGATCTCGATGATCGCGTCGATATCGCCCACCGCCAGGATCAACCCCTCGAGCACGTGGGCCCGTTGTTTCGCCCGCCGCAGCAGGAACGACGTGCGCCGACGAATCACGTCCTTTCGGTGATCGACATAGAGTCCCAGCATCTGCTTGAGCGTCAGCGTCTTCGGTTGCCGCCCGACGAGGGCGATGTTCATGATGTGGTAGTTCGATTGGAGCGGCGTGTACTGGAAGAGCTGATTGACGATCACGTCTTCGTTCGCCCCGCTCTTCAATTCGACTTCGATCCGCACCGCGTGCTTACGGTCCGATGCGTCGTTGACCGCGGCCACGTCCTTGATCGTGCCGGCCTTCACGCACTCGGCGATCTTCTCCACAACCGTGTTTCGGGCCACGGCGTACGGCAATTCGGTGATCACGATCATCTGCTTGCCGCGCTTGGTCTCCTCGGCGTGGCAACGGCCGCGAAGCGTGATGCTGCCGCGGCCCGTGTTGTAGGCATCGACGACGCCGCGCCGTCCGCAGATTTGGCCGCCGGTCGGAAAATCCGGACCCGGTACGACCTGCAAGAGCTCCGCCAGCGACATGTCGGGGTTTTCGATGTATTTCAGCAGGGCGTCACAGACCTCGCCGACGTTGTGCGGCGGCATGTTGGTGGCCATTCCCACCGCGATGCCCGTCCCACCGTTGACCAAGAGGTTCGGGAACTTGCCGGGCAGGACCGTCGGCTCGGTCCGTGTGCCATCATAGTTGGGGACGAAATCGACGGTTTCGTATTCCAGGTCGTCGAGGAGGGCCACCGAGGCGGTGGTCATGCGCGCCTCGGTGTACCGCATGGCCGCCGGGGGGTCGCCGTCGACCGAGCCGAAATTGCCCTGTCCATCCACCAGCGGCTGGCGCATGTTCCATGCCTGGGCCATTCGTACGAGGGTCGGATAGATCACCGCTTCGCCGTGCGGGTGATAGTTGCCGCTGGTGTCGCCCGCGATTTTGGCGCACTTGCGGGTCTGGGCCCGGGGTCCCAGGTTGAGGTCGTTCATGGCCACCAGCACCCGTCGCTGGGAGGGCTTAAGCCCGTCGCGCACGTCGGGCAGGGCCCTGGCCATGATGACGCTCATGGAATAGGTGAGATAGGAATCCTGCATCTCGTCGATCAACGGGTGATCGACGATGCTCTCCGGCTGGGACGTATGCGGTGCATCGGCCATGTCTGGACCTCTTGTCCTTGGGTATTGGGACGCCGATCGGCTCAATGGTCGTCTGGCCGATCGGACTATTCACGGCCTTATTGTATCGATTCCGCGCGAGCGAGAAAGGCTTCATGGTGGGCGAGCGCGACGCCGCTTCTTACACCGTCGTGACCTTCCAGCAACCGGACCCCTTCGTATAATCGATGCCCGGACTCATTAGATTGCGACGCCGTTCTACTTTAAGTTGAGGTGAGCATGCGTATCGGACTCCTCCATTCAACATTGCTCCTGCTGCTCTCAGTCGCCACGGCATCGGCCCAGCTTCCTCCGGTTCCGACGCCGCCCTCCGCGCCGACAAATAAGCCTAAACTGGTGGTGATCGAACGGCTCAAGGACCTCGGCACGATCATCGAGGGCGAGGTGCCCACGATCACCTGGCGGTTGGAGAATCAGGGCGACGCACCCCTCGGCATCGCCCGCACCGCGGCGTCTTGCGGCTGCACGGTTGTCTCCCTGACGGAGGAGCAATCGAGCATCCCGCCCGGCGGCCACGTCGATTTGGAAGCCCGCTTTGACAGCACCGGCCGCCGGGGCGAGGAGCTCAAGAACATCATCGTTCACAGCAACGATCCCGCCGAGCCGCAAATGAAACTCGAATTTCGTGTCACGACAACGCCGTTGTATGAAGTCAACCCGCCGGGCTTGTTGAACCTCCGCATGATTCGGCGCGGCGAGTCGGCCGCGAGCACCATCGACCTCATGCCGGCGTTGGGCCGAAAGAAGGTGGAGATTGAATCCATCGAAGTGTTGGACGACTCACCGGTGCGCTGCTCGTTTGAACCCCTGCCATCGGGCGACGCATTGGGGCAGCGGATCACCGCCTCGGTTTTCAACGATCAACCGCTCGGTCCGTTGCGGGCTTCTGCGGCGGTTCGCTTCAACGTCGACGGCATCAAGCGCACCCACACCATTGCGATGCGGGGCGAGGTCGTCGGCGATCTGACATGGCGCCCGCTGGTGTTGGACACGACGCGCCAACCATCCCTTCCCGGGAAAAAGCTGGCCCCGGTTGTTGTGGAATCGACGAGCGCCGCGCCCTTCCGGATCGTCAGCGCCACTGCCGAACCCTATTTCGATGTGACCGTCGAGTCGGACCAGGTCGGTCCGCCGGGCACGCTTCACAGTATCTTCCTTGTCGTTCGGAACGACGCCCCGCCGGGGCCTTTCGGCGTCTACCTCCATATTCGGACCAGTTCACTCGATCAACCAGAGGTCGATATTCCGGTGTTCGGCATCATCGCCGCGAGGTATGAGGTGGATCCACCGGTGGTCGTACTTCGGAAGGATGGGACCAGGACCGGCGCTCAACGCCGTCTCAAGATTCAGGCGACCACTACGAATACCGAATTGCACATATCCAACATCAAGTCCGACAACCCGGCCGTTCAAGTGACGGTCGACGAGGCGGCCAGCGCGCGGTATAAGCACTTGGTGTTCTTGAACGTGAACCTGGTGGGCGAAGTCCCCCCGGGCACGCATTCGGCGACGATCACCATTCCCACCGGCGCGGAGGCGATTGGCGACGTCCGTGTCCCGGTGACCATCGAAGTTCCCTGATAGATCAAGAATGAGCGACTCATTAACGTCCGATCAAACGACGGGTCAGAAGCCTCGTTTCGATTGGGATGACCCCAACGTTCCTGTCGGCAATGCGCCGCCGTCGTTTCCCCGCTGGCCACTGGTGATGGCGGCCTTGGTTTGGGTCGCGTGGGTCGTTTTTCTGTTTGTCATGATGCTCGAGACCCGCAGTGTCCTCTGATCTGGGTGGCACTGGTGGACTGCCCACCGGTGCCGAGGTTGCCGCGAGGATCGTGGGCGGTTCATCGTGATGCACCACACCATAGAACCGCTCGCTTCCCCGAAACCGGATGCGCCCGCTCGCGCGCTTTTCGATGGGAACCTGAACGCCCTTCGACGCCTACAACCCGAACTCGCGAGCGAACTCGAGCAACTTCCCTTTACTTCCTTTGCCGCTCTCACGACGGGCCGCGACGGCTCGCGCACGTTTCTGATTCACGGTGAGGACGGCCGCGGGACTTGGTTCGGTCGGTCATCCATGCCCACAGTCAGCGTGCCGCAGGAATTCGCCAACATGCGCCATCTCGGCGGCAACGTCTCGCTTCCCGGAATTCTCACTGGTCTGCCGCCGCTGGTGATCGCCGAACGGATTCCCGCTGCCTGCGCGATCTTTGTCTTCGAGCGCCACCTTTGGGCCGTTCAACTGGCCATGCACCTGCACGATTACCGGCCGCTGCTGACCACCGGCCGACTGGTGTTCATCATGACGGACCGGCTTCGAAGCGAATTCGGGCGGTTCTTCACACGGAATCCAGGGTATGAAATCCCGGCCCATCTGTTCAACCTCGCCCAATTGGCGCCCACTGAAGTCGGCGAACTCCAACGTCTCATCGAAACGGCCGGTGATGTCGTCGCTCAGGTCCAGCTTCGCGCCGTGCGCGAATATGCGGATTCATTGAAAACACGGACGCCTCGACAATGGTCCGATCGCCCCCGTGTGGCTATTGTGAGCGGTACCGGCAGCTCATGGGTGCTCCGATTGGCGAATCGCGTTCAACGAGCACTCGAATCATTCGGGTGGGCGCACGAGGTGTGCGTGCCCAGCGAACCGGCCAAGTGCCATCTCGCGGCACGCATGCGGGCCATCGCCGGCTTCGACCCGGACGTCGTCTTTTGCCTCGAACGCGGAACCGGGTCTTTGCGATCCTGGCTTCCTCAATCGATTCCAATCGTCACATGGGGTAGCGAAGGAGCCGCGCCGTCCGAAACCAGCGGCTCCGCTCGCGGCCCCTTCGATTGCGTTCTCACTCACGAACAAGTGGCGGACGATGTCACGTTTAGGCCGATCGACCTTTCGCCCGCCGATCGCGAAGCCTTCGGCGCGGAGGTGGCCATTGTGGGCAACTTGCCCGACGATCGGCCCGAGGCTTCCGAAATCAGCCTGACCAGCCACGTCGCTCTTTGGCGCACCTTGCAGGAGCTCGCGGCGGCCGAAATCCGGCGGTCGGGCGCCGTTAACGATGGACTTCTGACCGCAGCCCAGCGCCTGAGCGGCACAGCACTGAATGATGAGCGTTTGCTCGACCGATTCCGCCAGGGTCTGTACGACCGCATCGCACTGGCCATTGTCGGCCGGCAATGGATCGAGATACTGGCGGCTGGCGGAATCCGCGTCGCCGCGTGGGGCCGCCGATGGGATGTTAAGTCGGGACCGACGGTGCGGCTTTGCGGTCCGATCCCCGACGCCGATACGCGGAACAAAGTGTTTAACGCAGCCGATTGGGTGGTGGTCCACCCGTCGGATCGGGATTCGTTGGAGACGGTCCTTGATGCATTGGCCGCGGGCGCCCAAGTCGTTTGCCACGACACGGCGAAACGCTGGCAAAAGGATGTTCCCGGCCTTTGGCCCGTCCTTTCGAGCATCAGATTCGTCGGGCGAGGGGAGGAACTGACGAAACTTGTGCAGGCGAGTCGTAGAACGCATCGTGGGGCCACGTCGCAATCGCCCGACGTCCGGCCCGTGATCGAACAGGAACACAGCTTGCGAGCCACACTGGCGCGATGCATCGATATGGTTCGGCAACGATTGCTGTCCGGCTCGGATGGGTGACGGATCGCTGGGTGCCCCAAGGAGATCCTCTTTTGTGGTCCATCCTCAATGGCACGCTGGTCAACACCGCAACGGTCGCTATCGGCAGCCTCGCCGGCCTCTCGATCGCGAGCCGTCTTCCTGAACGTTACCGCCATATCGTGTTGAACGCCCTCGGCCTCGTCACCATTACTCTTGGGGTCGATGCCGCCGTCCTCCGCTTCGCCGACACCGTCAAACATTTCGCCCCGCTCGTCCATGCCGAGCGAACCTACGGCGCGCGTCTGGCCATGGTCATGATCGCTTCGCTCATCATCGGTGCGGTCATCGGCACGGCCCTTCGTCTTCACGATCGAATCGAATCGACGGGCGCCTGGATCCACAAACGCTTTGCCGGCGGCGACGGCCACGGATTCGCCCAAGGCTTTCTGACCGCCAGCGTCATCTTCTGTGTCGGACCGCTCACGCTGCTGGGATGTCTGGAAAACGGGGCTCACGAGAACCCGAGCCTCCTGTACATCAAATCCGTCCTGGATGGCTTCTGCTCGATGGCCCTGGCTTCGGCCATGGGATGGGGCGTCTTCGCCAGCGTCGTGACCGTCCTTGGCTTCCAAGGCGGCCTATCGCTATTGGCTTATTGGGTGGCCGAACCCCTCGATGAGCTTTCGATCGCCCTGATGACCATCGTCGGGGGGATTATTCTGCTGGCCACGGCCTTGATGATCCTGGATATCAAGCGAATTCCGGTAGCCGACATGCTCCCCGGGGTTTTTCTGCCTCCCTTGGCCGTCTGGCTGGCTGAACGGTTATCGCCCGGTCTTTTGTTGCCGATCGCGGGTTAACGTACCTAGAATACGCGGCGGGAGCCATGTCCGAGGCCACTGCGAATCATGATCCGGTTTGGTCCGCCCAGGCGGCGCATGATTCCCTGCGCCATGTTTCGCCAGAGTCGCCCTGTGCCTACCTGCCGGGCCGGATGGCTCGGCACGAAGCCTATCTCTCCACCGGGCTCGACGACGCCGGATACACCATGCTCTTGGCGAAGGGCTTCCGCCGCAGCGGTGGAATCGTCTATCGCCCGCGCTGCCGCGGCTGCCACGAGTGTCGTCAGGTACGGGTCCTTACCCAGGATTTCTTGCCGACCCGTTCCATGCGCCGAGTCCTCCGCCGCAACGCCGACATCCGTGTCGAGGAGGCCCCGCCTGTCCCCACCGCAGAAAAATTTGCCATGTTTACACGCTATCTCGACGGCCAGCACGACGGCACTATGTCTCGCGACCTCGACTCGTTTGTCGGTTTTCTCTATCAGTCGCCGTTGAGAACCAGCGAGTTTCATTATTACCTCGGTGACCGAATCATCGGCATCAGCCTTGCCGACCGTTGCGAAGACGGCCTCAGCAGCGTCTACATGTACTTTGATCCCAATGACGGCCGGCGCAGCCTCGGAACCTTTTCTGTCCTTTGGGAGATCGACTATTGCCGCCGAAACGCCCTCGCGTACTATTATCTGGGCTATTATGTGGCCGGAAGCCGGACCATGGCCTACAAATCCCGCTTCCGCCCGCTTGAAGTCCTCGTGGCAGACGATCGGTGGATGGCCTTACCGGGGTAAAGCTTGAGCGTGACCGATCCTCCCCATCGCCGAGCGGAACTGTTTCGGTGCCGCTTCGAACGAATCCTCCTGATCAAACCGAGTTCACTGGGCGACGTAATCCACGCCTTGCCCGTGCTTCATCTTCTGCGCCGAAAGTATCCAGAAGCCCGGGTCGATTGGCTGGTCAACTCGGCGTTCGCTCCGCTTCTCGAAGGCCATCCCGATCTTAACGAGCTGGTCGTTTTCGATCGCAACCGCTACGGCCGAATGAGCTACAGCCCCACGGTCGCGATTGAGTTCGTTCGCTTCCTCCGAATGCTGCGCGCGAGGCAATACGATCTGGTGGTGGACTTGCAGGGCCTCTTTCGCACCGGCTTTCTGAGTTGGGCGACGAGGGCACCCGTGCGAATCGGGTTCGCCGAAGCCCGCGAAGGCGCTTCCCTGTTCTACACCGATCGCATTCCACCCTCGTCCCAGGACACGCACGCCGTCGACCGAAACATGAAAGTCGCCGACTTCCTCGACATGGCCAGCGAGCTGGCCACTTTCCATTTGCCGGTATCCACCGCCGCGCTCGCAACGGTCCGCACGATGCTCGGCGCCGGCGGTTGGACCGCTGGAGAGCCGCTCGTGGCCATCGTCCCCGGCGCGCGATGGGCGACCAAGTTATGGCCGGTCGATCGATTTGCACAGATCGCTCGTGAGCTCGAATCCGAAGGGGTCCGGTGCATGATACTCGGCGGAAACAATGAAGCGCCGCTGTCAGGATCCTTCAAAAGGCCTCTGCCGACCGCGGTAATCGATCTGATCGGTCGCACGAAGCTTCCTGAGCTTGTCGCGGCCATCTCCCTTGCCGATGTGGTCTTATGTCAGGACTCCGCGGCAATGCACATCGCGGTCGCCCTCGGGCGCCCGTTGGTGTGCCTCGTCGGCCCGACGAATCCGCTGCGGACTGGGCCGTATCGCCGTTTCGCGGACGTTGTCCAAAATCCGGTGGAGTGCTCGCCGTGCTACCTACGCAAGCTGTCGCAATGCAAGCACGAACACCGCTGCATGAACGAGTTGCACGTCGCCCCGGTCCTCGACGCCGTGCGCCGTCGATTGCCCACACCTGGCCACAAGCCGACCAGATACACGGCGGTGACCGTTCCGTAGTTCGCCGGATCGTTTGCCATCATCTATACTCGCGATGGGGAACAAGAGGAGAGCTGGGTGTCACGCTTTTGGTATCGCGCGCGTAAGTTCATTACGCACAATGTCCTTCACGCCGACGACACGCCGCACCAGATCGCCCTGGGCGCGGCCATCGCCATGGTCATCGCGATCATGCCGTTCGTCGGCATCCAAACCGTGCTCTCCATCGCCATCGCCGCTCTCTTTCGGGCCAACAAGGCAGTTTGCGTCGCCGTCGTTTGGGCCAGCAACCCCATCACGACCCCCCCGCTGCTTTGGGCGAGTTATCACATCGGCCGCTGGGTGCTTCCGCCCGGCTGGCTCGGCAACGAGGAGGGCCTGCATCGGCTGTTTGACATGATGAAGACTGGAAGCGCGTTGGAACTTGGCTTCTGGCGCGAGGTCTTCTGGGTGCTCATTGGGGCCGGGGCTGAACTCTGGGTCGGCACCTTCATCGTGGGTGTCGCCCTAGCCATCCCGACGTATTTTGCAATGCGCTGGGCCGTGGGGCTATATCGCGAGCGCCGGCGCCAGAAAATCCTGCGTCGCGGCCTGTTTCGCTCGCAGCTCCAGGCGGCTCGCGCCGTTCGTCAAACTGAACCGGCATGAACCACTATTGTGGGATCGACTTTCCAGTCGGTCTCCACGCCTGACATTACGAATCGATCCCCAAATCTCGCTTGGTGAATAACGCGTCGAACCGGAACCCCGCCGTTTCGATGTTCTCTCTCGCACCCTCCTCACGATCGATCACCGCTACGATCCGCTCGACTTTCGCGCCGACCGACGAAATGAACTTCACGGCCTCGAGGACCTGTCCGCCCGTTGTGGCAATGTCCTCCACGACCAGCACCGAGTCGCCGTCGGTCAATCGCCCTTCATAAGGCTTTCCCGTCCCATAGTCTTTTTTCGCGTTGCGGATAATGACAAAGGGTATTCCGCTGGCCAGCGACGCCGCTGCCGCCAACGCGACACCCCCCAATTCCGCTCCCGCAATCAGCGTGGTCGTCGTTTGGACGAATCCGCGAAACATCTCGCCGAGCGCCCGGAGAATATCCGGCTGCGTTTCGAACAGGTACTTGTCGAGGTAATACTTGCTCTTGCGGCCGGAGCGGAGCGTGAAATCCCCTTCCAAATATGCCGCCTCACGAATGCGACGAGCCAATTCCTTTCGATCCACGGATCGCCTCCATCAACAAGTCAACACTTGGCTAAACACTCAGTTCACTCTTGCGGCGCAGATCGCGCTTGTATTTCCGCCGGATCGGCACCACGAACTCGCGGATGAACTCGTCCACTTGTTCCGGCGCCCGGCCGACGAACCGCTTCGGATTCAGCACGTCCCTAAGATTCACCCCCCGAAACGCGGGATCGCCGGCCAATCGCTCGATCAGATCATTATCCCCCCCCTCATTTTTCACCCGCCCCGCCGCGGCCTGCGAATGACGCCGAATCCGCTCATGTATGTCCTGCCGATCTCCAGCCTTCGTCGCGGCCGCCATCAGAATCGACTCGCTGGCCATGAACGGCAACTCTGCCCGCAAACGCGTCGCGATCACCTTCGGATACACGACCAACCCACGGGCCACGTTGCACGCAATCTTCAACATGGCGTCGGTGGCCAGGAACGCCTCCGACACGCTAAGTCGCTTGTTCGCGGAATCATCCAGTGTCCGTTCCAGCCACTGTTCCGCGGCCGTTTGCAACGGCGACTGACTCAGCGTAATCACGAACCGGGCCAGTCCCGTCGCCCGCTCGCATCGCATCGGGTTTCGCTTATAGGCCATCGCGCTGGAGCCGACCTGCTCCTCCTCAAACGGCTCCTCCATTTCCTTCAAATTGGCCAGCAAACGCAGATCGTTGCAGAACTTATGGACGCTGGCCGCCACCCCCGCGAGGGTGCTCGCGAAAGCGGCATCTACCTTTCGAGAATACGTCTGCCCGGTCACCGGTTCCACTTCGTCAAAGCCAAACTCCCGCGCGATTTCGGACTCCAGCCGGAGCACCTTCTTGGCGTCGCCGTCGAACAAGTCGAGAAAGCTGGCCTGCGTCCCCGTGGCCCCCTTGATCCCGCGAAACCGCAGCGTGGCCAGACGATGCTCCACCTCTGCCAAATCGCGCACCAGGTCGTAGCACCACAGCGTCGCTCGTTTGCCGACGGTCGTCACTTGGGCCGGTTGATAATGCGTATACCCCAGCGTCGGCAGCGCCCGGTGCCTCTTCGCAAACTCGGCCAATGCGTCGATCGCGTTGGCCAGCCACGCCGCGATCAGCCTCATCGCGTCGCGCATGATGATCAGGTCGGCGTTGTCAACAATGTCCGCACTGGTGGCCCCGAGATGAAGGATGCCCTTCGCGCCCGGCGCCGCATCTCCCCACGTATGAACATGAGCCATCACGTCATGCCGCAGCCGCCGCTCGTGCCGCGCCGCCGCGTCGAAGTCGATGTCCGGCAGCGTCTTTTTCAACTGAGCAATCTGCCGCGCCGAAATCTTCAGCCCATGCCTCTTTTGCCCTTCCGCCAGGGCAAGCCATATCCGCCGCCACATCAAAATGCGGTTCCGATTCCCGAACAGCGCGCACATCTCCCCCGACGCATATCGTTGAACCAACGGCGAGACGAAGATATCGTGTTCGGGCATTAGTCAGACGGTTCGAGATTGAGCCGACCGCGGGCTCGCGTCCGTATTATAGGAATTAACCTCGGCCCGGCTACTGCCGGCCACTTGGTCCGCCCGATCATAGAAGCAGCTATGTTCAAGACAAGATCGTATGATCGCATGTTCGCCGCTTGGCGGCTGATCGGCTGCTCCTTTCTCTTATTCACAGCCTGCACCGATTACGTGAATCCTTACGCGCCCCTCCCCCCAAGCGACATCACGATCACCATCGCCACCGAACCCGACCCGGTTTCGGAACGCGAATCGGTCACTCTTTCCGCCGTCGCCGAGGGCGGCACCGCCCCATACATTTTTCGCTGGAACCTGAACGCCGGACCGGAGGACATCGAACTGAGCGCCGAAACCGGCCCCACCATCGTGGCTGGTCCGTTCGAGATACCGGGTCAATACACGTTCCGCGTCGTCGCCACCGACGTCGACGGGGCCACCGCCGTGTCGTACGTCACGCTTGAAGTCGAACCCGGTCTTTCCGTCTCCTTGACCGTCGATCCGGATGAGGTCCTGGAAGGCTCCACCGTGGAACTGACCGCCGCCATCTCCAACGGCACCGAGCCGTTCGAAATCACGTGGGAACTCGAAGACGGCCCCGTCGAACTCGATCTCAGCACCGTCACCGAAGATTCATTCGCCACCGAGCCACTCACCGCCCCGGGCACCTACACGTTCAGCGTAACCGTCGAAGATGCCGACGGTTTCATGGCCACCGCGATGACCAGCGTCACGGTTAACTCCGGTATCGAACTGGAAGTTCCGAATCTCGTCCTCGCCGGTGTCCCGGCCGGACTTTCCGTTACCGCCGATCCGACCATCCCATCACCGACATTTCTCTGGGAAGTGATCGCGGGCACGGCGACCTTCAACGATGCGACCTTGTCCGCGCCGCTATTGACCGCCACGACCGGCGAGACCTTGACGGTCCGAGTCACGGTGTCATTCGACGAGGGCACGACGATTCAATTGACCCGGGAGGCTGAAATCGTCGCCGCCGAGGACGAAACACCCCGTGTTCTGATCGCCACGAACTTGGGCGACTTCGTCCTCGAACTCGATACGGTCGCCGCCCCGAACACCACCGCCAACTTCCTGGCCTACGTCGATGAAGGCTTCTACGACGGAGTCTTGTTTCACCGCGCGGTCTGCACCGAAGCGCCAACCGGCCCCTGCGACCCCTTTGTCATTCAAGGCGGCGGCTACGTCCGCGACGGCGACGACTTGGAAGAAAAGGAGCCGACCCGCGACCCGATCGAGTCCGAGGCTCCCAACGGCCTCACGAACGGCACATTATACACCGTCGCCATGGCCCTCAGCGGCGGCGACGAAAACTCCGCTCAGGCTCAGTTCTTCGTTAATCTCGATGACAACAGCTTCCTCGACGAACAGGGTTTCACCGTCTTCGGCATTGTCGTCGAGGGCCGCGACGTGGTGGACGGGATCGTCCTGACCCCCGTGACCGACAACCCATTTGTCCCCGGTGAGGTTTCCCTTCCCGTGGACGACGTTATCATGACCACCGTCCGCCGGGCGCTCTGATCAGAACCGCGACAGCCATGGAGCGGTCTCTGGAGGACTGGAGGAAATGTACGCTGGTGCGAGAATCCTTTCTCGCACCCCACGGAACCATTGCCTATGCCCATCGAAAACCCCGAAGCGCTCTTAAAAGACCTTTCCGCCCGGATCATTGCCATTCGGGACTCTCTTTGACTTCCCCGCCAAAGTCGAAGCCTACGCGGCCGTCGAAAAGGAGATGGCCGCCCCCAACTTCTGGGACAACCCGGAGTCGGCCAAACAGACCGTCCAACGGCTCAAGTCGATCAAAGCGATCATCGAGCCGCTGCGCAACCTCACCGCCCACGCCGACGACCTGACCGCCATGGTCGAACTGTTGAAGGAGGCCGACGACGCCGAAGTCCGCCGCGAATTCGAGACCGGCGTCGAAAAACTCGCCGCCGAGTTCAACCGCCTCGAATTGCTCACGCTTCTTTCCGGCGCCAACGATCATCGCAACTGCTATTTCAACATCCAAGCCGGCACCGGCGGCGACGACGCCTGCGATTGGGCCGAAATCCTTCTGCGCATGTACCTCCGCTACTTCGAACGCAACGACTACGAAGCCGAGGAACTGTCGATTCGCTACGGCGAGAACGCCGGCATCCAATCGTGCAGCTTCCTGGTGAAAGGCCCCTATGCCTATGGCTATCTCTCCTGCGAAACCGGCGTCCATCGTCTCGTGCGCATTTCCCCCTTCAGCGCCCAGGGTAAGCGCGAGACCAGCTTTGCCTCCGTCGACGTGCAGCCCGACATCGACGACATCGAAATCGAAGTCGATTGGACCAAAGACGTCCGCGAGGACACCTACCGCGCCGGCGGCAAGGGTGGCCAGCACGTCAACAAGACCGAGTCCGCCGTCCGCCTCACTCACCTGGCCACCGGCCTCGTCGCCCAGTGCCAGAACGAACGCTCGCAGCACAAGAACCGCGCCACCGCCCAGAAAATGCTCATGGCCAGGCTCTATCTCATGGAACAGGCCAAGCGCGATTCGGAATTGGCCAAGATCTACGGCGAAAAGGGACAGATCGGCTGGGGCAACGCCATCCGCAGCTACTTCCTCTACCCGGAACAGCGTGTGAAAGACGCCCGTACCGGGGCGATGACCTCCAACACCGTCGGCGTCCTCGAAGGCGACATCCAAATGTTCATCGACGCCGAATTGCGAGCACGGGCCGAGGCTCGGCATAAATAACCTAAGCGTGCCACGGCTCTTGAGTCCCTTGAGCAGTCCTCTTGTCGCGGTCCATCGACAAGCGGCGGCCTTCCATCGACAATCCGAGTTCGATGAAGCCCAGCTCCGCCAAACGTCCAGTGATTCTGATCGTCCGAGACGGATGGGGCGCCAATCCCCGTCCCGAGTGGAACCACGCCAACGCCGTCTACCTGGCCCGCACGCCGGTCGATGAGCGGCTGATGGCCGAGTATCCGCATGTCCTGATTCGCACCAGCGGGAACAACGTGGGGCTACCCGACGGGGTCATGGGCAACAGCGAAGTGGGGCATCAGAACATCGGCGCGGGGCGGATCGTCGAACAGGAGATCATGCGGATCACCGGGCGGATTCGCGATGGGCAGTTCTTTCAGAACCGGGCGCTGATCGCGGCGTTCGATCACGCCCGCCAGCGCGGCGGCAACGTCCATTTCCTCGGTCTGTGCAGCGATGGCCGCGTCCATAGCGACCTTGACCATCTCTTCGCTTTGTTGGAGATGAGCCGGCGGGTGGGGTTTCCTGGCGATCGGGTGTTCGTGCACGCGATGACCGACGGGCGCGACACACCGCCCAACTCCGGCTTGGGGTTCATCGAGCGGATCGAGGAGCGATGCCACGAAACGGGCGTCCAACCCATTGCCAGCGTCATCGGGCGGTACTACGCGATGGACCGCGACAATCGCTGGGATCGCGTGGAAACGGCCTATCGGATGTACGTCGAGGGCAAGGGTGAGCGCTTCGCATCCGTGGCCGAAGCCCTTCATCGCTATTACGCCCACCCTTCGGAGCCCAGCCGGCAGGGCGACGAGTTTGTGACACCGTGTGTCATCGGCCGGGATGAACCGTGGCGGGGCCGGTTCCGCGATGGCGACAGCGTCATCTTCTTCAACTTCCGCGGCGATCGGCCCCGTGAGCTCACCAAGGCGTTCACGTTCGACGAATTCCCGTTCAAGTCAAACGGTGGAGGCGCGGCCATGGGGTTCCAACGCGGCCCGAAGCTCGATCTCTTCTTTGTGGCCATGACCGCGTATGAAGAAGGGTTGCCGGTGCAAGTCGCCTTTGAGAAGCCGCCAAAGATGAAGGACATTCTGGGCTCGTATCTTTCCGAACGGAACCTGCGGCAATTCCGCTGCGCGGAAACCGAGAAATATCCGCACGTGACGTTTTTCTTCAATGACTATCGCGACAAGCCGTTTCCCGGCGAAGAACGGCTGCTGGTGCCCTCGCCGAGGGAAGTCACCACGTACGACCAGAAACCGGAGATGTCGGCCTATGGAGTAACCGAAGGCGTTGTGCAACGAATCGCGGCGGGCGTCGACGATTTCGTGGTCATCAACTACGCGAACGGCGATATGGTAGGCCATACCGGGAATCTGAAGGCGACGGTTCGGGCGATCGAGGTCGTGGATGAGTGTGTCGGGCGGGTCGTGGAGGCTGCCTTGGGGCAAGGCGCTTCATTGATTGTGACCGCCGACCACGGAAACGCCGAGCAAATGATCGACCCGGCCACGGGCGGTCCGCACACCGCCCATACCACTTACGACGTGGAGTGCATCGTCGTTGACGATCGCTTCAAGGGCCGCCGATTGCGAACCGGCGGCCGACTGGCCGACATCGCGCCCACGGTACTGGCCATGATGGGCTTGCCGCAACCTGGAGAAATGAGCGGACAAACATTGATTATTCAGTGATCCTCGCCGAAGGGTTACGACAAGAGGCCTGAAGCGCTGGAAGGAACGTTGCATGATTTCCCTATTGCGATCCCTAGCCGTCGCGCTACTAGGGGGCGGGGTCGTGGCGGCCGGGGTGCGGGCTGCGCCCCCTCTCCCCCCGGGGGACTTCCCACGCGGAGGGAACACCAGTTCCAGTGTTGATAGCGGGGAGCTGTCGACTGCCGACCATCAAGCGTCAAATGACTCAGCATTCGTTCGGATCAATGATCTTGTGGAGTCGGTCCGGAAAAAACATGACGTGATCGCACTGGCCGGAGCGGTGGTGGACGAGGCGGGCGTCTGGGCGATTGGCGTAGCCGGCGTGCGCGAAGCCGGTTCGAAAACCCCTGTCGAAATCAACGATCGGTTCCACATCGGCTCCTGTACCAAATCAATGACCGCGACGGTGTGCGCGAAACTCGTCGAAGACAAGAGACTCTCGTGGCACACGACGATCGCGGATTCTTTCCCCGAGATCAAGGAGAAGATCAACCCGGCCTTTCTCCCCGTCACATTGGAACAACTCCTTTGCCACCGCGCGGGGCTTCCGGAGGATGGGAAACCGGGCACAACGTTCTTTCAGATTTTGGTCTTAGAGGGCGATATCCGCGAGAGGCGCCAGAAAGCCGTGGAACTTTTCATGGCGAAAGAGCCGTCAGCACCTCCCGGCAGTCAGTTCATTTATTCCAATGCCGGGTTCGTGATTGCCGGAGCCATGGCCGAGCGGGCGTCGGGCCGGAACTGGGAAACGCTGATGACCGAGTATCTCTTCGAGCCCCTGGGAATGGAGACGGCCGGCTTCGGAGCCCCGGGTTCAGCAGAGGTGCTCGATCAACCTCGTGGTCACGCCGCTGGGATGGTCTGGGGCCGCAACCCCGTCATCCCCGGACCGTTCGCGGACAACCCTGAGGTTCTCGGCCCGGCAGGCCGTGTGCATTGCTCATTAATGGACTGGGGCAAATATGCGGCGCTCCATCTTGCCGCTACGCAACGCGATACCTCTTTCTTAACGCAATCGGCGTTCGACAAGCTCCATTCTGACCCATTTGATCAGGATTACGCTTTCGGCTGGGGGCAGGGCCGGCCCGATTGGACCAGCGGCGAGGTCCTTCAGCACGCCGGGAGCAACACGCGTTGGTATGCGAGGATTCACCTCGACACCGGACGCCGAGTCGGATATCTGATGGCCACAAATCATGTCGACGACGCGGCCGTCGCGGCCGCCACTGAACTACTGCCCGAACTCGTGAGATGGTCGCGGGAGCGCGGCCCTCGCCGCGAGTAAGACCTTCAAACAAAACGAGTGACACGCGGTCGCTTGACCGTGTGCCACTCGTTGTCATTCTCGCATAGCGGAACGATCTAGAAGTTGACCGCCACGTCGTAGTTCGAGGCCAGCAGGCGGGCCTTGGTCGCCGGGAGGAAGGGGTTCTCGCTGATCATCGTCACGTAGAGCGGGTCGGTGCCCACGATGTTGAAGCCGGCCGGCCGGCCGGCGGCGACGCCGTCCTGCGGGACGCGGATGAGGTGGCCGCTCCAATTGCAGATGTAGCAGCCGGGGCTGTTGATGGCCTCAAAGGGAAGAGTCGTGCCGGGACCGTAACTGCCCGTAAAGGGCGTCTTCTGGGTTGATAATGCGCTCATCGGTTTGTCTCCTGTGTGACTAACGCGTAGCCGGTTCTCGCGCGAGAACTCTACCGCTTTATCGTCCGTGGGGTGGGGAGGCTGAGGTTGCGAGTATGAAAAAATGCGGATGCGCCGTGGCAACGGCGCATTGCTCATCAAGGGATGAAGGCGATCGGCTAAGCGAAGTTCAGGATGCGCCAATGGTCGGTTCGAAGACGCAGAAGATGCCATTTCAGGAAAACCGAACGGCGACTGATGAATCGTCACGGAGGCGGAATGTCGAGAGTGTGACCGATAAATAAGTGGTTAAATTGGCGCGAGCGGGCGGAGTGCCGGGCGAGGGCGTGGAAAACCGCGGTTTTTTAGTGCGACTACGCTCGCGGCTCACCGATGAATACAGGGCTGATCCCATGGGACAAGAGGTGTAAGGATGACGCCCAAGCCGCGTTTGGAACCGACCGAGGTCACCATCGACGGACCCTGCCTGCGCATACGCAACCTGTGCGAGGATCCGGATGTGCTCCTCTACTTCAAGAGCGACAAGAACGCGACGGTGGCCGGTCGGGCGATCCAAAACTACCTGGAAATCGTGGACGTCGATCCCACCGACGACGGCGTGATGCACATGCTGCAACTCGTGCTCGGCAGGCCTGAGTTCGGCGACTGAACCACTATTCCCTGAACCGCCCGAGAATCCGACCCACCTCAACCACGTCCTTGTCACCACGGCCCGACAGATTGATGACTAGATTCTGATCTCGCGACATGCCCGGTGCCATCTGGATGGCATGGGCCACGGCGTGTGCGCTTTCCAGCGCGGGAATGATCCCCTCCGTTTCACACAGCTTCGTGAAAGCGGTCAGCGCCGCTCGATCGTCGATGGCCACGTACTCCACGCGGCCGGATTCCTTCCAAAATGAGTGCTCCGGGCCCACACCGGGGTAATCCAACCCGGCGGAGACGCTGTGGACCGGCGAAGTTTGCCCGTCTTCGTCTTGGAGCACGTAGGTATGCATGCCGTGCAAGATGCCCGGCGAGCCGGCGCTGAGCGTGGCCGCGTGCCGGCCCGAACTGAGTCGGCCATTGTTCATATCCCAGCCGTCACCCGCGGCCTCAACCCCGACGAGCCGAACTGTTTCGTCACCGAGAAAGCCGCTGAATATGCCCGCGGCGTTGCTGCCGCCCCCGACACAGGCCATGACACAATCAGGTAGCCGTCCGGTGCGTGCCAAAACCTGCGCACGCGTTTCACGACCGATGATACTCTGAAAGTCGCGCACTATCTGGGGATAGGGGTGCGGCCCCATGACGCTTCCGATGACGTAATGGGTGTTGCGACTCGATTCCATCCAATCGCGCATGGCCGCGTTAATGGCGTCCTTCAGCGTTTTTTGCCCGGTCTCAATCGAAACGACCCGGGCCCCGAGCAGTTCCATTCGGAAGACGTTGAGCTTCTGGCGTCGGACGTCCTCCGCGCCCATGTACACCACGCATTCCAACCCACAACAGGCGCAGGCCGTCGCCGTCGCGACTCCGTGCTGGCCGGCGCCGGTTTCGGCGATGATCCGCCGTTTGCCGAGGCGGCGGGCGAGGAGCACTTGGCCCAAGGTGTTGTTGATTTTGTGGGCGCCGGTGTGGTTCAGGTCTTCCCGTTTGAGGTAGAGGCGCGGGCCGCCGAGTTCATCCGAGAGCCGCGACGCGAGATAGAGTGGACTCGGGCGACCGACATAATGGGTCAACAGTTCGTGAAGCTCCGACCAAAACGCGCGATCCTGCCGGACGTTGGCATAGGCTTCGGCCAATTCCGTGACCGAGGCCATGAGCGTTTCGGGAACGAAGCGACCGCCGAAGCGTCCGAAACGCCCCGCGGCATCGGCGTCCCATCGGGAGTCGATGGGCGGCATGATATCGATCTGCATGTGCGTATCGTAATGGCCGTTCATGGAGACGGCAAAAACAGTAGCTCATCGGCTTTCATCTTCCAAATCGCCACTCGCTATCCACCATTCGCCATTCCTATCCGCCCAACAGCGTCAATACGTTCTGCGACTGCGCGTTGGCAATCGCGAGCACGCTGTTGCCGGCCTGGACGAGAATCTGCGAACGGGTCAGTTCGGAAGTCTCGACGGCGAAGTCGGTGTCGCGGATCACGGCCTCCGACGAAGTCAGGTTTTCCGCCGTGATCTGCAACTGGTTGATGTTGGTCCGCAGCGTGTTCCGCTCGAACGCCCCGAGGCGTCCTCGGAGTACCGCGACCTGGGTGATGGCCTCTTCGACGATCTTGGAGGCCTGCGGGAAATTCTCGGTGTTCAAGGCCCGAGGCTGGCCACTCTTGAGCTCGGAAAGGTATCCGATGATCGCATTCCCGAGCTTGTTGGCCTGGATGCTGCGGACGCCGATGTTTTCCTGCAAGTTGGTGTTGACCTGCGGGCCGAGCTGGAACAGCGCCCCGCCGTCGGTGATGGCAAAAGTCGAAGAGCCGAGGCCCATGGATCCGTTGCCAAAACTTTCATCCAGCACGACTTCGAGTTTCAAGAGCGACGAGCTGAAGCTGAGCTCCAATCCATCGGCGGTGGCCGCGATGCCGTTCACCGTCGCGACGGCGTCGCGCCCTTCCGTGCGGTTGTCGACGTTCCCGGCGCGATCCGTAACCTGGAAGGCCCCGCCGGCGCCCTGTTTGGTCACGCTGACGAAGGCCTTGCTGCCGTACTCTTCACTGACGATCCGCATACCCGACGCGCCGCCGGCGCCGCTGGTCACGGCCATGACTCCGGTGGCGTCCGACTGAGCGTTGATCGCCTGTACCATTTCAACGGTGGTCGCGCTGGCCGGGAAGGTCAGGGTGATGACCCCCTCTCGTCCACGAATGTCGAGCGTCACGCCGCTGGCGGTCAAGCCGGGCAGGGCATACGCCAATTCGGCCTGCTGGGCGGATTGCGAAACATCGACGGTCACGCCGACGAACGGCTGCGAGCCGAAGTTGGCGCCAAGGACCTGCACGTCGGCCAGCTCCGCCGCGGCGATGCCGCTGGTAACATAATCCAGCTCGCCGTTGATCAGCTTGCGGCCGGCGAAGGTCGTTGAATTCGCGATGCGGGTGATCGAATCGATGGCGTTGTCGATCTGCAACTGGTTGGCGGCGATTTCCTCGTCGGAAAATGCGCCTTTGTTGGCCGCCTCGACGAGCAGCGCCTGAATATCGGTCATCAGGGCCTGCACCTCGTCGAGGGCTCCTTCCGCCGTGGCGATGACGTTGATCGCCCGGTTGGAGTTGTCGATGGCCTGTTGAACCACGGAAATCTCCGAGCGCAATCGTTCGGAGACGATCAGACCGGCCGGGTTGTCGGCCCCGCGGTTGATCTTCAGTCCGCTGGACAATCGTTCCAGCGAAGTGGAGAGGGCCCGTTGCGACACCGAAAGGTGGCGCTGGGCAATCAAGGACGGGACATTGCTATTGATACGTGACATGATCAATCCTCCGTGATCACTCCCGGCGCCGCCAGCGGCGCCGAGCCATGTCGAAGTCGTTTCCTTCTTAGCGTCTAACGGAAATCAAACGTTCAGGGAGTCAGCGGCGCATCGCCCGGGCCGCGCTCGAGCTTGTTCTTGCCTTCCGGTTCACCCTTGGCATTCCGCTTGTCAATAATCCCCGAGACATCGTCGGGGCGTAACTTGGCCGCCTGCTCGTTTTCGCGCTTGATGGCCTCGTACACTTCCTTTCGATGCACCTGTATGTGCCGGGGAGCGGTGATGCCGAGTCGCACCTTGTCGCCCCGGATATCGACAACGGTGATTTCCACCTCGTCGCCGATCATAATCGCCTCATCGCGCTGTCTGGATAACACCAACATAGTCGGCTCCTTCCTTGCCGTGCCGATGCGTCGTTGACGGGAAGCGTTGCCCGACGGTCACCGTCGCACACGCCCACGCTTCCCGTCATTGTACCCGAAGTTCGTCCACGCTTCGGCGGGCGGGCCACTGGTCCTTCCTTGGATGGTAGCCTACCCGGAGTCGCATCGGCCACGCCGAAAAACTAGGCCGTCTTGCTCAAAACCGCCGGCCTAGGGATCCGCATCAGCGGATGCCTCGTCGAGTATCGTTTGTCGCTGAGCACTAATTGCCGGGCCTTGCGATTGGCCACGTTGACCACCAGCGGTCCTTGCAGGTTTCCAGTGAGCAATTCGCCGACCTTGTTCACGATAATGAACACCTGGGCGCCGTCGGCGCCGGTGAGGTCGATGCCGCTGAGGTCTTCGGTCTTCACCGGCACCTGATAGTCGACGACGAATAGCCGCGGGTCGCAGACGACAAAAGCCAGATCGGCCCGATCGACGGCTTGCAACCAGTAAAAACCACTACCTTCGCCCGTTTGCACGAGGGCATATTCGTGCTCGTTGGGGAAACCGAGCACGCCGTCGTCAAAGACGATCAACCGGTCGGCGTCGACTTCCAAGCTTCCGAAACGGGACGTTTCAATAATCACCGCACACCTCCATTGATCGAGGACTCAGGCTGGTGAAGGATGACTCACGCGCGGACTCCATGCGCCGCGCCCCGGTGACTCCGCACCAGGCAGCACAAACGATCGATTCATTATGAATCCAACCACTGCTCACAGAGCAGTGGCACACAAACCACAACTGACGGTTACCTCAAGTAGTCGAGCAACGTCAGGTTCAGCGTCACGGCGCTGGTTTGCAGGTTGGCCTGCATCGTCGTCGAGGCGCTCTGCAACCGCGTCACGGCCTCGGCGTAATCCAGATCACGCACCTGGGAAAGAAACAATTCCGTCGTCAGGGAGGCGTCCTCCATCTGCAATCGCTTGGCGGCCATGGCCTGGGCCCCCGCGCCGATCAGACCATGAACGCGGGTCACTTCATTGCGGAGCCCGTCCAGCCGATCCCCCGCCAAGGTGATGCCGCGGGTGTCGTCGGCTCGCAGCGCGGTCTCCAATTCGATCAGGGCATCGAGGATTCCCTCGGTGCGAACGAGATTCACGTCGCGTCCCACCAGCTCGGTGGCCAGGGGATCGACGGGGACGTCCAGACCCAACTCGATCGCGGCGGTGGAAACGTTCAAGCCGGTTACGGACAATCCGCCGGCGCCGCCGGTCGAATCGCTGATTCGGATTCCGTTACCCACGGCCGCAAAGGAGGCGGTCATAGCCACCCCAGCGGTGGTGACGGACTGATTGATCCGGTCGATGACCTCACCGATGGTCTGGGCGCCGTCGAGAACGACATCCACGGTTGCGCCGTTCTTAGCGGTCACGCGAATGTCGGGAAGTCCGTCGACGAAGGTCACGCCTCGGCCGAAGTTGAGTTCGCTCAAGGGCGTCGCGGCGTCGAAGGTTCGAATGCCCAAGTTCGCGGCCGTCGTCCCACCGTTTTCGCCGATGGAAAGGGCGGAGCCTGAAACCTGGTTGAACACGTCGATGCGCGTGCCGTCGTCGCTGATGCGAGCCAGGACGCTGACACCCGCGTTGTTGATCGTGTTGATGATATCTTGAACGGTGACCGCGGCGCTGAGGTCGATGGTGGCGGAATCCGTGCCGTTCGTGATGACCAGACCGCTGGTGATATCAACGCCCGCCCCGGCGGCGAGGTCAACCACGGGTGTCAGACGAGTGACGCGCGGGATCAACGCCTGGCCGGCGATCGCGGCGGCGGCGGGCTGCGGCGAATAGACGCCGAGGGCTCGGGCGAGCTCGCCGGTTCCGGTGTCGGTGACGCCGACCGGTTGACTCCCTGGCGTGATGGTGAGGCCGGTGGCGCTGAGGGAGGCGGTAACGTTGGCCCCGGCGGCGGTCGCAGCTTCGTTGATCAGCGTGATGACGTTGCCGATGGTGTCGGCGTTACGGAGGTCGACACGAAAAACACCCGCACCATCGACTTCGTTGAACACCAGCATACCGTCGGGAATCGGTCCGCCGCCCACGGCGGAGATGTCGTCCAGCCGAACCGTGTCCGTCAATCGCGGGGTCAGGTTCACATTCGTAGCAATCTGACGGGACAGAGCGCCGAACAACTGGTTGCCGGGCACGTTGACCGCCGATGATCGCCGATCCTCGACGCGGGTCATTCGATATCCGATATCGCCGGCGTAGGTGATGCCGTCGCCGTCGTCGATGAACGGTTGTGCGAGCGTGTCCCGTCCGCCGAAGATGAACCGGCCATTGAGCTGGCGATTACCGACGACCTGAAGCTGATGCCGAATTCCCGCGACGAGCTCGGCTTCGGCGGCCCGCTCAGCGGCGCTGGTCAAGTTGCTCACGTTCTGCGAGGCGATGCTGGAGGCCTCGACGAGAAGGTCATTGATTTCGGTCACGGCGGCGTCGGCGGCGGCGAGCGAATTGTCTCCGTATTGCAGATTGAATCGGAACTGGCTCTGACGGCTGAGGGCCTGAGTCAGATCCACGGCCCGCGAAGCACCCAGCGGATCCTCGCTGGGATTGGTGAAGCTTCGTCCCGTGGCGATGCGGCTCTGCGACAGAAACAGCTCCCGCTGATTGCGCTGGAGGGACTGGAGGGCGAAGTTCATCCGCAGACCCTGACTGACGCGAGCGATATTGATCGGAGCCACTGCCATCGTGTTTTCTACCGGATCATGGCCACCAATTCGTCGATCAATCCGTCGACCACGGTGACGAACCGGGCCGCGCCTTGAAACGCTCGTTCAAACTTGAGCAGCGAAATCGCTTCTTCATCGAGGTTGACGCCGCTGATGCTTTCTTTCTGGGCCTGCAAAGAAGACAGAACAGTGTCAGCGGCGTCGACGTTGGCGTTGGCGCTGGCGGCGTTGACCGCCACGGCGGAAGCAATCGTGTTGTAGACCCCGCTGATGGAACTGCCGCCGGCCGAAGCAACCGGCGCCGCGTCGAGACCAGCCAGTCGACCGGCGTTGAGGCCGTCGCCGGGGAGGAACACGCTGGCTGCGGCGAGATACCCCGGTTCCTCGATGAGCGCTTGATTGACCTCCATCGTGGCGGCGTCATTGCCGGTGAAAAACGTGTTGATGCCGAGGGCGGCGAGGATTCCGGAAGTATCGGTTCGGGCCGACTGGCCATCGTGGCCGAAAGCGAAAGAGAAACCATCGTCGGCCGTCAGTGTCAGCCGCCTGTCACTGGTAATGGACGCGGTCACGCCGGTGACCGAGTTGTTGATTTGCAGGACCAGGGATTCGAGCGAGGTTCCGCCGGCGGCATCGAAGGCCACATCGATGCGATGAGCCACGGGCGTGCCCGTCGGGTCGTCGGTAACCGTGATGTAGAAGCTGCCGTTGCTCGGTGGATTCATCAGCCCGGCCGCGGCGTCGTTGAGCGGCACATCGGTCGCGAGAACGTCGCTGGCCCCGGTGATAGACCGGAAGCCGATCAAGCCCTGACCGTCGGCGTGGATCCGATTGACCTCGGTGACAATGACGGTGGCCAGTTGGTCGAGCGACTCGACCCGGCCATAGGCGTGTACGTCGCGGGCCTCGATCACACCGCCGAGACGGCCGCCGCGGACCGCGAGTTCCTGATTCGTATCGGCGAAACGGACCTGGGTGCGAACGAACTCGCCGTCACTGTTGGTGGTGGCCATTATTCCGCGGGTGACATCGCCTTGAATGAGCGTTTCGCTGCCGACGTAGACATTGAGGGCCCCGTTGGGCTGTTCTCGAACGGTCACGTCGAAGTACTCGGCAAGTTCACGCAGCAGGGCGTCACGCCGATCTCGCAGGGCGGTCGCCTGCCCACGACGACCCGCCTCCGAGGTGGTGATCTGGCCATTGAGGCGGGCAATTTCCAAGGCGACTTCGTCGGCGCGTTCGACGATCTGAGTAATCTGGCCATCGAGATCGGTGCCGAGTGATTCCAATTGGGCACGCACGGTGCGAAGCGAGTCGGCAAGACTGGCCCCGGCGGAAATTGTGAAATCGCGGACGGCGGCGTCCTCGGGGTTATTTTGGAGTTCGTCAAAGCTATGGAAAAAGCCCTGAAGGCGGGTGCCGATGTCGGTGCCGCTGAGGTCGCTGAATAGGGCTTCGATCTGGGCGAGGGAAACCTGTTGAGAAGCGAAGTCGTGTTGGAAGCCGATGGCCCGGCGGATTCGGCCTTCGAGGGCCTCATCGATGTTCCGCTGAATGTCGGTGAGGGCGACGCCCGCGCCAGGCTGCAAGCCGCCGGCGATGGGAATGCCCTGGAGCGGGTCGAGTTCCGGCGTGAGGCGAGTGTAATCCGGGCTGCCCGCGTTGCTCACGTTGTTGCCGACGGTCTGGAGCGCGCCCTGGTAGCTCAGGATCGCGTTGCGGCCGATCTGCAAGGATGAATTCAGAAGACCCATGGTTCGATTCTCGAACGACTATCCCATAACCTCGAAAATTCGCGTGCCATCGACTGACACCGACAGGCCGCCGGCGGAATACCCGACCGGGCTGTCGCCTCGCGGGCGAACGGAATCCAACACCCACCGCAAATGATTCCATAGCTCGCGCGTGGCGACTGCGGCGACCCGATTCACCTGGGCGACGCGGGCGACGGCGTCACGAAGCCCATCGGCGGCGCGGCGTAATTCATCGCGGACCGGTTGGGACAATCGGGCGGCCAATTGGGAGACCGGCAATGCTCGAGCCTCGCTCGTGGATAGCCCCAGCTCCTTGCCGATCACGTCCATGAGCTGTTTTCGCGATCCCTCCCGCTGATGAAGCCGCTGGGCCAGGGTCAGTTCCTCGTCCATCAGTTGCCGCATGGTGACTAGGTCGGCGTTTCTCATGGCCGCTAGCTTGCGGCGGACGACTTCTTCCAGGCTGTCATATTGCCCACGGGTCAGGTCCAGAAGCCGAATCAAGTCCGGCAGCCGGGCGGGCGAGATTTCAGTTGACTGATTCGTCATGATCGAGTTCCTGGTTGGCGAGTCATTGCGATCCGATCCAAATCGAGCTCGGTTGAGGGCCGCCACTGGCTTTCGCTCATGAGGCGCTGCTGTTTTTCCAGCCGGTGATAGACGCTGGCCTGCAAGCCACCCTTGAGCGAGGCGCCCAGCCGGTCGGCGTAGATGCCGTGAAGTTGTTCGCTGAAGATTTCCTCGCCGCGGCCCCCGTGACCATAGGGGCCTTTAAGCTCACTTTGCCGGAGCGCGCGGAGCATGGTGCCGAAGAACGCGGAACCGACGACCTGATCGGCGGCGTCGCGCAGCTTCTTCAAATCGCCCCCCACGGGCGACTCAGCGTGATTCAAAGGTTGCATCAAAGCCACGGACATTCTCATCCCTCGTAGGTCAGTTTCGCGTGAAGTTTTCCGGCGCGGTGAATCTGCTCGATGATCGAGACGCGGTCGGCGAACGGAACACTGAGCCGATTGAGCGCTTCAAGCAGGTCACGCACGTTGGGCAGCCGTTTTTCGGCGACATCCAGGGCGACGAATTCCTGTTGTTCCAGCGCTAGGCGCGGCAATGAACCGTCCGCAAGGGGAGCGGCCACAGTGACCGTCAGTCCCGCCTGTGAGACGATGACCGGTGACATCCTGGTGTCACCGGTGATGATGATGGTGCCCGATGATCGATTGATGGTGACGCGGGCCTCGTTGGATTCCATCAGGATCGGGGTGCGTTGAACATCCCGAATCCACGAGGCGGGATCGCCGCGCTGGGAGTCGGGAATCAAGACCACGATGCTCTTGCTGTCGACGGCCAGAGCGACGCGATCGACGTCCGCGGAGATGGCCAGCTCCTTGTCGATCGCCTGGGCGACGGCGGCGGCCATCGACCAACCGGCATGGGGGTCGTCCAAGACGAGGGTGACGTAGTGTTTTGACGGCAGAATCCACGGGTTCCTAAGCCCCAGGGCCTGGAGCTTGGAGCCGGGCACCACGACGTTCATGAACACGTCGCGTTCCATTCGGGCGCCGCCTTTGATCGAGCCGGTCGTCTTCGTAGGGCCTTCGAGAACAATCTTGCCTTGGGCGAACGCGAATAAGCCGTCTACGTCGCGATCGTGATAGACCAGAGGCGTAGGCACCAGTTGACCGCCGTCGAGACTCTTTGCGGCCACGGCGGTGACGCGGATGTCGATCTGGTCGCCCTCCCGCGCGCCGTCGTCGGGAATGACGGCTTCGATCATGACGATGGCCGCATTCTTGGCGGCTTCGACATCCTTGAGCGACTCGACGTCGGCACCGAAGCGGACGATGGTCGAGGCCAGGGCCCGCATGGTCGGGAGAAACTTGGCGCCGTCGCCGGTGCCGGCCAGGCCGGTGATCAGGCCGTAGCCAGTGAGGACGTTGGTGCCCTGCCCTTGCAGGCGGCTCACATCGCCGACGCGTGCGGTGGGCATTTGCGCGAAAAGCGCAGAGGTTGCCATCAGGGAGCCGGCCCAGAAGGCGACTCGAACTCGGAATGTATGGGTACGGTGCATGAACATGTCCCTAGAACGGTTTCAACCAATCCAGAAACTTCGGGATCCATCCGCGGCTGGAGGCGGCGCGGAGGGCGCCTTCGTTTGAAATCACGAGTTCCTTGTCGGCGACCTGCGTGCTGAGCACGGTGTTATCGGCGGTCACGTCTTCCTTGCGGCAGGTACCGGTGAAGGTAATGTGGCTGACCTCTTCATCGTGGGTGATGGTGGCGCGACCTTCCAGAACCAACAGGCCATTCGGTTTGACGTCAATGATCTTGGCGGTGAGGCGAGTGGTCAGGCTATCGTCGCGTTTGGTGTCGCCCTCGCCGTCGAGCTCCTGTTTCCAATTGTAGTCGATGTTGGGCTGGCCACGTTTGAAGGTGGTCGCGCCGATACCGCCTTCGGTGAACTTGAAAAATTCCTGAAGCTCACTCGTCAAGTCGAATTCTTTCTTGGTGTCGAGGTCGGCCTTGGCCTTCCATTGGCGGCGCTCACGGACGATGACCGTAAGCAGGTCACCGGGGCGGTACTTTCGCGGTTCCGGGGGCGCGACGGTGATCCATGAGTGACGTTCATAGGTGCCGTTCCGCGGGCCGGGCGGAGCTTCTCGGGGCGATTTCACGGGGGGTTGTTCCTCGCGATGTTGCCGTTCGCGCACACCCAGGGAGGAGCTTTGTGCCATTGTCTGGCACGCCGTTAGGGCCACAAATAGTGATGAACGACGCAAGAGTGAGCTTCCGTTCATGGATGATCACCGCCCATCGATAAGACTGGACCCTCGACGGCTTTCGGACGCGCCGGTTCCGAATCGTTGACCCGCATCTCAACGCGGCCGGGCCCGGTGACTTTGGCGTCAAACTCGATCCGCCGGTTCTCCGTGGAACGGACCTTGATCGTTTCGCCAAGCAGACCATCCTCGGCCGCTTTGGCGGAGGTAACCACGCGAACCCCCTGAGCGATCGATTCAAGCGTCACGAGCTGACCGCGAAGCACGAGGGGGACGGCTTCAAGCCGGTCGAGGTCGAGGGGTTCGCCCGCGGGGATCATCCGCTTGGCCCGCTGACCGATGACCTGCGTTGGATCGGCAAGGCCAAGGTTTTCGAGGCCGGTGTGGCGCTGGGAGACCAACTCCAAATCGGAGGGAGCGATCGTCGCGCCCTGATTGATCGCCCGTCGGGCGACGACGGAGCGGCGAACCAGCCCGACTTGGGCGACCAGGGGGAGCGTCTGCACGAGTTTGCCGTCAGAGATTACATCGACTTCGATGGAGACCAGACCGATCGGCGGCCCGGATTGGCGCCGCACTCGAAACTCGTACTTCGGGCCCGACAGGTCGAGCGACGATTCCGAGGCCCGATCGAAACCCACCTCGGCAGTGGCGTGATAGCGGCCCAGCTCATTGTTGAAATAGTCGAGAACGGCGCCGCGAAGCGTCGCCGCGGCGGAGGGCAACTTCTTGATCGGGGGGGTGGTTGCTTTCTTTTCCGCGATCGATCCGGGCGGCGGCAGCTCGAGTCCGACCTTAAGGGATGACGCCTTGTTTTCTCCGTTCACGTCCGTTGGTGTCTCCACCGACGGCATGAGCGGTCGGGTCACATCGCAACTTATCGCCCCCCCGAGGCTGACCTCGGCCATGTTGACGCCACGTTCCGCCAGCCATGAGCGGATGGTTGAAAGGTGAACAATCCGTGTTTCGCCGGGCGGAGGTGACTCCAAGACGGCCGGGTCGGTGAGTCTTCGCCGCGTTTCGGCGTCGAATCCGCGCAGCTCGCACAGATCATCCAAGTGAATGGAATCGGAGACGACGACGGCGGTGCGCCACAATCGAACGGTCCCGGCGCGAGCGGCGGGCGCCCACGCGTCGAGGCCGCCGATCAGGGTCAGGGCCAGAACGAAGTAGCGAGTGCCGCCGATGACGCGCCATCGGGTGGCCGATCGTTCGTGTTGTCCGCAATCCTTGCGAGTCATCTTGCTTCCTGCATTACGCGAGGCTTCCGCCATCAACCCTAAAAGGATGGCGGCCTAGAATCTCCTCAGATTCGAGACGACTTGGAGCGTCTCGTCGGCGCTTTGGATCAATTGGCTGTTCAACTCAAACGCCCTCTGGGTGGTGATCAGGTCGATCAGTTCGCGCACCGGATCGACGTTGCTGATTTCCAGTGAACCCTGGTTGATGGCTCCGAGTCCGTCGGTCTGCGGGGTGCCGGTAAGGGGGGCGCCCGAGGCGTCGGTCTCGACGTACAAATTACGGCCGATCTGTTTCAGACCCTCCGGGTTGATGAAGCGGGCGAGTTCGATCTGGCCAATCGTGTTCAGGGTGCTTGATCCCTCCTGACGGACGCGGACTTCGCCGTTTCGTCCGACGGTTATTTCAATGGCGTCGGCCGGAACGGTGATTTGGGGCTCAAGGACCGAACCATCGCTATTGGCAAGGACGATGTTGCCGAGCGCGTTCTGGGCAAAGTTCCCGGCACGGGTATACGCGGTGATTTCCGAACCATCCTGCACCGTCGTCACCTGATAGAATCCGTCGCCGTCAATCTGCCAATCAAGCGGCCGGTTCGTCGTATCCGTCGACCCGGGCTCAAAATTGAGTTGCGTGCCCGATACCTTGACCCCGGTGCCCGTAAGAATTCCATGCGGAATCGGCTCGTCGGCGGCGTTCGGTATGCCCGGCTCGCGCTTCACCTGATAGAGCAAGTCTTCGAAGTTCACGCGCGAACGCTTGAAACCGTGGGTGTTGATGTTGGCGAGGTTGTTGGCGACGACGTTCAGATTCTCGTCCAACGCCCTCATCCCGCTGGCGGCGGTGTGTAAAGCCGTAATTGCCATGAGTTACACCCGTTCTCTACTCAACCGTGCGATTCTTGATCCCATCACGCCAACCGCCCTACCGTGTTGACCGCCTCGCTCAGGGCCTGATCCTGGAGCCGAAGCAAGTTGGCGTTGAGTTCATAGGCCCGAGTGATCTCGATCATCGAGGTAAGGCCCCCGACCACGTCGAAATTGGATTGTTCGCGCGATTCGGGCGCGATCTCGGACCGCGTCGGCCTCATGGTGCCGCTTTGATCCTCGAACAGTGTCTCACCCACTTTGCGGAGTGAACCTCGGTCATTCGTGTCGTGGAAACCGAGCGTCGCCAGTTCCGTCGCACCTTGGCGAATCGTGCCACTAGCTGACACTGAAATCCGCTCACCTTCGGGATCGAGACGAATCGGCAGGCCATTTTCATCCAGCACTCGCCAACGTCCGTCGCCCGAAGCCAAGGTCAATTCGCCGGCGCCGTTGATCGTGAACGCTCCGTTTCGGGTGTATCGTGTCTCACTGCCGTCGCTGACGGAGAAAAAGCCATCGCCTCGGATGGCCACGTCCATCGGTCGACCCGTCGTTTCGATGGGACCCTGGCCGAAATTGTGATGGGAGGGGCGCACGTTCACACCGCCCGCGAGTCCGTCGAGAACGTCGTGGGCCGCGTCAAAGCCCCCTGCTGACGACTGGCTTTCCAGACGCCGCTCTCGGATCACGGCCAGGTCGTGTTTGAAACCGACGGTGTTGATATTGGCCATGTTGTTGGCGAGCACGGACTGTTTGTGCTCGTTGATCTTCATGCCGGCGGCCGAAAGCCAAACGCCGTAGGTGCTCATGGCTTGACCTCCACCCGTGCCCAGATTGCTCCTGAGTCGAGGGACTCTTCCGCAGCGTGATAAGGGGCTGCGCCGCGTACCGGCCCGCCGGTCGATCCGGGATTTGCCAGGGCCGTGAAGTGGGCTTCGACAAGATTCAAGGCACCTCGCCGAACGAGTAATCCAAGCGCGGACCAATCGATGGACGAGGTATTGTTTGCGTCGGCATTACATCTTTGTGCAAGTGCATCCATGCGGTCGCCTTTCGATGGAGGCGGTCTGGCCACGCGACATCCGGGCGCGTTCGTCCGTCCACCAATCAATAGGCGTGCCACATTCGATTCCCCATGCCGAGCCGCAACCAAAAGCGAGCGAACAAAAGATCATAAATATATATTTCGTAATATGTTATATCTAATAACACCTTTTTGGAAGACATTGCCTAGGAAAGCCAAACGGCGGCTGGATTGAACGCAGGAATTGCGGTGCGTCGGCAATGGTCGCTCAAAATCCGCGAACAAAACCACCTCGAAAGGAACCGTGGCGAAGGTGCTCTTCCGCGCTTAACGCGTTCGTTCACGGCGAGTTAGACCTTGACGCCCTATAACGCTTCCTGATACACTCACAAAATCTGTTTTAGGGAGTGGCATACCCCCCCCGTGATGCTTCGGATCGTGGACTTTGGGGTCTTTCAGACCGCAATGGAATGGCCACGAACGGTTTGTGCGCCGATCGGGCGGTGGGGGGATGCTGTTTGGTCGTAAGGGGATGGTTTAGCCAGTGAGAGGAGTGAACATGCGCCGTGATCGATTTGGGATGGCCGTGCTCTGCGCGGTGGTTCTGTCAGCGAGCGTGGGTGCGGCCCGCGCCGAAGAACTCTGGTCGGTGCCGAAGGGGACGATCGGGATCGCCTTCGATCAGGCAGTGTTGCAACGGTTCGGGTTGAACGCCCCGGCGCTGGGAACCAGCTCCGCCTCGGACGGGATCCCGGCGCGCCTGGAATTCGCCACGGACAAGGAAAACGATCTGAGTTTCGTGGTGGGTGAAGACGGGATCAAGAAGCTGAATCTTGATCGCATCGGACTGGCCGACGGGTTGCAATTGGTCGGCCCGGCCGGCACGGTGATCGTGCTCGACCTTCTGGTCGCGGAGAAGCATGGTCCGATCGAGTTCGCGGCAACAACCCCGACGGATCCGGTCGGTTCCAAACTGACACTGGACATGTATGGCGTGAGGGCGTCTTTCAATCCGTCGATCCGCATGTTCTCCATGCCGATCGAAACCCTTCGGATATCGCGCGATCTCGCGGCGGCGCTCGGCAACATTGACTTGGCGAACGTTCCGATCGGCTGGGCCGTGGTACGTGGCATGGCCCAGTGGGAAAGCGGCGATCGACCCGTCTCGGCGCGCATCGAGAAGTCGCCCGAGGAAATCGGTTCGACCGCGAACGCGCCTGTGGGCCCAGACGTGACGTTTTGTGAACTCTATGGTTTGCAGCAGCAGGGTCGCCTCGGGTCGGTGATCGGTTGCGCGCTCGCGACGACCTCGTGGAACATCGGAAATGAAGACGCGATCTGGTTCGAACTGCCCGACGAGCGGCATCCGTTCATCGCCATGAACCTGTATCGGCTCAAGGGCGATCGGTTTGAACAAATCGGCCAATCGTGGGTTAAGCACGCCTTCTTCGCCCTGAGCGACACGCAATGCGGCGGGAATTGCACCTATGAGCCGGGCCACGGGGTCGGCGACTGGCTGGGCCAGAACTGCACCGACACCTATAGCGCCGGCCTGAACGGAGCCCAGGGGAACATGGGACCGCGCCATGAAATCAATCCCTGGAACGGCGCGTATGAGTATACGGGTTCGCACATGCAGGGTGGCGGAGGGGGCCATAACGCAATCAGCCACCGCTTGCAGGTCCATGATAATGACTTGCACGGGCCGCTGAATCCCGGGGCGACGTACTACGCGGAAGGCTACTACGTCATTGGCTGGAACGACGACGTTTTCCATATGAACAACGCGTCGTGGAAGCCGGTGACACCCTCGGGCTCGCCGAACAATCCGTGGTCCTTCACGATGAGCAGTGCCTCCGTCGACCCGACAATCGGCTTTGCGATCGACGCCTGGCCGGGGGCGAGGAAGACCGTTCTTTCGGAGCAGATTCCGGTCGTGGAGCGGACGACCATTGACGGCCGTTGCGTGCTTGGGGCCAAGGCCACGGACAATGGCAACGGCACCTGGCATTATGAATACGCATTGCTCAACGTGGATATGAACCGCAAGGCAAAATCCTTCCGCGTTCCGATTCGTCCGGGCACAGCGATCACGAACGTTGATTTCCATGCGGTGCTCTCGCATGACGAGCCCTACTCGAATACGCCGTGGACGCCAACGGTCGGGCCGGACTCCATCATGTGGGAGACAACCGACAACCCGTTGCGGTGGGGGACGGTCTACAACTTCCGATTCGATGCCGAAGCGATCCCGGTGGACACCACGATAACGTTAGGACTGTATGAACCGGGGACGATCACCGAGGTCACAGGCATCACGACCGGGCCGGCGTTCTTTGACCCGAACTGCCCGATTCCCACCGAAGCCGCGGTGGCTTCGGGCGCGCCGTTGAACCGTTACCTGGCCATCGAGCCGGGCAACGCCGGCGAGCAGACCGCGATTCGCGTCCGGTTGGCATCGTTGTTGCAGACCAACGGGGTTGAAGGTGAATTCCGGTGGGTCGGACCGGCGTCGAGCTATCCGGACCCGCAGGGGCCGGGCCCGTCGTTCATGGCCGGGCCGCTGCAATGCACGCCCCACTTCGCGGATTGGGGCGCGATGGGAACGGTGTACGTGCATGGAGCCGAAATCATGCCGTTCTCGTCCTACGACGTGCAGTTGCTGCACGAAGACTGCGCGTCGGGCATGAATGATCCTGCGGTCTACTCGCCAGCGATCAGCGTCCCCACGGCGGTTTGGGGCGACGTGGTTGCGCCGCACGGAACGCTCGCCAATCCAAACAGTCAGCCGAACTTCCTGGATATTTCATCGCTCGTCGCCAAGTTCCAGAAACTGGCGGGGTCGGTGGAGAAGCCACGCGGGCAGCTACAGCCTAACGCCGTCGACCCGAGCAACAACGTGGACTTCGCGGATATTTCCGTGGACGTGGACGCGTTCCGCGGGGAAGACTATCCATTCAGCGGGCCGGTGGCCTGTCCATAATGGTTGTATAGGTTTGTTGAGCATCAGGCTATCGTCCCACTGGGCGATAGCCTGATGTTTTGCTCGCATATGGGTTCGGCGTTGGTGCGCCGAAGGGGCGGTCTACGGTGGGCGACGTTGGCGCGGCGGCTCACCGGGGTAATCACAAGGAGAGATTTGCATGATGCGAAATGGATTCCGCTTGGGCGGTGTCGCGATGATTGCGATCCTGGGCATCTTTGGAGGCTGTGCACCCATTCGAGTCGCCAGCCCGGTCGAATTGGGACCGAACCTAGGCGTTTTCGAAGTCTTGGCCGGCACCCCGACCTCCAAGTCCGGCACCTCGAGCTTCGGCGAAACCTCGGTGCAGATCGGAAGCGGATCGATCGAGATCGACCCGAGCGTCATTACCGTGACGCCGGCTGAGGGCACCAAAGGCTCGATCAATCTCCAGGAGACCTCCACGCTGATCATCACCGTCTGGATCGACGATGTTGAGTCGCTCGCGACGGTTTGCTCGTCTGATTCGGAGTACGGTCCGTTCGCCGTCGAACTGGACGAGAACTTCATTCCGGTTTCGGTCACGCCGTCGACGGTCACTCTTGATCAGGCGACGATCGACCTGTTGAACGCGGGTGAGTTCAGTTTGTGCATCGAGATCGAGTCACCGGTGACGGGCACGATTGAGATCGAGAGTTTTACGTTCAATCTCGGGCTATAACGACCAGATCACAACCTACGCTGACTGATCGATCAACGACCGCGGGTCGTTCCATTAGGAGCGACCCGTGGTTTTTCATGCGCGTCGGCTCAAACGGCGGCTGGGAAGTTGATCGGTTTAGCGCGGCGCGTCTGGGGTCTCGACCGTTGCGCCCGCTGAAGTCAGCTTGGGTTGGGGTGCGCTCTGCGGCGGATCAGGGCGGTTGGCAAGTGACGCCAGGCCGAGTTTGGCCCAGGCACATTGTGGATTCAGGTCGAGGGCTCGCTGAAAATAGCCGCGGGCTCCCTCATTTTGCCGCCTGGCACGCAGGACCTCGGCCAGCAGGCACATCGCGTCGATGTCGTTCGGTTGATTGGCGAGCAGGTCGTAGAGGATGGCCGCCGCCGCGTCGTGCTCGCCGCGTCGAAACTGCACGGTGGCTCGGACGAGGCGCACTTCGACTCGGTGAGGATCGCTCCGCCATGCTTGATCCGCGGCGCGGAGGGCGGTCACCATGTCGTCGGCGGCCAAGGCTGCTTTGGCCAGTAGAACCTGAGCGAGGGCGTCATCGGGATGGGGCGCGGCATAATCACGGAGCGCGTCGATCGCCGCATCGGGTGATCCGGCGTCCAAGTAACAAGCCGCCAGCGCCCGGCGGACCGCTCCTTCATCCGGAATGCCTTTTGCCCAGGCTTCGACCACCGTGCGCAGGTGCGGAATGGCCTCGCTGCACCGGTTCGACTTCGCAAGGATCAATCCCAACTCGCGATTGACGGAGGGGCTTTCGCGGGCGTCTTCCCATGCCCGACGGTAGGAGTCGACGGCTATTTCGGTGTCTCCTGACAGGTTGGCGAGGTGGGCCGCGAGCATGGCCACGGTGGCGGTGTCGTCATACTGATGGCGGCAGTCGTTCAGGATCCGGCGGGCGTCATCCAAACGGCCAAGAGCCACTAGGCATTCCACCTCTGCCACCAGGTATTCCACCTTACGAGGGTTCAATTCCCGGGCGTGGCTGAAACGGCTCGCGGCGGTCTCCGGATCCTGGCGAAGTTCAAGAATAACTCCTTCCGTGTAGGCAAGTTCCGGTGAAACGAGACCGGCTTGAGAGGCGGCTTGGATCGTGGTCTCGGCGGTCGCCGGTTTGCCCAACTCGAGATTGGCCCGGGCCAGGACCACATAGGCATCGACTTCCTTGGGATCGAGGGAGATGGCTTCGGTAGCATTCAGAATCGCCTCTTGAAACAGCCCGCCGTCGAATTGTTGACGGGCGAGCTGATACTTGAAGCGGCCTCGAACCTGGCTCCAGCGTTCATGGGCGGCGGCCTTGTTGTCGCGGGGCGTCAGCGATTTGCACGAAGTCGCGCTAATCGCCGCGGCGCAGGCCGCCGCGAGAACGCAGCCGCGATGCATCGAGGTGGGGCGCATCGGAAATAGATCTTTTCGGCGGATCATGATTTCTCCGATGGTTGACCGACGTTCGGCTCCACCTGTGGCGGCGCGGTCGCAGGGGTGCTCTGGTTGTTGGGCGGCTCAATCGGAGGCGGCGCCGGGCGCCCGAACATCTCCAGCGGATATCCCTTTTCGCGAGCAATGAGACGGTGGAGAAACGCCCGGCCGCCGGTTCCATCCTCTTCCCAGGCCCGCTCTCCCACCAGTTTGTCTCGCAATTCAATCGCGGGGATCAGGCGCGGGTAGCAATGAAGGGCCATGCGAAGCTGCCACATGGCCTGATCGCGGTCGTTGGCCCGGAGGGCGTCTAGCGCCTTTCGATAATGGCACTGGGCCAGCGGCTCGCGGCCGAACCACATGAGACCCTCGCGCAACCCAACCCGTAGCCTCTCGACGTTCTCGAACTGCTCGCGCGATTCGTCCGCGTAGGCGTCATCATCCCTAACGACCTTGATCGTGAGCAGGATGATGACTTCTTCGCGGGTGCTGGTCTCGTTCTTGGAGCGGAACAGGGTGCCGACGACCGGCAGACTGCCCACTCCGGGCACCTGGGAGCGGGCGTCGGTTGTTACCTCGCGGAACAGACCTCCGATAAGGATGGTCTCCCCGTCCCGAACAATGACGTTGGTGGTCACCTCGGTCGTCTGCTCGGAGGGTAAACCCTGGGCGCTGATGAATCCGACACTGTCTTCTGGGTGAAGCTCGACGCGGATGCGGCCGTCGCTTCCGACAAACGGGCGAAAGATCAAGCTCGTGCCGGTTTCGAGGAACTCCACCGTTTGGACGGCCTGTGTTTCGGTTACCGTCGTCGTCAGGTAGCCGTCGCGCTGACCAACGATCACCTGCCCCTTCTGCTTGTTGAGGGCGAGCACCTTGGGATTGGCCACGACGACCGTGTCGGTTACCTCTTCAAGGGCCCGCACGAACAAGGCCACGTGGTCCTTGATGACTCCCACGGTGATGCCGCCGTCGGGCACATTGCCGCGGAAATCGGTCGTCACGTTGGAGTTGAACAGTTCAAATCGGTCTTGAGGCAATTGTCCGGGCAGCAAATCCAGGATCGCGTCCGAAGTCGAATCCAGCCCTTCGAGGTCCACGCCGCCGACGAT